>Ga0247693_1000002_pt1 | contig 160930 bp, 164 predicted proteins | sample CNK34_metaG_FD_182712 | JGI IMG/M metagenome (GOLD analysis project Ga0247693, IMG submission 182712) | Soil microbial communities from Purdue University Martell Research Forest, Indiana, United States - CNK34 | ecosystem: Environmental > Terrestrial > Soil > Temperate forest > Bulk soil... | reverse complement strand
GCCATTCGCCGCGCGGGATGGTGGAAGTGGAATACAAACGAGCGGCGAATGGCGTGGAAGCGCGCGTGAAATTGCCGGCGGGAGAAACGGGTGAGCTGGTGTGGAAGGGAAAAGCGTATGGGTTGCAGGCGGGCGAGCAAACGCTCGTTTTGCCGTGAAAGCCGCGGCACCCAAGCGCTACTTCGAGGCGGAGGCGAGGACGACTTCGAGCGGAAAGGTAATGTGGCCGTCCTTGACGTATTTTTGGAGGCCAGCGATGACGTCGAAGCGAACGTCTTCGCGTTTCGCGGGCGGGAGTTGCGCGAGGAGCGGCTTGAAGGGCGCGGCGACTTCCGTGAATTGAATCCAAAATTCCTCGACGGAGCCGGACCAGCGCGCGGGGACAGAGAGATGCTCTTCCTTCAACGAGTTGTAGCCGGCGTCTTTCAGCGCGGATGCAAAACGGCCGCGCACGCCGAACATGAACATACTCGGCGCGTCGGGGTCGGGTTCGGGCGGCTTGACGAAATTGAGTAACACACCGACGGTGGTGGTCGTAAACGGCTGATCGCGATTTCCCCAGACGAGGAAGACGACTTTGCCTCCGGGCTTGAGCACGCGCTGACATTCGCCGAGGGCTTTCTTTAAATCAGGAAAGAACATCGCTCCAAAACGGCAGGTGACGACGTCGAAAGATGCGTCGGGAAATGGGAGCGAATCGGCGGCGGCTTCCTTGAACTCGATGTTGTGAAGGTTTTGTTGCGCGGCGAGTTCCGCGGCGAGAGACATCATGCCAGGGCCGACATCGGTAGCCACGACGCGGCCTGATGGCCCGACGAGTTGCGCGATGCGGAGGGCGGGGTCACCAACACCACTGGCGAGATCGAGAACGTGGTGGCCGGGTTGGAGATTTGCTTCGGCAAGAAGCGCGTCGCTGGCGCCGCGGGTGAATTCGGCGATTTGCTTGTGCCATTTGCGCCAGGCGGCAACGGTGTCGTCGCGAGTCCAGTCGGCTTTGAGTTGCTGGCGGAACTGTTCGACTTTTTCCGGAGTGGGAGTTGGCATAACGAAATTGTAACGCACACGCGAAAAAATGCGACTAGCGTCAACAACCGGGGGAAACAGACTGAAGTTTATTCCACTTACTTTTTCCAGAAGCGCATGACGCCGGCGTAGTCGAGGTCTTCGGTGGTGGAACCTTTGACGTGGTTGTAGGTTTCACGGGAGGCTGCGGTGGCGGGGAGGGCGACGCCGATTTGGTTGGCGAGGTCGAGAGCGAGGCCGAGATCTTTGTGCATGAGGCGCAAAGGAAAGCTGGGCTTGAAATCGCCGCTGAGCATGCTGGGCGCCTTGATGTCGAGGATTCCAGCGCGGGCCATGGAAGATTGCATGACTTCGACAAGTTTTTCGCCCGGAAGGCCGGCACGTTGAACGAGGGCGAGGGCTTCGGCGAAAGCTTGCACTTCGACGGCGAGAAGAGAGTTCATCGCGAGCTTGATGGTTTGTCCGGCGCCGTTGGGGCCAAGATGAAAGAGTTTTTTGCCCATGGCGCTTAGCACTGGGCGTGCCGCTTCGAGGGTGGCGGCCTCGCCGCCGATCATGAAGACGAGTTCGCCTTTTTCTGCACCCCAGGTGCCACCGGTGACGGGAGCGTCGAGAAAACGAATTCCGGCAGTGGCGGAGGCAGCGGCGATTTTTCTGGCGAGGGCGGGAGAGACAGTGCTTGAATCGATGTAGATGCTGCCTTTTTTGAGCGCCGCGAAGGCGGATTTCCCGCCGCTGTTCCAAAGAACTTCTTCAAGCGCCGGCGGATCGCTGACGATCGTGAGGAGTACATCAGCGGCCGCGGCGACTTCGCGCGGCGAAGCGGCGAGCTTTGCGCCAGCGGCGACGAGCGAATCTGCGCGCGAGGCGGTGCGGTTCCAGACGACCAGAGGAAAGCCCGCCTTGAGAAGATTGTGACCCATGGGGAGCCCCATCAGGCCGAGACCGATAAGACCAACGGTAGGTGGTTGGGACATGGAAATGCCTCCAGAAGAAGAGGCATTGATTGTAACGGATTCGGGAATAGACGCAGAAACAGGCGAAATGAAAAAGTTCAGAAAAAGCTAGGCGAGCCTGGTGCGGTGCGAGAGCGGGAGGATGACATTTGCGCCACCGGAACCGGCGGCGGCCCCTTTGGCTTTCGCTTCGGCAGGTTCTGGCGCCGGATGCAACGAGGATTCTTTCGCCGGGAAGGCGAGGACCGGCGTCTTGCTGGTGGCGGACTCAGACGGCAGCTCTTCAATACGAATGATATAGGCGTAAGGAACTTCCCACCGGAAGGTGCGCTCAAGACCGCGCTGGTCAAAGCGTTGTTCGAGGAAGATGGAGCGGCCGGAGTCGGCGACAAACATTCCCGAGGCGGGCAAGCAGATATCGCCGGCCCGATAATGCACTTCGACTTTGCGCCCAAGAAAGGCTGAGTAGCGGGCCATGCGGCCAGTTTCCGCAGCAAAAGTACCGTGGTCAATAGTACGGAAGGTTACTAGGGCGAATTGATGTGGAAAACTTTGCCTCGCCGGTGCCTAAAGACTTTGCAAGGAGCATCATGCGCATGCAGGACTGGAAGTACAAAGTGATGCCCGGAGGCGAGGGCGTGGAAACGACAACCTCGATACTGATCCATTTCGATCGCGGGGATGAAAATTAGCGCGAGAAGTCGGCGAGGACGGCTTCGGCGGCACGGCGTCCGCTGAGCATGGCGCCGTGAATGGAGGCGTTATCTCGATGATCGCCGCAGAGATAGACGCCGGGGCGAATCCGTACGGGGCGTTGGGGCGGTTCGAGTGCGCCGGGAAATTGCTGCGGCTGTGCGTGAGGGATGCGGTAGCTGCGGAGAAATTTCCAGGAACGCGCGACGGGGCCGAACCAGTTTTTCATTTGCGCGATGATGAACCCGCCGAGCTGGTCGTCGGTGAGCTGCTGGATACCGAGCACGGTGACGGAGACGAGGGATTTTCCGGCGGGGGCGTACGAAGGCGCGACTTCGGACATGACAGCGAAATTGTTGACGGGGCCGGAGCCATCGCCGTTGAGGACGAGCATTGGCTGCGGGACTGGCGATTCTTCCGAAGAATAATAAAAGCAGGTGACGCTGCGCGAGGCGGGCTCTGCTTCGCCAATAAGATGAGCCGCGGCGGGGCCTTCCATAGCGACGACAATGGCGCGAGCGCGAAGTTTTTCACCCCCTGTGAGGTTGAGTTCATCTTCGTGAAGGCCGTCTACGTGGGCATTCAGTCGAACGGAATCGGCGGGAAATTTTGCGGCAAGGAGTGCCGGAATGGCACCCATGCCCTGCGCGGGAACGGCGGTATCTCCTTCGGAGAGCATTTTGAAAATGAATTCGAACATGCGGCTGGAGGATTTGAGTTCGGGATCGAGAAGAATGCCGCCGAAGAAAGGGCGGAAGAAGCGGTGGATAAATTCCTGGGAGAAGCCGAGCGATTGAAGCGCGTCTTTGGTGGAGCGCTCCGGGCGGGAAAAGACTTCGTCGATGGATCTGCGGCGAAGGCGTGAGCGGAGGCGCGCGATGCGGAGCTTGTCGCGGAACGTACCGAAGTCCGAGCGGAGCGAATCCAGCCAGGCGCCGCGGGTGCGCCAGGGATCGACGAGTTGGTTCATGCGGCCTGCAAACCAGGAGAGGGTGCCGGGGGCGAATATCTTCAGATCGAGGGCAGCGAAGTCGAGAACGGCGCGTGCTTCGGGGTAGGCGGTAAGCAAAACCTGGAAGCCACGGTCGAGAACGAATCCATCCATCTGATCCGTGCGAACGCGGCCGCCAATGCCGTCAGAACCTTCAAGAATTTGAAAAGAAACGCCCGCTTCGTGAAGCCGACGAGCGGCGCATAGACCGGCGAGGCCCGCGCCTACTATCAAGACGTCCGGACGGTTCGACATTCGGTCGGTTTCCTCAGGCTCTGCACCGGGACACTAAAGGTCGTGGGCAATATCGTGCGGCATCAGATGAATATTGCGCAAGTAACTTCGCGCGCAAGAGGCTTCACCGAATCAGCATTAATCGAGCGAAGCAATCGCAAGATAGTCGGGCCGGTCCGATACGAGTTTGTGACGGAACGATTTGCGGATTTGCGCGCGATGAATCAGAAAGACACCCGGCATGCGTTCGATGTCGCCATCGGGTGCGCCGAGAAAATTGCCGTGTGCCCATGCGATGAACAATCGGGCGAGAGTGCGGGGATTCAAATACTGGTGCCACTTGGCGCGAACGAGGCCAAATGCTTCGTAAAGACGGCCATCGGGGTCCGCAAACCGGGCCATGTCGCCAAAGTGATGCGGGGCAAAGAACTTTTTTGCCCGTTCCTCGGTCGACAGGTGAACAAACGCGAGCTGCGTTCCGAGCGATTCAATCCTGGGGCGAAGCTTTTCGATTTCGCATACGGCTTCGCGGCAAAATGTGCAACCGAAGTGGCGGAGGAAAACCAGCAGGAGGGGACTGTCTTGCGACAAAGCCGCGATGTCTCTGCCGTGTTGCGACAGATAGGACGAAGAAATTGCTGGCAGCGGACTTGCGGCGAGAGGCATGGATAAGAAGAGTCTTGCCGATTTGGCGGAGGCCCGCAATGGCTTCCCGGGGATTTGTTGGAGGGCGGCAGACGCCTCTCGTTTAGTGATGGGGTGCGGAAAAGGCCGCTGGTCCCGAAAAGTGTACGATCACATACGCGACGGCAGCGCTCAGCAAAACCACCATAACCACATTGCTGATCCGCCGCGTCACGCGGCGACGGTGAATGTAGTCGCGCGGAAGGGCCGGAAAAATACCCCAGGAGTGAGAGGGACGCGGCATGTGTTTCCGGGACCGGCTTGACTCGGGCGCTGGCAGCGACTCGAACCCAAGACGTTCGAAAAAGTTGCGAACCGCATACCGAATCGAAGAACGAGGACCGTGGCCTGAATGAGAAGGAGAGACCCCAAGTGTTGTAGACATAAAACCACCCTAAATTGTCGAACGAGGGAACTGGCTGGCTTCAGGCGACGGACGGAGGTACTGGGGCTCCGCGGCGAGACGGACCGCCTGAGGGAAGTTCCGTCAAAAAGCTTAGCAAACGCGGCTGGTCCGGAAAAGCAGTTTTTTTTTTAACCGACTGAGGGCAGCGGTAACGTGACGCGGGCGATACCTTTGGACGTACTTTCTCGACGCCAAGCGCACGGGTGATGTTTTCCCACGACATACAGCAGCGAATCGTGCCAAAAATTAGGGCGCTCCGGTCGAGGGGCGATCGTCACGGTCGGGAACCCAGAAGATGACGATGCAAGAGAAAGGTGAGCCCAGGTCGCGGGCGCTGCCGAACTTTCCGCCCTTGACATTTTTTGCAAGCGGCTTATTGTGAGCGATTCGGTTGTGGACAAAAGGCGGCCAGGGGTGAGGACATGATTAAGATTCGTTTCGCGGCGGTTGTTTGCTGTTTGTTGGCGCTGGCGATTGCCGGACAAGCGCAGCAGAAAAGTGAGAGCAAAAGCTATGCGCTAAGGGCAGCACGGATGTTCGACGGGAAGAGCAATGCGGTAACTTCGCCGGGCGTGGTGATCGTTACGGACGGGCAAATTGTCGGCGTCGGAGCCAATGCCGTGGTCCCCGCCGGGGCCCAAGTAGTCGACCTGGGCGACGCGACGCTCCTGCCGGGATTCATCGACGCGCACACGCATCTGACCATGATGTACAGCGAAGACTACGCTCGGGCTGCGCTGGAGGGCTTGCGAAAACCGATTCCGGAAATGGCATTGGACGCAAGTGTGAACGCGCGAGTCACGCTGATGGCCGGATTCACCACAGTGCGTGACGTTGGCTCCGCGCACTATCTGGACGCAGGCCTGCGAAACGCAATCAATCGCGGAGTGGTGCCTGGACCGCGGATGCTGGTGGCGGTTCATGCAATTGGAGCGACGGGCGGCCACTGCGACGAAACGGGATACCGTGAGGGCGTGTTCGGGCCGGAGACGGGACCCGACGTTGGTGTAGTGAATGGCGCCGATGAAGCCCGGCGAGCGGTGCGGTTGGCACACAAATACGGTGCCACGGTCGTCAAAACGTGTGCGACGGGCGGCGTCCTGTCGTTGGCCGATGCCGTAGATACCCCGCAACTAACACAGGCGGAACTGGACGCTTTGGTAGACGAGGCGCATGCGCTGAAGTTGAAATCGGCCGCGCACGCGCACGGAAATGAAGGCGCCAAGCGTGCGGTATTGGCGGGAATCGACTCAATTGAGCATGGATCATTCCTTCAAGACGACACCTTACAGTTGATGAAGACGAAGGGGACCTACTACGTGCCAACGCTGATGGCGGTGCAGGGACTGTCGGAGCAGATCGCGAAGGGTGTGGCCATTCCGCCGGCGATTCGCGTGAAGGCTGATGCTGCGATTGCATCCGTGCACAAGACGTTTGCGAAAGCTGTGACGATGGGCGTCAAAATTGGGCTCGGAACCGATGCCGCGGTTTATCCACACGGGCGAAACGCGGAAGAGTTTCATCAAATGGTGGATCTGGGGATGAAGCCGATTGATGCACTAAAGGCCGGAACGTCTAATGACGCAGACTTGCTCGGGCTTGCCGACAAGATTGGAACACTCGAAGCGGGGAAACTGGCCGACGTGGTGGCTGTACCGGGCGATCCATCGCAGAATATCCGGCAAACCGAGCATGTGTTTTTTGTGATGAAGGAAGGAAAGATTTACAAGAACGACCCGGCCGCGAAGTAGCGCGCCGAAGGAACGGCTCAGACCATGGCTGACCTGGCAGGAGTTATCGCGGCAGATTTGGCTGCCTACTACGGCATGGTGCGGGAACAGGTGCACAAGTGGACCGACGGTCTGTCGAACGAGCAGCTCTGGCGCAAACCCTATCCGTACGGAAACAGCGTCGGCCATTTGATTCTGCATCTGACGGGCAATTTGAATTACTACATCGGCGCGCGCGTGGCCGAGACGGGTTACGTGCGCGACCGCGACCGGGAGTTTACGGATCCCAGGCCGATCCCCAGAGAAGAGGTATTTGCAGAATTCGACCGCACAATTGCGATGATCATCGAAACGATTCGAAAACAAACGCCGGAAGACTGGCTCAAGGAATATTCGGCAGAGCGCGAGCCAGAGGCAAAAGAGCGCTTCAACATTTTCCTGCGGTCTGCAGGCCACGCGTATCACCACGTGGGTCAAATAATCTATTTGGCGAACGAGCTGAAGAAGTGACAATCGAAGTATGACGGAAAGTCCGGCTACGCCAAGCGAACAACAAACTGTAGGAGGTACGCGGGCATTTATGATTGCCGGGTGCGTTTCATTCGCGACGGCACTTGCCATTCTTATGCCCTTCTTCTGGCTCGGCACCGCTTCGGGCCACGATATCTCGTTTCACATTTCCTCGTGGTTTGACGCGGCGAGCCAGTGGAAACAAGGAATTCTCTTCCCGCGGTGGACCGAGTGGGCGAACTACGGTTTCGGTGAACCCCGTTTCATTTTTTACCCGCCGCTTTCGTGGATGCTGGGAGCGGGGCTCGGCAGCCTTTTTCCGTGGACGTGGATTCCAGCGCTGTTTGTGCTGGTGGTGCAAACGTTCGCAGGGATGTCCGCGTTCGGTCTTCTCCGGCACACAAGTGGAAACCTCCGGTTTGCCTTCTTGGGCACCGCTGCTTACGCGGCGAATCCGTACGCGTTACTTGTGATCTATCTTCGCAGTGATTTCGCGGAACTTCTCGCGACTGCTTTTTTCCCCTTGCTGCTCTTGGCAGGCCTGCGGCTTAGTGGAATGATCGATAAGAATCCGCCCGGTCGGAGGGCGGTTGTTCAGTTCGCTTTGCTGTTTGCTGCTGTTTGGCTTTCGAATGCGCCGGCGGGCGTCCTGGCTAGTTACAGCCTGGCGCTGCTCTTTCTCTGGGCTACAGTCACCCAGAAGCGATTTCAACCTGCGCTTTGCGGGGCGAGCGGCCTCGCGCTGGGCCTTGGACTCGCGGCTTTCTATATCGTGCCGGCGGCGTACGAACAACGATGGGTGAATATTTCGGGAGCGCTCACAGGCGGGCTCACGCCGAACGAGAATTTCCTGTTCGCAGTTACGCAAGATGCTGAACACGACGCGTTCAATCGAATCGCGTCGTACATTGCGATACTGCTGATTGCCTGGATCTTGGTTGCGGCAACAAGCGAATGGCGGAGAAATTCAGCGAAAACACAAGTTGACGACAGTCGAAAAGTATTTGGAGCCATGGTCACTGTCGGGGTTGTGGCTAGCGTCATGATGGTCCGGGTTACAAACCCCTTATGGGCGCTGCTGCCCAAATTGCGGTTTGTACAATTCCCCTGGCGACTGATGATGGTACTGGCGGCGGTGTTCGCATTTTTTGTCGCCCTTGCCGCCCGGCGTGCGTTTGTGTTTTCGGCCATTGCGCTGGTACTGGCGCTTTCACTGACGGGCGCGTACCTCGTAAAGCATGCGTGGTGGGACACGGAGGACGTCAACGCAGTGAAAGAAGCGATGGATAGCCAGGCCGGCTTCGAGGGCACAGATGAATACGATCCACTCGGCGATGACCATACCGACGTTCCGCAAAACCAGCCCGAGACGAAGGCGATCGTGGAGAAAGGCGAACCCGAATCAGCGCAGAAGCCAGAATTTCGAATCGTCCGATGGACAGCGGAAGAGCGCGTCGTCGCGATGAGGTTGGCAGCACCGGCTCGAATTCGGCTCAAGCTGCTTCAGTATCCCGCCTGGGTGGTGAGCGTTAACGGCAAGGCCGTGCCATTGCAGAGAACCGTGTCCTATGACGCGGTGGTCGTCCTGGTGCCGTCCGGCCAATCGCGGATCGAAGCGCGGTTCACGCGAACTTTGGATCGCACAATTGGCGGCTGTATTTCGCTCGTGAGCGGGCTGGCCGCGGGAATTTTGTTGTGGACGTCGCAACGCCGCGAAGCATGACCATCAGCGGCGGTCGACGGTTGGGTGGCGAACGTCTTCGCCTTGCACCAGGTAAATCACGTCTTCGGCGATGTTCGTAGCGTGGTCGCCAATGCGTTCGAGATTTTTTGCGACAAGAATCAGTTCAAACGCGGGGAACACCACGCTCGAATCACCCATCATGTAAGTCAGCAACTCGCGGAAAATTTGATCACGATAGTGGTCCACCTTGTCGTCGCTGGCAAGGACTTTACGCGCGAGGTCAACGTCGCGGCGCACGACGGCGTTCAGCGCGTCGCGAACCATCTCTTCGGCGACTTCGCTCATGCGCGGCAAATCAACATACGGTTTCACGCGCGGATGCCGCAAGATGCGCAACGAGCCCTGCGCGATGTTCACCGCCTGGTCGCCAATGCGCTCCAGGTCGTTGTTGATGCGCGAAACTGCCAGAACGAAACGCAAATCCATCGCCATGAGCTGATGGAGCGCGAGCAATTGAACAACGCGGTCGTCGATTTCAATCTGAAGTTCATTGATGGCATCTTCTTCGTCGAGCACGCGCTTGGCAAGCTGCTCGTCCGAATCCAACACGGAATGAACCGCCTGGTGCACGGCACGTTCGGCCAAGCTTCCCATCCAGAGCAGCCGCTCTTTCAATTCATTCAGATCGCGTTCGAAGTGGCGTTCCATTTACGACCTCATCCCTAGGCAACAAAATTGTGGAAATGGGCCCAAACCAGCAAATCATCCAAAGCGGCCCGTGATATACGCTTCCGTGCGCGGATCGCTCGGTGTTGTGAACATGTGTGGCGTCGGACTGAACTCCACAAGTTGGCCCATCAGCAGAAACGCGGTGGAGTCGCTGACGCGCGCTGCTTGCTGCATGTTGTGCGTCACAATGGCAATCGTGCACAGGTCTTTCAATTGAACGAGCAACTCTTCGATCTTCGCGGTGCTGATCGGATCGAGCGCCGAACACGGTTCGTCCAGAAGCAAAACTTCCGGCTCGACCGCCAACGCTCTCGCAATGCAGAGCCTTTGCTGCTGGCCGCCGGAAAGCTCATACGCGGACTTGTGCAGGTGATCCTTCACTTCGTCCCAAAGCGCCGCGTGGCGCAGGCTTTTTTCAACCGCATCCGCAATCGGCAACTTCGATCCGTTGATCCGCAAACCGTACGCGACGTTGTCGAAGATGGATTTCGGAAACGGATTCGGACGTTGAAAAACCATTCCCACACGGCGGCGAAGCTGCGTCACGTCTTGCGCCAGAATATTTTTGCCGTCGAGAAGAATTTCTCCGTCGAGCCTCGCACCTCGCACCGTTTCATGCATACGGTTCAAAGTGCGTAGAAGCGTGGACTTGCCGCAACCCGAGGGGCCAATGAGGGCGGTAACCTTGCTGGTCGCGATGCCCATGCTGACATCGAACAGCGTTTGCTTCGAGCCATAGAAAAAATTGACCTTGTTGATGTTCATCCGCATGGTTGCCGGCGTCGCGGCTTCTCGCGACGGCGTTACGGTGGTTGGATTTATATTCACGGACACAGCCTGCCTCACGGATGCGTGCATTATCGCTACCTCAGAACTGTCCCGCCACGGGAAAGAATCGCCCGGGCAAAAATGTTTACGATCAGAATCAAGGCGAGCAAGACAAGACCCGCCGCCCACGCCTGACGGTGCCAATCATCATAGGGAGAAAGCGCATACGCGTAAATCATCGCGGGTAAAGACGCTGTCGGCTGCCTTAAGCCCGGACTCCAGTACTGGTTGCCCAGCGCAGTGAAGAGGAGGGGAGCGGTTTCTCCGGCCACGCGGGCAAGGGCCAGGAGGATCGCCGTCATGATGCCACGGTAGGCGGCAGGAACGACAACGGCCGCAATGGTCTTCCATTTGCTCGCACCAAGCGCCATGGAGGCTTCACGTAGCGCGCGGGGAACGCCGTGCAGAAACTCTTCCGTGCTGCGCAGCGTAATGGGGATCATCATCAAGCCGAGAGCGAAAGCGCCCGCGAGGGTTGAGAAGTGCTTGAAGGGGAGCACGGCAACGGCGTAGGCAAAAATGCCGATGACGATGGAAGGCACGCCGTTGAGCAAATCCGCCGCATAGCGCACTACGAAGGCGACGGTGGAATTACTGAATTCAGCCATGTAGATACCGCCCAAAAACCCGATCGGGACTCCGAAGAGTGAAGCAAGAAGCAACAGTTTCGCGCTGCCGACGATGGCGTTGGCCATACCGCCGCCGACTTCGCCAACCGGCACGGGCAACTTGGTGAAGAAATCCCAATTAATGGACGTTCCGCCGTTATAGACAAGATAGCCCAGGACAAAAAAAAGGACGGAGACTGAAACGGCCGCGCAAACGCCGGTAAGGGTCAGCATGAAATTGCTGACAAATTTTCGCCAGCGCAGTCGAGGGCTCATACCTGCCCCATTCCGCTGCCCTTTTGCGTGGTGAGCACCATCATAAGGCGGGCGAGCCCGTTCAAAATGAACGTAACCAGGAACAAGACGAGTCCAAGTTCGACGAGCGCCTGGAAATAGACTTCGCCGGTCGCTTCCGTCAGCTCATTGGCGATAACGGCTGCGATGGAGTAGCCCGGAGAAAAAAGAGACGCGCTGATGGTCGGTGTGTTGCCGATGACCATGGTGACCGCCATTGTTTCGCCAAGGGCGCGGGCCAAAGCGAGAAAGATCGATCCCATGATGCCGGTGCGGGCAAACGGCACAACGACTTTCCACGTGGACTCCCAGCGCGTGGCACCGAGAGCCAGCGCAGCCTCTCGCTGGTCCCGCGGAACCGACAACAAAACCTCGCGCGACACCGAAATGATGTACGGAATCACCATGATCGCGAGAACGATGCCCGCGGTCAAAAATCCGACTCCGAACGCAGGACCCTGAAACAGCGGCAGAAAGCCCAATGAGTGCTTAAGTGCCGGCTGAATGTACACGCGCATTACAGGAACGACGACGAACATACCGAGCAGGCCATAGATCACGCTGGGAACGGCGGCGAGCAGGTCAATAAAAAACTGTAGCGTGTCCGAAATCTTCTGCGGTGCAAGCTCTGCCAGAAAAATTGCCGAGCCAAGACCGAGAGGAACGGCAAGCAAGAGAGCGACCGCCGCAGTAAAGAGCGTTCCATAGATAAAGGGCAGCGCACCAAACTGTTCGGCGATCGGATCCCATACGCGCGTCACGAAAAAACTCAAACCGAACTTGTGCCGCGGCAGCGACGAGTCATGCCAAAGCTGCAACACCAGCAATACCGTGATCAAGACGACGGTCGCGGCAAAAAGGAAAGTAACGATGCGCGCGATTTCGTCGCCGTCCCAAAGGCGGGAAAGAAAAGAACGCGAGCCCGTTGAGGGGCCCGCGTTCGACACCGTTGTTGTGGAGGATGCCACTGTCGTTTACTGGATTGAATTGATGGCCTTCAACTCCTTGGCCACAACTTCCTTCGGCAGCTTCGCGTAGGACAATTCTTCAGCATCCTTCTGTCCATCGGTGAGCGCCCACTTCAAAAAGCTTTTCAATGCGTCGCGCTTCGCTGTATCCGAAAATTTCGCCGGAATCAGGAGCCAGGTGAAACTGGAAATTGGATATGCCTTCTTGCCAGGCGCGTTGGTGATTGACACGCGAAAATCATCCGGCATTTCCCTGGCGGCTCCGGCTGCAGCTTCACTCACGCCCGCCAGGTCTGCCTTCAGGAAAGTTCCGGAGGCGTTCTTCACGGCGCCATAGGAGACGTTGTTCTTGACGGCGTAAATCAATTCCACATAGCCAAGGGAATTGGGGGTCTGCTTTACCAGCCCCGTCACGCCTTCGTTGCCCTTGCCGCCGAGCCCTACGGGCCAATTCACGGACGTACCCTTACCTACTTTGTCCTTCCAGTCCGCGCTTACCTTGGCGAGATAGTCGGTGAAAACGTACGTAGTGCCGCTGCCGTCTGAGCGGTGCACGACGACGATATCCTCCGCAGGAAGATTTACGCCCTTGTTGGCGCCTGCAATCGCCGGATCATTCCACTTGGTGATGCGGCCCAGGAAAATTCCTGCGAGAACTTCTGGAGTGAAGTTCAGACTCGCCGAAACTCCAGCAATGTTGTACGTCGGAACTACAGCCCCGAGCACGGTAGGAAAGTGCAGAAGAGCAAAGCCATGCTTGTCGTTGTAGGCCTTCAGTTGTTCGTCGTTCATCGGGCCATCGGACGCGCCGAAATCTACTGTGCCATCTGTCGCTTGTTTGATGCCTGCACCGGAGCCGACCGACTGATAATTGATTTGAATGTTGGCGTTCGCCTTGTGGTATGTGTCAAACCACTTGGAATAGATCGGGGTCGGGAAGGTCGCGCCAGCGCCGTTAATCAGGAGTGCGTTCTGCGCCAGGACAAATCCGCCCAGGGCGAGAACAACCAGGAGCATTCCCGTAAATCGTTTCATGAGTCATCTCCACGCAAAATTTAGGATGATTGAGCTACCTTGAGTGTGTGCGCAACTTGTTACGGTAGTGTTACAGAGCATTCATATTTGAGTGAATCCGGTGAGTTGCCTCGGCGCGTCGCAACGTAAATAAGCGCCCTATTTTCAATTCGTTAAGCATTTATGACAACGCGGGAGGAGATGGGGATCGCTGCCAGGGGAGCGGCGATCCCCAAGGTGGGGCATAACACTGAAGCTCAGACGGGCTGAGAATCTCCGACAGCGTTCACGCCAGGATGAAGCGGGTGTGAATTGTCGGTTATCTGCACGACCTCCTCGGTATCGGCGGTCTGCATTTCGGAGCCGGCAGCCAACCCACGTCCGTGCCGGACATCCAGGCCTCGCACCCAGAAAATGATGTCCTCGGCGATATTCGTCGCGTGATCCGCGATCCGCTCGAGGTGGCGCGTGGCCAGCACAAACTGCATTCCCGAGCTGACGAGCGCCGCCTGCTGCGTCATGTCCTCCATCAGCTTTTCAAATATCGTGTCGCGATACTGGTCAACGACGTCGTCGCTCTCCAAAACGAGTGCCGCCATGTCCGCGTTTCGGTAGATCAGCGCACCCAGGCTCTTGCTGACCATGGCGCGTACCGCGACGGCCATCGGAGCCAGCTCGTCCGGCAACTGCGCTCCCGGCATTTCGCGCAGCGTAATTACACGCTGCGCCAGGTTTACAGCCAGATCGCCGATGCGTTCGAGGTCATTGGTGATTTTCAGCGCAGACACGATCAAGCGCAGTTCGTCCTCCGAATAAGACCCGCGCCTGAGCAGGCGGACGGCGTGCTCGTCAATTACGATTTCCATTTCATTGATACGCGGCTCAAGCAAGAAGACTTCTCCGGGCAAAGCGGCCGTTCGAGGACTTTCGAGGCTGACGATCGCATCCAGCGCACGGTTCATGGCGCTTTCCACGGTACGCGCCATGGAAATCAGGTAATTGACCAGCGCGTCGTACAGCACGGCTTCGGTAAGCGATGCAGTAGCGGCCATCCAGTTCTCCTCGTCAATCCGGTGGAGAGCTACACCACACCAGATACTCGCTAGCATGCGAGCCATTCGTTACACAGAATTGAATCGGAGATGAATGAAAGGCAATAATTTCAGCGGCTAATGGCGCCGCGATTGCGCGTTGATAAACGCTCCGAATCGAAAATCGGAACGGAAAAGCGGAATTGCGAGCCCTGGCCGACTTCGCTTTCGACCCAAAGTCGTCCACCATGTGCTTCCATCAAGTGTTTCGCGATAGAAAGCCCCAAGCCAGTGCCACCAACCTCACGCGAGCGCGCGACGTCTACCCGGTAGAAGCGTTCGAAGATTCGCGGTTGGTCCGCTTGGGGAATCCCTATTCCGGTGTCGGAGACCGTGAAAACCACTTCTCCGTCGTGCCTTTCCGCGCTGACCATGATTTGACCGCCGGCCGGAGTGTACTGAATCGCATTGTCGAGCAAGTTTTGCAAAACCTCGGTCAATCTCCTGCGGTCACCGGCTATGTCCGGAAGCTTCTTGTCCAGGTTCACGGAGAGCCGCAAATCTTTTTCGACCGCCCGTGGTTGTGCCGTTTCGACGCAGCCTGCCACAAGTTGTTCCACGGGCAGCCGGCGCAATTCCAGCTCAAGGCGATCCGCATCCATTTTCGAAAGCATCAGCAGGTCGTCGGTCAGGCGCGCCAGCCGCCGCGCGTGCTCCAGAATGATTCCCAGGAAGCGATCCCGGTTTTGCGGATCGTTCATGGCGCCGCCAAGAAGCGTTTCCGAGAAGCCCTGAATTGCGGTCAACGGCGTGCGAAATTCGTGCGATACATTCGCCACAAAGTCGCGCCGCACCCGTTCGAGCTTGCGAAGGTCGGTGATGTCATGCAGCACGACGACTGCGCCATTGGCCTGCGTCGTGCGAACCGCTGCTACCGTGGCGGCAAAAAAATGTTGGCGCAGAGTTCCCGTGACAATTTCCGATTCGACTCGCGCCTCACCCGCGAGGACTTTGCGGACGGCTTCGATTAATTCCGTCTGGCGAACAACTTCCACTAGTCCGCTTCCCGGCTGCGGTGATGAACCCAAACCAAGAACGGACGCAAAACTTGGATTCGAGAATAGAACTCGCTCCGAAGCGTTTACAACTGCAACGCCTTCCACCATGCTTCCCAAAATCGCGGACGAAAGATTTCGTTCTTCCGTCAACGTTCGAATCGTCTGATCGAGGCGTGCCGCCGTCTGATTCAGAGACGATCCAAGCGCGTCGAGCGCGTCGCCCGAACTTCCGCTGGGCTCGGCGTGAAAATCGCCTTCTGCGACTCTTCTCGAGAAGGCCGTCAGGCGATCCACTCGGTTCGTGAATCCCCTCGAAACCAAAAGCGTCGCGCCGCCGACGACTGCCAGAATAAGAAGGGATGCCAGCCACAGGCTTTCGCGGAATTGCATCAGCACGGACGTAACCGTCGAAAGCGGCAGCGCGAATCGCAACAACACCGGCTCACCAGTCGCAGTCGGCTGCCGCACGGCGTAGTAAAGCAGATCGCGGTTTATCGTGACGCTGTGCCGAATCGAGTGGCCGCTTCCATTCGCGAGGGCATCTTTCAGCTCCGGGCGGCCCGCGTGGTTTTCCATCGTTTGCGGATCCGACTGGGAATCGGCAAGCACAAGCCCTTGCGCAGTGATGACCGTGATGCGCGCTCCGCTCGAAGCCATTTCGCTGACCCATGTTTGGAGGCCGTTAATTTCCTCGGTTTTGGAGGGAGGCACTGCTGACAAAACTGGCGCGTGACTTTGACCGATGCGAGCGATCGCTTCGAGCTGTTCGAGTCCTGCTCGCTCGTAGTCGCGCCTTAGCGCGCGTTCGGCCGAATAGTCAGCGCCGAGCAACGCCACGAGCAGCAGCGTCAGAAAGGCAAGCGCGAGTTTCCAGAAAAGATTAAGCCGCACGGGTTTCGAATAAATAGCCCGCGCCGCGAACCGTCTTCAAGTGAATGGGATTTTCCGGATCGGATTCGATCTTCTCCCGCAAGCGGCGGACATAAACGTCCACGCTCCGCGGTGTAACGAATCGGTCGGTGCCCCAGACTGCATCCAAAAGCTGGTCTCGAGTGAAAACACGGTTCGGACGCGAAGCAAGATAATACAGCAGCCGGAATTCTAACGTACTTAGCGGCACCGGTTTGCCCGAATGGCTCACACGATAAGACGCCGGATCGATCGCCAGTTTGCCGATCTCAATGGTGCGCGGCGCATCCGCGGGCGGCTCGGCGCGACGCAGCAGAGCCTTGACGCGCGCAATCAGTTCGCGCGGGCTGAAAGGCTTCGTCACGTAATCATCTGCACCCATTTCCAGGCCGACCACGCGGTCGGCTTCTTCTCCGCGCGCAGTCAGCATCAGGATGGGCAGACGATTGAGCGAATCATCCTTCCGGACTTCCCGGCAAATATCCAAGCCGGAGAGTTTCGGGAGCATCAGATCGAGCAGCAGCAAATCGGGAGGCGTTTTCTTCAAAGTGTTCAAGCCGGTTGCGCCGTCGTGCGCGGAACTGACTTGAAACCCTTCGTTGGCCAGGTTATAGCGGACGAGCTCGACAATGTCGCGGTCGTCTTCAATGATCAGAATTTTTTTCATTTGAACCGCTTTACGGTCACCCGGAAGTGAAACAGGGCGCACCGCCTGCCGGTTTGGCGTCAGTGTATCCCAGGCGTGAGAGTTCCGGTAGGCAGTTGGATTTCCGGTCGTGCCATGAACGTTCTTTAACACAATAGAAGTATTACAAACCTTCGATAACAATGGATTTACATCAATGTGAATGGATGATGAACAAAATTACCGGGCTTGCGCGCCAAGTTCCTTAAATTACTGTGCCGCGGTGGTAGTAAATGCCAGAGAAAGCAGAGTTTTCTGCTCCAACTCGTGCGCTTTGGCCGAGCCGGTCGCCGGACTCGCGCTGGCCGACCTCTTTACCGAGCGCATGCTCAATCCTCGCGCATGGGCAATTTGCGACAGTCGCGGCATTACAAAGAAGAACGGGCCCATGTTGCGCGGCTCTTCCTGTACCCAGATAATTTCGCGCGCTTTCGGATGCGCGTCCAGCGCCGCATTAATTTCCGGCCGTGGCAAAGGATACAACTGATCAAGGAACAGGATCGCCGTGCTCGTATCTTTGCGGCGGCGGCGTTCCGCTTTCAGTTCATGGCCGACCTTGCCGCTCGCGATCAAAATGCGCTTTGCGTCGGTCACTTCGCCGTCCGGAACCACCTGCATAAACCTTGGCCGCGCAAATTCTTCAATCCGCGAACTGGCATCCGGATGCCGGAGCATGCTTTTAGGGGTGAACACGACGAGCGGTTTGCGCCAAGGCCGCCGCGCTTGCCGCCGCAACATGTGGAAATACTGTGCAGCGGTCGAAGGCTGGCACACCTGAATATTTTCTTCTGCGGCAAGTTGCAAATAGCGTTCGAGCCGCGCGCTCGAATGTTCCGGCCCTTGCCCTTCGTATCCGTGCGGCAGCAGCATCACAATGCCGGCCGGCAGATCCCACTTGTCCTCGCCTGCGCTAATAAATTGATCGATGATCACTTGCGCGCCGTTCGCAAAATCGCCGAATTGCGCTTCCCACAAAACCAGCGCTTCGGGAAAATCACGGCTGAAACCGTATTCGAAGCCGAGGCATCCCGCTTCAGAAAGCGACGAATTATGAATCTCGCAGAACGGTGTGCCCGGCGCCGACTTCGCAATCGCGGCGAGCGGCACAAGCTCCCACTCATTCACCGTATCAACGAGCACCGCGTGCCGTTGATTGAACGTTCCGCGCTGCGAATCTTGTCCCGTTAGCCGTAGCGGTGTGCCTTCCTCTAAAAGCGATCCGAACGCCAGCGCTTCGGCAAATCCGTAGTCCACCGCGCGCTTGCCGTGTCCCATCTCCGAACGCTGTTCCAGCAGCTTCACGATTTTCGCGTGCGTGTGGAAACCAGCCGGCACTTTCACCAGCGCGTCTGTAATCTCGGCCAGCTTCTCCAGCGAAAGCCCCGTCTCCACGTCATATTCCGGCTTGAACGCACCGCGATGAAACGCCGACCAATATTTCGGCAATTGCCTGAGATGTGGAATTTTCTTAAGCTGCCCGGCTTTCACTTGCTCTGTTTCATATTCCGCGCGCACCGCCTCGAGCGTAGCGGTCGCATCGATCCCAGTCTTTTCCGCATAAATCTTCCAAAGCTGCGGGTGATTCTTGATCCGCTCGTACAGCAGCGGCTGCGTAATCGTCGGATCGTCCACTTCGCTATGTCCGTGCCGCCGGTAACCAATCAAATCCACCACCACGTCGCTGCCGAACGTTGCGCGATATTCCGCCGCCATCCGGCCCACGCGCACCACTCCGTCCGGATCTTCCGCATTTACGTGAAAAATCGGAATGTTCTGCCGCTTCGCCAGATCCGCCGCAAATCGCGACGAATGCTCCTGAATCGGCCGCGTCGTGAAACCGATCAGATTGTTCACGATGATGTGAATGCTGCCGCCCACCGTGTACGCATCCAGGTCCGCCAGATTCATCGTCTCAGCCCAGATTCCTTGCCCGGCAAACGCTGCGTCGCCATGCATGATGATGGGCACAACTCGATTCGTCACGTCGCGGTCGAATCCGCCTTCAAACCGCGTCAGCTTCGCGCGCACGCGCCCCATCGCCACCGGATCCACTGCTTCGAGGTGGCTGGGATTCGAAACGAGATGAATTTCAATTTCTTTCCCTGCCGTCGTTTTATAAACGCCCGTCGCACCGACGTGATACTTCACGTCGCCGGCGCCCAGCACGCTGCGCGGATCCACATCTTCAAATCCCGCCACAACTTCATGCGGCGTCTTGCACGCCGTGTGCACCATCACGTTCAAGCGCCCGCGATGGCTCATCGCCATCACGCATTCGATCGCGCCGTGCTCACCAGCCATGTCCAGCATCGCGTCCAGCATCGGGATCAGCGACGTGTTGCCTTCGAGTGAGAACCGTTTCGTACCCAGGTAACGCGCCTGCAGCACCTGCTCGAACAAATCCGCGCGCACCAGCCGTTCCAAAATCCTCTGCTGGTCTACTGCCTCGGGTTCGGATTCCATCCGCTCCGCAATCCAGCTGCGCCGTTCCGGGGCAAGATGCATAAAATCCACGCCGATCGTTCCGCAGTAGTGCTGACGCGCCTCGTCCGCAATATCTCCGCTAAAATCCAGGTCGGGGGAATCGAGCGGCTTCAGAAAGCCGAGAGGGTCGAGATTGGCCTGCAAATAGCCCCAGCGGCGAAACGCTTCAAAGATGCGTTCGCGGTCCGTGCCGTTTCCGGCCTTCTTTGACGACTTTGCAGGTTTTGTGCCGCGATCTGCTTCCAGCGTTGTCCGGTGTGCCATGGGGTCAGCCTTCCAATCCTCAATTTTGCCACAGAACCTGCAACGCCGCAGGCCGGAGCCAACCTTGACGTTCCCGCGGCGAGCAGGCAATGCAACGCGACGCGCCTCTCTGGAATCGGACAAGATAAGGTCGTCGGGTTGTCCGTTTAGGAGGGGTGTATGCCAGGTTGTCCTGTTTCTCGCAGTTCTTTCTTCCTAAAGGCTTCGCTGGTCATGTTCGCTGCCGCTGCCGCAATGACTTGCGGAAGCTGCAACGGCGGAATGTCCACGCCTCCACCGCCACCACCTCCTCCACCGCCGCCTGCAACATTTGAACTCGTTCAAGTCGCGAATGGGTTTTCAGCTCCACTCGACATTCAGCAACCCGACGATGCCACCGCTCGTTTGTTTGTCGTCGAACAGGGCGGCCACGTTCAAATTGTTCAAAGCAACGGCGCGCGCGCCGCAACTCCCTTTCTGGATGTCACCGGCCGCGCCGGCTTCACCTCCGGCGGCGAAACCGGCCTCCTGGGACTCGCGTTTCATCCCAACTACAAAAATAACCGCCGCTTTTTCGTGAACTATACGCGGAACAACGCAACCCAATTGCAAACCGTCATTGCCGAATTCACCGCCTCCGCAACCAACGCGAACTTCGCCGACCCGACCACTGAAACTATTCTTTTCACCGTCGATCAGCCGTTCTCCAATCACAATGGCGGTGGTCTCGCCTTCGGCAAGGATGGCTTCCTATATATCGGTCTGGGAGACGGCGGCAGCGCTGGCGATCCTCTTGGAAATGGGCAGAACACGAATGCGCTCCTCGGCAAAATGCTGCGCATCGACGTTGACTCCGCTCACGCTCCCGGGCTGAATTACGCGATTCCTCCCAGCAATCCTTTCCTAACCAGCGGTGGCCGTGCAGAAATCTGGCTTTTCGGTCTGCGCAATCCGTTCCGCTTTTCCTTCGATTCCATCACCGGCGATCTTTGGATCGGCGACGTCGGCCAGAACAATTTCGAGGAAGTCGACCATCTGACCTCCGCGCAAGGCGGTGCCAATCTCGGCTGGAACATTATGGAAGGCACGCACTGCTTTAATCCGCCTACAAGCTGCCCGACCGCGGGGCTCACCCTACCCGTTTTTGATTACGACCATAGTCAGGGCGACGACACCGTAATCGGCGGTCATATCTACCACGGCACAAAAATGCCGGCCCTCGTCGGTGCGTACGTCTTCGGCGATTTCATCAGCGGACGGATGTGGACCCTCACGCAATCTGGATCAACGTTCACGCGCACTTCGCTCTTTACGGTCGCAGCCGGCGACGTCGCGGCGATTGGCCAGGATCAACTTGGGGAGCTTTACGTCGCGCGCTATTCGACGGGCGCTGTTTCGCGCATCCATCAAATCGGACAGCCCTAGCGTCTTGCTGCAAGATCTGGCCAATTTGGAGCTTTTTCGTCTTTCGCGCAGGCGCAAACTGTGCGCATGCAAGCAAAAGCCATCGCTGGCCATTTCATTCGAAAAGCTGCACTGCCAGATCTGGACGCGGCATTTCGCATCGTCGAAGAGTATTACGAAGCAGCGAACGTCGTCGCGCGCGACACGAAAGTCGAATTCCAAGACTATTATTTTGGAGAACGCGGCGGCGTTTGGCTCGCCTCACTCGAAAATAACGTGGTGGGATGCATCGCCCTCCGCGAACTTCCTGAAATTCAGCGCAGCGGCGAAATCAAGCGCTTGTATGTCCGGCCCGCCCATCGAGGGCACGGAATCGCCAAAGAACTGCTCGACGCCGTTGAACAATTTGCCACAAAAGCTGGCTACGAGTGGCTTTATCTCGACTCCGCGCCTGGCATGGACACCGCTATCCGTTTCTATCGGCGCAACGGATACGAACCTTGCGAACGCTACAACGACAATCCCCAAGCCAATATCTATCTTCGCAAGAAAATCCGGCGGGCAAACGCTACAGCTCTTTGACGATTTGCTGCAGTTGCCGCGCGATCTCTCCTGGCGTCGTATCGTCAGGAAACGAAACCGGCTTGCCGATATGCACCGTGAGCTCTCCCCGATGTGCCAGTCGCCGCCGTTCCCGTTTCATTCCCCACACTCCATCGAGTCGCATCGGTACAATCGGCAATCCCAAGTTCTGCGCGAGGATTCCAATTCCCGGCTGGAACGCCGCCATCTTTCCATCCTCTGAATTGTTGACTTCCCCTTCCGGAAAAATCAGCACGCTGTAGCCACGATCCACGGATTCTCCCGCAAATCGAAAACTTTCGCGAAAGCCCGATAGCTGCGGTAAAGGAAACACATTGAACAGCGCCGTTACCAGAAAATAGCCCAGCTGATACGCCCATCGTTTCGCGAAGAACCATTCGCCCGGCGGCTTCCGCTTGCGTACCAATGTTTCACCGCCCATGGCAGTCGCCATCCGGTGCCGAAAACGTGCGGGCAGAGAGGCTAGAATCAATCCAATATCCGCGCGTCGCGTAATGTGATTTGAAACTACGATCACCGGCCCCTGCAAATCCTTCAAATTCTCACGCCCTACAACACGCGGATGCCCCAGGATTTTCGTCGCGGGCCACGCCAGCGCGTAATATACGCACAAGCGTAGCCAACGAACCGGCTCGCGTTGCGTCCAGCGCGGGTATAAGAAATCGCTTCGCGGCACCGCCGGTTGCTGCAGCAGCCGCTGCACATCCGCCACTGTCCTCGCTTCTGAAAACGAAGTCTCGTTCAGCTCGACGTTGTATCGCTGCTCGATTGCGGATAACAGCTCCACACGGTCCAGCGACGATAACGATTCGAGTCTCCCTTTTTCCGATACCGGAAAACCAAGCCCCGCCAGAAAGTCATTACCGGGCAATGTTTTTCTTCCCGGCTCCAGTAGTTCCGGAATTCGCGCCGCGATGGCGGGAAGTCTTGGTTTACCAGTCGAAGTGCGTGGAAAATCCACCTCCGGCCAAATCACCCAGTGGTGGATCCGCTGGTACTCGGCCAGAAACCGGTTCGCATGCGTGACTGCGTAAGCGCATTCCTCTTCAATTTCCGCCGCGGCTCGCGCGGAATTGTCGTCTTGGCGTTGTGCCAACAGGACTGCGCACGGTTCGGCGTCGCTGCCGCGCTCAATCGGAAGCACCACGCAATCTCGTATCTGCCGATACTTCCGCAGGTTTGCCTCCAAATCTTCCGGGTAAATATTTAGACCAGCCGGCGTGACAATGACGTTTTTCTTGCGGCCGTGGAATTTTAGATTTCCTTCCGCGTCCACCTCGCCCAAGTCTCCCGTTCGTAGCCACTCCGATTCTTCGCCCGTCCGCACTTCACCGCCCTCCCAATAGCCGACGGAAACATTTTCTCCGCGCACCAGAATCTCGCCGTCTTCTGCGAGTTTGAATTCGCGCCCGGGGAGAATTTTCCCGACGCTCCCTTCCGCCGCTCGAAACGGATGGTTCAAGCTGATCAACGACGCCGTCTCCGTCATGCCGTAACCCTGCACCACCGCATACCCAAGGCGTTTGAAAAACAATTCCGTCTCGCTCGAAAGGGCCGCTCCTCCGCAAATGAGCGCCCAGAATTTCCATCCGAACATCCGGTGAATGCGCCGGAAAATCCACGCGCGTTTCAGGAATGGCCGCCCTTCCGCACGCCTCAAGGCCGCGTCAAACCACGGCCGCCACCCGCGCAAATCCACCTCACGTTCGATTCCTCCACGCAACGCGTCCAACATTCTCGGCACGACGATCAGCGCCGTCGCGCGTTCTTTCTTCACTGTGCGAAGTAATTCCACGGGACTGGCGGAATTTTCGAACACCACCGTCGCTCCCAAAAGCGGCGGCAAAAACAACGTCATAAACTGCCCGAACACATGGCTTAGAGGCACCAAAGATACAAACCGCAGCGGATGCATCCACCGCTCATATTTCCTGTACTTCTCTATCTCGCGCTCGATCGGTTCCAGATTCGCCAGAAAATTTCCGTGCGTCAGCACGACTCCACGCGGCTCCGCCGTCGTTCCAGAGGTATAAAGTATTTCCGCAATCGCAGTTCGTTGGGAAGAGTCGCCTTGATTGCCCGGAAAGTCCCCGGTCGCGGACTCCCTTTTGGAAACGGCGCTTAAATCGTCCAACGTTACCGAGGGAATTCCGATATCCGGCGTCGGCAACTCCCGGTCATAAAAAATCAACTTCACGCCGGCGTCGCGAATCGTCTTTTTCACGAACTCCAGATTCGCCCGAGCATCCATTGGCACGGCAATCGCCCCGCGCAGCTGAATCGCCCAAAAACAAGCGATCCACTCCCCCGAATTTGCTCCCCACAAAAGCACGCGGTCCCCGCTCTCAATTCCCCTTTCGCCAAGGACATGGCTCGCTGCCTCCACCTCTCGGCGCAGCTCCGCATATGTCCGCTTTTCCCACCGGTACCCGCGCCTCTCGACGACAGCCGCGTCGCCGCCGAACTTTGCAAACAACTCCATCAAGCTGACAAGATTCGCTCTAGGCATGTGGAAATCCCGCGGCAATTCACGCTGATGGTACGCCAGACCCGTTCCCTCCGGCGGAAGGGAAATTTCGCTCGGTCGTTGCACACCCTCGACCAGTGCAACACCGTTGCCACACTGGAACCTTTCCGTGCATCTAACCAAAAGCTCGCAAATGGAATTGCGCGGTTCTCGGTTACAATAGAAGGGCTGGGGGAGCCGCTGGATTCCCCTATTTAATTTAATCTGCTGGGGTAAAGATGCCGGTACCTGTTTCTCAGGCGTGGACGGTTGCCACCTACGTCCTCAAGCAAAAGCTTGCGGGGCGCAAGCGCTATCCATTCGTCCTCATGCTGGAACCTCTTTTCCGCTGCAATCTGGCTTGCGCCGGCTGCGGCAAGATCCAGTATCCTGCGCACATCCTCAAGCAGGAACTTACGCCCGAAGAGTGCTTCAAGGCCGTGGACGAGTGTGGCACGCCGATGGTCTCCATTCCCGGCGGCGAACCGCTGATGCACTCGCAAATCGACAAGATCGTCGCAGGCCTCGTCGCCCGCAAAAAATACATCTACCTCTGCACCAACGCGCTCCTGCTCAAGGAAAAGCTCGACCTCTTCAAGCCCAGCAAATATCTGACTTTCTCCGTCCACGTCGACGGCCAGCGCGACCATCACGATTTCTCCGTCTGCCGCGAAGGCGGTTACGTCCAGGCCATCGAAGGCATCCGTGAAGCCGTCAAGCGCGGCTTCCGCGTCACCACCAACACGACGCTGTTCGACGGCGCCGATCCCAACAGCGTTCGCTCCTTTTTCGACGAAATGATGGAACTCGGCGTCGAAGGCATGATGCTTTCGCCCGGCTATTCCTACGAAAAAGCTCCCGACCAGAAACATTTTCTCGGCAAAGCGCGTACGCGCCGCCTCTTCCGCGGGATTCTTTCCAATCGCAAAAAATCCTGGCGATTCAATCAGTCGCCGCTTTTTCTCGAAATGCTCATGGGCAAGCGCAATTACGCCTGCACGCCCTGGGGAATGCCGACGTACAACATTTTTGGCTGGCAGAAGCCCTGTTACCTGTTGCAGGACGGCTACGCCGACACCTTCCAGGAATTGCTCGATGCAACCGAATGGCAGAATTACGGCACGGAATCCGGAAATCCTAAGTGCGCCAACTGTATGGTTCACAGCGGCTATGAAGCTTCGGCAGTCGACCACACCTTTGGCGGCGTCGGCGGATTGTGGCAAACCGTAAAGGCCATGTTCAATGCGAATTACACCGATCCCGATGCTGTCGCGGTTCTAAACGAGCCTGTGCAACCCGTTCACGCCTTCAATCCTCTCGTCCAAATCGAATCCCCCAAAGCGCAAATGGAAGAAACGCGCGCATGAGCATTCCGACCCACATGAATCCGCACGTGGAGCCGGGCGCGGGCAAATTCGATCCGGATCAACTGGAAGTCGCCCCTGGCCGCCAGCGCGAAACCGTCGAAGGCTGGGTTCCCGAACTGGCCACCGAAGACGAACTTCGCCAAGCGCTTGAAAAAGCATTCGATTACCGCGGCGACGTCACGCTGACCCGCAAAGATGGCTCGGTTCTCGAAGGCTACATCTTCGATCGCATCGCCGGTCCGACCTTGCAAACCTCATTCGTGCGCGTTTTGCCAAAGGATTCCGGAAATCGCCAAAAAATCGCCTATTCCGACATCGCCGCGCTCGCTTTTAGCGGCCGCGACCCTGCCGCCGGCAAGAGTTGGGAAGCCTGGGTCAAGAAATATTGGGAAAAGAAGGCCACAGGCGGCCCCGCAGCAAGTCTGCATCCAGACTCGCTCGAGTAGGTCTTTTTCCTTAACAATTATGTTAATCTACTTAGTTTCAACAACTTACAGGCCTTAACACGCTCAACCTGCCGTGGACTTTCGCCCCCTCCTGTGCTATTCTAACATCCAGCATTTGTTGTTCTTGTACCACCTTTTGATGGGCTTAAGAGGCTGCAAGTTCAATCTTTGCAGCTGTTTTGTCGGCAAGAGGATGTCCCGGCACCTTCCCCGTAAGCTGGCTTTCTCGCGGAACCCGGACCAAGACAGCAAAGCAATTCAAGTTGGCCCGGCTCGCCCGGCGTCACGCACGAGGGGAACGCGAAGTGAAAGAACAAGGCACAGTGAAGTGGTTTAACGCGTCAAAGGGTTTCGGCTTTATCCAGCGGCAAACGGGAGAAGATGTATTCGTGCACTTTTCCGCGATCACCATGGAAGGCTATAAATCGTTGAACGAAGGGCAAGCCGTGGAGTTCGAAGTTAAGAAAGGCCCAAAGGGCCTTCAGGCAGAGAACGTAACTGCTCTCTAGTTGGTTTTTTTCAAGGCAGGAGTTTTTGAAGTTTTGAACAGTTGTTCCGTTGAGCGAGTGGCTCCTTAAAGTTCGCTCCAGAAAGTCGCCCGAAAAAGTTCCAAGGAGGATACGGTGCAAGTAATGCAGGAAGGTCAGACCATCAAGCATCAAGTATACGGACTCGGAATTGTCACTTCTTCCGATCAGGAACGGACGGCCGTCGATTTTGATGACCACGGTGCCAAGCTCTTCGTCACCAGCATCATGACTGCGGAATTGATCGGCGAAGCTCCGGCTGTTCCGCCCAAGACCAAGCGCCGCCGCAAAGCCTCCACCGCCGCGAAAGCTGCCAAGAAGGCCGCTGCTGCCGTTGCTGCTGCCGCCACCGCCCGCGCCTGAATTCGTTTTCTTTCCCAAAGCCCCTGCGCCCACTACGGCTCAGGGGTTTGCCTTTTCCTGCCTTCAGGCCCGCCCACCTGTGATAGGGTTGCAGCCCATGAAACGACTCATCCTCGTTCTCGGCATCCTGTTACTCGTGGCGGGAGTCATCGGCCTCGCTCATCCTTCCTTCACCTACCACAAAAAAGAAGACGTCGCGAAGATCGGTCCGCTTTCCGCAACGGTGAATGAAGAAAAGAGCGTCGAGATCCCCATGGCCCTGTCCGTCCTGCTTCTCGTCACCGGAATCGGCCTCACCGTCTTCGGCATGAAGGGAAAATCGTAACTCGTCGCTCACTACTGCCGCGCGTTACTATTCATCACCGCGCAGTTTCCCTCCCGCGCAGTTGACTCTACCCGCCCGCTAAGCGCATAACTAGACAACAAGCCTCTGCCAGTTGTCTGGTCACCCGATTCTTGGAAGTTCTGGAGAAGAAAATGAAAGTCTCGCTGCGCCTCTCCCTCGCGGCTGTTCCTTGCATTTGCGTCGTTTCCTTTTTCGCACATCCCATCTCCGCACAATCCGCGCCTGGTGTGACAGACAAGGAAATCACCATCGGCTCGTGTTCCGCGCTTGAAGGACCATCGAAGTTCCTGGGCACGCAAACTGTCGCCGGCGCCCGTGCCTACTTCGATTCCATCAACGAACAAGGCGGCGTCCACGGCCGCAAACTCCGGCTGATCGCGTCCGACGACAGCTACGATCCCGCTAAAGCCGAAGACTGCTTCAAGCGTCTGCAGACGCTAGGCGTTTTCGCGATGGGCTTTTTCGTCGGTACGCCTACCGGCGTCAAATATGTCCCGCTCGCCGAAGCGAACAAAATTCCGCTCGTCGGCCTTTTCACAGGCGCGCAGGCGCTGTACGCGCCATTTCGCCACTGGGTCGTCAATGTCCGCGCCGCTTACGCCGACGAAACCAAAGAACAAATCGACGGCATGTGGAAGACGCTCGGCTACAAGAAAATCGGCGTCATCTATCCCGATGACGCTTTCGGCTCCGCCGTGCTCGACGGCGTAAAAAACGCACTCAAGCAACATCAGTCGCAGCCCGTCGCAGCAGCTTTTTATCCACGCCAAACCGCTGACGCCGACGCCGCCATTCAATCCGTTCGCGCAGCGCAACCCGATGCCGTCGTCATCGTCGGCCCGGCCAACACCGTCGCGCCGATCATAAAACTCGCTCATTCCAAAGGCTGGTCGCCGCTTTTCCTGACGGTTTCATTCGTCGGCACGGATGACTTGATCAAACTCGCCGGCCAGGACGTCGAAGGCATGGTCATCACGCAAGTCGTCCCGCCGTATTACCTCACTGATTTAAAAACCGTCGCACTCTACCGCCGCACCATGAGTAAATTTGCACCCAACGAGACGCCCAACTTCGTCAGCCTCGAAGGCTTCGTCGACGCCATGATCATGGTCGAAGGATTAAAGCGCGCGGGAAAGGATCTGACTCGCGAAGGCCTCATTCGTGGCATCGAGTCTCTGCACGACTTCGACATCGAACTCGGCCCACAGCTTAAACTCAATTATTCGGCGCGAGATCACAAAGGATTCGAGCGCGTCATTCCAACCGTAATCCGCGGCGGCAGAGCCGTGCCCTTCACCGACTGGTCCACCGCGGCGCCACACTGATGTCTGGCTTTGCATTCTCGCGCAGGGGCGGCGCTTCGGGGCGCCCGTTTTAGCCACAATCCAAAACCTGTCGTCTCGACCGAAGGGCCCCGGCTTTTTCTTGCGGAGGCAGCGCAGTCGAGAGGCCTCTCTTCCCGCACAAGCGCCGCTTTACCGCCTCCGTTTGCGGCTGGGAGTTGGGCTTGAAGCCCCGACGTAAGCGACTGCGAGATGGGGGGCTTTGGCCCCCGAAGAAAGCCTCTACTTAACTGCGGATTCCGCCTGGTCAAAGGCGTGATAAGAAGACCGCACCAGCGGTCCGGATTCGACGTGCTTGAATCCCATCCGATCGCCGGCAACTTTGTATTCCGCAAATTCGTCCGGATGCACGTACCGCACAACCGGCAAATGTTCGCGCGTCGGCTGCAAATATTGCCCCAGCGTCAAAATATCCGTATCCTGCTCCGCCAACTCGTGCATCGTCGCCAGCACTTCGCTTTTCTCTTCGCCAAGACCCAACATCATTCCCGTTTTCGTCGGAACATCTGGATGTGTCTGCTTCGCGCGTTTTAAAAGTTCGAGTGACCGCTCATACACGGCGCCTTTGCGCACCTGCCGGTAGAGCCGCGGCACCGTTTCCGTATTGTGATTCAGTACATCCGGCTTCACCGCCAGCACCCGATTCAACGCGTCCCAATTCCCGCGAAAATCCGGAATCAGCACTTCCACTTTACAGCCCGGCACGCGCTTCCGAATCTCCGTAATCGTCCGCGCAAAAATCGCCGACCCGCCGTCCGCCTGGTCATCGCGGTTTACGCTTGTCACCACCGCGTACCGCAAACCCATCCGCGCCACGGCTTCGGCCACGCGCAGCGGCTCATCCTCATCCGGCGGCCCGACCGGCTTGCCCGACGGCACCGCGCAGAACCCGCAAGCCCGCGTGCAAATATCGCCCAAAATCATGAACGTCGCCGTGCCGTGCTCCCAGCATTCGCCCATGTTCGGGCATCGCGCACTCTCGCACACGGTATGCAGATCCAGCGTCCGCATCGTCCGCTTCAAATCCTGATACCGCGGGCCGCCAAAAAACTTCACCCGCAGCCACTCCGGCCGCGGATGCGCTTCCGGCGAAGGTACCACCGGCAGCTGCGAATTGGACACGATATTGAAAGGAGAGGCCACAGGGCACGCTCGGAACCCTTATTTTACGCTGATATCGGAAGGCATACAAATAGCGGCATCGGTTCGAAGTTCGGCCGAGAAATCGCCCATACGCAAACGTCAAAACGCCTACTAAGCAGCCCGCCGGCGGCAGAAATTAGCTTTGGAATGCCGGGGTTCATAGCGAGCACGGAAACACCAAGTTTTTTTCGTCCGGCCTTGGCCTGTTCCCGACGGGAGGAAACTTCTAAGGCAACATAAAACAGCGGGGACAAGCCGACCGGAACCATGCCGGTGACCGAAAACGATCTTGTAATCCCTTTCTTCACAGAGATAAACAATGACACCAGCCCGGTATTAGAGGCCACACTAGATCTGCTGGAATGTTTCGCGGATCGAGCGCCCATACCGTTTCTCCCACCCTTTTCCCTGCGTCCGGATGATTTAATCTTAAGCCCTGGCGACGTGACCGCGGGGCGCGCCTTACGATGATCTAAATGTCCCGGCCGAGCAGGGTCAAGAAATGCATGGGCCGCTCGGGTGGAAAAACCCGAAAGCTGGCCACGCAAGAGACGCGAGATTTTTCTGCTGATCGATTTTCAGGATTTGCGCTGCACGAGGTTTGGTAAGCCGCCGCGCGCGAATTGCCCCGGAACCGCGGATGGCGAAGCCGGCTTTGGCGAAACGTTCTTCCGGGTCCGGCAAACCGATATCGGCCGAAAACGTTGCCGCTGCCTTCCTCGACTTCGGTCCTTTTGCTCATGAACTGCCATTCCTTCCGAGGCTACTTCAAAGAACCGATTTGAAGATCGGCCACTAAGCGAGTGGATGAAGGCGGAGTTACAGCGGGCTGCGGGAGGAGCGGACGAAGTCGCGGAGAACGGTGACGTTGGGGCCGTAGACGCCAATGCGGCCGGCATCCACCGGGAGGCCGAGCCTTTCGGCTTGTTCGAGATCGACTCCGGCGTCATCCAGTTCGGAAAGGCTGAAACCTTGCGCGGGCAGAACGCGATTTAGGCCCGTCGGATACACGGGACGGGGCGGACGATGACGGCGCCACGGACGCCGCGCTATCTCGTAGAATTGCTGCCAGTCGCGTTTTTGCCAGGTCTTCATACGGTGCTTGCTTTGCTGCGGTCTTTCTTTGTTCCGTTCGTTCTTACTGCACATCTACTGCCAGTTGTTTGCTTCTATTCCCTACTTACGTCTTCTATACGGCCTTGGATGCGGCGGGTTCTAAAAAGGTTCACCTTGCGCTTGCCTCCACCCAGCAACCCGACGAGCACAGGCAGGAGTCCCTGTGCTACCGCCGAGACGATACGACACATCTGCGGCTGCGGGCCATCTTCCTCGGCTGGTGTTTCAAACACGTTACGGGGGCTTAAGTTGCGCCGGGGGGCACCGGCGTGAATCGCACCATAGGTACCGGGCGAGCGGGGTACATGCGCCGGCACCGCCTGGCGCACGGCTCGCTGCTGAACTGGCGGTATACTACGCAAGTTCGCCGTTCGCGCCAAGCGAAAATGCCCGCGTCCGCACACATCGTCGTTCACTATCACGAGCTGTGGCTGAAGCTTGGCAACCGGCTATTTTTTCTGCACCAATTGCGGCGCGCGATGCGCCGCGCGCTGGAAGGAATCTCCGTCGCGCGGATCACGCAACCCGGCGACCGCTATCTGATCGAGCTGGAAAATCCCGATCAGCTGCAAACGGCGTTGCGCCGGCTGCAACAAGTTTTCGGAATTTCGCATCTTGCCGTGGCGCGCCCGGTGGATTGGAGCCACAAATCATGCGAAGACGTTCTCCCGCAAATTTGCGAAACGGCGTGGGACGAAATTCGCACCGAGTCGTTTTGCACTTTCGCCGTTCGCGCCAAGCGCGGCGACAAACGCTTCCCGCACAATTCAATGTTTCTTGAACGCGAGGTCGGAGGGAAGCTGTTCGACAAACTGGAAGCGGCAAGGCGCGCGCCAAAAGTGGATTTGAAAAACCCCGAGCTGACTTGCCGCATCGAGGTCACGCGCGGACCGATTTTGATTTACGCGCGGCGCATCGCCGGCCCCGGCGGGTTGCCGACGAACACGGCGGGCAGGCTGACCTGTTTGCTTAGCGGCGGTTTCGATTCCGCGGCCGCCGCGTACAAGATGATGAAGCGCGGCGCGCATTTGAGCTTCGTGCATTTCTGGGGAGGCGGCGCCGAGCCGGGCGAATCTTCGATTCATGTGGCGCGGCGTCTCGTGGAGAAACTTGTACCGTGGCAAGGCACGGCAAAGTTGTATCTGGTGCCGTTTGAGCCGTTGCAACGGCAAATCGTCGCCGACGCCGACGAATCGTTTCGCACGCTGTTATATCGCCGCCTGATGTTGCGCATTGCAGAGCGGCTTGCTCTTCGCGAGCGGTCGAAAGGATTGGTGACGGGCGACAGCCTCGGCCAGGTCGCTTCGCAAACGCTGGGCAATCTGCAATCGGTCGGCTCCATCCTGCGCCTGCCGCTTTATCGTCCGCTCATCGGCGACGACAAACTGGAGATTCAGGATCTCGCCACAAAAATCGGCACACACGAAATTTCCGCCGAGCGCTTCCACGATTGCTGCGTGATTTTTCAGCCGAAGTCGCCGGCGCTTTTCGCGACGACCGGGCAGCTCGATGCCGCCGAAGCGCAGTGCGACTCGCCCGCGCTGGTCGAACGCGGCTTGCAATCCACTTCACTCGAACGATTTCGGTACAAACAGGGAAGTGTGGAAAGGGCCGCAGCCAGACACAGACCTGCACCGCAGCACCTTTCGAAGGGGTAAAACTCGGCGAGCCTGGTGGCCCGCCGTTTCGAACTCTGGAAGAAATCTTACCAGCGATTTCCGCGGTCGCCACGGTCTCCGCCGCGATCACCACCTCGATCGCCGCCGCGTCCACCGCCTCCGCCTCTGCCACCACCACCGCCGCCATGACCGCCACGCCCACCGCCGTAGCCGCCCCGGCCTCCGCCGCCACCACCGCCGCCACGCTCCGTCTGCGGCCGCGCTTCATTCACCACCAAGTTGCGTCCCCCAAAATTCTGGCCGTTCATCGTGTTGACCGCGCGATCCGCTTCTTCGTCATTCGTAATTTCAACGAAGGCGAATCCGCGCGATTGCCCGGTGAAACGGTCGCGAATCAGATTCACTGCCGAGGGATTTACACCACCCTGCGCGAAAAATTCGTGCAGGCTATCCTCCGTCGCGGAAAACGGAAGATTACCAACATAGAGCTTCTTCACTTACCGACTCCTTCTGCCCGGAACCCACTTGCAAGTCGCGGAGCGCGCTGAAGCATCAGCTACCGTCCAGGGCAGAGACACCATTCCACCACGGGTGCGGACCATGCACTTCAGCGGTCAGTTGCATACTCCCGGAAATTGACCACTTTTGCAACGAATTTTCTGTGAGGGATCGGAAGCGAAAAAAGTGGCCGAACCGATGGGGCGCTGCGGGTTTTTTGATGCTAGGATGCGGACAACTTTCGGCCCATCGAGGAACGCATGCGCGGAACGATGATGGATTTTCCGTTGACGCTGCAACATATTTTCGAGCGTAACGGCAAATTTTTCCCAAGAATTGAAATTGTTTCGCGACGGCCGGACCGGTCAATTGTGCGGACTTGCTACGGAAATTTTTATAAGCGGGCGCGGCGGCTGGCTTCGGCACTGATCGAAATGGGAATGCGGCCGGGCGATCGCATCGCTTCGATGATGTGGAATCACAGCGGACATCTGGAAGCGTTTTTCGGCGTGCCCTGTGCGGGCGGGATTTTGCATACGCTGAATTTGCGGTTGCATCCGCAGGAGATTGCGGCGATTGCGCGGCATGCCGAGGACCGATTTCTGATTGTCGACGATGTGCTGTTGCCGGTGCTGGAGAAATTTCGGGCGGATGTATCTTTTGAAAAAATAATTGTTGTGCCGTACGGATGCGGCGACGTGCCGAGCGGATTTTTGAATTATGAGGAGTTGCTGGCAAACGCTTCGCCGGGCACGCCGCTGCCGAAAATTGATGAGAATGACGGAGCGGCGATGTGTTTTACGTCGGGCACGACGGGATCTTCGAAAGGCGTGATTTACTCGCACCGGGCGCTGGTGCTGCATTCGTTTGCGGAAGCGATGGTGGATTCGATGGGGCTGAGCCACTGCGATACGGTACTTCCGGTGGCTCCGATGTTTCATGCGAACGCGTGGGGATTGCCGTACACATGCGCGATGGTCGGCGCGCGGCTGGTGCTTCCGGGGCCGAACGTGGACGCGGAGAGCGTTTTGGATTTGATGGAGCAGGAGCGCGTGACGTTTGCGGGCGGCGTGCCGACGGTGTGGATGGGCGTGCTGCAGGCGCTGGAAGCGAATCCGGCGCGATGGAAATTTTCGAAACCGATCCGGCTGGCGTGCGGCGGATCGGCGCCTCCGGAGCAATTGATTCGCGGGTTGGACAAATTTGGCATTCGGTTGATTCATCTGTGGGGAATGACGGAGACGACGCCGCTGGCGACGCTTGGCTTGCTGAAGCAACACATGTGGGATTGGCCCGAGGATAAGCAGTACGAAGCGCGATGCAAACAAGGCTGGGCGGGACCGTTCATCGAGCTGCGCGTAATGCGGCGCGCGGATTTTGCTCCGGGCGAACCGATGCCGGAAGGCTTCGAATGTGCATGGGATGGCGTGACGGCTGGCGAGCTGGAAATTCGCGGGCCGTGGATTGCTGCGGAATATTACAACGCGCCGGATCAGGCGCACCGGTGGACGGCGGATGGATGGTTTCGAACGGGTGATGTGGCGACGATGGATGACGAAGGATATGTGCGGTTGATTGATCGGGCGAAGGATTTGGTGAAGTCAGGCGGGGAATGGATCAGCTCGGTGGATCTGGAAAATTGTTTGATGGGGCATCCGGCCGTGAAAGAGGCTTGCGTGGTGGGATTGCCGCATCCGAAGTGGCAGGAACGGCCGCTGGCGGCAGTGGTGTTGAAGCCGGGACGAGCGGCAACGGTGGAAGAGTTGCGGCAGTATTTGTCGGTGAAGTTTGCGAAATGGCAATTGCCGGATTCGATTGTGTTTGTGGAGGCGATTCCGCGGACGAGTGTGGGGAAATTCAAGAAGACGGAATTGCGGCAGCAGTTTGCCAAGTGGAAGTGGGAGTGACCGCGACTCTTCGGCTGGCGCTATCCTGGATACAGATCGTTTTGAATGGGGAGCATGGAGCCGCCCGCGTCGACGTTGAGGACGGCGGCGGTGACTTGGGCTGATTCGTCGCTGAGGAGATAGATTGCGGCGTAGGCGGCGTCTTCGACGGTTTGCATTCTGCCGAGCGGGAGGCGTTTGCCGGCTTTTTCGAGGTCTTCGACGCCGCGGCCTTCGCCTTTCTGGATTTTTAGCTCGCCTTCGGTGGCGATCCAGCCGGGAATGATGAAATTCACGCGGATGCGATCCGGTGCCAGGGCACCAGCGAGGGTGCGCGTCATCGAGAGCAAGCCGCCTTTGGCGGCGGCGTAGGCGACGAGGTTGGGCAGACCTTGAATGCCGTTGATCGAGCCCATGTTGACGATGCTGCCGCCCTTGGCATCTCTCATTCGCGGGACGGCAAATTTCGTCACATAAAACGCGCTACGGAGATTCACCTGCATCACTTTTTCCCAAAGCTCGGTCGTTGTTTCTTCGAGGCGTGCGCGGGGGAACCAACCGGCGTTGTTGACCAGGCCGTTCAACTTTCCGAATTTGCTTACTGCCGCACCGACGAGCGCCGCGCATTGGGATTCGTCAGTCAGATCCGTTAAATGAAAAAGTGCCTGACCGCCTTCCTTCAGAATCCTTGCTGCCGCCTCCTGGCCGCGGTCTTTTTGAATGTCGCCGAGGACGACGGAAGCACCTTCGGCGGCGGCCATGCGGGCACATTCAAAGCCGATGCCCTGGGCAGCGCCAGTGACGATGACGATTTTCCCGCGGAGACGATGGGCCATGTGCTGGTGCTCCTTCCGGCGCAAGGAGTTTACGCGGGTAGAGGCGGAAATTGAAACGGAAGAGCTAGGTGCGGTAGGAGGCGTTGATGCGGACGTATTCGGCCGTGAAGTCGCAAGTCCAATATTTGGCGGAGGCCTGGCCAGCGTGAAGATGGACGGTGATGGGGACGTGGTCGGCAAGGAGTTTGTTGCTGGCGGCGCGTTCGTTGAAATCGAGGGGCTGGCCGCGTTTTAGGACTTTGATTCCGGACATGGTGATTTCGACGAGAGAGGGGTCGAACTTGACGCCGGAACGGCCTGCGGCGGCGAAGATGCGGCCCCAGTTGGGGTCACCGCCGGCGAAAGCGGTTTTGACGAGGGGCGAGGTGGCGATGGTCTCGGCGATTTTTTTTGCGGCGGCTTCGGTTTTGGCGCCGCGGACTTCGATTTCGATGACGCGCTGGGCGCCTTCGCCATCGGCAACGATCTGTTGGGCGAGGGAGCCGCAGACGGCTTCGAGTGCGGCGGAGAATTGGCGGTGGGCTTTGCTGCCATCGGCGACGGCGGGCGCACCCGCGGCGCCGTTGGCAAGGACAAGGAGCGTGTCGTTGGTGCTCGTGTCGCCGTCGACGCTGACGGCGTTGAAGGTACGGCCGGTGACGTCGCGCAGAGTTCGCTGGAGCAGGGACGGTGAGATGACGGCGTCGGTGGCAACGAAAGCGAGCGTGGTGGCCATGTTGGGATGAATCATGCCGGCGCCTTTGGCGCAGCCGATGAGGTGGATGCGCTTGCCGGACATGCGGAAAGAGGCGGAGGCGGTTTTGGGGCGCGTGTCCGTAGTGCAGATGGCGAGAGAGAGTTCGGCGAAAGAACGAGCGGAAGGGCGACGGTTACGGGCGAGCATCGGGAGGGCGCGGAGGATTTTTTCGACGGGAATTTGGACGCCGATAACTCCGGTGGAACAGACGAAGAGTTCGTGAGGAGGGAGACCGAGACAGCGGGCGGCCTGTTCGACCGTGCGCTGAGACGCTGAATCGCCCTGAGAGCCGGTCGCGCAATTGGCGTTGCCGGCGTTTACGACAACGGCGCGCATGTGGCCTTTCGATGCGACCAGATGTTTCTTTGAGAGGGTGACAGGGGCCGCCACAACGAGATTTTGGGTGAAGACGGCTGCCGCGGATGCGGGGACGTCGCTCGAAAGAATGGCGAGGTCGAGCGCGCCAGTTTTTTTTAGGCCGCAGGCGGTAGCGGCGAAGCGGAAGCCTTTGGGGAGCGCTGCTTCGGTGGGAGCCTGAGTCACTTCGTGACTCCGACGCCGCGTATTCTTTTTTCCAGATCGGCGATTGCAATGCGAACCGAGTCCGGTGAAGTTCCACCGGGGAGTTTTTTCGCGGCGAGTGAGGCTTCAACGGTGAGGCACCTCGTGAAGTCCGGGCCGATTTCCGGGGAGATCTTTTGCAGGTCGGCCAACGGCAATTCAATCCAGTTTCTGCCCTGCTTTTCGGCTTCAGAAAGAATTTTGCCGACCAGGTCGTGCGCCCGACGGAACGGAATTGCTTTGCGGACGAGATAGTCCGCCGCTTCAGTCGCCAGTAGAGATGGATTGTTGGCGAGTGCGCGGAGTTTTTCGTCGCGGAATTGCGTTGTTAAAATCGCGCCTGTGGCAATCGCAAGCATGTCTGCGACTTGATCGTTTGCGGAGAAGAGGGCTTCTTTGTCTTCCTGCAAGTCACGCTGATAGCCGGTGGGCAAAGCTTTCAGCGTCGTGAGCAAGGAAACCAGTGCGCCGGTGATACGACCGGTTTTTCCGCGGATAAGTTCCCAACAATCGGGGTTCTTTTTTTGCGGCATGAGACTGCTGCCGGTGGAATATTCGTCGGGAAGAATGACGTAGGAGAATTCCTGTGAGGCGAAGAGAACGAAATCTTCTGCGAGACGGGACAGATGCGTGGCGATTCCGGAGAGCGCGAACAGATAGTCGAGGGCAAAATCGCGGTCGCCGACGGCGTCGAGACTGTTCGCGGTGATTTTGGAAAAGCCGAGGTCGTGGGCGATAGCTTCGCGATTGATGGCGAAGGAATTTCCGGCGAGGGCGCCGGAGCCCATGGGGCAGGCATCGGCGCTGGCGGCGGCGTTTTGCAGTCGCGTGATATCGCGAGTAAATGCTTCGGCGTGTGCAAGGAGAAAGTGGGAAAGCAGAATGGGCTGGGCGTGTTGCATGTGAGTCATGCCAGCCATGGGCAAGCCCAGTCTTGCTTTCGCCTGTGCGAGCAGCGCACCGATGAGGGCAGCGACGCGTAATTGAACTTCCGAACTAACGTTAATTACGAAAAGGCGGAAATCGGTGGCGACGAGTTCGTTGCGGCTGCGGCCGGTGTGGAGCTTCCAGCCTAGCGGGCCAAGTTCTTCGACGAGGGCTTTTTCGACGAAATGGTGGACGTCTTCGGCGTCGGCGCCGGTTTTTTCGAGCCAGGCGGGATCGTTTTTTGCGCGGTCTTCGATTTTGTCGAGAGCGGCGAGCGTTTGTTTTACTTCGGCGGCAGTGAAGATGCCGATGGGTTCGAGGGCTTTGGCCCAAGCGCGGTCGACGGCGATTTCGTAGGGCAGCAAGCGGCGATCAAATGCAAACGAGCGCTGGAACGCGTCGAAGCGCGCGTTTGGTTCGCGTTCGAAGCGGCCGCCCCAGAGGCGATTGTCTTTGCGGTCAGTCATGGTGGAAGTTGTCAGTCATCAGTTTTCAGTTTCCGAACAAGTGGTGCCAAGACGCAATGGTTGAGGTCCTTCGGCCCCCCGATAAAGTCGAGTCCGAAGGATGGCAAACGCTTGGTGAACGCCATGATTGGTGGCGACTCGCGGGATAACAAACTTTGCTCACGAACACTTAAGAGCTGCCTTCGGCTTTGGCTTTGGGGCGGACGGTGATGGGAAGCGCGAAAAGATTGATGAAGCCTTCGGCGTCCTTGGGGTTGTAGCGGCCCATGGTGAAGCTGGCCAAATCGGCGCGATAGAGCGAGAAGGGTGACTTGCGGCTGGTGACGTTGAGCGAACCCTTCCAGAGTTTGAGGCCGACAGAGCCGGTGACGCGCTCCTGCGCAACGTTGAAGAAGCCGTCGAGGGCCTGACGCTGCGTGGAAAACCAGACGCCGTTGTAAACGAGTTCGGCGTAGCGGACGGAAAGAAATTGTTGCAGGTGCGCGGTTTCGCGATCGACGGTGAGGCGCTCGAGTTCGCGGTGAGCGGTGACAAGGAGCGTGCCGCCGGGAGTTTCGTACGCGCCGCGGGATTTCATTCCGACCAGGCGGTTTTCAACGAGGTCGGTGCGGCCAACGCCATGACGGGCGGCGATTTCATTCAGAGTGTTGAGCAGATCGACGGGTCCGAGCTTCGTGCCGTTCACGGAAACGGGCGTGCCGGATTCGAAACCGATTTCGACTTCTTCGGATTTGTCCGGGGCTTTTTCGGGAGAGACGGTCCACTGCCACATGGCTTCGCTGGGTGCGTTGGCGGGATCTTCGAGTTCGCCGCCTTCGTGGCTGAGGTGCCAAATGTTGCGATCGCGACTGTAGATGTTCTTTTTGCTCTGCTCGATGGGCACGTTGTGTTTTTCAGCGTAAGCGATGGCGTCTTCGCGCGAATCGATATCCCATTCGCGCCATGGAGCGATGATTTGGACGTTCGGCGCGATGGCTTTGTAGGCGAGTTCGAAGCGAACCTGATCGTTGCCCTTGCCGGTGCAGCCGTGCGAGAGGCCGTCGGCGCCCAATTTGAGCGCGATTTCGGCCTGGCGTTTTGCGATGACGGGACGCGCCATGGAAGTGCCGAGAAGATACGTGTGTTCGTAGACGGCGCCAGCGCGGAGCGTGGGCCAGACGAAGTCGCGGACGAATTCTTCGCGGAGATCTTCGATGGTCGCAAAGGAAGCGCCTGTGGCGAGCGCTTTTTTGTATGCGGCCTGGAGATCTTCCTGCTGGCCAACGTCGCCGATCATGGCGATGACTTCGCAACCGTAGTTCTCCTTAAGCCAGGGAATGATGATGCTGGTATCGAGTCCGCCGGAATAGGCGAGCACGACTTTTTTCGGTTTCGGAGCGGTTCTATTCACAATTCCTCTTTCGTAATTGGAGATATGCGTAGTCTAAGGCAACACAATTTCGTTGAGACGAAAATCTAGCGATAGAGCGTGTGCAGAATCGCTTTTTGCACGTACATGCGATTTTCGGATTGATCGAGCACGACGGAGCGCGAGCCGTCGAGCACTTCATTGGTGACTTCGTAACCGCGATGGGCTGGCAGGCAGTGCATGAAAATGGAATCGCGGCCGGCGAGCGCCATCAGTTTGCGATTGACCTGATAGGGCTTGAAGACTTCGCTGCGAACTTTTTCTTCGGCTTCGAAGCCCATGCTGGTCCAGGAATCGGTGTAGACGGCTTGCACGTCTGCGACGGCTTCGCGCGGGTCGGTGAAGAGCTCGATTTTGGCTTTGGTTTCTTTCGCAACGCGCTTGGAATCGGCGATGACGTCGGCATCGGGTGCGTAATTTTCCGGAGTGGCGATGCGGAGATTCACGCCAAGGCGTGCGGCGAGATAGGAGAGCGAGTGGCAAACGTTGTTGCCGTCGCCGACATAGGCGAGCTTCAAACCTTTGAGCGAACCGAATTTTTCTTCGAGCGTGAAAAAATCGGCGAGCGCCTGGCAGGGATGGAATTTGTCGGAAAGCGCGTTGATGACGGGAATTTCCGTGGTGGCCGCCATTTCGTCGAGGACGCGCTGCTCGTAAACGCGGGCAACGATGCCCTGGACCCAGCGTTCGAGATTGCGGGCGACGTCGGCGATGGATTCACGTTCGCCGAGCCGGGCTTGCGTGTGGTCGAGAAAGACGACATGGCCGCCCATACTCTGAATTCCGACCTCGAAGGTGACGCGGGTGCGGAGCGAGGGTTTTTCAAAGATGAGCGCGAGGAATTTTCCACGCAGCGTATCGGCGTAGTTCGTGGGATTGGCCTTGATGTCCGACGTGATCGCAAGAAGTTCTCGCGTGTGCGCCGGACTCCATTCGGCTCCGGTGAGCAGATCATTTGCGACAAGGACTGGCGCTGCCAGGGTGGTCGTTGCCATTTCTTTTTGTTACCTCACTGCGGCTTGAGCCGCTTGCCGCGCCGTTTCCGTCGCAGGCATAGATTTAGAAACATGACCGAGTACATCTTCGAAAATTCCCAGGAATTCCCGAACTTGTTTTGCGCTGATGATGAAGGCGGGCAGAAGGCGCAGGGTAAATTCGTGCGTGCAGTTGATGAGCAAGCCGCGCTTCATGGCTTCAACAACGAAGGGATTGCCATCGACGGTGAGTTCGACGCCGATCATAAGACCTTCGCCGCGAACTTCCTTGATGATTGGAAACTTGGCGACGAGTTTTTCGATGCCAGTGCGAATTTCGCCGCCGCGAGCGGATGCGTTGGCGAGGATTCTTGTTTTGTCAAGAACCTTGAGAAATTCAAGGGCGACGGCGCAAATCATGGGGCCGCCGCCAAAGGTGGTGCCATGAACGCCGGGACTGACGCGGGCGGCAACGGCTTCGCAGGTCAGAATTGCGCCGAGCGGAAGGCCGGCTGCGAGAGGCTTCGCGATGGCTACGAGGTCGGGCTTGGATGAAAACTTTTGGTAAGCGAAGTAGCGGCCGGTGCGGCCGAGGCCACATTGAATTTCGTCGGCAATAAGCAGCGCGTCGTACTGGGAAGCGAGCGCGCGGGCGCGATTCCAAAAGCCTTCGCTAACGGGGTGGATGCCGCCTTCGCCCTGGATGGTTTCGACGATTATGGCGCAGACGTTTTTGTCGAATTTGGATTCGAGGTCCGCGATGTCGTTGAATTTGACGAATTCGACTCCCGGGACAAGCGGAGCGAATGGGAGGCGATATTTTTCGGTGGCGGTGATGCTGACGGCGCCGAACGTGCGTCCGTGAAAGGAATTTTCGAGGGCGAGGATGCGGTGCTTGGGATTCGGCGCGTTGAGCGGCGCTTCGGCGGGGCGAGAATAGAGGCGTGCGAGTTTGAGGCAGCCTTCGATGGCTTCGGTGCCGCTGTTGGAAAAAAAGACGCGGTCCATGCCGGAGATTTCGGCAAGCTTTTTGGCGAGCGGACCCTGGAATTCGTTGTGAAAAAGGTTGGAGAGGTGGATTGCCCTTGCAGATTCGCGGCGAATGACTTTGACGATATTGGGATGCGCGTGGCCGAGACCGTTGACGGCGATGCCACCGAGGAAATCGAGATATTTTTTTCCGGATGAATCGAAGACGTAGGGTCCACGGCCGTGGGTGAAGACGAGCGGCTGGCGTTTGTAAGTCGGCAGAAGATATTTCTCCGCGTCGGCCAGGGCGGCGGGCGGAACGGCTTTCTGAATTGTGATGGGGCGCTTCATTTGGCTAGGCGGCAGACAAGGCGGCGGAGTGCGCGTCGCGAAGGATGCGCGTGCCGGGAATTGCGTCGAAAGTGGCGGAGGATGCCTGCGCAGCGCGCATTGCCGCAAGGAGAGCGCCGGGTTCGGTGCCGCCGACGATGTGAACGCCTTTGACACCACCTTCCAGAGCGCGCTTGGCGGCTTCGAGTTTCAAGATCATGCCGCCCGAAACTGTGCGATTTTGCACGAGGGCTTCGATTTCGTCGCTCGCGATGGCGGAGATTACTTTTTCTCCCTGCAAAACACCCGCGACGTCGGTGAGGTAGATGAGCTGATCGGCATTGAGATATTCGGCGCAAGCGGCGGCCATGTGGTCGGCGTTGATGTTGTACAGCTCGTTGTCCGGACCGATGCCGAGGCAGGCGGCGACGGGGACGAGATTGGTGCGCCAAAGCGATTCGATGAGCGACGTGTTCATTCCGGTGAGATAACCGACGAAACCGAGGCCTCCGACAACTTCGTTGTGCACGAGCGGTTCGGCGCGAAAGATTTGTGCGTCGGCAGCGGAGATGCCGATGGCGGGCTGGCCCGCGGCGGAAATCGCGGCAGAAAGCTGTTTGTTCAAAAGACCAGCGAAGACCATGACAGCGACGTCACGCGTTTCGCGATCGGTGACGCGGAGACCGTTGACGAACTTGCTTTCGATGCCGAGGCGCTTGAGCGTGCCCGTGAAAATTCGGCCGCCGCCATGGACGATGAGGATTTCGTGGCCCTGCTTGGTGAGGGCGGCGACTTGCGCAGCCAGTTCGCGAACGACGGAGTCAGATTCGAGCAAAGCCCCTGCGAATTTGATCACGAGTTTCATTGCAGTCCGGTCGTCTCCTCCAGCTTCAGAAGATGGTTGAAATTTTGAACGGCCTGGCCTGCAGCGCCTTTGCCGAGATTGTCGAGGCAAGAGACGACGATGAGGCGCCGACCGGAGCCGTCGAGGACAAATCCGAGGTCGGCAAAATTGGTATGCGCGACATGCCGGATTTCGGGAAGCGTACCTGCCTTCCAGATGCGGACCATCGGGCGGCCAGCGTAGGTCTTGCGGTAGAGCGCTTCGATGGCGTCAGGGGATTGCGGCTCGGCGAGCGTGACGTAGATCGTGGAGAGAATGCCGCGCGCAATGGGAAGGAGATGCGTCGAAAAGATGAGTTGCGATTCGGGCAAGCCGGTGTGATCAAGAATTTCCGGCGTGTGGCGGTGCGAAAACAGATTGTAAGCCTTGAAGTTTTCGTCGAGCTCGGAGAAGTGGAGATCTTTGCGCAGATCTTTGCCGGCTCCGGTCGAGCCGGATTTGCAGTCGGCGACGACCGGCGAGGAAGAATCGAGCAAGCCAGCATCGGCAAGCGGGCGCACGGCGAGGATGACGCTAGTGGCGTAGCAGCCGGGGTTGGCGACGAGTTGGGCGGAAGCGAGTTCGCTCGCGTAAAACTCGGGCAAGCCGTAGACGGCGGAGTCGAGCCATGCGGCGTGCGGCGCGGGGAGCTTGTACCAGGATTGGAAGACGGCGGCGTTGCGAAAGCGGAATGCGCCGCTGAGGTCGATGACTTTGACGTCGGCTGCGAGGAGTTTCGGCGCAAGTTCGGCAGACACTTCGTGCGGCGTTGCAAGAAACGCGGTCTTGGCACCGGTGGCTGAAATGTTTTCGAGGGACAACGGGCGAAGGGGCGCGCGACCGATGCCGCGGAGTTGGGGAAACAATTCCGAGAGACAATGAGCGCCCTGCGTGTCTCTCATGAAGAAGGTTGCTGCCTGGCCGGCGGGGTGGCGGAGCAAGAGTTTGGCCAGCTCAAAACCGGTGTAACCGGAGACACCTACGACGGCGATGGGTTCGGGCGTTCTCATTTAAGCAAGGCTTCGATTTTTTGCTGGAGGGACGCGCGTGTTCTTTTATTAGGGGTGATGATCAGAACAGTGTCGTCGCCCGCGATGGTGCCGGCGATTTCCGGAAATTTGGAAGCATCCACGGCGGCAGCGAGAGGCTGCGCGCCACTGGGCGGGGTTTTCAGAACCAGAAGATTTTCCGCCGGGCGAACGTCGACGAGAAACTCGCGAAGGGCGCGGGCGAGCGGAGGAAGCGGCGGAGGCTCTTCCGAGATGGTCGTGGCCTGCTTGTAGCCTTCGGAAGTCTTGACGAGCTTCAATTCCTGGAGGTCGCGGGACAGCGTTGCCTGGGTGACGCGCAAGCGCTGCGAAGCGAGGCGGCGGCGAAGGTCGTCCTGGCTGGCGATGCGCTCGCCGGAGACGAGGCGGAGGATTTGGCCTTGACGGTATGTTTTGCCGGCGCTCATGACAGCAAGATTATACATGTGGCTGCATAAAAATACAACGGAAGTTACAAACTGTCAAAGAAATATTCTCAGATTCGCGCACAAGGGCAAGCACCAGTCCGTGTGAACGGACGCGGCTTGGCGCGACCTTGCGCCGTAAAAGCGGCGCCGGGGCCCTTCGACTCCGCTCAGGACAAGCCGCAGTCCAAACAAGACGTGCAGGATGCGCAACATCAATGAGGGACGGTGCTGGATTTTGGGCGGGCGGTGATGTTATCTAGGAGTGTTGCGGTTGCGATACCATACGCAGACAGGCGATGCCCACCAACTGCCAAATAACCGGATGCAAGAGCACGGCGCCGGCAGCTCTTGCCGAGCAGCAACTTTGCGTGCTGCACTACACGCTTTCGATTGAAGGAAGCTGCGCCGAAATGCGGCGCGAGACGGCGATGGGAAATGCGCCGCAAGAGCGGTTGAAAGAGATCATGAAGTTTCTGACGGACAACGGCGAGCGGTTGGCACGGGTGGCGACAACCGGCATGTCGTTGACGGACGATTTGAAAGCGCGGATTTTGAGCACGTTTTTGACCCTGATGAATTTGCGGGAGAATTTGGACCGCGCGTCGATGCGCGGTTCGGTGGGCCGGAGCGGCGGGTTCCGGTAGGGTCGGTTGTTCCCCGCATTTAAACTTTCCCGGCATTTGAGAACTTGCAGCGGTCCGCTTCAGAAAGCCGAGCCTACAACTGCAACACTAGCGAATCCACGCGGCCGGCTTCGAAGAGCCGGCCCTACAAAGACAACCCCAAGAAGAAAATGAGACGGCGATCAGGCGCCGATGAAGCGGGCGTAGAGCGAACGCGCGACGGCGGGGTCGGTTGATCCTTTGAGAATGGCACGGCCGTCGGCAAAGACGGTCATCTCATAGGGCGGGACGCGGAAACGGAGAAGGAATTCGTTGTGGCGGACGGATTCAACCGCCGAGGCAAGCCGCGCGCCGAGAGCCGGAAGATCAAGCGAACGAGAGCGCTCGTGGATTTGGACGGAATCGCGGCCGCACATGGTGACGTGGGGTTGCGCTTCGCCGTCGAGGTAGGAGAATTCGCGGCGAGCGCAGCAGCGGCAGACCGGGTTACGGGAAATTTCCATGGATTGGAAGCGACCGGACCAGACGTCGGCGGAGACAACGCGACCGTGGAGAGCGTCTCCTTTTCCGGCAAGGATTTTTAGCGCCTCGCCGGATTCGAGCGAAGAGATGAGTTGGACGACCGGCGCGAGGACGCCGATGGTATCGCAGGTTTGTTCGACGCCAGCGGGGGTGTTGGCGCCTTCGAGCAGACAAGCCAGACACGCGGTACGGCCGGGGCGGACGGTCATGGTGACGCCGTAACTGCCGACGGCAGCAGCATAAATCCAAGGGCGGTTGTTTTTTACGGCGAAATCGTTGAGGAGGAAGCGCGTTTCAAAATTGTCGGTGCCGTCGAGAAGGAGGTCGAAGCCCGAGAGGAGTTCTGGGGCGTTTTGCGGGGTGAGATCGGCGACGACGCCTTCGATGGAAATAGCGGAATTAATGGCGCGAAGCTTTTGTTGGGCGGCGACTGCCTTGGGCAGGGACTCCAGGGCGTCGGATTCGTCAAAGAGCGCCTGGCGCTGAAGATTCGACGGTTCGACAAAATCACGGTCGAGGACACGGAGACGACCGACGCCAGCGCGAGCCAGCAAAGAGGCAGTTGAGGCACCGATGGCGCCACAACCTACGATGACGGCACCGGACGAGGCAAGGCGCTGCTGACCGGCTTCGCCGATGCCGGAGAAGAGAATCTGGCGCGAATACCGTTCGAAGGAGCCGACGTCCTTGGGAAGAGAAGACAAAGGGTGAGCGGTCCTGTCCGCGCGATGCGATTGCATATTTATGATAGCGCCAAAGGGGCGGGGGCAGGCAACGCCGCTGTGCTACGCTTCGTCTGAGCGACTTGAGTGCATGAATTTGACCCGTGCGAAGATTTGGAGAGAACTGGCGATTGCGGCGCTCCTGATGAGCGGAGCTGCGCGGCAAGACGTGGCGCAACAAGCGGCGGTTGAGCCGCCGGTTGTAAGCGTGCGGGTCGTGCGGGAAGACGGAACGGTATTGAAAGGCGCGCCAGCGGGGCTGGCGGTGGAAGTTGGGAAGCCGCTGGACCGTACCCAGTTGGCGGCGAGCCTGCGGACGCTCTATAAGAGCGGCGACTACGCTAATTTGCGGGCGGAGACAGCGACGGTCGAAGGCGGAGTGCGACTGGACTTTATTGCGGAAGAGAATCTCTACTTCAACCAGGTGATTTTACACGGGCTGACGGAGCCACCGAGCGAAGCGTCCGCGGCGGCGGCCATGCAGATTCAACTGGGCGATGTGTATCGAAAAGAAAAGCTGGATGCAGCGGTTTTGCGCTTGCAGGAGATTTTGCAGGAGGAAGGGTTATACCAGGCGAAGGTCACGACGGAAGTGCGAGCAAACGGAGAGACACATCAGATTGACGTGACCGCGCACGTGGTACCGGGAATGCGTGCGCGAGTGAGCGCGATCCAACTGACGAACAATACGGAGTATCCGGACGCGCAGATTCTGGCTCGTTTGAATATGAAGCCGGGAAGAGCGATCACGAACGCGCGAATTCAAAAAGGCACATCGAGCATCCGGAAATTCCTGGCAAAAAAGGGGCATTTGAGCGGACGGGCGGCGGTGAGGCGCGGAGAGTACGACGCGGCAAACAATAGCGTGCCGCTAAAGGTGGACGTGACGGAAGGGCCGAGGGTGAAAGTGTCGGTGCAAGGCGCGAAATTTTCCGGCGGAGACTTGAAAAGGCTGTTGCCAATCTATCAAGAGGGCGCGGTCGACGTAGACCTGTTGGAAGAGGGCCGGAAGAATTTACGGGAGCGGTTGGAGCGGCAGGGGTATTTTGACTCGACAGTGGATTACGACTCGACGACCGAGGATGTGAAGGAAAAAGGGAAAAACGGATGGCAGGGGACGGAAGAGGTCATCACGTATACGGTAAATCGGGGCGAGCGACACAAATTGATTGGGATTGAGATCAAGGGCAACAAGTATTTTGACGCGGAGCTCTTGAGGGGCCGATTGACCGTTTATCAGGGCGCGCTGGGTTCGCGCGGCAGATTCAGCCGGAGATTGCTGGAGGCGGACCGCGTTTCGATGGAGGGGCTGTACAAGTCGAACGGATTTCTGGACGTGCAGGTGGAAGCGGACATTCAGGACGATTTTGGCCGCAAGGCCGGGGATCTGTTTGTGAGATTTGTGGTGAATGAAGGAATCCAGACGCGAGTGGCAGGACTAACGATTGAGGGCAATCACGCATTCAGCGATGAGGAGCTGCAAGGCGTAGTGGGATCGCTGCCCGGACAGCCTTATTCGGATTCGAACGTGGGAAGCGACCGCGCGAACATTCTGGCTCTGTACTACAACGAGGGATATCCCGAGGCGACGTTCCGGGCCACGGTGGAGGACGTTGAACCGAAGAGCGAGGACCAGGCGGCGCGGGTCGGGACGGAGAAAAATGGAAAGAAGGCGACGACGGAATTCAAAGAAATGAAGATTACGTACCACATCGAAGAAGGACCACAGACGCGAGTGCGGAACGTGCTGGTCAGCGGATACGTGCATACACGGCCAGGAGTTATTCGAAGGTTGATTCAGGTGAAACCGAATGCGCCGCTGCGGCAGGGCGAGGTGGTCGATACGCAGCGGCGGCTCTATAACCTGGGGACTTTTAACCGCGTAACGGTAGCGCCGCAGAATCCGACGGGATCGAATCCGGATAAAGACGTGGTGGCGCTGGTGGAAGAGGCAAAGCGGTACACGCTGGCGTATGGCGGCGGATTTGAGGTGCAGAGGCTGGCGAGTTCGACGGATCCAACGAGCGGAGCGGTGCAAGCGGCGCCGCGAGGAATTCTGGAGATTTCGAAACTGAATTTGACGGGGCGCGCCGATACGCTTTCGTTGAAATTGCGGGGAAGCACGCTGCAGGGGCGGGCGCTATTGGGATATTCGTCGCCGAATACCTTTGCGAGCCCGAATTTCAGTTTTCAGGCGACGGCGTATGTTGAAAAGACGCGGGACATCAATACGTTCAACGAGACGCGGTACGAAGGTTCGGTGCAACTAACGCAGCAGGCTTCGCCGCGGACGACACTCTTGTACCGATACAGTTTTCGAAAAATCCTGGTGACGGACGTAAAAATCCCGCAGGAAGAGATTCCTCTATTTCAGCAGCCAACACTGGTATCGCAGTTTGGGATTTCCTGGGTACGGGATACGAGGGACAATCCAGCGGATGCGACAAAGGGCACGCTGAACAGCGCGGATTTTGGGCTGGCAGACACCTATTTTGGTTCGAGCGCGAGCTTTACGCGATTCTTGTACCAAAACTCATCCTACTATCCGATCAAGAGGCGGTTCAGCTTCGCGCGATCGATGCGGTTCGGCGTGTTGAATCCGTATCGCGACACCGTGTCGCTGACGTTTCCTCCGCAAACAGGAGCGAACCTGCCACCAGTCATACCGCTGCCGGAGCGGTTCTTTGCGGGAGGCGGAACGTCGCTGCGCGGATTCGCATTGAATCAGGCGGGACCGAGAGACAGCGGTTCGGGATTTCCGGTCGGCGGTCAAGCAATGCTGGTGCTGAATCAGGAGTTCCGGTTTCCGATGAGGTTGCCGTATTTCGGGACGAGTCTGGGAGGCGCGCTTTTTTACGACGGAGGCAACGTGTATAGCCGCGGAAACCGGATTTCATTCCGGGCGTCGCTGCCGAAACCGACGTTTGACGGGTCGGCAACGCCGCAGTGCTTGACGAATTGTTCGAACGAGCTGAATTATTTCGCGCATACGATTGGTCTGGGGCTGCGGTATGGGACGCCGGTCGGGCCGATTCGAATCGATCTGGGATACCAAATCAACCGGCCATTTTTTGTGCTGCCGATACCTTGCCCGAGCGGAACGACGCCAGCAACGTGCCCATCGGGATCTCTCGGCTTTAAATCGGCACAACTACCGCGATTCCAGATTTTCTTCAATTTGGGAGCGCCATTCTGATGCGATCAAGGACGTGGCGCGCGATGATTGTGGCGGTAGCAGTGCTCTGCGGCGCGGGCGCGGGGCAGGTGCGCCCGCAGAAGGTGGTGGACCGGATTGTGGCACGCGTGGAAGAAGAAGTTATTTTGCAGAGTGACGTGGAGCAGTTGGCTCGGTATCAGGTACTGGTGGATGGAAAAGCGGAGGGCGACACGGCGATCCTGAACCGTTTGATCGATCAGTGGATTGTGCGGAAGGAGGCCGAGGCCTCGCGGTTTCCGGCAGCATCGGACGCAGACGTGGAACGCGGAATGCAGCTGCTCTTGCGGGCGTTTGCGAAACGCGAAGATTTTGAAGCGCAACGAGAAAAATCCGGACTGAGCGAAGCGGAAGTGCGGCAGATCGTGACGGCGCAGGCTTATTTGAGCAATTATCTGGATTCACGATTCCGGCCGACGGTGCAAGTGGATGAGCAGGCGATAAAGGATTTTTACGAGCAAGCGGTGATTCCTCGAGCGAAGGCACGCGGGCAGGAGCCGCCGTCGTTCGAAACGGCGCGGGACGTGATTCAGGAAGCGCTGATTCAAAGAGGAATCAACGAGCAAGCGGACAAGTGGTTGAAAGAGAGCCGCGATCGATTGAGCATCACGAAGTTGTTGGGTGAAACCGGGCGATGACCAAAGAAACGCGGCGCCGAAAATGGAGATGGCTGCGGCACACGGCATGGGTGCTGGGCATCAAGCTCACGCTGATTGCGTTGGGCCTGATCATTTTTTTCGGAAGCGGGGCGGGAAATCCATTTTTAAAGAGAGTGTTAATCCGGCGGCTGAATTCTACACTCGGCGGTTGGAGCGAAGTGGAATCGCTGTCGATTGAGTGGATGTCGCTGCGGGCGAAGATACACGGATTGGTGATTCACGGGAAAGAGCCGAAAGGGAGCGAGCCACTGTTTAGCGCGACAGAGATTGACGCGGGATTGCGGATCGATTCGTTCTGGGGGCGTCGGGTGTCGCTGGACGAACTGAAAATTACACAGCCGCGCGTGCACATTCGAGTGGAGAAGGACGGTGCGACGAATGTCCCGGCGCCCCCGGGTCCGGCGAAACAGAAGCCCGGCAAACCGATGAATGAAACGCTGTTCGATCTGCGCGTAAAGCAGGTGCAATTGCAGGACGGATGGATTCTCTACAACGACGTGCGGACGCCGATCGCAACAGAAGGTTCTGATTTCCGGTTGGCGCTTAACGCTGGAGGAAGCGCCAGCCAACCTATTTACGTGGGAGCGTTGGACTGGAAGGACGTGCAATTCGCGGCGAAGCGCTACGTGCCGGTGCCCGTAAATCTTTTGGCAAAATTCACGATCCGGCGGGACGGATTCACTGTGGAGCAGGCGCTGATCGGCGCAGGACGTTCGAAACTGGATTTGCAAGCGGAGATGAGCAATTACCGTGAGCCGGACTGGAAATTCAAGTACCGGGCTTGGCTGGACCTGGTGGATTTCCGAAAAACGCTGCGATCGCCGTTGACGCCGACGGGGAAAGTGGACGTGCGGGGCGAAGGAACGATTGGCGCGGGATCGGCGCAAGGCAACGGCAGCTTTGTGGGTTCGGAAATTAATTTGAGTTACGAGATTTTTCGGGATTCCGGCGTGGGAGCCCGCGGAAATTACAAGTTCGACAAGAACGGATTGCAGGTGCCTGATCTTGTGGCAACGGCTTTTGGCGGAACGGTGAGCGGACCGGTAACGATGAAGTTTGCGACGCTGCAATTCGTTGCGAAGACGCATGTACAAAGCGTGCGTATGGCGCAGGTGCTGCCTGCACTTGAGCATGCAAGTTTCCCTGTGAACGAACTACATTGGGATTCAGTGATAACGGCGGACACGGTGGAGACCTGGACGGGGCCGTTTGAACATTTTGAAATTTCCGGGACCATGGATTTGAATCCGCCGGCGGAACTGGCGGCCAGGCATATTCCGGTGACGGGCGGGGCAAGTCTGCGCTATCGCTACGATCAAGGGGTGTTGGCCATCGACACCGCGGAATTCGACACGCCGACAAGCAGAATTCATGCGGCCGGCGCTTTAGGGAAACGCAATTCGACGCTGGAAATCCAATTCGAAACGGGAGCGCTTGAGGCTTATACGGATTTCATCGACGCGATTCGCGGACCGAATCCTGACAAGACGAAAACCGCGCTGAGCGGAAGCGCGCAGTGGGATGGCAAATTGTCCGGGCCGCTGGGCGGACCGACGCTCACGGGGCATGTGCGTGGCGAGCGCGTGGCTTACGGGGACTTACAGTTTGACTCGCTCGAAGCAGATATGGCCTATGCGCCGTCAGAGCTTTCGATCTCTCAAGGCCACGCGCGGCTTGGCGCGATGCAGGCAGACCTTGAAGGTTCCCTCGATCTGGATCACTGGGTATTCCGGCCCGAGAACGAATGGTCGGCCGATGTGAATTTCGAAAAGGTGCCGCTGGAAAGCTTTGAAGGATTCACAGCGAAGAAATATCCGGTGGAAGGCACGTTGACCGGACAATTTCATGGACATGGGACGAGGGAAAAACCGGCTGCCAATGGGCTCTTTGATTTGGCGGACGGAAAAGCGTACGGGGTGGCCTTTAGCCTGCTGCGGGGCCAGCTGAATTTGACGCCGGATGAAGTTAGGATTGCGAACGCGGAATTGCGGCTGTTTGCTCCGGGAAAAGAGAAAGTTGGCGCGGGCATTGTCACAGGTAACGCCGGTTATCGATTCACGGACGAAACAATCGCGCTGGACCTGGTCGGTGCAGGGCTTCCCCTCGAGAAATTTGAAAAAATACAGAGCCCGCGGATGCCCGTCGGCGGACAGATGACATTTCGAATGAAGGCTTCCGGGTCGGCTCGAGCACCGCAGGGAGAAGGAACGGTACACATTGTCGATCTGCGGGTGGGGCAGGAAACAATCGGGAGTTTTGACGGAACTCTGACGTCGGATGGACGCGAAGCAAAACTGGAGCTGAGTTCGGCAATGACGGATGGAAGTATTTCCGGCGGTTACACCGTTGGATTGACGGAGCCGTATCCGGTTCACGGCAAGGCGTACATCAAAAACATCAACCTCGATCCATTCTTGGTGACCTACCTACATTTGGGGCACTTCGGCGGACACGGCAACGCGGAAGGCGAAATTGCGCTGGAGGGAAATTTGCGCCAGCCCGGCGCGATCGTGATGGATGCGAACTTTTCGAAAATGACGTTTAACTACTCGAACGTACAGTTGGACAATTCGGGACCGGTGCACTTCCGGGCGTCAACGGAAGAAGTGAACATCGATCCGGTAACGTTCAAGGGCAAGGATACGAACTTCAAGATCGAGGGTAACGTGCGGTTTACGGGGCGGCGAAACGTTGGCCTGAAACTGAACGGCGCGCTTGATCTGCGCTTGCTGAGCGGATTCGTTCCGGGCCTCGATGCACGCGGACCGGCACAGGTGAACGCCTCTTTCGAGGGAACGCTGGACAGACCGCGGATTACGGGACGCGTGCATATCGAAAGCGCTTCGGCGAGAATGGCCGATTTCCCGACGGGATTGAGCGCGATCAAAGGCGACTTAATTTTTGATGCGACGCGGCTTTCTTTCAACAACCTGACAGCGGAAGCAGGAGGCGGGACGCTGACGCTGACGGGCAGTGTGAATTACGCCGACCGGCCAATCCGCTATGACATTGGCGCGAAAACGGATCGCACGAGAATCCGGTATCCAGAAGGGATGAGCTGGCAAGTGGCAGGAAATCTACGACTCTCCGGGACGCCAGAATCCGCTTTGCTCTCCGGGAAAGTGGTAGTGGATCGCGTAAATCTTTCGGGAGGACTGGAAACAGCCGGCGCTTTGATCGCGTCGCGAGAGTACGGCGGGCCGCCATCGAGCTTCCTGCAGAATTTGCAGTTTGACATTGAGGCGCTTTCGACACCCGATGCGCGAATGGAGTGGCCAAACGCGGAGCTCGAAGCGGACGCGAATTTGCGGGTGCGCGGAACATGGGAACACCCGATTCTGCTGGGCCACATTCACGTACTATCGGGCGATTTGTATTTTCACGGGAATCGGTACCGCGTAGCCCGCGGGGATTTGAACTTTGCGCGGCCGTTGAATATCGATCCGGACATCAATATTGAGGCGACTACGACGATTCAACAGTATGAAATCACGCTGAACTTTAGCGGGCCCGCGAGCAAACTGAACTTGTCGTACCGGTCCGATCCGCCGCTGCCGGGCAACGATATCGTGACGCTACTCACTCTGGGGCAAACAAGTTCGGAGGCGGAAGTAAGAGCGGGTGGCACCGGAGCGTCGCAAAGCCCCGGATCAGGGGCTTCGGCGATTTTGTCCGAGGCGATTTCCAGCCAATTGGGTGGGCGGCTGGAACGGCTGTTTGGGATTACCAAGCTCCGCGTCGATCCCGGACTGGCGGGGGTTGGTTCGACGGGATCGGAACAGAGCGCGGCGGCGCGCGTGACCGTGGAACAGCAGGTGACGCGAAACCTGACGATCACCTATGTTTCAAACGTGAGCTCGACGCAACAGCAGGTGATTCAGGTGGAGTACAACGTGAACAGGAATGTTTCGATCGTTGCGCTGCGCGACCAGAACGGAACGTTCGGCATCGACTTCAAGATCAAGAAACGCTTTCAGTAGGACCGGCGGACAAGCGAATCGAAGTTGCCCGGGATCGCCTTCGGGGATCAGGGTTGCTGCGGATCGGCCTGTGCTTGCTGATTCGAACCGTCGTTATTCTGACTCTGCTGCCAGCGGCGACGCCCAGCAAAGGGGCGCTTGGCTTGCGAATCTGAATTCTGTGCGTGAAATTCCTGCCACGCTGCGCGAGCCGCCTGACCGGATGCGTTGCGAGTTGCAAGCTGCACTTCCTTGGAAATCTTCGGCATTTCGGCGGCGACTTTCTGTCCAAGCGGCGAGCCGAAGAACTGAAGCATGCCCTTGATTTCATCGGCGGTGTAGTGCTTGTCGTAGATGGCGACGAGTTGATCGGCAATGGCATCCGCGTCGTATTGCTTTTGAAAGACCGCGAGATAAGAGTTGACCGAATCCTGCGCTTTATCGTCATTGGGCGCGAGCGAAATCAACTTCTGGCGGTATTGTTCGGTGGAGTTGTTGGCGGCTTCCTGAATCATGTCGCGAGCACCGATGAGTTCGAGCAACGAGCGAATGTCCGAATCTTTTTGCGGATCGATGGATTTCGTGGCGGAGGTCTTGGCGGCTTCGTGTTGAGCGGCTTGAACCGGCGAATTCGATGCGCCCTGGATGGCGACGAAAAATGTTCCAACGTAAATGATGATAAGAGCGAAAATGGCCTTCATGACTTGCCTACCTTTTTATATCGGCAGCCCTCAGCGCGGCCGCCACGAGAATCATTGTAAGAAGCGGGAAACAGGAACCGAGAATGTCAAGGGACAGGCGTGCCCGCCGAGTGACTGTACGAGCGGACAGGGCTAGCGTGTTGGGGATGAGAAGCGACTGGTGTTAGCATGCGACGCCATGACGCACGGACGACAACCGAAACACTTCAATGAGACCGGCGGCGAAGCAGAACTCGTGCAGCGCGAGGCCGGTTTGCAACACCAGCTGAGCGCAACGCAAGTGGCCATGATTGCGTTAGGCAGCACGATTGGCACCGGACTCTTTTTGACGAGCGCGATTTCGGTGAAGCTTGCCGGGCCAGCCGTGATTTTGAGTTTCGCGGCAGGAGCGCTCATCACGTTGACAGTAATGTGGGCACTGGCGGAGATGGCGGTCGAACATCCCGCGGCGGGCTCGTTCGGACTGTATGCGGAGATGTACCTGGGGCCTTGGGCCGGTTTTGTGGCGCGGTACACCTACTGGTTGTGCCTGGTAATCATCGTGGGCAGCGAAGTGGCCGCCGCGGGAATTTATTGCCGATTTTGGTTTCCAAATATTCCGTCGTGGCTTTGGATTGCGGGCTTTTCCGTGGCGCTCGTTTACATGAACACCCTGAGCATCAAGAGTTTTGGAACAATTGAGTCCTGGTTCGCGATGATCAAAGTGGTCACGATCGTCGTATTTTTGATCTTGGGGACTGCACTTGTTTTGGGATTCGGATTTCCGAGAATTGGCACAGGAAACTTCACGGGACACGGAGGATTCTTCCCGAACGGATGGGCGGGAGTCGGGTTGGGAGTAACGATGGCGATTTTCAGCTTTCTTGGCCTTGAAATTGTCGGCGTTACGGCGGGAGAAGCGGCCGATCCCAAAACGGCGGTGCCGCGCGCGTTAAAACGGACATTGGCGTTTCTCGCCCTGTTTTATCTCGGCGGTCTGGCGTTGGTGGTGGGAATTGTTCCCTGGGAGCAGATTGGGCTCGACAAAAGCCCTTTCGTGACGGTGTTTGAGAAAGTTGGGATTCCCGCGGCGGGTCATATCATGAATTTCGTCGTACTGTCGGCGGCACTGTCGAGCGCGCTTTGCAATTTGTATTTCACAGCACGCATGTTGTTTTCACTGTCGCGGGGAGGATATGCGCCGGCAATTCTGGGCAAGCTGAGCAAACGCGGAATGCCGGTGGCTGCAGTTCTGGCGTCGAGCGTGGGAATGGCGGCGGCCATTGCGCTGAACTGGAGATTCAAAAACACAGCGTTCCTGTTTCTGATCGGTGTGGCATTTTTCGGCGGACCGTTTATCTGGATCATGACGCTGGCCACGCATCTGGGATTCCGGCGCAAGATGCAGCGAGAAAAACGGGAGTTCGTGCGATTTGCCCCGCCCGGGGCGTGGAGTTCGGCAGCGGGGTTAGTGGCATTACTTGGCGTTCTGCTCTCGACGTGGTGGGTACCGGACTTTCACGTGTCGCTGCTCTCGGGCCCACCGTGGCTTGGTTTCCTGACGCTGTGCTACTTTATCTGGCGCGCGTGCAAAAATCGCACATCTGTCGATGGAACAAGAGAGAATGACTGACCTGCTGGCTTGGCGGAAAGAGTTTCCGATTCTAGATCGGACGACGTACCTCATCAGCAATTCGCTGGGTGCGATGCCGCGCGGGGTGTATGGAAGCTTACAGGCGTACGCCGATTCATGGGCAGAGCGCGGCGTCCGGGCTTGGGAAGAGGGTTGGTGGGAAATGGCGGTCGGCGTCGGCGACCGAGTGGCGCCGCTGATCGGCGCGAATGCCGGAGAGATTTCGCTGCACCAGAACGTGACGCAAACGCAAGCCGTCATTACTTCGTGTTTCGATTTTCGCGGACCGCGGAACAAAGTGGTGATGACGGAGCTGGAGTTTCCGTCGATTCAATATTTTTATCACGAGCAAGCGCGCAAGGGTGCGCGGGTCGAAGTGGTGCCGAGCGCGGACCCCGTGCGATTTGATTTGGAAACGTTTCTGGCAGCGATCGACGAGACGACGCTTCTGGTACCGATTTCGCTGGTGTTGTTTAGAAGCTCGTTCATCGTCAATGCGGAAGCAATCATCGAAAAAGCGCATCGCGTAGGTGCGCGCGTCATCCTGGATGTGTTTCAAGGAACCGGTACGATTCCGTTTAACGTCCGTGAATTGAGCGCGGATTTTGCGGTCGGCGGCGTGTTGAAGTGGCTTTGCGGCGGCCCGGGCGTGGCGTATCTATATGTTCGCGAAGATTTGCGGGCGGCTTTGCGGCCTGCATTGACCGGGTGGATCGCACATCAACGGCCGTTCGCGTTCGAAACGGGAGCGATTGACCGGCGAGGAGATTCGTTCCGTTATTTGAACGGGACACCGCACATTCCAGCACTCTACGCTTGCCAGCCCGGACTGGAAATTCTGAACAAAGTTGGCGTCGCCACAATCCGGGAGAAATCCGTCGAACTGACGACCAGACTGATGGCTCAAGCGGCGGGCCGCGGTTGGCGAATCAACACGCCCGACAATCCAACGGAACGTGCGGGAACGGTCTCCGTGGATTGCCCACACGCTGCGGAAGTGTGCCGCGAGTTGCTGGCGCGGGAAATATTGGTGGACTACCGGCCAAAGGCGGGCGTCCGAATTTCGCCGCATTTCTACAATACTCTGGACGAGTGTGACTTTGCGCTGGCCCAGATCGAGGACATTTTGAAAACTAAAGCGTGGGAGAGGCACCGGGCGGCACTTGCGCCTGCCTGAGCTTATGAACTCTCACCCGGCCCTTTCCATCATCATTCCGTCGTACAACGAAGAGTTGCGGCTGCCGCCTTCGCTCGGACTGATCGCGGACTACATCGACAAATCGGGGCGAGATACAGAAGTCCTGGTTGTGGATGATGGTTCGACGGACCAGACAGCGGCCGTTGCGGAAGCGTTTCGGGCGCGAATACCGCAGCTTCGCGTCGTGCCGAACAAGGAGAATCGCGGCAAAGGCTATAGCGTGCGTCACGGGATGACGGAAGCGCGAGGCGACATCGTTTTGTTCACGGACGCGGATCTTTCGGCGCCGATTGAAGAAGCGGACAAATTGATTGCCGCAATGGAAACATACGACGTCGCGATCGGCTCGCGAGCGCTCGACAGAAACCTGATTGCCGTGCATGAATCGGGCTTTCGGGAATTTGCGGGAATTATCTTCAACAAGATCGTGCGAGCCGTGTTGTGGCTGCCGTTTGTGGATACACAATGCGGATTCAAGGCGTTCCGGCGCGAGCGCTGCAAAATCGTTTTCGAACAACAACGAATCGAGCGGTTCGGGTTCGATCCGGAGCTGCTTTACCTCGCGCGGCACCACGGATTGAAATCCGTGGAAATTCCGGTGCGATGGGCGCACTCGCCTGCGACGAAAGTCAATATGCTGCGAGACAGCGTGCAGATGTTTCTGGACGTATTCACGATTCGGTGGAACGCGATGCTGGGGCGGTATCGCCGGCAGAAGTAGGCGGCAGGCGGTTTTGACTTTGCAGTACAAAGTACTTGACAATGAAGCGACAGTTTGCTAGCTTGGGGTCATGGCGTTGACCAATTCATCCCGCGTAGGGCGTCCGGAGCCCATTCCCATTGATGCGCGGGCAGCGGACCACCTTCGTTACATCCGCGAGACGATGGCGAGCGCGGCCGAATTTACGGCCGTGCCCGGATGGGGCGGCGTGGCGATGGGAATTACCGCGCTGGCAGCGGCGTATTTTGCATCCCAACAGGCGACGCAGGCGAGATGGCTGCTGATTTGGCTTCTGGAAGCCGGGATTGCCGTGGCGATTGCGGCGCCGTCGGCTGCCACGAAAGCGCATCGCGCGAATGCGCAGCTTTTTTCCGGACCGGGCAGAAAATTCCTGCTAAGTTTTGCGCCGGCAATTGCAGCTGGCGGGCTGCTGACCTATGCGTTGGCACACGCGGGATTGTACGCGGCGCTGCCGGGAACCTGGTTACTTTTGTATGGCACGGCGATTGTCACGGGTGGCGCATTTTCCGTTCGCGTTGTACCCGTGATGGGTTTGTGTTTGATGATTCTGGGCGCACTGGCGCTGTTGGCGCCCGCGCAATGGGGCGACGCACTGATGGCGGCTGGATTCGGCGGTGTGCAAATCGGATTTGGGGTATGGATCGCGCGCCGATTCGGCGGGTAGCGGGAATTTATGGCGAGAAGCTCGGCAGTTAAACAAGAACAATCGCAGCGGGAGAAGTCCGCACCGCTGAGCTCGGTGCGCGGACGCGCGCGCGAAGCGGTGTCACCGGATCTGGACCGGTTGATTCACGAACGGATCCGCTTGGGAATTGTGAGCGCATTGGTAGTGAATCGTTCGCTGACGTTTAACGAGCTGAAAAATCTTCTTAAAACAACAGACGGAAATCTCAGCGTGCATGCGCGGAAGTTGGAAGAGGCAGACTACATCGTGTGCACAAAGTCGTTCGCCGGGCGGCTCCCAAAGACGGAATACCGGGTGACGTCAACAGGGCGGCGCGCGCTGGAGCGGTATTTGAATCATATGGAGGCGCTGATTCGGGCGACCCGGGAAGGGTAAATTTTTTTGCCTTTGCACTTTACAATGCAAAGTTGTTTATGGTTATGCGGCGGAGAAAGCAGTCGTTATGAGCGTTCAACAGGTTGTCTTAGAGCACATTCTTTTGTCGGCGCCGATGGCGCCGAAGCAGACCCTGCATGTAGCGATTATCACGGACGGAAACGGGCGATGGGCGACGTCGCGAGGATTGCCCCGTTCGGCTGGGCATCGAGCGGGAGCAGAGGCAGCGCGAAGCGCGATCGAGGCGGCGCCGCGACTGGGCATTCATACGTTGACGTTGTTCGCGCTCTCCTCCGCCAACTGGAAGCGGCCGGCGCAGGAAGTGAACGCCATTCTCCGCTTGCTGCACGAGTACCTCCTCACCGAAACCACGCGCTGTCAGGAAGAGGGTGTGCGGCTAAGTGTGATCGGGCGGCGTGACCGGATTCCTGCCACGTTGCGCCAGGCTATCGTCGATGCGGAAGCCGTGACGGCACATGGCAAGCGGCTGCATTTGCGATTGGCAATCGACTACTCGGCGCGCGAGGCGATCTATCAGGCGGCTTGCCGGTTTTACAAAGCCACGCAACTTTCTCCGGAAGCATTCTCGGACGTTTTGTCGGAAGTGTTGCGCGGCGGCTCTACGGAAGTGGATCTGCTGATTCGCACCGGAGGCGAGCAGCGGCTTTCGGATTTTCTGCTGTGGGAGTGTGCGTTTGCGGAGCTCGTGTTCCTGCAAAAGAGATGGCCGGAATTTGTTCCGAAGGACTTGGAGGCAGCAGTGAAGGAATTTCACCGGCGGGAGAGAACTCGCGGCGGGCTGCCAAAAGAGGCAGTGAGTTAAGGCACAGTCGACCCAGAAGATTGGAGAGAGTCATGGCCGAAACACCACGCTTGGCACATTTGATGTTGTTGCTCTTTCTCGGTACTTCGCTGACGATTTTGGCCGGCCTCGCCACCGTCCTATTTGGAGCGGTCGTGCGTGCCAAGCTGGCTGCGCGAATGGGCGGGTTGCTGGCGATCGCCTGCGTATTTGGTTACGGAGTCATATTGCTTGGGACGGGAGTCTGCAGCTCGAGCAAAACACTGCCGGAAGGCCAATGGAAGTATTTCTGCGAGCCGGACTGCCATATCGCCTACTCGGTCGCGTCGGCGCGCACAGCGGCGATGCTTGGGACAGAAACGAGCCAGAGCGAGGCAAACGGCGAGTTCGTCGTGGTGCGGCTGAAGTCCTGGTTCGATGAAAACAGCATTTCCAAGCACCGCGGAAACGGACCGCTCACTCCGGTTCCGCGATTGGTATCGCTCGAAGATTCGACCGGTCGACGGTACTTTCCGACGCAAACGAAAACAAGCGCGTTACAAGACGCCTCGACACCGCTAGTGCAACCGTTGCGGCCGGGCGAGAGCTATCTGACGTCTTTCGTCTTTGACGTGGCGCGCGACGCAAAAGACTTAAAGCTGCTAATTACCGACGACGATCCGGTCTCGTTGATAACGATTGATCACGAAAACAGCCCGTTTCACGGCAAGATATATCTCAAACTCGGCCAGTCGGCCGCATCCTCCGCTGCCACCCTGCGATAAAACCTACACAATCAACGCTTTGCGGGGTTCGGCGGAGCGGCCCCCCTCCCTGACATTTCATGCTTCCGCGTCGTCTATACCTTAGGAGCGAGGTATGGCGACGATGGGACTTGCACTGCCTTGGGAGGCTAGAATCTCCAACCAGGAGCAAGAGCGAGGAAGCCGGGTGGGACTTGGGGAAAATCCAGAGAGCGGATTGGCGCTGACTTCGGGCGAAGTGCGTCCAGACGATCTGGAACTTGCGGCCGCCTGCCAGGCGGGTGAGCTGCATGGGTACGAGCGTCTCTATTCGCTGCACGGCAAAAAAATGAAGAGCATTGCGCGAAATCTGCTGGGCAGCACCACCGACGCCGAAGACGCGGTACAAGAGACGTTTCTCAAGGTGCAGAGGAGCATCGGGACTTTTCGCGCGCAATCGAGCTTTGTGACGTGGACGTTCCGAATTCTGATCAACACCTGCTATGACGCGCGGCGCAGCCGGATGCGGAAAAAGGAAGTCACGAGCGAAGGGACAAAAGAGTCGCCGATGCCGGAACGGCGCGCGCCGGGTGCACATCCTTCGCTGAAATTGGCACTACAACGCGCAATGGAAAAGTTAACGGCCCATCAACGACAGGTTTTCTTGCTTTATGAAGTGGAAGGCTTCCGGCACTCGGAAATCGCGGGAATGCTGGAGATTACGGAAACGGCGTCGAAAAATACGCTGTTCCAGGCGAAAAAGAATTTGCGAACGATGTTGGAGCCGCCGCGAAGTCAGGCAGCGGAGGCACGGTGAACGATATGAACGTGGGTTGCGTAGACCGGGAACGAATCTTTATGGATGGAAGCGCGGCGGAGTGGGCGGCGCTGGAAGCGCACGCGGCATCTTGTGCGGAGTGCGGCGAAGAGCTACGCGTGTGGAAGAGCATGTCAAGGGCAGCTGGAGAATTGCGACAGGAATGGGAGACACCCTATCTGTGGACGAAAATCGAACGCGGGCTCACGGACCAGATGTCTCGGAAGCCTTCGCGGTTGCGCGCTTGGCTGAATTCAATTGGACCGGTTGGCGCGCAGTGGCAGACGGCGGCCGCACTGCTGGTGCTCGTCGTTGTGACTGTCGTTGCCTCGGGAATTTTTCGAACTGGCCCCGAGCGGTATTCGCAAGGATTCCTGAATAACAGCGCGGTGAGCGAGGTAGAACGGGCAGAAACGGCCTATCAGAAAGCGATTGACAAACTCGAGGCACAAGCAAAGCCACAGCTGGATCCGGCGGGCACACCGTTAATGGCGAGCTACCGGGAAAAACTTCTGGTGTTGGACAACGCAATCGACGAACTGCGGGCGGAGGCGGGGCAGAATCCTGCAAACGCGCACCTGCGGCGGCAGTTGCTGGCGGTCTATCAGGAAAAGCAGGATACGTTGCAAGAGATTCTGGAGACGAAAAGATGACGACGGAGAGAGCAAAACAGATGCGGAAAGCAGGGTTCACTGCTGCGATTGCGATTGCCGCGATGATTCTTTTGGCTGGATCTAGCGCACAGGCGGCGAACAACCCGGAGGAGCAGGTTCAGAGAACGTTTGAAAAGACCTTGCCGCTGGCGGCGAATCAGGGGCTTAGCCTCGATAATCGCTTCGGAAACGTTCGCGTGACTGCCGGCAGCGGGCGCGATGTAAAGATCGTGGCGACAATCCGGGTGCAAGGAAAATCAAAAGAGGACGCGCAGGAATACCTCGACAAGATTCAAATCGACGTACAGCAAACAAGCGACGGCGTTCACGTGAAGACAGTCTATCCAGATGATCACGCGAAATACGTTTTACGGATTCAGTGGAAAAGGACTTCTTACTCGGTCGACTACGACGTCACGCTGCCGGTGGACGCGCCGCTTTGGCTGCGAAATGATTTTGGAAACATCGAGGCGAACGGCGTGCATGGCTGGACACGAATCGAGAATGGCCATGGGACCGTTGATGTAAGGGACGCCGGGCAGACCAATATCACCAACGCGTTTGGCGGGATTGAATTGAGCAACGCAAACGGCAGCAGCGCGATCGTCAACAACAACGGCAACATCACGCTGAGCAACTTAAAAGGCGCGATTGACGTAAAAAATCGCTTCGGGAATATCACCGGCGCCCACTTGAACGGGAATACGACGATTTCGGGTGGAAATGGAAACATGGAGATTTCAAGCGTAACGGGAAACGCCGTCTTGACGAACTCCTTTGGAACGGTGACGGCGCGCACGATCGGCGGTAGCCTTACGGTCCACGACACGAACGCCAAAATAGAAGCCTCGGACGTCACCGGCAACGCGGAGCTGGCGACGAGTTTTGGCGAAGTGATCGCGGAAAGAATCGGAGGATCGCTGCAAGTTCAGGACAATAACGGACAAGTGCAGGCGCGGGAGATTCATGGCACAACGAACATCAAGAGCTCCTTCGGGAAGGTGGACGCAGCGAATCTTTACAAGGCTGCCACGTTGGTCACCGGAAATGGAAACATTGAAGCCAATGAAGTGAACGGCGACCTCTTCGCCAAAACAAGTTTTGGCTCGATTGATGCCAAAAACGTCAAAGGCAATTTGACGGCTCAGGACACCAATGGCGCGGTGACAGCGAGCGCAATCGGCGGAGATGCCGGAGTTGATACGTCATTCGGCGGAGTCACTCTAAACGGGGTGGGCGGCAAGATTCGCGTAGACAATCAAAATGGCGCGATTGAAGTGACTGCCTCGGAGTCGAACTCGTGCAAGGACATTTCGCTGAAAACATCGTTCTCCCACGTTATCGTGCGCCTGCCCGGAAATGGCGGATATAAGGTTTCCGCGCACACATCGTTTGGAAAGATTTCTACGGACTTGCCGGTTACCGCAACTGGCACGATGGGGTCAGACGTATTAACCGGTACCATCGGCAACGGCGGGTGCACGCTGGACCTGGCGAACACGAATGGCAGCATCGAGATCGTCAAAGCGCACTAGCGCCGGGAAGCAGCTATACCTGCAAGGTATGGCGACGAACGCGATCCATGGCAAACGCGCTACGCAGAACCCGAGTCGCGGCTTCGGTGAGCTGAAACTGGGGCAAATCTTGTTCGGAAACATAAGCGACATCGGTAGCGTCACCGCCAGCAGTCGCGTCCCCGCCGATTCGTTCGCACAGATAGTCGACAATGACAAAGTGAAAACGCGGGCGGACGCCGACGTCTCGAGCCTCCGGCGCCGAATACGGGTTGATTCTTTCGAAGACCTCGATCAGGTCCAGAACACGGACAATTATGCCGGTTTCTTCCAGCATTTCGCGGGCGACGCCTTCCAGCAGCGTTTCGCCCAGTTCCAGCGTGCCGCCCGGAATGGACCATTGGCCGAGCAGCGGCTCCGAACCGCGGCGAATGAGCAACGCCTTTCCGTTTTCAATCAAAACTCCGCCAACGCCGACAATAGGGCGTTCCGGATATTCGCGAGGGGAAGGCATCGTTAAAAGAACGTGACTCCTGGCAACTAACAAGCAAAAGTAAGATCGGGACTGGATTCGACTTGGCCCCGCACGGTATATAATACGCTGAATGGTGCGGGCGGCTTTCGAGCATGACGCCCAACCCGGGGAATCTCACTACGGAGGAAGTGGCCGTGATCCGCTGCCCTGATTGTGCTGCCGAACTCGATGTGGATGAAGACGAAGTGGAAGAGGGAGAGATCCTGAGTTGCCCGGAGTGTGAAGCGGAGATGGAAGTGACGCAAACGCACCCGGTACACGTGAACGTCATCTCGGAAGACGACGAAGTGGAAGAAGACGAAGAGGGCGAGGACGACCTTGCCAAAGACAAAGACGACGATGATGACGACGATGATGATGACGAGGAAGAGGAAGAGGACGACGAGGAGTAACCGAAAGCCGCGGAGCGCCCAAGGCAGCGTGTCTGCCTCGCAGGTCATCTAATGTCCGTGGAGCCCTATCTATGCGCGGCCGCAGGCGGATGTCGATTGCAGTGGTGATATTGCTTTTTTGCCCCGTCTTGATTTTTCCGCAGGACAGCCAGCCAGCACAGCCTGTTCCATCAGCGCCGTCCGCACAACCCGATTCAACCAGCAAGAAAAAGCAAAGTTCCAGGCATCAGCACGATTTCCTGATCAAGGGAACGGTGTTCACCCAAGAAGGATTGAGCTTCGCGGGCGCACAGATTCAGATTCGAAAAGTGGGGCAGAAATCGTATCGCTGGAGAGAAGTCGCCAATTCTCGCGGTGAGTTCGCGGTTCGGGTGGTGCAAGGGGCACAGTACGAAGTGTCGGTAAGCGGCAAGGGGAGCAGAGAACAAAAAAGGACCGTGGATGCGACCGGAAGTGAGAGAGTAGAGGAGTTGGTGTTTCACATGGAACGCGAGGGGAGCAAACCGTCATGAAACGCCGTGCGGGAATCGTGTTGATGCTGGCAATGCTGGTTTCATGCTTGACGGCATATGCGCAGGATTCAAAGAAGGAATCGCAATTGCGGACCGTCCGCGGTGTGGTCGTGGACAAGAGTGAATCCGCAGTCCCCGGCGGCGTGGTTTTCTTGAAAAATTTGCGGACAAATCAAGTCAAGAGCTACATCGCAGACAATGAAGGAAGCTTTCGGTTCAGCGGGCTCGATCCGAATGCCGATTATGAAGTCCACGCAGAAAAAGACGGCGCTAAATCACCTAATCGTCAGGTCTCGAGCTTCGACAATCGGAAGGAAATCGTATTGACGTTGAAGCTCGACAAGAAGAAAGACTAGCGCGCGGCTACCCTCGGCGCGAGAAATCGCGTCGCCCTCGGAACGACTTCGATGTCGACTGGACTACTTCCCAGCAATTCACCGTCGCCGTGAAACGTTGCTGGCGGATCGACCTCGATACGTAACTTCCGGACACTGCGAGTGTGGAGACCGGGCAAATTGATGCTCCCTTGCAACGCAAGTCTCGGCAAAGCCCGCAATAGTTGGCCGAACCGAAGTTCTTCCAGAAAAGCAAACTCAAGAACTCCGTCGTCGATTTCAGCGCCGGGCGCGAGGCGGATGCCTGCTCCGAAAGTTGGCGTGTTTAGAACGCTTGCCAGAACGGCGGATTGCCAAACCTGACTGGTGTTGTCGGATTCAAATGTAACGCGCACGCGCCGCGGTTGATACGAACAATAGGCACGCAGCGCTGCCGCAATGTAGCGTATTCGGCCGGGAAAATTGCGGCAAGGCCCGCTAGCGTAAGCGGCGGCCGCTGCATCCAGGCCGACACCACCACCGCCAAGATACAAGCATTCTCGACGATCGCCTGTACGTACCTTCACCAAATCGACGGCGCGCGGCTCGCCAGAAAGCGCCATCTTGAGCGCGGCGAGCGGATCGTGCGGCAGGCCAAGCGCCCGCGCAAAATCGTTTCCGCCGCCGGCCGGGATGATTCCGACTACAACATCGTGGCCGAACGCTGAATTCACTAGCCCTTGTAAAGTTCCATCGCCACCAGCGGCAAACAACAATCTGGTGCCGGCGCGAATTTGGCGTCGCGCCTGATCGATCAGCTCGGCTGCACTTGCTGTCTGAAGAATTTCACAATCGATTCCATGGATGCGGAACGCAAGCTCGATCCGGGGAAGCAGGGCTCGAGATCTGCGACGCCCGGATCGGGTATTTACAAAAACTGCAGCGCGGTTGAAACGGTTTGTACGGGAAGGCTCACTATCTTGAGCAAGCGTGGTCATCGATGCGAGCGTAGTCTTGCACGGCCCGCCGGGTACGGCAAGCCAGACTGTCCGGCCCGGGAAGCGAATGACAATGGAAAGAGTGGTGCCGGCGGGGGGAATCGAACCCACGGCCTAGGGATTATGAGACCCTCGCTCTACCACTGAGCTACGCCGGCATGGACGAACCATTAATGCTACGGATACCGGACTACTCGCGTCAAGCCGCCCGGGGAATTTCGCAGTCGGCTGCGAATCGGTGGGCCGGGGAACTAGGTTGGAGCGGACGCCGGTACTAAGTAATTTGGTACCACCGTACTGTTGCTCATACAACGGCGCGGCGCCTAACCTGCCTGTGTAGGGGTACTGGGTGACTGGCCGAGAGGCCACTCTGGGGCGAAAGTCCCAAGCCAAGTACCCTGTACCGAGCCTGTCACAAGCTTGCCCTTCGGGCTGCTTGACATTGGTCTGTATGTTGATAGAGTACCTCCTGGGTTGTACATCCCTCGGAGGCACTCAACAATGTCACGCAAACTCACGGTTATTCTCCTCGCCATGTTGATCTTGGTGGGAGCCATGAGCCTGAAGACGGTGGTCACGGCGCACGATAATGGCGCAGTGATTATGGCAAACGGTGGAGCACCTGTGCCACCAACGCCGTGGAAGAACGGTGGAGCGCCGGTTCCGCCAACGCCGTGGAAGAATGGTGGAGCACCGGTACCGCCAACGCCCTGGAAGTAAGAGTTACGTCCCCGCAGTAGAAGCGAGGTTTCGGTAGTTGTTGGGGATTAGACCAGGGCAGCGAAAGTTGGAAAAACGTGCCCGGTCTATTTGGATATTTGATTTGGACGCTTTGCACTCTCCTAGAGGCAGGCGTGATAGTGTGCGCGGTGAAGAAGCAAGCCATTCGCCCGTATATTTTCCTGAATGCCTACATGGCTGCGTCGCTGTTGGTTAGCATCGGTCGGTACAATATCCTTCAACATTACGGACTCGCTTCGAGCGAATACGTTTATTTCTACTATTACTCCGACACCCTCCTCACAATCCTTCTTTACTTCGCATTGACCAGTCTTTATTCGAGGGTCTTCAGTGAAATGAACGCTGAGCAATACGTCAAGCTTGGTGCCGTTGTGCTTTTGGGCGGAACGGCTCTGTTCTCATACGGTGTGGTTCACCAGGCCGAGACAAGATTGGTTACCCGTTTTGTCGTGGAACTTCAGCAGAATTTGTACTTCGTCGGACTGGTTCTAACGTATGTGCTCTGGGCGGCCGTGTTGAAGCTACGCGAGACCCGCACGCGCTTGATCCAATTGGTTCTGTCGCTCGGCGTCTATTTCAGCTTGCTTGCCGCTAATTACGCGCTGCGGAATCTCTACCCGGGCTTTAGCACCCTGTTCCAGATTCTGCCGCCGCTCGTGGGCTGCTTCTTGCCGGCGGCTTGGGTGTATGCCTTCTGGCGGATTCCGGAAGAAGCGCGCCTCGTTCCTGCGCGCCTGGCGGTGCTCCGATGATGGCGGCGTTTATTCTGGCGTGCTCGATTATTTTCCTGCTGCAATTCTTTATTTCCTACTGCCGGTCGTTGATCGCCTCTTCCGTGCGGGAGCCGATTTCACAGGAAGTTCAGGAAGTGACCGGAATGGCGCGTCCGGCGACGGAAGAAGAATTTGCGCGAGTCCTGCAGTTGCTGCAACTTTGCCCGGAGCGCCCCGAGGAACGCGGCGAAATCAGCTTGATTCGCGCGTACTTCCGCATGCTGGGAGTTTTCCGGTCTACCGTGGCGCGGGTTGTGCCCTCCATGGAACGGTGGACTTCCTCTGAGCGGGGACAGTGCACGCACTTTGTGGCCGTAGTGCTAGGCAGGCGAATTGCGTTTAGCCGGAACCTTTTCGCGCAGCAAATGAGCAACTAAGCTCCGTTTTCACCCACCCTCCTGCTTAATTCGAAACACACGCAACTGATTCTTGCTGTACCTCCCGGCGCTGGTGCTATTCTATTGCTGGATCACTCCTCGCCGGAGTGCATGCGTCCGCAGCGCAAAAACACCGGTGACAAAAACCTGCTTGCATTGTGGCGCCGTACTGCCCTCAAACGTACGAATCTGCAGCTTTTGTGAATCGACGCTACCTGTAGTGAGTGGCAACTCCGTCCGGTCGAATGCGGACGGGGAAACTGCTTGGCGCAGCGAACTGTCTGAGCGGCTCGCTTCCTATCGGGCGAGGCGCAGACGATCCTCGCCCAACGAGGATCAGTCGCAGTTTACATTCGAGGCCGAGCATGAAGCGGCTGAAAAGCCTCGCCACGTGGCTGTAGCGGAGGCGCTCGACGACGCTGCGGCGCCCGATTTTGCCTTCACGATTGCCATCGGACGATGCGCTCCTTCCAAGCAGAAACAAGACGGCCAGATGTTCATTGACGTTTCTTTGCCTCCCGGGGAGGCGACCGGTGAAACCATAACCGGGGCAAGGTCGAGCGATGCGGCGGAAGTGCCTGCAGCCGCGGGCCTCTATCCCGTTGCATCCATGGACGAACGGCGAATCGCCGCATTGATCGACGGCGCTTGTCTGTTGTTTGCGTACGGCGGCTTCCTTATGCTCTTCGGTTCGCTCGGTGGCCAATTTACATTCAGCAAAATGAGCGCGGCCGTTTACACCATCGCGTTTGCGATCGTCTATCTGCAATACTTCTTTTTGTTCACGGTGTTTGGCGGAACCACGCCTGGAATGATGTTGCGCCGCCTCGAAGTAGTTGATTTTTCGGGCGAAGAACCTGCACCGAGGAATTTACTGTTGCGCGCAGCGGGCTACATGCTGTCCGCCGGAACCTTCTTTCTGGGGTTCCTGTGGTCGATGTGGGATGAAGATGAATTGACGTGGCACGATCGCATCTCCCATACGTACCTGCGTTCAGCCGGACGACTTGATAGCGAAATTCATGGAGCGTTGCAGGAACATTCCTGACCGCTGAATCACGCGCAGCGTGCTGCCAAGGGCGGCGTATCTATCGGAGTGGTCTATTTCGTGATCGGCGCGCTTCAATTCGGGTGCGCCAAGCGCGGCGAAATAGGCGCGCGAAAACGAATAACGCAACGTAAACCAGCAGGTGCGCACCGAATCCGGCGTAATCTCCTTCTACAAATTCAAAGTACATCTCTCGGACAGAAAGCACGTTCAGCGCCGGCGCAAGCAAGGTGAATAGCCCGAACGCAAGCGCTAAAGCAACTGCCGTCAGCAGAACGAAAAGAAAAAATAAACCTTTAAATAAACCGGGCGCCGTATGCAGTTTCTTTTCTGCGGCTTGTACATCATCGACTTCGCCCAACCAGCGTGGTCCTAGCCGGTCTCGTATGTCTTGTAGAAAACTCGCGTCGGCGAGTGGGATCGGGAAGTGTTCGTGTCTCAGCCGCTCGTGGTCGTCGCGGTAACCAATATGAATTGTGCCCATCGAGTCTCGCAGGGTTTTGATCGTTTCCAAGTCGAAACTCTTGCCGAAAAATACTCTTGCCATTTCTAGCTGTTGGTCGCCTTCAGCTTGATTCGGTTGTTCCCGCACAAGAACCGCGCCGGCGATTCTGCGCCACTCGAAGTAGAGTTTGGTGGTCCCACGTTCGTAGGTAATTCCGTCGGGTCCTGTGCTGACCGCAAACGAAAATGGCCCCAAATCAAGGCGAAATGAAGGACTCATGCACTCGCGCAGTCCACGCTGCGCGAGTCAGATTGTAGTGTTGGCCGAAAAGATGGTCGAGAAAAACTATTTGGAGGCTTGGCTACTTCTTGACGGCTTCGTCTGACGCGATTTTTCCGTCGCGGATAAAAATGATGCGGTGCGCATTTTGCGCAATGTCGTGCTCGTGGGTGACGAGAATGATTGTATTTCCCTGGCTGTGCAGATTCTTAAACAAAGCCATAATTTCTTCGCCGGTCTTCGAGTCAAGGTTTCCCGTGGGCTCGTCCGCAAGGACAATCGACGGAGAATTAACAAGCGCTCGCGCGATCGCAACACGCTGGCGTTGGCCTCCGGAGAGTTCGTTCGGCTTGTGACTCATGCGACTCGTCAGATCGACGCGCTCGAGCGCCTTCTTGGCCTTCTCAATGCGCTCTTCGGCCGGCGTGCCGTTATAAATCAGCGGTAGTTCCACGTTGTGGAGTGCCGTGGCGCGTGGCAAAAGATTGAACGTCTGAAAGACGAATCCAATCTCCTTGTTGCGGATGTAAGCCAGTTCATCGTCATCCAGTTCGCTGACGAGCCGGCCTGCTAGCCAATACTTGCCTGAACTCGGTGAATCGAGGCAGCCGATCAAGTTCATGAGGGTCGATTTGCCGGAACCCGAAGGGCCCATAATGGCGACGTACTCGCCCTTGCGGATTTCGAGATCGACGCCGCTCAGTGCATGAACCTGCTCCGCACCCATCTCATAAACCTTAGCCAGGCCTTCTGTCTTGATGACTATGCCGGAATCGACAAGTTCCTGGCTGTAAGATTCTGGTGACGTCGTCTCCACGGGCATGCTCGCTCCTAGCTCTGCTGATCGTCGGTTTTCTTCGGTGCTGAATTATCAACTTTAATCTGTGCGTTCGGTTTAAGCGTGCGCAAGGCTTTATAGCTGCCCACGACTATTTCGTCGCCAGGTTGCAATCCCTTCGTGACTTCAATATCCGTGACGCCGGAAATCCCGGTGTCAACCTGGCGGAATTCCGCTTTCTTCCCATTTATGACGAAAACGCCTTGAACTTCGTCTTTCTTCGGGTCGCCTGGAGCGGCCGGAGGCGGGGCCGCAAGCGATACACTCGAACCGCTAGTCTTGTTGTTCGGGCCCTTGGCGGCTTCTTCCAAATCTTTCCTTGACCGCACTGCGAGTGCTTGAATCGGAATCGCGACAACTCCCTTTTTCTCTGCGGTCCTGATCTTGGCGGTCGTGGAAAGTCCTGGCCGCAGATTTTCTGGGGGACTATCAAGGGTCACGACAACTTTGAAATCCTTCGCTTCCTGAGTGCTGGTAGTGGTCTGCGTAGTGGCAAGGCCGGAACTGCGCAGTACAGCCTGCGAACCAATTTCCGTTACCTTGCCATGAAAAATCTTTCCAGGCACAGCGTCAATCGTGACGTCTGCATCCTGGCCCATGCGCACGTTCACGATGTCAGTTTCATCCACCTTGACTTCCGCCGTAACGACGGACATATCGGAGAGCGTCATCAAAAAGCTGCCGTTCGAGTTCTGGATGCCGGGAACGACGTATTCGCCGAGTCGCACCGGCAGATAGCTGACGATCCCGTCGATCGGCGACGTGTATGTTGTTTTGTTTAATACGTCGCGCGTGCGCGTTAGAACCGCCTTATTCTGGTCCAACGCCGAGTGCGATTGGTTCATTTGCGCCCGGAGCTGCGATACGCGCGCCGTGGAAGACTCAACTCCCGCAGCCGCCGCGTCGTATGCGGTTTTGCGCTGATCGTAATCCTGCCTGGGGATCAGCCCGTCTTTAAACAACCCCGCGCCGCGATCGTAATCAAGCTTCGCTTTCTCAAGATTTGCCTTTTGCTGCACGAGGTCAGCTTGTGCGGACTTATAACTTGCTTCCGCCGCCTGGATTCCCGACTCAGAGGAACTCATCGCCGCTGATTGCGCCGCGACGTCAGCATTGGCCTGGATATTCTCCTGAAGGAGCAGTTTGTCGCCCTTCTTGATGTGGGCCCCTTCCTTCACGAGAATCGCGGTGATGCGGCCGAATCCCTGCGCCTGCATATTCGTGTAGGTGGTGGGCTTGATTTCGCCCGAAGCCGTAACGATAGACACCAACGTGTCCTGTTTGGCGACTTTAGCCGTTTGGACGGTGACGACTCCCTTGTTTGCCGCGGTAATGCTATACCCGACGATTCCGGCGATCGCCACCACGACGGCTCCGCCGATACAGACTTTCTGCCACGTCTTCATTCTGACCTTCCTCGCTTGCTGGCAAATAATAGGGCTAGTTCGCTTGCGAACCGCGCTTGAGGACCGGGCGTCCTGCCAAGGACCCCCTTTGTCTCGAACCTGGTCACTCTGCCTTTAGATACGGCTTAGAGAGTCGAAATGTTTCGCCCGCCCCGGCTTCCGGGGAGCCGTCCGCTCACCCGAGAGACCCGCGGCAAGGCGTCTTTGCCCAGAACCAAGCCCTGTCCTGCCGCCATGGCCACGACTCCCCCATTCTAAGAAGAAATAGGGTGAAAAGGAATCATTTCAGTGAACACGACTTTGTCGGCTGCCGCCACAGCCCTTATCCCTATTTGACGCAAGAGGAGACACTTAGGTCAGCCAAGACGCCCCCGAAAAGCGGTGACTGTCGTCACCGGCCGCAGTGACGCGGGTTACCGCCCGATGGAGAGTTTGGCGTTACTTTGAAAAAAGCGAAGGAGATACGAAAATGGATGGCGAAAACAGCTATCGCGTGATGGCCACCTGGCAAAACAAACGGCGAGGCGTCGTCTCTGCAAAAGGTATTGAACCCGCGATCGAGTTTTCGACTCCACCCGAATTCAAAGGTGAGGCTGGGTTCTGGACGCCCGAACACTTCCTCGTCGCGGCGGTCGGCAGTTGTTATGTCGCAACCTTTTACGCGATTGCGGAGATGTCCAAGCTGGAATTTTCGGGGCTACAGCTAACCGTTGAGGGAAAACTGGGCAAGCCTGAAGGGAAACTGAGGTTCACCGAGTTATTACTGAAGCCGACGCTTACAATCGCCCACGGCCACGACGTGGATCGTGCAAATCGCTTGCTAGAAAAGGCGGAGCACGGTTGCCTGATTGCGCGTTCACTAATTTGCGCGGTGTCCCTTGAATCTTCGATTCTTACGACGGACGAAATTCTTGCGGTCTGATCTGGCATGAATTCGTAGCGAGCCAGACGCCGAGCGCCTATGTTTCCGCGGCGCAGAGCCACTTGCAAGTAACCTACTTCAGCGTTCCAGACGGAATGTCACAACAACGATCAGTTGCACGGGAATTGGCTGGTCATTTAAGTAGGTTGGCTCGTACTTCCATTGTTTCACCGCTGCAAGCGCGGCAGATAGCAATAGGGGGTGTCCGGAAATGATTTGCATCTCGTCGACGTTGCCACCGGTATCGATGACCGCATCCACGGTCACGTCTCCCTGCACCCTCGTTTGCCTTGCAAGCGGCGGGTAAGAAGGCGCCACTTTCGTAATCAACCGCGGTGCCCGCACACGGCCGCCAACACGCAGAGGCGCTGTTTTTTGTACCGACGGGGGAGGTGCGACGGACGCCCTACGCGATGCGTCTGAAATGATTCCTCCGATCACGCCGCCCAACTGCCCGCCCGGCACTCCTCCAGGTATGCCGCCAGGGGCACCAGCGCCGATTTCTGGATCGATTGGCTCTTCCTTCAGTATGGCAATTTTTTGCGGAATTACGGTTGGCGCCAGGAGCTTACCTGCGTTTGTAAACACTCGCTTCGAAACCACGGCTTTGGCGATAGCCTGCGGAGCCGGGGGAGGGGGAGGTGGTGGTGGTGGTGCAACCAGGAAGGTCTGTGTGAACTGTTTTAGGTTGATGGTGTCCGTAAAGTAGAGCGGAGGCAGAATTAGCGCCATCAGAACCAGCGTGTGAATCGCTATCGAATAGAAGACCCGGCGGCCGCTGAATCGTTGCCTGGTCGAACTGGCTTCCAGCAAAGCTTCGGCGAAGACCTTCTGCCCGCGAGGAAGCGGCCGGGCCATTCGTAGCGGCAAGTCGACCGCAAGCGTAGTCAGCGCTTTGCTCCTCTCGCGAGACTTAACCGGAAGACTCGCCAGCTCGGTTGAAGTTAGGGTTTCTTGCTCGACGGGCATGGAGATCACCTCCATTTCAGTTCTATGTTCGCGCAAACCGTGGCGATCGGCCGTGATTCCGGTCACTATAACCGGTGAGACCGATCACGTGTCAGTTTGTGTCAACCACGAGAATTGGGCCGAAAATGCTACGGCTGGATGGCGACTTTGATCACACCATCTTTCCCTTGGCCAAACAGAGAATACGCTTCGGCGATGCGGTCCAGAGGAAAGGTATGAGTGAGCAACGGACGCAAATCCAAACGGCCATGACGGACAAGCCCCATCAGCCGCCGCATTCGCTCTTTACCACCCGGGCAGAGAGTCGTGACGATTTTGTGGTCGCCAAGACCTGCAGCAAACGGTTCGAGTGGAACAGAAAGTTTGCCGGAATACACGCCAAGGCTGGAGACCGTTCCGCCGGCCCTCACCACACGCAATGCATTTTCGAATGTTGCCTGCGTGCCGAGGGCTTCAATGGCAACGTCTACGCCCCTTTCTTCTGTTAGGCGCCGAATTTCCACCACGGCATCTGTCTTCGTGTGATCAATTACAATGTCGGCTCCCATGCGCTTCGCCATTTGAGCGCGCACCGGATCCGATTCCACTCCGATAATAAGACCCGCTCCCTTGAGCTTTGCGCCTGCCGTGGCGCATAGGCCGATGGGTCCTTGCGCAAAGATGGCAACGGTGTCGCCTATCTGCACTTCACCGCTTTCTGCAGCAGATATTCCCGTCGATGCGATGTCAGCCAAGAGAACGACCTGTTCATCGGTCAAGTCATCGGGAATCTTTGCAAGGTTTGCCTGTGCGTTGGGAACGAGCAAGTACTCTGCTTGGGCGCCGTCAATCGTGTTCCCGAATTTCCATCCGCCGATCGGGCCTCCGCACTGCGACCAATCTCCGCTGAGGCAGTAATTGCATTGGCCGCACGGCGTAATGGCTCCGACCAAAACGCGGTCACCAACTTCGTAGCCCGTCACTCCGACGCCAAGCTCGTGCACAACGCCAACCGGCTCATGTCCGATCACGAGGCCAGGCTTGACGGGATATTCCCCTTTCAAGATGTGCACGTCGGTTCCGCAAATCGTCGTCAGCGTTACGCGGATAACCGCCTCTCCGGGACCGGCGTGTGGCAAGGCGACGTCTTCCAGCGAAATTTGATTTGGCCCCCGAAATACCAGTGCTCGCATTGTGGCGGTCGCGACCAGTTGCTTTGGACGCGTCGCCTGCATGGTTGCGTTCATAAATCCTCCCTCTTCAGCATCTTTATTAGAGCAGTTGGTTGAGAGGGACGACGATGATGTGAGTCACTGCCGCCTGTGATAGTGATCACCGTTCGCAGGCCCTCAAGCCTCGTCAGAAATCGCGGAGGTTCCCGACGGGAAGAGCTACTCGCACGGCGTTCAGTACTGCCAATAGATCAATCACCTCTTGCGCCACTGCGCCGGAAATTGGCGGCAACCACCCGTACACTGCGAGTGCCATGCCGATTGCGCTTAACGCCATGCCTCCGACGGCACTCTGCAAAGCGATGGCGCGCATCCGCTGGCCGATATGCATGAGCTCATCCACTTTTCCGAGGGAGCGATCGAGCACGACCGCATCGGCAGCTTCGCTGGTGATATCGTTGTCGTGACCAAATGCAATACCTACCGTGGCGGCCTGCATTGCAGGAGCGTCGTTGATTCCGTCTCCTATAAAAACCGTTTTCGCCCTTTCGGTTTCCGCACGAACCAGTGCGACCTTGTCCTCTGGTGCTTGCGCGCCATACGCCACCTGAATGCCGATTTTTGCCGCGATTGCGTGGACTTCTGGTTCACGATCGCCGGAAACCAAGACCAGGCGCGTAACTCGATGGCGGGGAGAAAGGTGCTTTAGAAAAACCCGGCTATCACCGCGCGGAGAATCTTCAAAACCAAACAAAGCCGCAAATTTTCCGTCGAGAAACACCAAGCATTCAAGTCCCGGTTCAATCCCAGGCAGACTCAAATTGTCTCCGGAAACTTGGTTGCGGCCCGTGATCCGCACGGTTCGCCCATTGACCAGTCCTTCTAAACCCTGACCCGGAGGCTCGCTGACTTGTGAAGCGGAAAAAAGTTCGGCGTCTTTTTCCTGCGCTCGCTCCACGATAGCTGCTGCTAGCGGGTGCTTTGAATAAACTTCCAGGCTTGCCGCGGCCGACAGCACTTCGGACTCGGCAAAGTCCGGAGAGCAGGCAATGCGGGTCAGCGTGGGCCGCCCGTACGTCAGCGTGCCCGTCTTGTCGAAGATGAAGGTCCGGCAGGAATCGATTTGTTCCAGAACTGCGGGATTCTTGACGATGATCCCGCGTCGCGCTGACAGCGAGACGGCGCCGATTACGGCCACAGGAATGGCAATCAAAAGCGGGCACGGAGTGGCAATCACAAGTACGGCGAGAAACCGTTCGACGCTACCGCTGAAAATCCAGGCAGCGCCGGCAATGCAAATCGCAAGCGGCGTGTACCACGCGCCGAGTAAATCGCCCAAGCGGCGTATTCGTGGTTTCCGTTGCTGGCTCTCTTCCATCACGCGCATGATTCGCGCGTAGCGCGAATCAGTGGCAATCCTGGTCGCGCGAATGGTCAATAGTGATTCGCCGTTCAGCGCTCCTGAAATCACCGTTGCGCCGGGGGCTTTCCGGATTTCGAACGGCTCGCCTGTCAAATACGCTTCATTCATCAAACCGTGGCCCTCGCTCACGATCCCATCGACTGGGCATATTTCATGCGGCAAGACGACCAGAGTGTCATCGACGGCGATCGCATTGACGGGAACGTCCGACATTCCCCCGTCGGTCATTCGATGCGCGACGCTAGGCATTCTTTTCGCCAACGCTTCGAGCACGCGCGAAGCACGCCGCGTCGCAAATGTTTCAAGAGCGGTGCCGCCAGACAGCATCAACACCACAATGGATGCGACCAGATACTCCTTCAGAAGAACCGCCGTAACGATCGAAATTGCTGCCAGAAAATCCGAACCGAATTCCCTGGCCAGCAAGTTCTTGGTCAACGTCACAACGAGCGGTGCGCCGCCCAATAGAAGGGCCACAAACAGCGGAATTTGAATCAGGTTCCCACTCGCACCGAAGACAACGCGTAGTAGGAGATGGACGATGATGGCCGCGGCCGAGGTTCCCGCGACGAAAACGGTCCAGCGGGAGCTGCCCCGGTATCCCTCTTTGCCGGCAGCAGCATTTGTCGCAACGAGCGCGACAGATGTCCGGACACTTGTTTTCATGTGCGCATTGCTCAGGATCGCTTAGACATCTTGAGACTACGACGTGTCTATTGGCCGTCCGGTGACACCCGTCACTTTGGCGACTGATGCTCGTCACAGCACCGGTGCGGCGGTACTCCGAAGATGTTGCTAAAGGAGATCTCCCATGAAAGCCGCTACCGCTGCAGCTCCGGCGAGAACCCGATTTGAGAATATCTTGTACGCGACCGATTTCTCCGACGCCGCTAATCATGCAATTCCATTCATCAATAAGTTCGCCAGGCACTTTCAATCGAACGTAACAGCCTTGCACGTACGTCCTCCCGTAGTGATTCCAATGACGCGGCCAGGTTTGTGGCCCGTCGACACGGAATCGAGCAAACTGTTTGACGAAGAACATCGCAAATCGCTTCTGAATTCCTTTCCGGAACTAAAGACTGAAGTGGTTATCGAAGAGGGCAACATCCAGCCCCGCCTCATCGCGGCAATCGAGAAACAAAAGACGGATCTGGTGATCATTGGCACTCGGGGACGGACTGGGATAGCCAAAATGCTGCTTGGCTCCGTCGCCGAAGAAATCTTTCGTACAGTACCGTGCCCGGTTCTGACCGTTGGCCCGAATGCCCATCCCGCCAAGGCCGACATTCGCGAAATCCTGTTTGCGACCGATTTCGGCCCTGAGTCTCAAGCGGCGGCTGCATACGCGGTATCGCTAGCGCAGGAATTTCAAGCACGCCTAACGATGTTGCACGTTGTGCCGGAGCCGAAGGCAGGTGAACTCATCGGGTGGTTCGACGTTCTCGAATCGTCCAAGAAATTGCTCGCGAAATTGGTGCCGCCCGAAGCGGAGGCCTGGTGCAGGCCCGAATTCCTTGTCGAGCGCGGAGATCCAGCCGAACGAATCCTGGACTTGGCCAATTTGCGAGAGGTCGATCTCGTCGTTCTCGGCGCTCAACCGGAAGCCGGAGTGCCCGGCGCCGCCACGCATCTGCCGATTGCCACCGCACACAAAGTGGTCACACGGGCAAATTGTCCCGTCCTGACTTTTCGTGGCAGATAGATCGGCGAGAAATCGCCGCGGCAGGTTGCGCTTGAGAATCAAGCCGCGGCGATCTTGCTCGAAGAAAGGCTTCAGATGAAAGATCCTGGCAATCGGGATATTTCCATTCTTGCCGCTCGTGCAAATTTCTCTGCTTTGTAGCCCTGACGCAGCTGAAACCGCGGTTTTTTTCCATCCATCTTTACCAATCGATTCCGTACGTCGCGATTCTTATTTTTATCGCGTATTGCAAAGACCACTGGGCTTATATGGTTGGTCCGCTTGTGTCGATAGCGTGGCTCGGCTTGGCGTACATGGCGGGCTTGCGGCATTTAGCCGCGCTTCGTATCTCGAACCCTGGCAACGACAACTTAGCGGCAAATCTTGTTTCATGACTTGGGGTTCGACCGGCTTGATCGCGGTAGTGGTCACTTTGCGTTGTCGCATCCATTGGGCAAGAGAATTCGCGGGGCAAGGTCCTGCCCGACGTACGTTTCTCCCGAGTCTCGCAGCGGTCGCTGGCTACTACGGAATCTTATTGCGTTGGTTCCGGGAATTGATTCCAAACACATGATCATTAGGCTATTTCGTCTGCAATTTTCTTGATCGTCTTCTGCAGCCAATCGATGACGGCCGTCCCAACTCGTACTGAGTGCCCGCTGGACAAAGTTCGCCAATTGTCTCGCCGCCTTCGTTCAGTCGAATTTGCCGGCAGGGCGCTCGGTTGTGAGTCCACACGTCTGGGACGAACCGCGCCAAGACGCGCTCAGTGTACGGCATAGATTCTTGAGTTGGGTCATGGTTTAAGCACATCGCCGAGTCTTCAAAGATAAATTGCGGACGCCACTGGCCGCGCACCGGGTTCGGGTAGCCGCCGCGTTCGATAAACGCAAGCTCAGCTCGCAATTTCTCCAGGAGCAATTGCCGGTCTTCAGACATTCTTTTGTCCACAAGTTCATATTTAGAATCCGCTCATTCGTCCTGGGCTTGCCGTGACGAACTTCACATCAGGCATCCTTGAGCACACTATGGCGCGCTGACAGCCGCTTTGCTACAAGGTCGCTAAACTTGTTGATGTCCGACGATTCGCGCCGGACCGGTGGCTGGAAGTTCTTTTAGGCATGCTCTTGCGTTGGGATATGATTCAAGTTCCATTTTCAGATTGGATAAATGCAACAATTACGGCTGCCAAGACGTAAGCCTGTCTTGCCGATTTCTTGCGAATACCAGGTGACAACGAATGAGTGGCGACTTGCCAGAGCGAACGGACTCCGCTAACAGCGGACTCGCATCGCAAGAGGACCATCTGTTCCGGCGGCTCGTGGAGAGCATCAGTGACTACGCAATTTTCCAACTCGACTCCGCTGGCCACGTTAGAACATGGAACGCCGCCGCCGAGCGCATAAAAGGTTACCGGCCTGAGGAAATTATTGGCCGGCACTATTCCTGTTTCTATTCACCAGAAGAAATCGCCGCGGGTAAGCCCGGTGCGCAGCTGAAGGTCGCTGCCGAGACTGGACAAGTCGAAGCCGAAGGTTGGCGAATCCGGAAAGACGGATCGCGCTTCTGGGCGGATGTAGTGATTTCGGCAATTCGCGATTCTGACGGCGGCTTGTTCGGTTTCGCGAAAATCACTCGCGACGCCACGGAACGGCGGAAAGCAGCGGAAGCGCTGCGCCAAAGCGAAGAACGCGCGCGCACGCTTTTCGAGCTGTCGCCAGATGCGATTTTGGTATGCGGTACAGACGGCCGGATTGAAGCGGCGAACGCTCGCGTCGAAAACTTGTTCGGTTATACACGCGGCGAATTGTTGGGCCAGGCCGTGGAGATTTTGGTGCCAGCGCGCTTCCGGGATTCCCACCCAAAGCACCGTGCAGATTTTGCCGCGCAGCCTCGATTGCGCCCTATGGGGATTGGGCTCGATCTCTATGGGCGCCGCAAAGACGGTAGCGAATTCCCAGTCGATATCCTTTTGGGCCCCGTCGAAGATCGAGACGGCCGAATGCTCATTGCGGTAGTTCGCGATCTCTCCGAACGAAAACGCTTCGAAGAAGCGCTGCGGCGCAGCGAAGATGAGAAGCGCTACCTCGAGGAAGAACTGACCACTACTAGCCAGTTTGACGAGATTATTGGAGAAGCGCCGGGCCTGAAGCGTGTACTCAAGCACGTGGAAACCGTTGCTCCGACCGATGCCACGGTACTCATACTCGGCGAAACGGGTACCGGCAAAGAACTGATCGCCCGGGCTATTCATAATCTGAGTCCCCGGCGCCTCCGCGCATTCGTAAAACTGAACTGCTCGGCGATTCCTGCAGGCCTTTTGGAAAGTGAACTATTTGGCCACGAAAAAGGTGCGTTTACGGGCGCGATTTCACAACGAATTGGCAGACTCGAGCTGGCACACGAAGGCACCTTGTTTCTGGACGAAATTGGTGACCTGCCTCTTGAACTTCAGCCCAAAATCCTCCGTGCGCTGCAGGAAAAGGAATTTGAACGGGTAGGCAGTACGCGGACAATTCCAGTGAACGTCCGCTTGCTCGCCGCCACGAATCGCGATCTCGCCCAAATGGTGGAGAATCGTGAGTTCCGTTCCGACCTCTACTATCGATTAAAAGTGTTTCCGGTACAGCTGCCGCCACTCCGTGAGCGGGTGGAAGATATTCCGCTGCTGGCAAAATATTTCCTTGATCAGCATTCTCGTCGCATGAACCGGAGGATCGAGACGATCCCTGAGGATGCGATCGAGGCGCTTGCCCGATGGCGCTGGCCTGGAAATATTCGAGAGCTGGAAAACTTTATCGAACGGGCCGTCATCCTTAGTACCGGGCCAACGCTCCGCGCGCCGCTTGCTGAACTGTACCAAACCGCGGAAGTTGCGAGCGAAACCAGCCAGAATTTCCACGACGCCGAGCGTGAGCATGTCCTCCGCGTGCTGCGCGAAACCAAGGGCCACATTAGCGGGCCAAACGGGGCAGCCGAACGCCTTGGCCTCAAACGAACAACGCTAAATTCGAAGATGAAGAAACTGGGAATCAAGCGTTCAGACTACATCTAGCCAGTCTGACGAAATATCGTCTCGTCACGGCCGCCGGGCCGTGTCTGCCATCACCACACTCTTTAGGCAAATAATCTCTTATGTCCCTATTTATCAGTCAGTTGCGCCATTTCCTGTGATCCACGCCACAGTTGGACCAAACCGTGCAGTTCTTGATTACGCAGTAAGGGGAAATTACTTACGTTTCGAGCGACGATACAAGACGAGGAGCAAAAGTTCACGGTGATGCTAGAGGGAAAACTCGCCGGTGCGTACGTGGAAGAATTTCGCCGAGCTTGGCTTGCCCTCGCTCCGGCAGTCTCCCAGCGAAAGCTTTCTCTCGATTTGCGCGGTCTGACTTTTATCGACGAGCGAGGGTTGCAAGTCTTGCGCGAAGTTCGGGGCGCGACTCGTGCGGCGGTCTTGGCTGATACGCCCCTGACAAAACATTTTGCGGATTTAGCGATGCAGGCACCAACGAACGATGACAAAGGAGAATTAACATGAGGGGACCGTACGGATTCGCAACGATTGAGAACTGCGAGAGCTGCTCTCTCAGATCGGCAGGCTTCTTCTGCCAGCTGACTCCCCCCGCGCTGAAGGACTTAGGTGCGGTCCGATCCAACGCAACTTTTCCCGGGGGCGCCGTTTTGTATCTCGAAAAGCAGGATCCGCGCGGAGTGTTCATCCTCTGCGCCGGCGAAGTAAAGCTATCGATCAGCTCCAGCGCAGGAAGAACGCTTATTCTTCGAATCGCCAAGCCGGGCGAGATTCTTGGCTTAATGGCGGTCCTGGGGAATACCCCTTACGAAGTGACGGCGGAGACTCTGCACTCCTGCCAGGTCGCCTTCATTCGGCGCGACGATTTCCTGCGACTGCTCGCCCAGCATCCAGAACTGCAGCAAGGCGTGGTCAAACAGCTTACGAGTCTCTACAGCGGCGCTTGCGAGCAACTTCGCACGGTCGGTCTTTCCGCGTCAGCGCCTGAAAAAGTTGCGCGACTTCTCCTCGACTGGGCAGCGAATGGCGTAGCCACCAAATCCGGCACGCAAATCAAGGTGCCCCTCACTCATGAAGAAATCGCCGAGTTTGTCGGAACGACGCGGGAAACGGTTACACGCACCCTCAGTGACTTCAAATCAAAACACTTTGTAGTGCTTCATGGTTCGACATTAACGATTGCGGACAGGGCTGCCTTGGAGACGATTGGCGGTGTGTAGTTCAGGGTAGCTGCAAAACGCTACGCAACCTGGGATTGCTGAATCGGCGACCGCAGAGTCAATACAGGGCACATCGAATGCGCTAGAACTTCATGTGCGGTGCTCGTTTCCATATGAGTCGCCGCGAATAGGCGATGGGAATTGTGGATACCCATTACGATAAGGTCTGCGCCGCATCTTTTGGCGACATCCAGAATTCGATCGCCCGGATCGCCGCACTCCACGAGCGCCTCTGGTCGAATTTGGTTGGCGTCGCGCCCGGGTACCATCTCCTGCAGCTGATACAAAGCTTCGGCAATGGAAAGCTCCTTCGTTTTTCCGTGACTGCCTCGTTTGTTCGTCTTGCAAACGTGAACCAAGGTCAGGTCTGAGCGATTTCTTTCCGCAAAAGATATGGCGTAATTCGCGGTCTCGGCTGCCCCTTCCGCAAAGTCGGTTGCAAGCAGCAACTTGTGAAATTTACCGTCGTGTGTTCGTCCGAGGTGCACAGCAGGTCCGACCGTCATTACCGGCACCAATGAATGTCGCAACACGCGTTCAGCGGCCGAACCCATCAACACTTTTCGCAGTCCGGTGCGCCCGTGTGTTCCAAGCAAGACCAAATCGATTTTGAATTGTTGTAGTTTCGATTCGATGACTTTCCAGAGATCGCTTCCGCGTTCAATCAGCGTCTCGTGCTCCACTTCTGCGAGCTGGGATTCAATCCGCTCCATTTGACCACGCGCCCACTCTTCATGCATGTCCATAACGACGCCGGGAGACCCTGGGGCCAAGAAAACCAGCGTATCGGGAACTACAACGTGGAGCGCGTATACCTTTGCTGCGTTGGCTCTAGCCACACTGGCGGCCCAAGTTAGGGCAGAGTCGGAGCACGGCGAAAAGTCGGTCAGGTACAAGATGTTGCAAAAGTGCGGCTGCTCATAGTTGTAAGCGTCCATAGTGCTTTTAGCTTCGTCTACTTGATATTTTTGAACAGTGATGTCGGCCACAATTCGACGTGACACAGCTCACGATCGTGGTAGTTTGCCCGTGCGCGCAAGCCAAGAGCTCGTTGCTGACAGTCAGAAAACACTCTATGCCTGAGGTCCTTTCGGTATCCCTTGATGCGCGACAATTGCTTTCTGCACAAACGCCGGAGGGGTGGCCGACCGTTTGCCAGCCACGCCAGCCTTAGCTGTATCTCGCGCATGACGATCATCAAAACTTCAACTTCTTATTTCGCCTGCGCTAGCCCCGCAACAACTGCGGCAACTTTATCGAGTATCTGATTCCAGACCTCTACCTGCTATTCAGTTTGAAGTGATGTCAAGCTATAACTTGTCAGTTTCAAGCCAAGAGACAAGTTATTATTTGTCTTTTTACATTTTCCTGACAAGTTAAAACTTGTCAAGTATAATGAAACTGTCAAGCTATGACTTGACGAGGCCCACTTATGAAACGTGAATTCAGGCAGTTGCGCCTTTCTCAATTGGACCGCGGTCTTCAACTTCTGCACGGTATGCCTGTTCGACCCTCAGGCGGATGGATTGCCTCAGTGCGCGAGGCCCTTGGACTTAGCCAGCGCGAAGTGGGGAAGAAAATGCGTGCGTCGGGACAAGCCATCCAACAATTCGAACGGGCTGAATCCGAAGACCGCATCACTGTTCGTGCCCTGCGGCGGGTTGCGGGAAGCATGGGCTGCGAGCTGGTCTACGTCCTCGTGCCGAAGTCCGGCTCGTTCGCGGAACTGGCGGAGCAACCGACTCGCAACCGTGCCACGCATGATGCCAAGAGCGTCCTTCATACGATGGCACTCGAAAATCAGAAACCGGAAAACGCGAGTCAACTGATCGAGGATGAGGCGCAGCGGCGCCTGAATCGCCGGAAGACACGATGAGCTTGATCCTCAATCAAAAATACTCGGACGGAAATACGCCGATACGGCCGGAAGAAGCAGACCAACTCATTCCTCGTATCAGCACCCTGGGCGAGCTCAACGAATACGAAGCCCTAAACATTCTGCGGGCTCGCGACTGGGCGTTTGATAGTCGAACGATAAAATCAACGGACCCGCTCGACGCACCTTACGTCCGGGAACTACATCACCACATGTTCGACAACGTCTGGAAATGGGCGGGTAGCTATCGCAAGACCGAACTGAACGTCGGTTGCGACCCGAAAGAGATTGTGCAACGAATTCCTCAGCTTCTCGCTAACACAAGGTACTGGCTGGAGAACAAAACTTTCTCAACGGACGAAGCGTTGCTTCGATTTCATCACCAATTGGCGAAGATTCATCCCTTCGCCAATGGAAATGGCCGACACGCGCGGTTGATTGCCGACATCGTCGCCGCAAAGTACGGCCAATCGGAATTTACTTGGGGTGCCGGGAAAGATCTCGTCAGCGAAGGAGACGCGCGCATCCGCTATCTTGCCGCCCTCCGCGCGCTCGACACAAATGAAAACGACGTGAAGCTGCTCCTCGACTTTGCGCGCTCCTAGTCGGGTTTTCTCGCGCGGGGATCGAGACGATACAAACGATGCGCCCACCCACCGACAACAACGAGTTCGCCGAGCCAGGGCGCCAGCGCAACAACGAATTTCGAGCATGCTTCGAGTTCGTGATCTAATTCGGTCTTGGTTTGTGCAGTTCAAACGCAGGAGAGAGAATTTTCCTCCAGATTAAGTCTCCCTGTTCCTTGCCCCGGGCTGGATGCTGACTGACGTCGAGCCACACCTGAAAAATGTCGCTCACTGGAACGCCATCTTTCCGCACAACCCCGCGAAACACGCTCTCGCGGTTTCCCGGAATGCGCACAAAAAAATCGGCTTCTTTTTCCTCGGCATTTCCCGAAAAGCCTAATTCCTTCATCACGTCCGCATTCAAACGCTCCAGATAGAGATATGGTTTCACTCCGTGTACAAATCCGACGCCGAGGGCGTTGCAACGATCCGCAACCGCCAGGCTGGGAGGTATCCGAATCGTCGTTCACCCTGACTGGTGATCGACAATGCAACGCATGGTCCGAATGTCGACAAACCACCAATGGACCAGCACAGGTGTGTTGGCAGTTTCGCATGCAAGGGCACAGTGAGCAGACTGGGGGCTTCTTCAATCAAGGGAATACTGGGGTTCAGTTCAGTACCGGAATTCTGAGCGTACTCTGGAAAAAGCAGCCTTAATCAGCAGGACCAGCCACTGCTCCGGCAGTCACTCGTACTTTTCTTGACATACATATATATGGTGATTCAGAATCCGCGCAGTGATTCCCGCGGTTGGGCTCACTCCACAACTCGTTTCTCAGTTCGAAACTGTTCGAGTCATTCCTGATTCTTATCACGCGCTGAAGGACGTGGCACACGTTCCGTTTGCCCTTTATCTTTTATTGTCCCAAGTGGACAACGGCACTGCGACGCTCGAACTTTTGGCGGCCGTCGATGAACCGCCGGGCAAAAGACTGGACCCCTCGGAGCAAGAACTCGATGAAGGTTCCGACCTACCGCAAGACGATCGCGGCCGCCTTATTCCCTTTCACGACGTTCTCAAGGCGGAAGGGCTCCGTCTTGGTATTCCGATCCAGATGGTCAGGCCCTACACCTATACAGGCGAGAGAGCGCGGCGAAAAAAGAAGAGCGACACTGCTTCCGGCGCGCCTATGCAGGATGAGGCAACGCGAGCTTGGAATCTCCATACCGCGCTCTACTACAAAGCTGGCGGAGTCCCATGGAGGCTGCTCAGAAATCCAGCAGACCTTGCGACCTGTTTCGTGGGTATCAGCTTTTACAAATCACTCGACAGCGAACGAATCCTCACGAGCGTAGCTCAAGTCAACGAACGCGGAGAAGGCGTCATCGTGAAAGGCGCTCAAGCCGAGCTGAGTAAAGATGACAGACAACCGCATCTGACAGAGGCGGACGCCCAGACTCTGCTCGCAAACGCGGTCGACGTTTATCGAAAAGAGCATCGCACAATGCCCGCTCGACTGGTGGTTCATAAGACTTCCAAAATGACCGACGGCGAGATTCTCGGCTTCGAGCGGCATCCGAGGAGAACATGATTGATGTCGTTATCCAGGGATGTATGTTCCGCGTCCATTGGAATTGTCTATTGCAAGCTCTGAAGCGCCGCTCGAGCAGCTCGCTCAGGAACTCCTATCCCTCTCCAAACTGAACTGGAACAATACCCAGTTCGATGGAGGCGAGCCCATTACGGTGCGTGCCGCCCGGCGCGTCGGAGACATTCTGAAATGCGTTGACGAAGGCCAACGTACTCAGCCCAGTTTCCGTTTCTATATGTAATACCGACCGATTCCGTATCTGCGAGCGCCGGCGTTCGATACCCAGATTATTTTCTTAGACCAAGCGCACGGAGCCACTCGTCGACTTGCCCAAACGCGTCTCGCTGCCACTGCTCCGCGCTCCGATCCCCCAATATCTTGGATTCCTCGACGAATCGTCTGACGCACGTGGGTCCGAACCCACCCTCGGTGTCGAACTTTTCATTCACAAAACCATATCCTTGGGCGCCGCTCTTGTGTTCGAGCAGCGGACGGCAGTCTTCGGCGAGCTTTGGAATGCCTCCCGGATAGTTCCGTACGCAGTAATAGATATCGTAGGAGTCTTTTTGTTTGTAGCGCCCGTTCACTGCGTAGCCTTTCATTGCGAGTAGGGCAGGAATGGAACAAACCGCAATCTCAACCTTGTTGGTTCCGCCATTTGGCATCGCGCCGCGTACCGCAACGAGCTCATTGAAATGCAGGGCCAGGTCTGCTCCGTCTGCTCGTTGGACCGCAAAATCCTCCAAGATCGGTGGCTTGTTTTTTTCGATGATTGCATCTCTCGGCATCAAGAAATCAACGATCACATCAATAGACGGCCCTCCGTCTGCACGATTGATCGTGCGGACGAGTTGGAATTTTTTCAAATCCACGCTTTGTTTATAGTCATGCCCGATCAGGGTCTCGACGAGGTGAGCATATTCACCTTCCCCAAGCGCCTCCGCGTCAAGCCCCAGGTCCACGTCAAGCGTGCCAACATGGGGCATCTCATGGTTGTCCAAGAGCAGCCAAGGCACAGCCCCTCCTATCACCGCGTACTTGCCGTTGAAACTTCCGAGAATTTGCCCTATTTCCACAAGGACAGATTTCACAGCCTCGGTTGAGCGATCCTCATATTCGTTTGCTGATTGTGGGTCTGAAGGATTTATTTTTGCCATGTCAGCCGCATGCGGCGCAGGTGCTCCGCTGCTTCCTCGCCTCTCTCTCCATTTTTCGACAGGTCCAAATATGTTTGGAGTGGGCTGGTACAACGAATGCCATACTCCGGCTCATAGGCGTCAAAAAAGATGCTGTTGTCCTGAGGAACAGACACCACCAGGTTCTCGCCTTTTAGTGACGAGGAAAGGTGGAGCGTTTCCTTAATATTCTCGATCGCCATTCTTTCGGACCACAGAAACTGGGTGCCCGTTCGGCCGTAGGGCGCGATCCACTGCGCTGCCGAAAAGGACGCCAATGCCGCTTGGCCGGTGTTCGTCGGAGAGGTGAATAGTTCTTTGAGACGGCTTTCCAAAGCGCCACCGTGCAGGGTCGTATAGAAAGGAAGTCGTTCTGCGACGGGCGGAATATAAGCAGACTTCCATGACTCGAGCAACTTGTCTGGGGCTCGCAGACGAAGCCCTTCCGCGCCAACCTCTCCCCACTCGCGATCGAGAAGTGAGGTCCGTACATTGCTGGCGTGGCCAAGGCTTACCGACGCTGCACTGGCCAAGTCCGCGACCTTCCAACTTTTCTTGGGATCTCGAAACAGAACTCGTAGGACTTGTGCAGACTTCGGTTTGAATAAAGACCTTAGTTCGCGAAGTTCTGGTGCTGGTTTGTTCGACCGTACTCGGTCGATGAAGACGGTGCCAAACACGAGCCGCGCGTTGCCTTCAAGATCGAGAAACGAAACTTCGTTCTGTAAACACAATTTTCTCGACTCCGGGGAAAGGTAAGGTGCAATCACAACCGGAGTTGCGTGCTCCGGGAATTCTCGAAGATAATCTCGGAGTTGGTAAATGGCATCCCGTATGTAGCGTGGTTGTCCATTTTGTTTCGCTTCGCACACCAAAACATAATGCTCTCCGGCAAGGTCGACGGATGCTAGCAAGTCCACGCGTTGGTCCTGCGCGGGGCTTTCAGTCTCGAGCGAGCGGAGATGGATTACAGGGATTTCTTGGAGCAAAGCTCTAAGCGCTTCGGCGGCTAAGGATTCGATCTTTTTCACTGGATTGTTATGTTTCAGCATATGTTGAAATTACCACAAACAGTGAACAAGAGACACTAGTTTCAGTGGCTTGCATGGTTTCAGCAATTGGTGAAATAGCTATATTTAGTGAAAATATCGTAACGTGCTACATTTAAATGACTTAAATGCTATGCTAGGCGTATACAGGTATATATACCTGTATACGCACATCCAGATTTTCGTCTGCGCTGGCTCGGTATGTTCAGCAAGTGAATTGAAGTAAATGTGGTAAGCTGTTGATAACAAACCGCGGAGAGGTGGCAGAGCGGCTGAATGCGGCGGTTTGCTAAACCGTTTTAGGGAATAAACACCCTAACGGGGGTTCGAATCCCCCCCTCTCCGCCATAGCAAAAACGCCCAATGTTTATGCTGGTTTTCGCGCCTTGCTACTATTTTTACCACGATGCATCGGATTTAATATAAACATTCGAGAACCTGGAATAGTAAATGGATTATTTGTTGCTCTCAGAAGTACACAAAAGCTTCATGGCGATAACGGATGCGGCCATCCAGCCAATTAATGTTGCGAGTCGCAAGGTACGCGCCATGAGGTCAGCGTAAGTGAAGCCACCAAAAAAAATGAGTAGAAAAAGTGCAGCACTCACCAAACAATAAGCGGCCCACCAACGCTCCTTCCATGTAACAAATAAACGCCCAAATGCCATCAATGCTGCTGCCAACGAAACAAAAGTAAAAAGTCCACCGAGGGCATGGATAACGCCATGCCGGGAAGGTTGGGTAAGCGCAATAACACCTGGCGGAAATCCATTAGCTGGGTCGGTTGTAAAAATACCGACCGAAATAAGACAGATTCCATAGATCCCAATCAAGACCGGCCCCGCCGTTCCAGATGGACCTGGATGCAACTTCTTCCAGAGACCACGGGCGTAGAGGAGGTTAAGTACGCCAGCCAACACGAAGTTCGCGATCTGAATCCACCCCCATTCGCCAAGCGATAATTGACTGAGTAGATGAATCCGAGGATTGAAACCAGGAACGGCGTAATCCTGAATGAGCGCGATAAGGATAAATAACGGACCGGCTAGGGCTCCGCAGAGCAACTGTATCCTATGTGGTGATGGCGTTTTTGTTTCCATAATTCATCTCATTATAAATTACTGCCAGGAATCAGTGCCCAAGGAAATGGGTGGTGGAAAGAGATTTCGCACCCGCGTTCGGTGAGATAGGTTGAATGCCCCATCGCCGAGCCCAACTCTCGGCGGCGGTTGGTCGCAACGGGCGGCTAACTCATCGTGTGAGAGTTTCCGGCTAACGCTTTGGACTTGGCAGGCGCCTGGGACTATGGAACCTTCGCGGGGGAGTCTTGGGGCGCTCTCGTGGACGAAGGGCACGAAATCGCAAGGCATGCCGACTTGGTTGCGTATCGAGTGCGCGCATCGGGATAGGGCCGTACTTTCGTGCGTCGACCGGAGCTGAAGAAAATAGAAGGATCGGAGGGTTAATGGACCATCTGGCGAATTGGATCGAAATCCCCGCAGTCGATTTGGAGCGAGCAAAGAAATTCTACGGAAAGATTTTGGACGCGAAGTTCAACGATATGAAGATCGGAGACACGGCCTACGCGATTTTTGGCGCCGAAGACGCCTTCAATTGTGGAGCTCTCGCCTGCGGAACCTACTACAAGCCGTCGCAAGACGGCGTAGTCGTGTACTTAAACGGAGGAGAGGATCTGTCGAAAGCTTTGAGCCGCGTTGAGAAAGCCGGGGGAACCGTCCTGGTCGAAAAAACCTTCTTGGCGAAAGAAGCAGGTTATTTCGGGCTCTTCGTCGACACCGAAGGGAACAAGATCGGAATTCAAAGCATGTCGTAAGGGGCTTGCGGACCGAAGGTGGACGAGCCGCAGAGAGGCCTTTCCCCGCAGGACGATTGGTTGGAGCGGGGATGCAGCGCGAAATGGCGCCGCCTTCTGAGCAGGGTCGCTCGGTCGCTGCGGGCTCGCACACTGGACCCGGAGGGAAAGAATTCACGTTCATCGATCCGGCGAGGCAGGAATTTTCGCTAACGCGTATATCGTCGGGGGCCAATCGGGTTTGGTCGTAATCGACGGAACGCTGACGGTCAGCGAGAGCGGGAGTCTTCGGAAAACGGCGGGGTGCTCATGCAATTCGTTGAGGAGAAGGCGTGAAAAAGAACTACGCGAAGTTGGCACTATTCGTGTTCTTGCTCGAGAGCCCGAAGTTCGCCGGATTGACTGTGACGGAAATTAATCCGGACCATGGCGCCGAAGATGGATCCACCATTCAAAGGTTCGCTCAGGATCTATCGCGATTGCTCGCCCTGGTTCCTCGCTAGCCGGAAATCGTCGAAACGAAATCGCGTGGGGAGGCGGTTTTGCATGACGCGGGATGCCCTGGACGACTTTTTCATTCGCACCCAGTTCATGCAGGTTCGATGCAATGCCGCGTCTGCACGCATGCCAGCCGTACCATTGCCAGCGGTTCGCCCGCTCCTCTTGCGATTTCCTCGACTTCTCTTCCTTCGGCAGTTCCTACCCCAGCCCGGGGATTAGAGCCGCCGCATGCCTCGTATCTGTAAGAATCAAAGGTATTTATTGTGAACCTATCAACATAAAGAGATATCGTTTGCTATTCGCGAATCGCGAATATAGAATATAGGCATGCACCTGAAGCCTCAAGACGTCGTCGTCGCGCTGAAGTTATTCGGCTATCCAGGCGGGCGTCCGCCGATCTCGATCGTGGCGAGCGAACTCGGGCTCAGCCCCTCGGAAGTTCATGGAGCCATTCAGCGACTGAGGAGCTCCAGGCTTCTGCATGGTCCGGCGCTCCAAGACAAACCGAATATTTCCGCACTGGAAGAGTTTCTGGTCCATGGGTTGAAGTACGCCTTCCCTGCGGAGCACGGCGAAGTGACGAGGGGCATTCCCACTTCGTACGCGGCCGAGCCGCTAAAGAGTGAAATTGCCGTCTCGAACGATCTGCCGCCAGTCTGGCCCTGGCGTGACGGCGAAACTCGCGGAGTGGGCCTTGAGCCTCTCTACAAGAGTGTGCCGCATGCAGCGTTGCGTGATCCCGCGCTCTACCAACTTCTGGCGCTGGTGGATGCGATTCGAGATGGGCGCGCGCGCGAACGGAACCTGGCCGAACGCGATTTGGTACACAGGCTAAAGGCGGTTCATGGCCAATCCTAATCTTCAACTGCTGACGGACGCGGCCAAGTTGTTGGAGCCGATTCTCGGAGAATTGGTGTTTGTCGGCGGCTGCGCTACGGCATTGCTGATTACCGACAAGGCCGCGGCGGAGGTGCGCCCGACATTCGATGTGGATGCGATTGCGGAAATCACCTCCTATGCCGAATACACCGAATTCTCCGACAGGCTAAGGAAGCTCGGGTTTCAAGAAGACACAAGAGAGGGCGCGCCCCTTTGCCGCTGGCAGCAAAAGACGACGACGCTCGATGTGATGCCGCTCGACGCGAAGATTCTCGGATTTTCGAACACCTGGTATCGACCGGCGATGGACCATGCAGAAGAACGTGAAGTGGAAAAAGGTTTGAAGATTCGATTGGTCACGCCGGTATATTTCTGTGCTTCGAAACTCGAAGCTTTTGCGGGCCGAGGGCATAATGATTTTCATGCCAGCCGGGATCTTGAAGATCTGATTGCCGTTGTCGACGGCCGCTCCGAACTGCTGGGGGAAATTCAAGCCGCGTCGGGCGACGTGCGTTCTTACCTCGCGAAGGAAATCAAGAAGTTGCTTTCGATTCGCGAATTTACCGATGCCCTTCCGGGCCATGTTCCGCCCGACGCCGCCAGCCAGGAAAGAGTCAGCACAATTATTTCGCGGCTCGAAGAGATTGCCTCACTGTAGCCTGTCCGAACGCACTTATAGTGACCGGTCTGGCTAACCTTCGGACGCAGGATCCGTAAGATTCTCCGTAGCTGACGGTGGTGAAGGGCGTCCATCGGTAGCGTACACAGTTGAAATTCTGGTTGCACAATAGTTGCACAAGTGCTCCCGAGCGGGGGCTCTTTGCCCAACAATAAGGCAACTCATCCGAACGTAACCTATTGATTCCGAACAACAGCGTGTGGAATCGGGAATTTGCTAAACCGTTTTAGGGAATAAACACCCTAACGGGGGTTCGAATCCCCCCCTCTCCGCCAGAAACTCTAAACACTACACTTACGGGGTCCGTTACTAAACCCGTTACTCCGAAATCGCCGAACTCCTGAAATAGCCAGTATTAGGCTAACAAGGAGATCGGAAATGAAAAGTGTGTCGGTGTTGCTGCGCATCCGTGAGAACGGCAAGTATCCTTTTGTCACGCCAGTTTGGCTCATCCCTGCAAAGAAGCTGAAACCTCTCTGGGGCATTGTCAACGGCGTACCTATAGAACGACCCGACGGCTCGTACTACCTTCGCTACACACACCCTTGCGAAGACGACCAGACAAGACGGGGGATTAGCAGGCGCGTACGGTCGAGGCCAGGAAGAAAACTTCGTCTTTATCGGGTCGCTGGTCACCAAACTCAATTCCCGCCGCACTCCCAAAATCTCTTTAAGCAGACCTTTTTGGTATGACGTGTTCTTACATTCGATTCCGAGCCACACTGCATCATGCGGTGGTCGGCCATTGCTTCCCGCATCAACGACGACGATATCGAGCTCGTGATAGCTCCCCTTCGTGAGCGGTGGGCTCGCGAGCCGAGAATAGCTAAGAGTAAGGAACTCGACATCTGTCCATAGTTCTGCAACACAGTTACCATAGCGGTGAAGTTCGATATAAGGGTACGACCTATTGATGGGACCTGGTGCGCTCTTCAATTTCAACTTCGCGCCCCCGACAAGGACCAAACTGAAGCCCTCGTCGTCCACGAGTTTCGCAACAATCTTCGACAGCACGTATGCTTCATAGAGCTTACCTTCAGTAATCGAGCTCGGCACCAGATTGGTAACGGTCTTTCGCGGTATGTTCAAATGTTTCTTGAAGGCCAACTCTAACTGCTTCCTGATCTCTGCTTTATTCATTGCGTTCTCTATCAGATCGCGCTCTAGCTGCGCGACCGCCGACACGATGGTAAAGAGCGCCTGACCCAATGGGCTGCTTGTATCAATGTTTTCCTGGTAGCTGATGAACTGGATGCCCAGAGACCGAAATTCCTCCAAAGCTAAAAGCAGGTGCTTGGTGGAGCGTGCGAATCTGTCAAAGCGCCACACAACGATTACGTCAAACTTTCGCTTTCGAGCCTCCTCCATGAGCTTATTAAGCTCTGGACGTGAATCCTTCGCGCCTGATTGACCCACATCAATATGTTCGCGGGCAGGTTCAAATCCCTGCGCCGCGCAGTATGTCCGCAGTTCACGGATTTGTAGGTCACAGCTTTGGTCTTTAGTGCTCGACCTGGAGCATCCGGAAGTGCTGGTCTACGAGAAGATGCCCGACGGCACCTTTCAGTTGAATGGCGTCGAATTCCTTGTGCCGATCTCCGCCTGGAAATCAACCGAGCCGCCCCGCATCATGGGGCAAGCCCTGATAAAGGCTGATTCGATCGGCTTCTGGTTTCTTCACGTCTGGACCTGGAAGGCAAGTCCGAGCGGCACTTTTGCACCCTGGAATCCTGACGTCAAGTGCTTGGACGCTTCGTCGATGAGTCACTAGGTTCTGGGGCGTCAAGAGTTTTCGTGAAGGAGAATTCAACTGATGAGGGAGAAGTTGTCTGTTGTTTTTGGATTGGGTTTGCTCGCCTTCGCACTGCATGCATTGGGAAAGTCGAAGGGCTTTGCCTTTCCTGTGGGCTACAGGGAGTGGACACATGTCAAGAGCGCGGTTATCGGCCCACAGTTTCCGTCGTTCGAGACGGAAGGAGGGTTCCATCACATCTATGCAAATAAGGAGGCCAGGCAGGGTCTCAAATCCGGCCAATTCCCAGATGGCTCGATCCTGGTTTACGACCTGCTCAGCGCGACCGAACAGGGTGGAGTTGTGTCAGAAGCAGCCCGCCGTCGTGTGGATGTCATGTACAAAGACGAGAAGCAGTATCCAGAGTCTGGGGGTTGGCGGTTTCAGCGATTCATGGGCGACGATCAGTCGAAAGATGTGCTAACGGAGGAGCACAGAGCAGCATGCTTTAGCTGTCACCAGAGTCAAAAACGGCATGACTTTGTCTTTAGCGAGTTTCGTCCGTAAGGAGAGAAGCTTTCGTTAACAATACATAAGAAAATACCGGGAGAGGGTTCGGTCCTCTCCCGGCGTGGGGTTGTTGTTGCGGAGGTTTACTGCTTGCAGGAGCCCGAAACCATCGCAATGTCTGTCGCGTTCAAGTGGCCGTGTTCCTTTGCATCTGAATCGACGGTCTCCTTGGCTTTTTCCTTTGCGCCATGCATGTTGGCGTGCCACACCTTTCCTGAGATCGTCACAGTGTGCCCCACGTGATCTCTGAGCTTCACGGTCTTGGAGTGAATTTCCCAAGTGTTTCCTTCGGGAGTGACAAGATTGTATTCGCCGGCTTTGTCTCCCCTGGAAAGGCATCCGGTGAGTGTTCGCAAACTCGCATCCTTGTCTTTTGTTTCATTTTGCGGAGCTCCCATTGCAGGCAAAAACGACAACCCGCAAAGCGCAACTAATCCCAGAGCCAATCTTGTTTTCATTGAAATTCCTCCTCAGTTTGCGTGCCGCGCCGGGACGCACACGATTTCCAAGTATCGTTGCTACACACTTTGGTTGCCATACGGTGGACACCTGAGCTTTGTCGATGAGACGCCTGAGGGGTTACTCCTGCTCCTGCCCCGAATGGGCGCAACGAAGCCTTGCGTCCTAGTACGTGTAGAGATTTTCGCCGCTCCTCAGTCAACGTGAAAAAATTACGCATGTCCTTTTACCGGACACCGCTAACGGCGCACGTTTATAGCCGCAATTGCAGCAAGTTAGCAGAAAACCGAAGTTCAGGGGGCCCTGGTACGCCAATTGCCGCTGGATAGGCGTGAGGGAATTCAATGACGGGGGCCTATGAACTACAAACTCGATATATTCCGAAGTCTCCCAGACGGCCAGTGCTTGTGGATCAAGGCAGTAGAGAGCCTCGAAGAAGCGAAAGCGCAGCTTCTTCAGCTCATGCAGCGCGAACCCGGCGAATACTTTATTTTCGATCCGAGCCGCGGTTGTCGCGTTAATGCGGCACTCGCCACACCATCCTGAATGGAAAAGGAATATGGCCAAATGGACTAGTGCCGGTCTCGACCAGACTCGCTGCATTGGCCAAAAAAAAGTTGAGTTTGACGTTTTGTCAAATCCTACTGACGGTCGGGAGAAATACAGCAACTCCTGTATATCCTTCCATCTGCCACGCGCAGAATATTGGCTGACCTCCCGCCCGGGAAAGAATGCTTTTCATGAGCTTACGGATTCTAGTCGCGGACGACCACGACATCATTCGGCGCGGCCTAAAGTCTTTGCTGACGGCGAAACCCGGATGGGAAGTTTGCGCTGAGGCAAAGAACGGCCGCGAAGCCGTCTCTCTTGCCGAAGAGCACAAACCGGATGTTGTAGTCATGGACGTCAGCATGCCGGAGCTCAACGGACTGGAAGCGGTCCGCCGCATCCGGAAATCATTGCCGAAAACGGAAGTCGTAGTTCTGACGCTTCATTTTTCGGATCAGCTGGTACATGACATCGTCGAGGCCGGCGCGAAGGGCTACACCCTGAAGTCGGACGCCGACCGCGATCTTGTCGCGGCGGTGGAAGCATTGTCTGTCCGACGGACGTTCTTCACACCGAAAGCCGGTGAGATGGTCCTCAACGGTTTCAAAAAGCGCGACGTTGCGCCGACCGGCGAACAAGAGTTTCGCAACAGACTGACGACACGCGAACGCGAGATCGTCCAGTTGCTTGCGGAGGGCAAGAGCAGCAAGGAAGTCGCTGTCGCATTGGGAATTAGCGTTAAGACGGCGGAAACGCACCGCGCGAATGTTATGCGAAAGCTAGAGCTACATTCTGTAAGCGAGTTGGTGCGCTATGCCTTGAAAAATCTGATTATTGAAGTATGACCTTGGCTCGACTAGGAGTTGCGCAATTGTCCCCAACTCCTTCGGACCCGGCTCGGAGGAGGGGTAATTCCCAGCATTCTCATCGTGGACGACCACGCGTTCATCCGTCGCGGTATTCGCGGAGCCCTTTCCGAAGAAACCGATTGGACGATTTCGGGCGAAGCAGACAACGGCAAAGATGCAATCAAGCTGGCGCAGTCGCTCAAACCCGACGTGATACTTCTGGACGTAAACATGCCCGGCATGACTGGACTGGAAGTGGCGCGAACGATTCGCGAAACGGACAACGTTACGAAAATCGTACTGCTCACGCTCCATGACCCACGGGAATTGATCCGGAACGCTTTTAAATTCGGGGTAAACGGCTATTTATTGAAGGCGGACGCTGAGGGAGAACTCGTTCGCGCTGTGCGCGTTGTCTTGGGAGATGGCGTCTACCTGAGCCCCAAGTTCGATAGCGAATTTGTAGAGAGCATCGTTACGAACATCGTGAACTCAACATGCCGTTAAGTCCGCGTTAGCGAAGAACTTGGCCGCGTCAATACGGTACCGCTCGCCGCTTTTTGCCAGGACCAGGCCGGCTTGAGAGACGTTAGCATGGAGCAGGATCGCGATAAAGGCGTCGTCACATTGACGGGAACCGTAGTAAGCGAAGTCGACAAAGCGCAAGCCGAATCCATTGCAAAATCCATCGCCGGCATGCAAGTGGTCGATTGGAGTTCGTCCAATTGGCGCGGAGAGCAAAACCAAGCAGGTAGACGCGACGCTCGACTCAGGCATCAGATCAGAATCTGAAGGCTATTCTCATTCAAAACAAAATGACCCACAACGTTAAGTGCGAAGTGAAAGATGGAGTAGTGACGTTGAAGGGAACGGTCAATTCGCAGACCCACCGCATCCGGGTTGAACAGCTTGCTGCGACCGTCCCCAATGTAGTTCAGGTCGTGAACGAACTCCAGGTACGGGATCAAAAAGCTACTTCGTCGGACTAACCGCTACTGCGATGGCAATTCCACAACCCGGGCCTCCGCCCAGTTCCGTGTGGCTTCGGAACGAACCCAGCCTTACCATAGTGCAACTTAGGCTGGCCCAAAAGAGGCGGGGAATTTCTAAGTGACGCATTTCATTCTTTTTCGCAAAGCATTGCTGGAGTTCTTTTCTAAACCCGCGTCGCGCGTTTCGGTCCTCTTCATCGTCGCCGCGATATTGATTGCTACGGCCTTCATCGCCGTACGCACCGAATACGCAGCGATCTCCAGTCGCAACCTGATTACTCACACTTACGGAGTGCGCGATCAGATCGCCACTCTTCAAATCGCCAGGGCGGAAGTTCGCGCTACGGCTTTTGCGTATATCCTGCGCAATGATACCGTGCGGCATAAGCGGCTCTTGGACCATATCGCCGCTGCGAATCTCGCCGCCCGCAATGTCTTGAATCTCGTGCAAGACAATCCGACCCAGACCGATCGCGCAAGAAAGCTTCAGATTCTAATTGACCAACAATCGTCCCAGCTTCTAGCCTGTGTGGAATCTCCAACATGCAAAGCCTCGGACTTTGCAGAAGATGAACTTAAGGAAGTCCAAGTTCGTGAGGGGCAGATCGGAACCTTTGCCGTTGCCATGGACGAAGAGGAATCGCGGCTAGTTCGCGAGCAGCTGAAAACCTGGAACACGCTCTTTTGGCGAAACATCGTTGTCATTTGTGTTGCCCTGCTCTTCGCGCTGCTTCTGGTTGCCTACAGCTTCCGCGAATTGAACGCAGAAGTCGCCGCACGCAGGGAACTGGAACGCGTGGCGCAAGAAAACGCCGAAAGCTTCCGCACCTTGAGCGCCCGCATTCTGGAATTGCGGGACATCGAACGCCGCAAAATCGCTCGAGAATTGCATGACAGCGTTGGTCAGTACCTCGCTGGACTGAAGATTAACCTCGACCAGCTCGCTTCTTCAAAAGTCGCTTTGCCCACTAACGCGGATTGGCTGCCAGATACAATTGACATGACGGATCGCGCCATCGGCGAAATTCGCACGATTTCCCACTTACTTCATCCGCCCCTTCTGGATGAACTCGGCTTCGAATCGACCGCAAAATGGTATGTTGAAGAATTCGCCAAGCGCAGCGGCATTCAGGTAAAACTTGAAATTGGAGAGATTGTGAAGCGCCTTCCCCGCGGAATCGAACTGGCGCTTTTTCGAGCATTGCAGGAATCGCTCACCAATGTTCATAAACATGCTGCTGCCAAGTCGGTAGCAGTCGTCGTAACTTGCACGGATGGAAAAGTAGTTCTCGAAGTTACGGATGATGGCAAGGGTATTTCGCAGCGCGTGTTGCAGCAATTTCGTGCGGGAGGCGCCGCCGGAATCGGTTTGGCGGGCATGCGGGAGCGCCTTTCGGAATTGCGCGGGACTCTGGAAGTGCAATCTTCTGTTGCGGGAACGGCTGTCAGGGCAACGCTGCCCACGACCCAATGCAAATCGGATGACGATTCTTCTGTCTCCGTCTTTACTTAGGTGACTTCAGTAAGCCCATTCGCGAACGGAAGTTAGTGCTGCCATCTGTTGCCGAAGTCGGATTCGGGTTCTAAACACACGCGACTTGATTGTCTGTGGGTTCGTACCAAAGAGCTTGGCAATTTCGCGGTTGGTCCATCCTTCGGCCTTGTTCAATACGAATATGTTTGCCATCGTCGGGCTGCACGCCCGGAAAGCCTTTTCCGTCAGATCCGCGTGGATGCAGCGGTTTTCCGGGTTCGAATGCAAATCCTCGGCATCCAGAATTGGCGGCACTTTGTCGTCTGTGGCTGGAACGTCGGAAAAACGCACTTCACGGTCGGAGCGCCGCCGTAATTGCATTAGCGCCTCATTGATGGCGATTCGAAACAGCCAGGTCGAGACTCGCGATTCGCCATGAAAATTGCTAATCTTCCGGTACGCTTTGCAAAACACGTTTTGCAGATTGTCTTCTGCGTCTTCGCGATTCTTCAAAATCTTCAAGGAAATTCCATACACGCTCGAGGAGTTTAGCCGCACCAACTCGGAAAACGCTTCCGAGTTTCCCGCTTTCGCCCGCTCAAGCAGCAATTGTTCCGCAACGATCGGCATTTTGCTATTCATTTCCCCTCCCTGAAGAACCGGACCGGGCGGAACGCGCGCGCAATTTTCAGTCTTTCTTTACGCCAACGGCGATCAGCACAATTCCACCGATGAGCGATAATCCACCCACGATTGGCGGCAGAGAAATTGTCTTCGTCGTGTCTTTCGTGGCATGGATCGGTCCCACATCCACGATCTTTTCCCGCTTGGTGTACGAAATTCCCTGATACGCGAGCGCAAAAAGTCCAATGACAACCAAAACGATTCCCGACAACGTGGAGGCCTTCACGATTTCCCCCAGTCCTTCAGATTTTTCGTCCCTGAATCACGCGAATCAGCACCACGATGATTGCGAGCACGAGCAGAATGTGAATGAATCCTCCAAGGGTGTACGACGTGACGAATCCTAATAACCATAAAATCGCCAGAATCACAGCAATTGTTGCCAACAAATCCATCGTCTTTCTCCTTTTCTCAACTCCGTCTCAATAGATGGCCCACAAGGCTGAACAGAAACAGAACCAGAAAGACAAAAAACAAAATCTTCGCGATTCCTGCAGCGGCAACCGCAATTCCGGTAAATCCCAGCACCGCGGCAATCAATGCCACTATGAAGAATCCCAGTGCCCAGCGCAGCATCTTCGCCTCCTTACTATTCACCTGGCCCGTTTGCGTACTGCTGCCAGAAAAAACTCCGCGCCCCTTTGTACTTCGCCATGCACCTTCGGCAAATACCCTGTTCACCTTAGTTATCGGGTAAGGTTGCCTTAGCTGCTCGATTGCCGCTCTTCTCGCACACGTTCGTTCGATGAAATACCGGGCGATACCTTTCCACATGCAGTGTTCACGGTATACATCCACGCGCGACGTTGTGGTCTTCTTCTCAGTGGTCGCGCTTTTTTTCGTTCCTCTCGCTCGGAACGCCGCGTGGCCCACCAATCAAACGGGAGGATTCCATGAACTGGGACCAAATCGAAGGAAAGTGGAAGCAAGCAGAAGGCAAGGTGAGGGAAAGGTGGGGCAAGCTGACCGATGATGATTTGACCGTAATCAACGGCCGCCGCGATCAGCTCGTCGGTAAAATCCAGGAGCGCTACGGCCTGGCCAAGGAAGCAGCGGAAGAGCAAGTCGACGAATTTGTTCGTGCCTATAACGCTGCTTCCGATAGCTCCTCGGAAGACATAGACAGGCGCGAACGCGCTCGTGGCGCGAGCAAGGGCTAAGCTTCTCTCATCTTTAAACGCAAACAGGGCGGGAGTGCTTCCAAGTTTTGCCTGGCTAACGGCCAGCGAAGATGGGGCCTCCTGCCAATCCCCACGATATGCCGCGTTTGCGAGAAGCAGAAGCTCCTTAAAAGAAATAAATGTCGGGAATACAGTTTGTTCTGTATTCCAGCTTGAAAGTCTTCCAATCATCATCGAATGAAAACGCCGATCAGTCCGCCAAAAAGGTTTCGAAATTCCGGAGAAGAGAGACATGATGACAACGAGAAAATTTGCAATAAAACTTTTGACTTTCTTGTGCGCCGCGACTCTGGTGGCGGGCCTTGCACCACGTGCAAAGGCCGACGATGACGATCCTCCGTCCCGTGTTGCGCGCCTGGCTTATGCGCAGGGCTCCGTTTCCTTTCAACCGGCGGGAACTGAGGACTGGGTTACCGCGGGCCTGAACCGACCAATTACTACCGGCGATAAGTTGTGGTCGGACAACGACAGCCGCACGGAATTGCAACTCGATGGTTCCTTGATTCGCCTCTCAAGCAACACCGGATTTTCATTCCTCAATCTCAGCGACAACGTTACCCAGATTCAATTGACTGCCGGGACTCTTCTTGTACGAGTGCGGCGTCTCGATGAATCGGAAACCTATGAGATCGACACGCCAAACTTGGCTTTTTCCGTGCTGCGACCCGGCGTCTATAGGGTCAGCGTGAACGAGGTGGGTGACTCCACCACCATCCGCATTCGCAGCGGCGAAGGCGAAGTTATGGGCGGGGGCGCGGCTTACACCGTGCGGCCAAACGACTTCGTGACCTTTAGCGGCACCGACCAATTGAGCGCCGAGTCCGAAGGCATCAACTATAGAGAAGACCAATTTGATAGCTGGGCAGCCACACGCGATCGCCACTATGAAAACTCCAGTTCCTCGCGCTACGTCTCGGCCGACGTGGTGGGCTATGAGGACTTAGACGATCACGGCACCTGGCGGCGCACTCCCGACAATGGCTACGTATGGTTTCCGCGCACGACCGAACAGGGTTGGGCTCCTTATCACAACGGTCATTGGGACTACATCGAACCTTGGGGATACACCTGGGTCGATGACGAGCCTTGGGGATTTGCGCCTTTTCATTACGGCCGTTGGGTTAACTATGAAGGATCGTGGGGCTGGGTGCCAGCAGCGCCCCGAGCTGAGGGCGTGGTGTATGTGCGCCCTGTTTACGCCCCCGCACTAGTGGCGTGGGTGGGTGGCCCGCATTTTGCCATTGGCATTGGAATCGGCGGCGGCGAGAGCTACGGCTCCGGAGTTGGCGTCGGTTGGTTTCCGTTGGGACCACGCGAAGTTTACGTGCCGTCCTATCGCGTCAGCCGCAACTACGTGAACAACGTCAACGTTTCAAACACCACCGTGAATACAACGGTTGTGAACAACTACTACAACACCACAGTCGTGAATAACAATGTAAGCGTGACAAACGTCAAGTATGTGAATCAGAGTGTACCGGGCGCCGTCGCCGCAACGACTCCGCAGGCCTTCACATCGGCGCAGCCAGTGGCGAGAAACGCCGTGAAAGTCGACCAGCGCGAAGTAGCCAGCGCGCCGGTTAGGGCGTTCACTCCTCCGGCGGTCCCTGCCAAGCAAGCTGTTCTGGGAACCGGAGCTGCTGCCTTGAAGCCACCCGCCGCAGTACAAACGCGCGCCGTCGTCGCCAAAGTAGCGCCCCCAGCGCCGCCGCCGACGTTTGAAAAGCAACAAGAAGCGATTAAAAGCAACGGTGGGAAGCCGCTGTCGGTCGCGCAGGTGAAGCAGATACAGCCAGCCCCCGCGTTAGTGGCAGCTGCCGCTAAAGTTAAAGTCGCACCGCCCGCCGCACCGAAACCGGTTGCCGCTGCACCAAAACCGGCGCAGACGAACCGGCCCTCCGACCGGCCAGTAACGCCTGAAACCGCCAAGCCGACCGAGACCAAGTCGGCACCCCCGCCAAACACGGTGCCGCCGAATCATCCGCCGGATCGGCCTTCCGATCGGCCAGCAACACCCGAAACTCCGAAGCCAACGGAGACGAGGCCGGCAACACCGCCACCGAATCGTCCGCCAGACCAGCCTGCCACTCCTCATGACGCGCCGCAACCCGCCAATCGGCCACCCGCATCGGTCGTACACCCGAGCGAGGCTCCGCCTCCAGCGCGACCCGCTGTCCCACCGACCACGAACGCCGAGCTGGACAGAAAGCACCAACAAGAACAGGATCAGCTCCACGCGAAGCAGCTGCAGGAACGCCAGGCAATCCAGCAGCAGCAGGAGCAGGAACACGCAAAGGCAGCACAGCAACAGGCCGATGCCGCCAAAAAACAGCAACTCGAGCAGCAACATCAGCAGCAAACTCAGCAGCTGCTGCAAAAACACACCGAAGAGCAGAAGGGGCTGCAACAAAAACAACAACAGGAACGGCAGCGGGCTCAGGCCAAGCCAAAAAAGGAGCCGCCGCAGAAGCCGTAGCTCGGAAGTTGGAAATTGCAGCTTTCTGGCGGCTTTAGAAACTCCCAGCTGCACCGGTAAGGGGCCGCCCACTGCTGCCGAGAAAATCAGCACGTCTTCTCGTTCACGCGTGGGGAATGCTGAATTATTTATGGAGAAAATCGACCAAAAGTAGCGGTCCAGCTTTCGACAAAGAGTATGCCTATTAACTCCGGGAGGGTTGCTCCCAAATCTCAATTTGCGCCGCGAGGCCGAAAGAGGTGACTAACGCGTTGTCTTGTTGTAAGAGGGAGAAGGATGGGTTCGCAACTGTCATTCTGTCACAAGGGCGGTGGTTCCTTATCCTCCTCCTTTTTGGTGCCCCCAAAGTATCTCTCCAGAGATTTCCGAGCCAGATCTTGACCGCCTAAGCCGAACGCGATAGCCAGCCCCAACATCGTAGCTCCAAAAACGATCGAGAAAGCCGAGATCACGGTTTGCCTCGCCAAACCGAGCTCTTCCAGGGTCATAGTGATCGCTAGAATCCAGATAACAAAGCGGATCGACCAGCTGAGAATTTTGGCGGAAGGGTGCCCGGCATTAACCGCTGCAAGAAGCACGGTCCGCGATAGAAAATTCGCAATCGCCACGCCCAGGAACATAATCAAGATAGCGACGAATACCTCGGGCAGAAACCGGAAAAACCGCGAAATTTGTTCCTGAAGACTGGCGACCTCGAGAACGCTGAGCCCAACCAAAATAAAGCCAACCCAGGCTACCCAGAAGATGGAGCGGCTGAGCAGCTCTGACATAGCAGGAAGGTGCGCCATTCGAAGAACGCGGGTAGCTCCTGACTGCTCCGATACCCGATCCAATTTCGTGAGGCGCAGAAGTACTCGTAAGATGTACTTGAGCACGAATGCCACCAGAAGCCCGAACAAAAAAATGATCAACATCACCAGGAAACGCGGAAGGAATTCAGCAATCATGTGGACTAACTTGCTGTATACCTGCTCCAAGCCTTGCAGGATGATCTGTCTCATGATTTCACCTCAACCTTTGCTTTCCATTTCTCCCTCAAATATGCCTTTTGTAGCTCGAATTCGACGCAGAGCATTTCGTTCGCCGCCTCCATCTCCGCCGGTGATGAATCAGCGTGTTCAGCGAGAAAGGAATGGGTCATGCCTCGATAGAGGGGCGTTAAAGCCTGGATCAAGTGATTCCGGTTGATGACGGCATGATGGTAGGAAGCTGCAAAATCGTAGAGCGTCCTTACCCAGAGGTCGGATCTGAATCTGAATTTAGCTTCCTCAAGCGAAACGAGGCTCTTAATTTCTAAATGGGTTTCGGGATCCAGAATTGAGCTTAAGATTGGCTCCAATTCGGTCACGCCGCTTTGGAACATCTCGAAAATTCTGTGTCGATCCAAGTCAGTCGTCTCTGAGGTGAGCTCGTGGGCGGTTCCGATCGTAGGCACAGGCTGCAATTTGTCGCGATCAAGCCAAAACGATTGCTGGGATTCTAAGCACCAAAGCAAAGTTCCTACCGTCTGCCGCAGGACTTCGACGATGTCCTTTGCAGAACCTTTCCTGGGTTGTGATTTTTCACCGAGAAAGACCTGACAACAGTGAAAATCAGAAGAAAAGGCAGAGATGGCCATCCATCCTTCAGGTCGAGCCCGAATGGCCTCCTCCTGCCACACCTCTTGATTTAGGCAAGACGCGGCAAGGCGGCCGGAAAATCCAAACTCATCAGAAAAGAGTTCGCGGATTCCACAGCCAAAGACGGCACGGCTCATCGGATAGAGAAGATTCCGCACCAGCAGACCTTGATACTTTTGGCGAGTGTAGAGTGGTGCGACAAAATCAAACTTTTCCTGGTAGATCGGCCTCAGCAGATTCGCAATCGAGTCGGGGGTGAGATTGGAGGTTGCTGGTGAAACCACGGCACAGGCCCGTGCCCGTAATAAGTCTGCGATAGCCAGAATTGTGCGCAAAGCAATTCCAGGAGAAGGCGGGCTTGAAAAGCTTGCCGACACCCGGTGGATGGTGCGGAGCGAGGCTATGCCGGGTAAATGGACATTTTTCACGGCTAGGTTGCCCAGCTCCGCGGCTACGACGTTATCATCTACTTGGTTGCCATCTGGGCTGTCTTCTTTATCGCTAGCACCTATATTGACGATGACAACTCGCTGCCTGACAAAGTATTGGCGAAAAGCTTGTTCAATTGCGTTTACGGCGGGACTGATACTGTTCGGAGCGTCGAGGGAGGAGACGCCCACAAGTAGGTCCACCTCGCCTACGCTCATCAACTGGCGAAGTAAATCGTCCGCTAAAAAAGTATCGTCAGCCATGATGCTTAAAATTCACTTTCAGTCCGAAGTATCCGGAAAGATCCAAAAAGCTGATGCTATCACCCGTCGCTCTATCAAATCCGGCGCAGCCGAAACCAATAAAACTGATAAGGTCCGAGGGTGAGTAAGTAGGGCAAATTCCCAAAGCGGGGAAACAGGTTTCTCCCAAACATCTCAATTGGTACGTAGTCCTTATATCGTTGCACGTCGAGTTCAACAGCCTGCGCAGAACTGGAAAGGTTATTCACCACAAGGACCGTTTCCCCACCGAATTGACGAATGTAAGCCAGAACGCGGTGATTGGAAGGGTTCAAAAACTGAATGGTTCCGCGACTAAATACCCGGGAGGAATTACGGAGCTGGACCAACGATTCCATCCACCGGAGCAGAGAATGACCGGACCGCTGTTGCGCGTCAACGTTGACCGCCTGATGGCCATACACGGCGTTAGAAATTACGGGCGCACACAAGCGTTCCGGATCGGCAGATGAGAAGCCCGCGTTCGGTGCGCCATTCCATTGCATCGGAGTTCGAACTCCATTCCGATCGCCAAGATAAATGTTATCCCCCATGCCGATTTCGTCTCCATAATAAACAATCGGCGTTCCCGGCAAGGACATCAGTAACCCATTCAGCAGTTCGATCCGCCTTCTGTCGTTGTCCATCATGGGGGCTAGTCGCCGACGGATGCCTCGGTAGATTCGCATCGACTTGTCCATCGCGTACTCGTCATACATGTAGTCGCGTTCGACATCTGTCACCATCCCCAGCGTGAGCTCATCATGGTTGCGAAGGAAAATGAACCATTGGCAGCTATCGGGTATTTCCGGCGTCTGCTGAAGGATTTCGATGATCGGCTTGCGATCCTCCAACTTAACGGCCATGAACATTCTCGGCATGAGGGGAAAGTGAAACGCCGCGTGGAATTCGTCGCCGTCACCGAAATAGGCGCGGACATCTGCTGGCCATTGGTTTGCCTCAGCCAGGAGCAGCGTCCCCGGATAGGATACGTCGAGACGCTTGCGAAATTCGCGGACGATGGTGTGGGTTTCGGGTAAGTTTTCGCACAAAGTTCCTTCCCGTTCGACAAGATAGGGAACCGCGTCCAACCGGAAACCGTCTACGCCGAGATCCAACCAAAATTTCATCACGTCCCATACGGCCCCAAAAACGGCAGGATTGTCGTAATTCAGGTCCGGTTGATGGCTGAAAAATCGGTGCCAGTAATAGGACTTCGAGATGGGGTCCCAAGCCCAGTTGGAGATTTCAATATCAACAAAAATGATCGGCACACCCTGATAGCGATCGTCCGTCTCGCTCCATACGTACCAGTCTCGCTTGGGGTTTTCGCGAGAGCTTCGTGCCTCCTTAAACCAAGAGTGTTGGTCCGAAGTATGATTCAGGACCATTTCGACGATGACTCGGATTCCCCGCGCATGAGCCGCCGTCAGGAATGTCTTGAAGTCCTCGAGGGAGCCATAACTCGCATGAACCGAAGTGTAATCCGCAATGTCGTACCCGTCGTCGCGCAGTGGCGATGGGTAAAAAGGGAGAAGCCAGATGGCGGTAATCCCAAGTTCTTGCAGATAGGCGAGTCGTTGCGTGAGGCCGGCGAAATCTCCGATGCCGTCCGCATTGCTATCGCAGAAGGTGCGCACATGAAGTTGATAAAAAACGGCATCTTTGTACCAGAGTTTGTCCCCTTGCAGCGCCAACGGCGACTCTCCTTTCTGTTTTGTGACACCAACTGTCGGGTGATCCCATGGTCGTACTCATTGCATTGACCGCACTCAGAAGGAATGCGCGAACCGGTCAACCGATTCTGGTTGACGTAGTTTCTGATCCCACACCAAAGATATCTCGTATCTTTTGGCAAGTCATCCCCGGTCAAGTCAAAGTTCAGCTCACATGGAAAAGAGTTTGGTTACTGGAGCTTCCGGATGGCGAGACTAGCAGGAGGCAGGCATCACACTGATTTAAGGATCTCGATATCGCCACGTTTGCGTAGAACTTCGACGACACCTGATCCTTCTCTGCGGATAAGAAAATCACCAGAGCCATCTCCGACCCGCAGGTTTTCGATACGAACTTCATCCAGATTCACAGGCAGACAGGGATTCGCGAAGTGAACTTGTCGTTCTCGGTCCCGCACCTCAAGTCCGAGACAAGCCCGTAAGAGCAAAAATACTGATCCGGCAGACCACGCCTGCGGAGCACAGGCAACCGGATAGAGAGTTGGGCCGCTTGCTTCGGGTCTTTTGTGAAAGCCACAGAAGAGCTCTGGCAGGCGTTGTGATTCAACATGGCGACTGGCCTCGTGCAGGCCATGCAGGATTCTGCACGCTTGCTCTTGCATGCGATAGAGAGAGAAACCCAGGCCGATCAGGGCATTGTCGTGAGGCCAGACGGAACCATTGTGGTAGGACATCGGATTGTAGCGAGATTCAGACGCGCCGACCGTGCGAACGCCCCATCCTGAAAAGCACTGTTCACTCATCAGCGAGGCAGTTACGGCCTCGGCCCGCTCTTGACTCGCCCAGAGTGCGCTGGAATCGGGTGATTCGCTCTCATCGGCGCGGCACCTGGAAAGAGCACTGCAGATTTATCCCAACTATTTAGAAGGTCACAACGGTCTTGGGGCTCGTTATATCGAACTCCATGAATATGAAAAAGCGGCGGCGGAATTTCAGAAAGCCATCGATCTCGACCCGCGCGCGATGCCGCCGGTCAGCAATCTCAGCGTGGCTCTGTTCCTACTGCAGCGATACGCGGATGCGGAGGCGGCAGCACGCCGCGCACACGACTTGGATCTGCACAATCCGACCGCGTGCTACATGCTTGGCGCAATTCTCGCAACGGAGAACTGCAACCCCGAGGAAGCGATGGAAATGTTGCGCCAAACCAGGAGCGAGTTTCCCGATGCGCGTCTGCTTCTGGCCAAGATATTAGTTGGACGAGGCAATGTGGAGGAGGCCAAAAAAGAGTTGCGTGCCTACCTACTCCTACCGGATGCCGAGAAGAGACAAAACGTGGAGCGCTGGCTTACGCGCCTCAGGCAAAAATCAGCTGAGGATTCCACGACCCAGCCCAAGATGCCTTGACGTATAAGTTGGCTCGATTCCTGGGAGAGTGACGGGCTAACAGGAAGTTATCCCCAGTCATAAGTCCGCTTGTGGGGAGTCTCACCAGATAGGTACCGAGAAACGCGCTTGTATTGATTGGTCTGGCCACTTCTGGGCGGCGCTTCGGAAGATCGCGAATCCGCAAGACGCTCCATCGTCAGCGCTCATGATGGGCGTTTGGCCGTCAACATCAAAACCAAATCGAAGAGGAGTGGCCAGCGTTGAGAATGCCCGAGTCTCTTAATTTATCGCCCGGGCCACTGCCGGTTGCCATTTTTCGCCACTTTGAGGCCTGCGTCCGGCTTTGTGAAGATTCGCGACTAAGAGTTGCGATCGCCAACGTGCTGCAAGACATATTTTGCTGCTTCGATACCGTGGTATTGCGCCTCCTCAAAAATGGAAATGCCGCTGAGGTCCGAGTTTGCGAAGACAAGCCGTCCACTTCTGCGTTTCAACCGTAACCGGTCTTCGGAAAAAATGGCGCCTACCGCAGGGCGAACCATGGCATGGCCCATCCGCATAATATCGATTCGCGTTACGCACCTGCGTATGTCCGAGTGGACGCGTTCCAAATCCTGCAAAATCGCTTCCTTCCAGTTAGTCCAGTTAGTACTCAGCAGGAACTTCCGATTTTCCGCCGGAGTCCCGTCGCACAGTGCCCAATAGAATGTCCAAACTGTGCGTTCTCTGTAAGTTTTCAGGCTCTGATGAGTGGCATCGACATATCCCAGAGTCGGCGAATCCAGAAAGACGTTATCCCAGGTGGGTTCTCCAATATTTTTTTCCGGCAGACGTTCCAGGGTGAGGTTAGCGGTGAGCCACGGCGAATAAACGAACGATTGAGGCTGCGGGAAACCGGGAACGAGATACGGCGCCAAGAATGTGGGTGCCGCAAAAATCACAAACTCCGCATCATATTGCGTTTCTCCAGCAAAAACCGTTGAGCCTTTGCTTGAAGGAACGATTTGGTGAACCATCTGCCCGGTTCGCATATGATCTCCCACCCGTTCCAACAGCCGCCTGGTGATCCAGCCGTTTCCTTCCGGCCAGGTGAGCGGCCCCTTTTCTTCAGCCTCGCGCGATGCAAAATAGTGAATTCCGGCCCACGCAGAAGTGTCACGAGCCAGCGCCCCATAGTCGTCGCGGCAGGCATAGTTCATATACCAGTTCAGCAGCTTTGCGTTGAAGTTCTTGCCTTGGAGCCAATCCGCAAACGAAATGCGATCCAGAGCGGCGAATCTCGAAGAAAAACCGAGTTCCAACGGAACCGTAAACGCGCCGGATTGCCGGTACTGGGCGAATTCGCCGGCGATCCTCTGGAACTGCTCGCGATCCTTTGCGGTCAGCCCAACCGCCGGTTCGATTCCCTCCTGCCAGCGGCCGTAGGAAAATAGACGCTCTTGCGGGGCAAAAACCAGATATCGTTCTTCCCACTGGCCGTTTTCTTTCAACACACCAAGATCGGCAAACAGCTCTCGGACGTATGTCGCTTTGGGGCCGGGCACCGGAACATAATGCGCAGCCCACGGGTAGGCAGTGGTTTCATTTTCACCCCAGCGCGCGTTGCCGCCGGCTTGCGCGTTCATTTCTAGTACGATGAAATCCGTGAAGCCACGCTTGCGCAACCACCAGGCGGCGCTCAGGCCTGCAATTCCTCCCCCGACGATTACTAATGGATATTTTTCCTTCTTTTTTGCGGCAGGAAACTGGTAACGATCCCGAAGTAGATGGCCGGCAGCAGCCGATTCGTTGACGTAGGAACCTTCGAGGCTGCTCTCTGTTTTCGACGACAACCCGATGAGCGCGGCGCTTCCGGCTTTGAGAAATTTGCGGCGCCCTATTTTCAAGGTCTGGCTTTCAATGGCTTACGTCGCGCCAGTCGGTTTCGTACATTCGAACCAAGACTTGGGTGTTCAACTGATTCGCGGGCTCCGGGAGCGGTGCCATGTCCGGCGGAAATTCGAAAAGAAGCGGAATGCCCTGAACATTCAAAAACCGCAGTCCGTTGGGAATTGCTTTCGGAGGCGCGTAGGCGTGAGTGCCTGCCAGGACAAATCCCCACTCTCCAAAGGACGGTACATAAAGATGATAGGGATAAGTTTGTAGTCCAGCGCTCTTCAAGGTTTCCGCAATGCACCAGAAGGAATCTCTGGCAAACATTGGTGACGTGCTCTGCACCACCATGTAGCCCTGGACGCTGAGATGGCGGGCCACGGCGCGGTAAAAAGCCGCCGTATAGAGCTTGCCAAGCGCATAGCTAGTTGGATCCGGAAAATCAATCACGATGAAGTCATAGCTATCGGTGCTTGAGTCTACCCAGGGAAAAGCATCCGAATTGATGATCTGTAGACGAGGTGAGGTGAGAGATTTCTGGTTAAGCGCGGTCAGCATCGGCAGCGAGGAAAACAACTTGGTCATTTCGGGGTCCAGATCCACCAGCGTGATTTTGGTCACTTGCGAATACTTGAGGATTTCGCGGAGCGCCAAGCCGTCGCCACCTCCTAAAACCAGCACGGTGCGCGGCGCCGGAATTGCCGAAAGCCCCGGGTGCACCAGCGCTTCGTGATAGCGGTATTCATCGCGGGAGCTGAACTGCAGATGGCTGTTGAGGAACAAGCGAAGGTCGTCTTTGAAACGCGTCAAGACGATGTGCTGGTAACGGGTGTCACGCGCGAAAATAATCTCGTCGGCGTAGATGTTCTCTTCCGCGGTTGCGGTAATTTGCTTGGCCTTGGCCAACCCCAGGCTGAGGGCACAAATCACCAGCAGGCAAACTGCCTGCTGGCTGCGACGACGCACCAACTGCGGCGCGAACAGGTACGTCGACCATAGCGCCACGCCGGCGTTGATCAATCCGAAAAAGAGCGCCGAGCGGACCAGGCCCAGCCGGGGCACCAAGACAATGGGAAACAAAAGAGAAGCCCCGAGCGCTCCAAGATAATCAAAGGTCAGGACATGCGCGACGACATCGCGAAAGGAGTAACGCTCCTGCACGATGCGCATTAACAGCGGAATTTCCAAACCCACCAGAATTCCCATCACCAGTACCAGTGTGTAAAGGACTATTTCGAATCCTTGTGTGAAAGCGAAGGCCAGCATGAGCAGCGCCGAGGAGAAACCACCAACCAGCGCCAGGGCCAGCTCAATGCCTACAAATCTTCGCACCAGTCCCTTGTTAAAGAACCGTGAGATGGCGCTTCCCACACCCATCGCGAAAAGATATGTGCCAATGACCGTGGAGAACTGGAAGACGCTGTCGCCAATCAAATAACTGGAAACGGTGCCGGCGATCAGTTCGTAGATCAGACCGCAGGCGGCCACCAGCAGCACGGTCAGAAATAAGAGTATGGCCATGGGCTAATGAATCGCGGAGGCAATAATGATGCAGATCCCTATGGACATTGCACCAACGAGGACCGCCAGTGCGATGTTGTGCTCCTGCACGATCTCCTTCCACAGATGGTAAGGAGTAACGCGATCCATCACCACGAACGCAATCACGAAAATAAGAATCCCCAGCAACGTGAAAACGATAGCGCTGACCAGATTGGCGACCGGAATCAGACTCATCTCATTTGCCTCCAGTGTAATGGTGATAGCTGCTGTAAACCGAACGATAGGAACCCGGATTATCTCGGACGGAGCGCGGAACATTGTGACGCTGGTTCATGGAATCGAGGCTCCAGCCACGATACTTGGCTAATCCAACTCCTCCGATGACAAGCAGACCGTACAACAGATAGAGTTTGCGAAACATCAGTCGTCATCCTCCGAGCCGCTGTCGGCGGTAAAAATGGGATTAGGCGGGTGGTCGCTTTCCGACCACCTGGAACGTTCAAAACTCATGGAGCGCCACGTCATGAGAAGTGGCGGTACCAACAGCGCCAGAAGTCCGATCCCGTAAAATTCATACACCGGTACGTCCTGCTTCACGTCCACGGTGTAAACGATTAACGGGTGGAGCGGATCCGCTTCCGGTTCGATTCTTAAGTAATAATGACCCGGCGGAACGCTGGGCACTATGACCGAATCGTGCTGCCCGCCCTCCGACCAGGAACCGTCGCTATCGTATCCCGAATAGAAGCTAACTTCCCGTGCGAAGTCCCAGGCTTGGCCGGTATCCTGGTTGATCAAGGCGTAGTTTAAATAGATCCAGTCGTTGCGAACATCCGCGGACGTGGAAACCTCGACACTAGTAGTGCGCCCCTTGAGTTCGAAGGTGTCGGTCACGAACGAAGCTTCACCTTTGGGCTCACCCCGATTCAGCTGATAGCCCGCATGGAATACCGGATCGTTCTTCGCCTGAATATCGGCTTCGATCATCATCGCCAAAACAAAAAAAGCGAAGACGGCGAACGCAAGCCAGACCTGCTTAAGATTTGTAGTGAACGAAGAGGGCTGATTTTCGTAGACTCCGATGGCTTCCGGCGGGCTCCCGGAAAGACGGAATGCGTTCCAGATTTCCCGGCCGTACATGTACTCGCCGATGGACCAAGACATTTCACCGGATACTCGCTCCATGGACAGAACGCGTGGCGGACGAATCAAGTCCGTGAGCTGTGTGTGTTCTCCGACCGCCACTTGCCAAGGGAATTCGCCCAATACAAATTCGGATGTGGCGTCGGCCGTCTGGAAATGCTTGTAGACTTCACCGAGGTAATTCGCTTCCAGCGGAATCCTGAACCGGCTATCGACGATCGGCTGTTCCTTACACACCACCACGTCATTCCAATGTCCCTGGTATTCGGTGAGGTAGCGAAAACCTTTATAGGGGTTGAATAGAACGTACTCGTGCCAACGGTAGCCGATCCCATCGACTTTAATGCTTCTCCGCTCGAATCCGATCACTTCGTAGTCGTTGCCGCGAATCTTTCCCCGCGTGCCCAGTGGAATAAGCGGAGGATCGGAAGACACTATCTGCCGAAACGACTGAAGAATCTTGAGATTCGAATCCTTGGCGTCGAGAATCGCGTGACAACTTCCGCAGGCTACCGAAAGAGCTTGCCCCAAAGCGCGCAGCGTGATTGGCGCACCGCAACCCGGGCAATTCAACGCCTTCACCGTGGGCTTTGCCGGATTCCCTGAGGGAGGAACGTCCGGGGTCACGACCAGCCCTCGAATTGCCGCAGGTTCTTCATTTTCAAGTCTTCGAATTCAACGAACTCTCCCAGGTAGAGATTGGGCTCCTTGTCGCTGTAGTCGAGCGTGGCAAACTTTCTTGTTGGGGTGCGGAAGTCGGCAAATAGAACATCCGTTTTGTTCCAATATTCAAAGGGCAACTCGCCCTGCACGCCGCGGTAATGCGCGGTAGTCAGCGCCGTGAGCGTGTAGGGCTGTTGGTTCCAGGAGAATTCCTGACCCGGCTGCAGTTGAGAGGCCAGAGGCAGGCTGGCCTCGGGGAAACGAAAAGTCACCGCGTACTCGGCTTGCGCGTCGGAGAGCCACCCGCTCGTTCCATCACTCATGGCTAAGTGCCACTCGCTCCATCCTCCTTGTTCATACTCGTACACGATCCTTCCGATGACCGCGAATGAGCGGTTGCCGTATCGGCCTTCGGTATTAATCTGGATGGGAGAAACATCCGGAGGTAGGTCGGCTATTTCGCCTACCTTCTTCAGATCCACATCGGTGCGCACCAGGATACTTTTGCAATATTCGCAAACGGTCTGCACACTGCTCGACCACTGGAAAATGATCCTGGCGCCGCAGTTTGGACAGTTGGAAACTGGTTTGGTCATGGTCACGCCACCGTCGCAATTTGCCGGGCCTAACTTGCAATTTCCTCCCGGCAGGATTCGTAAGAACGGACCAGGCTGCGTACTTGCACTTTGGTGGCGTTGAAGCGCGCGCGCAGTTCGCGATCAAAATTCCATTCTGCGCGCGGCACGCACGAAAAAAGATTCAAGCAGAGCGACGAGTGTTCGGGAAACGTATGGCAAGCCAGATGAGATTCGGAAAGAAGGCAAAGGCCAGTTAAGCCGCCACCGCCGGCAAATTTGTGCCACTGCGGCGATCCTACAGGCCGAAGTTGCAAGTCTTCAATGAGCGAATCAAACAGCGATTGCAGTACGCTTTGGTCGCGCAACGCCGTTTCGGAACATCCCCAAGCCTCGACGACCCATTCGAGCCCGTGCATCTCGGATTTTTATCCTTGCGGCTTGCCGCATTCCGGGCAGAATTTGCTGTCGCGCGGAATCGCTTTCCCACATTCCTGACAGAATTTCGTTTGTGACGACGCGGCAGCAGGAGCGCTCGCACTCGGGGCTTCCGTGGATTTCTTCACTGCATCCATCATGGCCTGACCCATGGCCATGCCTGCGCCTAGTCCTGCTCCGACTCCTACTCCGCCGCCGCCTTCGTTTGCGGCCGCGACTGGGATCGACTGAGCTACCTGATATTGTGTGTAGCGACCCATGTCGCCCACGATGTTCATACCAATACGTTGATCCAAAGTCTTCTGGAGTTCTTCGGGGAGCGAAAGGTTCTCGACCAGGAAACTATCGAGGGCAAGACCATAATCGGTAAAGGCTGGGCCGACCTGCTCCTTGATTTTTTCCGCGAGCGCTCCCTGATTTGCCGCCATGTCCAGAAAAGGAACCTGGCTGGCCGCAAAAGCGTCGGTCATTTTTGCGACGATGGTATTGCGTAATTGGCCTTCCAAATCCGCCACGAGGTAAGAATCCCGCGTGCCGCTGATTTTGGTGTAAAACGCTTTGGCGTCGCTGATGTGGTAGGAATAAATTCCAAATCCGCGGAGGCGGATCGCTCCAAACTCCTTGTCGCGAATGGTGATGGGATTTTGCGTTCCCCAATGCTGGTCGGTCTGAACTCTCGCGGAAAAGAAATACACATCAGACTTAAACGGTGATTTGAAGGCTTTGTCCCAGTTCTTAAGGTAGGTGAGAATCGGGAGCGTGTTGGTGTTCAGCGTATAAAGGCCCGGACCAAACGCATCTGCGACGTGCCCTTCGTTCACGAAAATTGCAAGTTGCGATTCGCGGACAGTTAGTTTGCCGCCGTTTTGAATTTCCCGATCCTGCATGTCGAAACGAAAAGCAAGGATTCCGTCTTCCGGCTCAACCCAGTCGATAACGTCGATGAACTGCTTGGAGATGAAATCGCGTAGGCTCATATGGTCTCGCGGTTAGAATCGATGTGCTTCGAAAGCTTCCAGTGTAAATAATGCTATGGTGATGAGAAGGAACTGTCAACAAACATCGACCGAGTGCTGGGTGATTCTATTAATTTTCCGGGGTCGGGAACTTAGCTATATTTCATGGACACCGCGCCACGAAATTCGGTTCCCAAGGCCTTGGTTTTTTCAGATGCAGGGTGTGGACGCTCGGCTGTCTTCCAGAAATGTTTCCCAATTCTGGGGTTTAAAACTCTAAGAGATTTGCGAACATACTCCTTCCGCTCTAGTGACCGCGACGATGACGAGCACGCCAGTTAGCTGGTAGCTTCGCCAATCACAGGATGGGAAGAAGGTTGTGTTCGCGACGGAACAGGGTCAGGCCCGGTCGGGGATCTGGATCGGCTGGCTTGACGGCACACAGGCTCCGCGGCAACTTACATTCGGAGGCGAAAATCGTGTTTTTTTCGGCAAGCCGGGAGAGATCTTGTATCAGGGCGCTCAAATTCCACCAAAGATCATGAGGATCAACGAAGATGGCGGCGGACCTCACGTGGTCTCAGACCTTCCGATCATGCAGTTGCAAAGTGTGTCGCCCGACGGGCGCTGGGCTCTCGCAGGCGCAACGCCGCCAAATGGGCACGGCGATAGGAACTCGGTAATCATGGCTGTGCCCCTTTTTGGTGGTGCGCCGATCACCGTATGTGACAACTGCAGCGCCGGGTTCGGCACAGCACGCTCGTCGGCACCCCTGCTCTCATGGAGTCTGGACGGGAAATGGGTGTATGTATCTCTGCGACAGTTTCCCTTTGGCTCCCTAAAGACGGCCGTGATCCCCATCAAGTCCGGGACCGCACCTCCCACCTTTACCAAGGGCTTCGGTAGCGAAGCGGACTTCGCGCGTATTCCCGGCTCCCGTTTAATCAATCAAGCCGATGTAGCTACGGGCTTCTCCTCGAACTACTTCGTCAGTACGCGCCGTTCGGTGAAGGCCAACCTGTTTCGCATCTATCTCCTGCAATAAAGGCTCGCCATATAAGCTGCGGGGCGGACGAATTCAAAACTGATGGGCAGCAACAACAAATTCGGAGGGTCGCAGACCGCCAACCAATCCACAAGGTAAGAGTCTTTATCCCAATTTTTCCCCATACGCTGCCAACCCAAATGGAACCGAACGCCGTCTTTAGTTTTCAGCAATTTACCAGCGAGCCAGCGCGCAATCAGCCGTTTGGAAAACCACCGCAGGCAAATTCTTGCCATGGGTCGCGGCAGCCTGCGGAACAAAGGGCGCACAGACGGTCTGCATGCCATATCATGTTGAGCAAAGGAGCAGTATCAATCCCAATTTATGCATACGCGAATCGTTTGTATCCTGTTGGTCCTGATCTCGGCCCCAGGCTTGTCCGGCACGGATTTTTCCATGAAGGTGACCGACAAGAGTTACCTCGACACTCAAGGTTTCAGCGTTTTTCTCTACGACAGCACATACCACCCCGTTTTTGTGGACCAAAAGAATACGGCCATGGAGATGATTCTGCACGGCCAGCGCATCGCCACGAACGGAGACGTTCGCCTGATGCCAACGCCGGAGCAGTGGGACTTGGTGGCAACGCTTAAGGGCCGCCATGCGGACAAGGCGAACGACCGGCTGATTGCCGACCTCAGTTTCCCGACGTTCGATTTCAGTTACACATTGGAAGTGGCAGCGGAGCCGGGCGGGGTGAAGGTCAGCATAAATCTCGATAAGCCGCTACCGCAGAAACTGGAGGGGCGGGCGGGCTTTAATTTGGAGTTTCTGCCGTCGATCTACATGGACAAGGCTTACGTGGTGGACGGAACTAAAGCCGGCATTTTCCCGCGAACGCCGAACGACAGGATGACGAAGGTTTTGCCATTGGTGGATGAGCCGAAAAAGGCGTACTACCTCGGGGACTGGGACAAGGCGAAGGGATACACGCAGCCACTGCCGTTCGCCGAAGGCAAGAGCATCACCCTCGGCGTGGACGACGCGCTGGCCCGAGTGAACGTGGTATCGGATACGGCCAACCTGATGCTGCTAGATGGGCGCGACCGCGCGCAGAACGGCTGGTTCGTGTTGCGTTCGCTGATCCCTTCGGGAAAAACTACAAGCGCCATCGTGTGGCACATCCGTCCGGACGTGATTCCGAACTGGACACGGCCGCCGATGATCGCGCACAGCCAGGTCGGTTATGCGCCGGGCTTCTCCAAGGTGGCGGTGCTCGAACTCGACCCGAAATATAACGGCCCGAAGACAGCCCGGGTGTTGCGCCTGACAGAAAACGGAGCTTACCAACAAGTGTTCGAGGGTCCGATCACGCCTGCGACGTCGTGGCTGCGCTACGTGTATTCGAAATTCGATTTCACGCCCGTGAAGGAGCCCGGTTTGTATGTAATCGAGTATGCAGACCAGCGCACAGCCCCTTTCCCGATTTCCCAGGACGTCTATGCAAAGATCTGGCAGGACAGCCTGGACCATCACCTTGCGGCGCAGATGGATCACGTTGCGGTTCGCGAAGGATACCGGGTGTGGCATGGCGCTTCGCACCTTGATGATGGGCGCATGGCGCCGGTGGTCGGGGAGCAATTTGACGGCTGGAACCAGGCCGCAGCGACGGACGGGAAGTACAAAGGCGGCGATCACATCCCTGGCATGAACGTGGGCGGGTGGTATGACGCCGGGGATTTCGACTTGGAGGAGCCGGCGCAACTGAGCGTCATTCAGAGCCTGGCGCTGGCGCATCGCGAATTCCATCTCACGTACGACGAGCTGACGGTGGATGAAGCCACGCGTGAAGTGGAGATGCACCGGCCCGATGGCGTGCCGGATACGGTGCAGCAGGTGAAGCACGGTGCACTGCTCATCCTGGCGCAGTTCCACAACATCGGCCACGCGATCCGTGGCACTCACGAGCCAGATCTGCGGCAATACACCCAGGTGGGCGACGGCGCCTCGAAAACGGACGGTCGCACTTACGACCCGAAGCTCGGCCCGAATGAAACGAAGGGTGACTACTCGGGCAGGCCGGACGATCGCTGGATCTTCACTACGAACAACCCGTTTTTCCAGTGGAACGCCATGGCAGCGCTAGCTGCAGCGGCGGATACGCTGAAAGGCTGGGATGATCCATTAGCGAGAGACTGCCTAGATACCGCGATCAAAGCTTGGAACGAGGAGAAGGCTCATCCAACGCAGAATTCGGCGGGCGGCGGCTTAGGGGGAGCGGCTCCGGCAGGCGCGCCGGGAGGCGGTGTGCTGGCCGCGTCGCAGGGCGTCGTCTCTGGTGCTCAAAGCGGTGGTAATGCAGCGAGCAGCGGGGGTGCTCCGACAAACACGGGCACGACCGGCGCACAACCAACTCCCCCGGCCGGCTCCGGTCGTGGAGGATATAGTGCCGGACTGGAGTGGGCAGCGGCGCTGGAATTGACCATCGCTACAAATGGCGCCGAGCCTTACAAGTCCCGGCTGAAGGAATTGTTCCCGCAGATAATCACGCCGCAGCAGATCGAATCGCGTGGCTGGGGCGCGGCGCGGGCTTTGCCTTACCTGGAGGCCGGCGCGAAGGATCAAATGCGCGAAGCGGTGAAGAAATATATGGCGGGGTTGGATGAGCGGCTGGACGCCACGCCGTTCGGCGTGCCGCCAAGTCTCGGCACCTGGGGCGGATCGGGCGCCGTGGTGGACATGGCCATCCGAATGTATTTCCTGCACAAGGCATTTCCGGATCTGGTGCGTCCCGAATACACACTTCGTGCGGTGAACTACATTCTCGGCACACACCCGGTATCCAGCACTTCGTATGTGGCTGGAGTGGGAACGGTGTCGAAGACAAAGACCTACAGCAGTAATCGCGCGGACAATTCGTACATTCCGGGCGCTGTGATTCCGGGATATATCATCATCAAGCCGGATTTTCCGGAGTGCATCGATGACTTCGGTTTGCTGTGGTTTGAAGATGAAGCCGTGGTGGCTGGGTCGGCAAGCTGGGTGGTGGCAGGGAACGCTGCGGAGGCGATCATCAAGGAAGCGAAATAGAGCCAGTACCAACAGCGCCGGCGGCTCCGAGCGGGCCGAGCCGCAATCGTAAGTAAAATCTAGCCGAACCATCTCGAGCTTGTCATGGTGACGCTTTCTTTAAGACAGCCGGGCTTTACGCCTTATTTTCGAATTCACGATACCGTTGCTCCCTATTCCGGCAGCCCGCGTCCCCATCGCGGGTCGCGAAAGATGTTGATGTTCGGTGCCCAGAAGTCCAAACCTTCCTGGGCGCGGCTGTGGCCGGCGCGCTCAAACTGTGCCCGCTTGATGCGCGCTTCAATACCGATGGCGATGGCCATGCGATGGATAGCGTCTGTGTCGAATGTAGACGCCAGGCCGACCGGCTCGGGAAACTCCGTGGTGCCGCTTGAGGCGACTCCGTGCAGCGCTTCGCTCCACTAGTTGTAAGCGGGTATGTGCAGCCTCTCGATGGCACGCGATTGGTTGGTCAGTTGGGTGACCTTTTCTTCTACGGTTATGCGATGTACCAGGTCGGCGGCTCGCTGCTCCGCAGGCAACGCCGGGTTCAGATATGCCGGCGGCTCGGAGTTCTGGGCGTGTGCGCGGCTCGCAATCAGGAAGACAACGGTCGCAGCAAGAATCTTGAAGTTCGATGATCGCATGTAGGAATGTGCCTCCATTTGTCTGCTCTAATTCGCCGGTCTAAAGATCTATTCCGCTTGAGTTGCTGGTTTGCGCGGTCATTAAAAGAGCCTTGGCGCAAAGTCCTTAAGGTCGCGGCGCCACGTTTGCCACTCGTGGTCGGTCCCGGGGGATTCGTAGAAGACATGTTGAATGTTCGCTTCGAGCAGCGAGGTGTGCAATCTCTGAAGGCCTGCGCGCATACGCTCCGGCTCGGTCGTCCCCACTCCGATCCACAGCAAATGCACTTTCTTTGCGAACTCGGCCGGATCTGCAAACACGCCGTTGTAGTCGGTTTTGGGATTCAGCTTCCGGTCTCCAAGCTCGAGCATGCCGCCAGCTCCGCTGAATCCTCCGATGTAGGAAAAGAGATCCAGATGATTAAGCGTGACCTGGAAAGTTTGCATTCCGCCCATGGAGAGACCGGCCATGGCGCGATGATCGCGATCTGTCAGCGTGCGAAAATGGGAATCGATGTACGGGATCAGAACTTGCGCCACGTCATCTTCAAACGCGGCGGCCATATCCTGCATGGCCTTTAACATTTCGGGAGAACCGAAGGGCTTTCCCGTCAGGTCGGGAGCAGGCTGGCCAGCGCGCCGCGCGTAACCATAAGCCATTACCACAATCATTGGCTTGCAACTCTTCGCCGCGATCAGATTGTCGAGTATGAAGTTCACGTTTCCCTGTCTGATCCAGCCCGTCTCATCCTCGCCTCCGCCGTGCTGAAGATACAGCACCGGGTATCTGGCATCCGTCTGTGAATCGTAATTGGGAGGAGCGTAGACTAGCGCGTGCCGCCACGTACCTGTCACCTTCGAGCTGTACCAGACTTCGCGCACTTGTCCGTGTGGGACGTCCTGTGCCGAGTAGTAGGTCGAACCAGGCTCAGGCACCTCGATTGCGCTCGCGTACCTGCTTCCACCAAAAAAAGCCTGACTGCCGAGGTCGCTCACCTCCGCTCCATCGATGATTACGGTGTAGTAGTGCAATCCCGGAACAAGGGGCGGCGTCGTGACCATCCAGTAGCCGTCCGACTGTTTCTCCATATCCGACTTCGGCCCGCTCCAGAAATTCACCTTGACCTTCGTGGCGTCGGGAGCTTTAACACGGATCTGCGCCCTTCCCGCGCTGTCAACTCGCGGGTATTCGGCTCCCCACACATTGGTTGTGGCCGGATGAAAATCCCCAGCATCTTGCGCGTAGCACTCCCTCGAGCAACACAGACTCGCAAACAGCAGCAGTGCAAGTGCGACTGGCTTCATGGCTTCACCTCTTAACCATCGATTTTGGCTGTGCCCAGCGAACGGCTTTGGGCGCCGGCTAGATGTGATCGAGTAAACGCTCGCTCCAAAACTCTTCATCCGTTGAACTTTCTTCACGGCACAGTGCATTCATCGTCATCCGACACGAAGCAAAGAAACGCTTCATCGCGGTCGCACTTTTCGCGGAGAGACTCTGTGCTTGTTCGTTTCAGCGGCCCGCGTGCTGAAACTTCACGCGAAGCGCGTAAGCATACTTTGCCGGCGGCGAACTGGGTAAATACACATGCAAACCATCCGCTTTCTGCTCGAATCGCAAGCTTGGGTCGCCGCCGAGCAAAGCCACCGACGCCACTGGTTCGCTTCCCACAGTGGCGGCCAGCGAGCGGACCACCGCTCCGCCATTTGCAGGCCAGGCAAGTCCGATCACATAAAGCGTGTCGCCCTTGGTGGTGAAGCGAAAATCTTCGGCAGTGTAATTGGCGGTGTCGGTGTCGTGAAAGGAGCCACCGGCGACTTTGGTCGGCCCTTCGCCGTACGCCCGCCACGGCCGCGTGCCGTAGATCGCTTCGCCGTTGACATTGAGCCAAGCTCCCACATCCAGCAGAACCTGCTGCACCTGCTCCGGAATCGTGCCATCCGAACGCGGCCCAATGTTCATCAGCAAATTCCCGTTCTTACTCACGATGTCGATGAGCTGATCCACCACGAACTGCGGCGACTTGAATGTGTCGTTCTCAATGTAGCCCCACGATTTGTTGCTGACCGACGTGTCCGTCTGCCAATAAAGCGGGCGAATGTCTCCCAACTGGCCGCGCTCCAAGTCGAGCACGCCGGAATGCTCTTGCATCGCGTAATCCTTGTAATTAATCACGCCAACGTGGTCGCCATATTTCAGTGAGCTGTTGTAATAGAACGCAGCGAACCGCGCGAGATTCTCCCGGATCGCCGCCTGCCCGATCCACCAGTCGAAATACACGATATCGGGGTGGTATTTCTCGACCAGTTCCGCAGACCGCGCCAGCCAATCATTGGCCCACGCGGAGGAAACATAAGTGAAATCATTGTTGAGAGGTGTGCCCCACGGGTTCATGAGCCAGCTATGGGCAGGGCCGTACAGCATCGCATATTGCGGGTCGTTTACATCCGAAGAAATTCCCCGGCCCGGCCCAAGGAAGAAATTATGTTCCACGCGGTGCGACGATACGCCAAAATGCAACCCGGCTGCCCGCACCGCCTTCGCCAATTCTCCGGTGGTATCGCGATGCGGTCCCAATTTAGCCACAGTCCAATCGCTCAACCTGCTGTCGTACATCGCGAATCCGTCGTGATGCTCGGCCACGGGCACCACGTATTTCGCGCCGGCTTTTTTGAATAACTCCGCCCAGGCCGCCGGATCGAAATGCTCCGCCTTGAACATCGGGATTAGGTCTTTGTAGCCGAATTTGTCCTGCTTACCGTAAGTCTCGATGTGATGCCGGTATTCTGGGGATCCCTCGACATACATCATGCGCGGATACCATTCGCTGCCGAAAGCAGGAACCGAATACGCTCCCCAGTGAATAAAAATTCCGAACTTGGCGTCCTTGTACCACTCCGGCGCTTCGTAGTTCTTCAGCGATTCCCAGTCCGCGCGATAGCGCCCCTCGCGATCCGCGTTTTCAACGTCCGTCAAGAGCTCCGCTCGCTGCCCGTCATACTTGCTGCTCGCCTTCTGCCAGATTGCGTCGACCGCTTCCGGGTCGATAGAAGCGGTAGGAGCCGTCGGACTCTGAGCCTGCGCTCCACAAAGTGCTAGGAGCGCGAGCAAAAAACCACCAAGTGCAATCGTCAACAGCGAACGGGCACGCATGATTCCTTCCTCCTACAACTAGAATAAAGCTCTGATGCCGTCAATCCAGGGAGACCATGATCTTTTTGAAGCTTCCCGGATTTTCGCTCCACGATCGCAGGGCATCCGCCGCCTCTTCGAGCGGCACCACCAAACTCACAGCCTGGTCCACAGGAAAATCTTTCCCCTCGAGAAGATGGATTACCGCACGAAAATCTTCCGGCAACGCGTTTCGCGAACCGAGAATGTCCAGCTCTTTTTGCACGAAGAGTCTCGTCTCGTAGCTTACCGGTTCTTTTGCATAGCCGATGTACACCACTCGTCCAGTAAAGGCGACTTCTTCAACAGCGGCTCGAAAGGTTTGCGGTGTTCCGATCGCTTCGATCACCACATCCGGGCCGCGGCCTTCCGTCAGTTCTTGCAGGCGACCGTGTAGCGATTCTTTCGCGGTGTTGATTGCATCAGAACCACCCGCCGCTCGCGCCACGACGAGCTTCTCATCATCCATATCAACACAAATCGTGCGAGCGCCGCGTGCGTTCGAAGCAGCGACGGCTCCGAGTCCCACGCCGCCACATCCCAGGATGGCGACAGTGTCGTCTGCTTTTATTCTGCCGCGCGCCACAGCATGAAATCCCACCGTCAGCGGTTCGACCAGGCACAACTCTTTCCTCGTGAGTTTCGCCGGATACAACTTCTCTCGTGGCATCGCGACGAATTCCGCAACCGCTCCGTCCCGTTGCACGCCGAGAGTCTGATTGAACTGGCACGCATTCGGACGTCCCCTCCGGCACGAAGCGCACCCGCCGCAGCTCGTATATGGAGAAAGAGCTACTTCTGTTTCAGCAGGCAGCGAGCTATCCCCCTCGATGACCGTGGCTGACACTTCATGTCCGGGGATCCGCGGAAAGGTGACTAGTGGGTTTCGTCCAAGAAATGAGTTCAGATCGCTCCCGCAGAACCCAACCATTCGGACTCTTAGTAATAATTCTCCGGGTGCGGCCACCGGATCGGGAACGATTTCAACGGACGCTTCGCCCGGCTTCTTGAGTACGAGTGCCTTCACGCTGGAAGTGGCCCCTGGAATGATTTGCGACAGCACCCACACTGGAGTTGAGTGGTCCATTGTCAGGCCCATCTCAAGAACGCGTTATGGATTGTCCGGCGCCACGCTGAATGTATACTACGCGCTTCATAAACTGAACTCTGAAAGATAATTGCAAAAACTGCTGGATATCAATCCGGTGCAGCCTAGCCGAACCTTAGAGAGAACAATAAATGGCCCAAAAACTTGATTTCAGATATCTCCGAGCAATTCAGTACCGAATCCTGCGCCGATCTCAGTTCCGTCGGACATTCTTGTTTGCGGTTCAAGCGGGATCTCCGCTCGTGCGCTCACTTCTTGCCAGCTTGACTCTGCTCGCTGTGGCTATGGCTACGCCGGTGGCGGCTGCACAGAAAGTTGCGTTGTTTATTGACGTTTCCAAGCCCGGTCCGAAGATTGACCGCAATCTTTTCGGCCAATTCGCCGAACACCTCGGCCACGGTGTTTACGAAGGAATCTGGGTCGGCCCGGACTCGAAGATTCCGAACACGCGCGGGATCCGCAATGATGTCGTCACAGCGCTCAAAGCGATAAAGGTGCCGAACGTCCGCTGGCCCGGAGGGTGCTTTGCAGACGAATACCACTGGCGCAAGGGCATCGGTCCGCAGCGAACCGTGACACTCAATCCTAACTGGGGCGGCGTCATTGAGCCGAACACATTCGGAACGACGGAATTTATGGACTTCCTCGACCAGATTGGCGCCGAGGCCTATCTCTCCGTCAACGTCGGCTCCGGCACTCCACAGGAAGCATCGGAATGGCTGGAATACTTAACCACTGCTCAGCCTACGACGCTCGCCAAGGAGCGCGCGGCCAACGGGCATCCTGCTCCTTATAAGGTTGCGTTTCTTGGCATCGGGAACGAAAGCTGGGACTGCGGCGGCAACATGACGCCTGATTATTATTTAAGTCAAATGAAGATTTACAGCCGCTTCGTCCGCAACTTCAATCCAGCACAACAAGACAAACAGCAGATGCTCAAAATCGCAGTGGGCCCGGGCGGCGGCGAGCCCCGCTGGACGGAGTGGACCGAAGGCGTCATGAAGGCGTATCAGAGCCACACCTGGAGTTGGGACATGAATGGGCTTTCGATGCACTCCTACACCGTGGTGAAATGGCCGCCTTCCTATGCTTCGGTCGGGTTCGGAGAGACCGAGTACGCGCAGATTCTAAAGTCCACGCTAGAGATGAACTCTCTTGTTGAGAAGCACTCGGCAATCATGGACAAATATGATCCGAAAAAAAAGGTGGCGCTTGTTGTGGATGAGTGGGGCGGCTGGTACGCGCCGCTTCCCGACAGCAATCCCGGCTTCCTGGCACAGCAAAATAGTTTGCGCGATGCAGTCCTAGCGGCACTGAATCTCAACATTTTTGCGCGACATGCCGACCGCGTTCGCATGGCCAATATCGCGCAGATGATCAACGTGCTCCAGGCCATGATCCTGACCGACAAAGAGAAAATGGTTCTCACGCCCACATACTACGTATACAAAATGTACGTACCGTTCCAGGACGCCACCGTCGTGCCCGTTTCATTTGACGCTGGCACGTACACGCACGGCGATATCACGTTGCCTCGTGTAGATGCCATAGCAGCGAAAGACAAAGCCGGAAAATTATGGCTTGCAATAACTAACGCCGACCCAAATCAATCCGCTGAAATCGAAGTTGCTCTGGCAGGCATAAATGCTAAATCCGCGACAGGAGAAACGCTGTCTGCATCCGCGGTCGACAGCGTAAATACCTTCGGCGCGCCCAATTCGGTCGTTCCGAAGCCGTTTTCCGCAAAAGCGCAAGACGCCAAGCTGACCCTCAAATTGGCTCCCAAATCGGTAACGGTGGTTGCAGTCGAGCAGTAAAGCTAGATGGCTCTCCCAGACTGGTGCTTCTTCAAGAAAGGTTCACCATGCCAAGCGCGAAATGGTTCAGAGGAATTTTACTTGCGATTGCGGCTGGACTAGCTCCTCATCTCGCCGCGCAAGTGCAAACAGATGTGCCTCCGGCGGTTGCCGGTGCAAAGCCAGTGGCGGTCGAGCATATCAAAATTCACGGAACGGCTCTGGAAGGCAATTTGGAAGGAGACGCGGTTGATCGCGACGTGTTTGTGTTCCTTCCTCCGAGCTATGCGCAAGATAAGTCTCGACGCTATCCAGTCGTTTACGCCCTGCACGGTTACTCCATTGGCGCCGAGCAATGGACGCATGAAATCCATGTCCCCGAGACGATCGAAGGCGCCTTCGCTCTAGGCGCGAAAGAAATGATCGTAGTCCTGCCCGATTCGAAGACGTTGCACAACGGCTCCATGTATTCGAGTTCCGTGACTACCGGTGATTTCGAGCTGTTCATCGCTCGAGACCTGGTCGCATACATTGATGCGCATTACCGTACGATTCCTGAGCGCCAAGGCCGGGGACTCGTCGGCCACTCAATGGGAGGTTACGGCGCTACCCGCATTGGCATGAAGCATTCCGATGTGTTCGGGAGTTTGTATATCATGAGTCCGTGTTGCTTATCTCCCCGGCCGGCCGGTTCCATGAACCCAGAAATCGCGAAGAGCCTTGAGGCTCTGAAAACACCGGCGGACTCAGAAGGCTTGCCGTTTTTTGCGCGAGCCACTTTGGCCTCGGCCGCCGCTTGGTCACCCAATCCAAAGAATCCTCCGTTTTATCTCGACCTGCCCACGAAAGATGGAACGCCACAGCCCGACGTTTTTGCAAAATGGGCTGCAAATGCTCCACTCGCTTTCGTTGATCAGTACATCGGAAGTCTCCGGCGGTATCGTGCGATCTCCATCGATGTAGGTGACCAGGACGGTCTTCGAGCCGATACCGCTAAGCTCCACGAAGCTCTTGATAAGTATGGAATCGCGAATAGTTTCGAAGTGTATTCTGGCACTCACACGAGCAAGGTGGCTGACCGTTTTCAAAATCATGTGCTCCCGTTTTTTGGCCAAACACTCTGCTTTCAAGCGAGCTGCCAATAAATTCAATCATGAACAAACGTCTTTCCGTCCGATGCACGCAACATCAGTCGTCGAGCGTCCAAAAGCAGGCGCCATGTACCGTTGCTATGTGCAAGATCCGACTGGCCACATTCTCGCGGCCTTTTCGATTTGTATTCAGGATTACGCTTGTCCCTGCCGCAGTCGGAGGCGGAGTGCTTCCCGTGGATGTTGGTTTCGGGCCGGAGCCAGAACCGGGTTTGGTGCCTTGCGCGAAATTGAATTCGTATTGAGTGAACCTATCGGAGTCGGTGTCTTTCGCGGAGGGTCGATCTGCCGAATGATCCGGTCGCTCAGTGGATTCGGGGGGCGAAATTAACAAGTCTGCGGACGAGCCGAATGCATTTTCTTGCGGATTGTCACTTCCGAATGTTTCAGAACGGATTTGGAATCGATCAGGGAACAAAGTGTGCCGACCCGCAAGGGCAGAGCATCAAGGAAGAACGTCGCGGAAAGAACGGAAACTCATTGTGAAACGGTGCAATTCGAGGGCTGCTTTGGCCTGGTCGGCGTCCTCGACCGTGAGAACCCCTCCAGTGATTGCGAGAGTCAGAATGCCCGGAGTGTTGAGCAGGCGGCCCGTTCCCAATCGGGCCAGCGTTTCGCGGCGGAACTTCTTTTTTTCGTCGGAGGCGATGAGCCACTGCCGGCACTGCGCCAAGCTCAAGCATGCCGCTTCTCCAGATCCTAAAATTTGGACGAGATCCGAGTACACTTTCAATTCCGCTGGGTCCGCGAGTTGCACTTCCGACAACAGCCCAGAGGACATCGCTATGCGAAGAGCCTGTGTCTGCTGAGGCTCCTTAACTTCCTTTACCACCTCTTCTGAAACGACAAACGAGTAAGGAGGCAATTTGCCGAGCAGATCTAACCTACCAATGTGAAAAAGATTGATAAGGATGTTCGTGTCGGTTACAACGACACGAACAATGGGCGAACCGGGAGGAGACATTCTTACTCCGGCAAGAGGACGGGCTGTGCTTCCGCTTCGTCGATTCCAGCATCAACAAGTAGGTTTTGTGCAATCCACTGAGCCACGCCGACGCGTTCCGCCAACTCAAGAAACTTCGCCTGACTGATTTTCTCGCGTCGCAGTGCTTCCAGCCCAAGAGCTAGGAAGCGTCTCTGAAATTCTCCACGTTGTTCTAGGGATTCGTCCTTCTGTACCCCAAGCGCAACGGCGATTTTCTTGCTGCGCCCATCCGCATCCATGGTCCGGAGACGTTCAAATTCTGGTTCGGAGACAAGCTTGAGATTGCGCAGTCGATAGAGGGTCGAGGGGACACTCACACCGTAGAAGTGAGCGAGTTGCACAACGTCGTACAATTGAATCTCCTGCGTCCCAGGGTCCGTTCGAGAATCAATGGCGACGACCCCCGCCTCGTCAAAAATGTCCGCGTGAATGCGGCTGGCTGCTCCCTTTCCGAGGGATGCCACGAATTGACGAACACCTTCTTCCGGAAGAAGGAAATTCGCGGCAAACGAATTAGCCCGCACTTCTCTCAGGTCATTTCGTTCGCTCTCGCGACTCACCATGCCAATCGCGTCCTTGTCCAGCAAGACGTGAGCATACTCATGGCACCAAGAAAAGCGCCCTCTTTCGCGAGAGTGTCTGTCATTCAGGACAATGAAAGGTCCGACCTTTGGATGGCTGATCGTGAGGCCGGAGACGGAATCCAACATGGAAACCGTTCCGGTTCTTATGCCTTGCGCTTCGATCATGGAAGAAACGTCTCCGAGCGGAGCGGAGCCAAGACCCAGTCGTCGGCGTTCTTCGAGAGCAACGTGTTCGCCAATTTGAATGGCTTCCCACCGGCTGCGGGGGAAGGCGTGCGCGTAAGTGACGACGGCTACAGTCGCTCGACTGATACCAAGTAGGTCTTCCAGATTCGTGAGCTCGTGCCCGAGCGCGATGCAATCGCGAAGTGCTTGTTTGACACCATCTTCACCTACATCTTCGTGCGAACGAAATAGAGCATGCACCACGTCGTCTTCGGCAAATTCGTCGGCTAGAAACTCGCGGATATCTCTGGCGAAGAGATACGCAAGCATCTGGAGTTCGAGACCAGAGACAGGCCGTTTGCCTTGCTCAATCTGAACAACAATCGGCCGGGAGACGCCGAGTTTTTCTGCGACCTCGTCCTGCGTCATGCCACACGATTCGCGTGCCTGCCGGATCCGGCGGCCCAATTCGATTTGGTCTATGGCCATATTTCCTCCTAACAGAGGACTGGAAGTGAACTCGGAGTGAGCGAGTCTAATGCCAAGTGTAATAGCCGACCTTGCCGGTGATGCACATACTGTGCGCTTCGGCGCGGTGGCGTCGAGAACATGGAGTATCAATCCAGTCGGGAAGCAGTCCTCCGCCAATCCCTCCAACTAGTCCTCCCGCCGCCTCAGCAAATACATAAGGTCCAGGCTGTCCCCATGCATGGTAAGTAGCATAAGCGGCCCCCGACAGAGCTCCGACAGGAAGCTGGACATCACGGTTTGGCATGGACGGCTCCTTGCCACCTAGTCTACATGACTTGGCAAAAATTGGAAAGTGATGGTATCTTATACCAAAAACATAGGATATAGCAACTGCTCAGAAGGCGATTTGGTTCAAACCAGCCAAGAGTAGCTGGATGCCGTACTACTTGAGCTGTGTGAACAACGTCAGTTAACGCCTGCACAACGCGAGTTGGCCGTAGAGCGGTACGGCACGGTCAACGAGATTCTCGAAAAAAGCGGTAGCCCATTCCAGTACCTCCGGCCGTGGATTTTGCCGCAAGGCTCCATGGCGCTGGGCACCACCTGCAAACCAGTCTACGGACCTCACGATCTCGATTTTGTAATTCAAATTGATGTGCCCCATTGGCAGTGGCATCCGTTGGCGGCGTTGATTGCCTTATACGAATTCCTGAGCAGCAACGAGACCTACCGCAAGATGATTTCCCTGAAAAATTCGCGTGGTGCGCTTGACGTATGCGGATGAGTTCTACATGGACATTTTGCCTGCATACACGGATTTCTCGTCCGGGAGAACGTGCATTCCTGTTCCGGATCGCGCAAGGGTCACGTTGTGTCCCAGCAATCCGGAAGGTTCCATTTTGTGGTTTCGAAACAGGTGCTTAACGCGTCGGCGATGGGTGCCGGACAGTGGTTCTGACGACGCTGGTGGGAATGTACTACGGAGAAAACTCGGTGAGCGAAACGCTCGCCGCGATTCTGGTAGGCGTCGTCAACGCAATTGCGCTACCACGTGTGGGTAAAGGCGGTAGTCGCCTCGCGCTTGATGCTGTTCAACGGTGAACAGCAGGCTCATCAAAGCATGAGCGCCGGTCTACGCCCCTCGCTGAAAGAGGATTGATTTTGTGCAGCTCAGAGCTCTTCTCGATATCCCCTTGCGAGAACTTCTTCCCCTCTCACAAATTCACGCAAACGATCTCCGATCACCGGTGGTGTCACCATCTTCCGAGCTTCTATTCCGATTCTACCAAACGCATCGTGACACCTATCACGCGGCCGACGATCTCCGCCTCGCGCGGATAGGCGAAACGGCGCACCTGGCATTTCGATTTCGGATGCGGCACGGCCGATAAGTAACCGTCGCCCATTTCACACCAACTGCAAATGAATTCGCCTCGCAGCTCCACGAAGTAGATCGGCCTGTCGTCCTCGTCCTCCCACTTCGCCTGCATCACTTTTCGCTGATTCTGGTCGATCTGCACAATCGAGCCCGGCCGGATTATGGGAAACATCGTTCGGTCGGCCATGCCGACGAACCCATAAACACCATTGCGAAGATCGAGATGCTGGATAAGGCGAATTGGAATTTCTCCCCAAATTTTCCCAAGCCTCGCGAGCAGGTTGGTTCGGTCGAGCTTGAATTGTCTCCGCAACTTCATCGGAACCACAATTCTGTCGTCCGTGTCCGACGAACGGGAATCCAGTTGCGTTTTGGAAGGAGTGAACATGGCCTGATCCCTGCCAAAGTCGCTGACGTTGCAGCCGAAAAACGAGAAGATACTGGACCAGCGCACGTTGTAAATGGCACCTAGCGAGTAGAGCTTACAGAGGCTCGGATGATAGGTTCCATTCTCGATGTTGTTCAGCCAGCCGCGCGAGATAATGTAATCTGCGTTCTGCTTCTTCCTGCCAAGGCGCCGGCTGCGCGCTTCTACCTCTCGGAGCGTCAACCCAAGGCGCTCTCGTATCCTTTTCAAACGAAGACCCGCCCTCTCGGATTGCTCGTTTGATTCCATGAGCCCCGGACCTGACTTGACGTCGCCGTTACTACACATACTTGAACGTACTCACACATTAGCACAACTGTCAGCCGTCCTTTCCCGGATACCGCCGTTGTCTGGAATTCCGGACAGCGCTTCTGTCCGCAAATACAGCCAGCAAACACCTTTCTCACCCGAAGGTTCGCGCGCGCGGTGCACTTAGCGAACCATGTCTCACGCTCTCGGTCGCCGCTTACCGGCTCTTCCGGATCGCGTCCGCTCGATTCTCGCGGCGCGCGGCCTGTCGCTTGCGGAAATGTCCCGCGCTTCGTGCGTGCTCGTTCGAGAAAACCATCTCGGCCACGTTCCTCACAATTTCTACAGCGCACTGCGTAATCGTCGATTTAGTCCCAGTCTTTATCAGGTGTTGGCGTTGAGTATCCTTTCGGATTGCCGGCTGGTCGATTGGCTCGACGTATTTGGGTTTTCGTTGGATGACATCCCGTGCTTTCAGGCTTGTCTTCCGGCAATTCGCACGGTTGAACTCGATGCCGGCATCTATCAGCCGAGCACTTCGATTCCATGGTTTTATGACCTAAAACCGGCTGACCTTTCTGAATCTCTTGTTCCCCTCAGCCGCTGGATCGCTCCGGGTGCTTCGCGCAGATTCGACTCTCTGTCACAGGCTGCGAGTGGCGCATACAGTTACGTAAAGATAGGCACGCAGGATGCTCTGGCGTTCCCCGATTTGCTTCCGGGAAGTGTCGTGAGAGTGCTTCGCGCCGTCCGCGCTTTCGAGCGGCTGCCGATCGGCAAGAAACCCACAAAGAGCGTATTCCTGATCCAGCACAGTGAGGGATTGACATGCTCGCGGCTGTATCGACCGAAATCCAACCGACTCGTCCTGTGTTCGAGACATCTTCCCTACGCACCGGTCGAACTGGAATATGGAACGGAAGCTGCAGTGCTTGGTGTTGCCGACCTCGAGATTCGGCCCCTCGGAAAAATCGCGAGACCAGTTGTCCCGTCTCGCCTGGGACATTTTTGGACGCCCGCCGCACTCGCGCAATCCCCCAACTCCGGGCATGCAGGTGAGTTCATTCAGCGGGCGCGAAAAAGCTCCGGCCTTTCCTTCCGCGAGGCTTCCGTGCGAACAAGACTGATCGCGCGGAAGCTCGGGGACCGGAGATACTACTGCGCGCCGGGTTCTCTTTCCGATTACGAAACCCGAAAGCTTCCTCCACGGCACATACACAAGTTGCTCTCTATCTGCGCTGTCTACTTCGCAAGCGCCGCCGACCTTCTCGAAGCGTCGGGCGCGGGCTTGAAGCAGGCCGGCAAACTTCCGATTCCCGCTGAATTTTTGGGGCTTTCACCGGCAGACGCTCATCCCGCTCCGATGAAATCGGATTTTCTCAAAGGCATGCAACGGCGTTTAGGAGAGTTGCCCTATTTCTTGCGCAATGCCGCTGCGTCGCTGTTCGAGCTGCCGGACCTTTCGGTCCGCGACATATTCTGGGTCGGTGGCGCCCGGCACTCGATGCATTCGCATTTTGCAGGTGCTCTCTTCGTGATCGTCGATCGAAAACGGAAGATTCCACGACCCTCGCTGTCCTCTCCGCTCTGGGCGCAACCAGCCTTCCTCTTGCAGCGCCGCGACGGCGCTTACCTGTGCGGTTTCTGTAGCTTGGAGAACGGCACGCTGATCCTTCGTTCTTGCCTGGCAGGGCAACCCAAACTCGTTCGACTGCGCAATCGCGAGGACGCAGAGGTCGTCGGCCGAGTGGTCGGGATCATTCGGAAGCTCAAATGAACTTCGTGTTGCCGCCGCCGAAGGTCGCGAAGGCGAACACTCAAACAAAACTTCTTCCGTCGGCGCTGTGCCCCTTCCCAAGCTTCAAGCTCACTCCGAAGCGCCACGGAACGTTCGCGAACAAATCCTGCGATCAGTAGCTTTCGAAACATGGGAATGGCAGGCTGCCACAAGGTGAAAAAAATCTTCACGGAAAGCCGGATCATGAAGCCGCTTGTCGACAGCATACGAAGAGTATCGAACACCGACGGCGGAATCGTGCTGGATCTTCGCCGGGGAGCGATGTTCCGGGTGAACCCGCTTGGCTCGCGAGTCCTGGATTTACTGGCCGGCGGGAAATCGCCTCAGGAGATCGCCGAACAGATCAGCGCGGAGTTTGGGATCGCCCTCGAACGTGCGCAGGTCGACATCGCGGAGTTTTTCAGTTCCTTGGAGGCTTACGGCGTTCTCGATCCTCAGTGGTCAAGAAAGTGAGCCTGAGCAGGAGGCGGACATGGGGAAATTTCAAAAAGAGGAAACCGACGCTTGGCGAATTCTGCTGTTCGGAGGAAACGGCTCGGAATTGCTACTGGCGCGAAGCCCTTCCGGCCTCCGCTTGCCTGAGCTCCGCATCCCACGGTGGCAAAGAATCGTCCCAAATCTCAACGCGGAAGCCAAACGCCTTTGGAATTTGGACACGGTATGTCTTTTCGCCTTCGACGCCCCACGCCCGGAACGCGCAGCCGTGAATTGCAAGTATCACGTCATGGAAGTCTGTAGGCCCGAGGAACTGGCGCGCGTCGCTCCCGGCTTCGTGCTTCTGTCCAACGCAAAAGAAGCTTCCTTCGCAGATAAGCAGGACTACTGGGCGGTCCAGCAGGGAATGGGGTTCGAGCGGGGTTCCGTCCCCAAGGGCTGCCAAGGTCCCTTCTCGGAGTTTGGAACTTTCAGAAGAATCTCGGCTTGGGTCGAGGAGCAACTGCGACCGCTGGGACTAGGTTGGGATGGTAACTTCCGGCAATTACAGGCGAGTGCTTCGTTTGCTCTGGTTGAGTTTCAGACGAATCGCGGGAGGGTGTGGTTCAAAGCGGTCGGCGAACCGAACCTTCGGGAATTTCCCATCACGATGCATCTGGCAGACCGACTTCCGCGGCATATTCCGGTTCTCATCGCGAGACATCCCGAATGGAACGCATGGCTGGCGGTTGAAGCAGAGGGGCAAGACCTTAATTCCTGTTCGGGCCGTGACGCTTGGTGTCGAGCGGCGGATTCTCTGGCCGAGTTGCAGATCGCATCGATCGAGAACGCGCCTGAGATTCTTGCTGCCGGTGCGCGCGACCTACGAATCGAATCGCTTCTTGCACTCGCTGCCCCTTTCTTCGCCAAGGTCGAAGGCCTCATGGAGCGACAAACCAACCGGGTGCCGAAAAGGCTAACCGGCGAAGAGACGGAGCGTACCCGCCAAACCGTCATCCGTGCCCTTCGGGAGATGGAAGCGATCGGAATCCCAGAGACCATCAATCACCTGGATCTGAATCCCGGCAACATCTTTGTCGCTCCCGCCAAATGTACATTCCTCGACTGGGCAGAGGCCGCGGTGGGAAATCCTTTTTTCAGTCTGGAATATCTTCGGCAACATTTCGTTCGAGCATTCGAAGGGCAAGAAAACGCCGAAACGGCTCTTCTTGCTCGCTACCTAGATCGTTGGCGGTCGAGCCTGCCTGCAAAGAGCCGCGAGACAGCACTGAGGCTCGCGCCTCTCACGGCACTTTTCGCGTATGCAGCATCCAGTCTGCCCTGGCACCTGAGCCTGACTGCCCGCCCCGAACTGGCCGGCTTCATTCGCAGCCTCATGCGGCGGATGCATCGTGAATCCGAAGAACTCACTACCAGCCAAGCGGCCTCATCCCGCGAAAGCGGCGCCATCTTGCAAGGAGCAATCACATGCAAATGATCTGGCACGCCTACTACGAGCTTCTTAGTCTCGAATATCCGATGTTTCGAAAGAATTTCTCCCTGATCCACGAAAAGGTTCACAACACCGGCGTTCGACGCACGCAGCACCGGATTACGACGGAAGAGCAGACCTGTCATGCCGTTGAGCTTGCCGCCGCTTTCTACTTCAAGAATGTCCGCTGTCTGCAGCGTTCCGCAGCAGCGGCGCGCCTCCTCAAGAAATTCGGCTTCGCCGCTGAAATGGTCATCGGCGTTCAGCAGCTGCCCTTCGTCGCTCACGCCTGGGTAGAGGTCGACGGCAGAGTCGTCAACGACAAGCCATACATGTCGGAGATCTATTTAGTGCTTTCCCGTTGCTGAGCGGTATCTGAACGGAGGAACTCGCTATGAGCGTGCAATTTGGGATATGGAACTTCAATCACGCAGGCTTGGCGGCCGAATGCCTTGCGGGAATTCGCAGAGCGCTTTCGCCGCACATATCCGCAGGCAAATACGAGTATTCAGGAACCGACATTCATCTCATTCATCTTCCGTTTCCTGTAACTCCGGAGTCCGCAAGCGAAAGCCAGCCGTTCCTGACGCCTTCGGGAAAAATCCTGTTGTGGGACGGGCGTCTCGACAATCGGCAAGAATTGATTGGTTCGCTCCGAAACGTACTTCGTGAGGACCTTTCCGATGTGGCGATAGCGGCGGCGGCGCTCGAATCTTGGGGAACCGAGGGACTTCGGAAGCTCCTCGGCGATTGGGCACTTTCGCTGTGGAATCCGAAAGAACAATCTGTCCTCCTGGCAAAAGACTTTTTAGGCGCGAGGCAGCTCTACTACACGGTCGATAAGAATTTCTTCGCCTGGAGCACCATCCTTGATCCGCTGCTGCTCCGGAATCAGCCGTTTCAGCTTCAAGAGGAGTACATCGCCGGATGGTTCGCTCAGTTTCCCGCGGCGCATCTGACACCGTTTGCCGGCGTTCACGCCGTTCCGCCGTCTTCTCTGGTTTCCTTTTGCCGGCGAAAAGTCACTGTGCGGCGGTATTGGGATTTCGACCCCGGCAAGCGAGTCCGCTATCGCGACGATCGCGAGTATGAAGAACACTTTCGCAACGTATTCGGCGAGTCCGTGCGCCGGAGGCTTCGCTCCTCGACTCCCGTCCTGGCCGAACTCAGCGGCGGGATGGATTCCTCTTCGATCGTTTGCATGGCCGACGCCCTCATGGCCCGGGGATTTGCCGAAACCCGCAGACTCGATACCGTCTCGTATTTCGACAATTCGGAAACGAATTGGAACGAATCGCCCTTCTTTGCAAAAGTCGAACAGCAGCGTGGTCGCAAGGGCGTTCATGTTGCGTTGGATTTTCGAGCTCAATGGCGGCCTTCGTTCGATCCTCGCCACTTCGCCGCTACTCCCGGCTCAGGCGTGCGCATCAACGACAGCAGCCGGTACCACGAATGCTTGCGCTCAGGCGAGTATCGAGTCGTTCTGCAAGGGATTGGCGGTGACGAAGTCCTTGGCGGAGTACCTGCTGCTGCACCCGAGTTGGCGGATATCGTTCGCGCAGGCGACATTCGACTCTTCGTACGCCAACTGACAGCCTGGGCGCTGGCACAGAAGAGGCCCGCCCTACACCTGATCGCCGATACGATCCATCAATTCCTTCCCGCTCTGTCCAGATTCTTTCCCCACACCATTCCGTGGCTTCGCGCCGATTTCGCAAGAAGGAATCGAGACGTTCTTTGCGGCTACGATCGCCGGTTCACGGTCTTCGGGCCACAGCCATCCTTTCAAGCGAATCGGGCAGCTCTCGATTCGCTGCGCAGGCAAATCGCAAGCCGTGGGCTATCGCCCGGAGAAAGAATCGAGCGCCGCTACGTCTATCTCGACCGCGACCTCCTTGAATTTCTCTACGCAATTCCGCGCGAACAGCTTCTTCGCCCAGGTCAAAGACGTTCTCTAATGCGCCGAGCCCTTGTCGGCATTGTTCCTGACGAGATTCTCATGCGAAGACGGAAAGCCTTCATCGCACGCGCCCCCGTAGTCACGATCCAGCAAGAATGGACTCACCTCGAAGCGCTGACGGAAGAAATGGTTTGTGCGCGCGCCGGTATCGTGGATGCCGCGTCGTTCCGCCAATTCCTGAGCAAAGCCTCGCGTGGCGGAGATATTCCCATCGTTCCCGCGCTGCGAACCGTGCTGGTGGAAGCTTGGCTCGCACATCTTTTGAGGTGGGATCCGGGCGCCAGCCTTCGTGAAATCCGCGTCGGCGACCGAGTGATCAGCCCGCCAGCTCAAACAGCCCAATTACGACATTCCTTCAGCTGAGGAAAATTCCTGAAGAAAGGAGGAGCAATCATGGAATACACAAAGCCCGAAGTTGTTCAGTTGCCCGATGCAGTTACGAGCATCTCGGCAAACCCGCTTATGAAGCAGGTCAGCACGCCCGACGGTCCGCACAGCACCATCGCAACCGCGCCTGCCTACTCATCCGATGAGTAGCAGTCAATCGCGTCGGGGTGCGGCCTTACCGCACTCCGACGCTCTTTTCACTACCTTCCAACCGACCTGCGCTAAGCCTTAAGAATCCGGTCGCGTACCGCGAGCCTTCGCGCCAGCCGGTAGCCTGAGCTCAGCGCGCCTTCCATGTATCCCATGAACGCGTAACAGGTGTGTTCACCCGCAAAATGCAGCCAGCCGCTATATCCGGCATGCCAAAAAGGGCCCCAGCGTGTCACTTCGCGAGGGCGGGGGAAATAATAGGACGCTTTGCTCCAAGGCTCCTTCGGCCAGTTCAGGAAGGTTCGTTTCGTGATCTGCAATTTGATCCCAGGATATGCAGTCTGTAGTGCGCCGTCATACACACTCAGAAGCTTCCGCGTCCCGAGCTTTGACAGCCGAGTCGCATCTTTAGCGCCCGAAAACGCCACCATCGTGTAGTCCGGCTGCTTGTCCGCCTCAGTGGTTTCCCAAGTCAAGCCAACCGGGCCATCTTCCGTCAGATTCGGGCTGCTCGCGAAGTTCTGCCAAAACCTGCTTCCGAATCGCATCAGATATTTCACGTTCGCTCCCATCCGTGGCGCGCGCCGCAGTTTTCGAGCGAGCTTCGTGTCGGTAAAACGAATGGATTGCCACAACGAAGGCGGAATCGCCAGTACCACGTCGTCAAAAGGGCCAGCTTCCTTTCGCCTCCCCTTTACCTTTACCCAGATCTCCTTGCTTCTTCTCGAAACGGAGGTAACAGGAGCCTTCAAGACCACAGTGCCTGCTTTCCTGTTTAGCCGTCCGAAAAATCTCTCCGCAAGCTGCTGATTCCCGTTCTTGCATCGATAAACCTCGGTGTCCGTCCAAAAACGGTCTAGTCCGCCGCCTTTGACCATGGCGAGCACGCCCAGCAGACTCTGCTGATCGGCCTCGACGCCGTTGTCGGTTTCGAGCATCTCCCGAAACGCTTTTTTGCAGAGCGGACTGCACTTCTGACGTCTGATCCATTGCGCTACGGACTTCCGGTCCAGCTGCCGCGCGTTTCTGTTTGCCCAAGGTTCGAACGGGTCGACGATACTTTCGGCAAGATCGTTTAGCTTCTTCAGCACTTTTTCGAGTTCATCCGTCAGGTCTTTGCTCTGCTCAAAGGTCAGAGTTTCCCCGCCAAATCGTACGGGAGAGTTTCCATAGTCTTCGGCGTCCGTGAATCGCAATCCAAAATGACGCGCGTACGAGTTCCAGAGCGGATGATTGCTGCCGATAAGTTCGCCTCCCCCTTCCATCGTTTTTTTCGGAATGAAGCCGTTGGACAGACTATGAACCCGTCCACCGACCCGATCGCGAGCCTCAAAAACGGTCACCTCGTACCCGAGACCGCGTAGTTCGTACGCCGCGCAAAGCCCCGCGAAACCCGCACCAATCAAGACCACTCTCGAACTCTTACCGCGGTGCTTTTTGACAGCTCGCAGATTGCTGCCGACCGAGACCGAGCGCACCATCGCCAACGTCGATGCCAGGAGTGGTTGCTTGGTGGGTGCCGGCACGGGAGCGGTGGCGATGCGCGCGGGTACTCGAGGAAAGCTGTGACGATGCTGCGCCCGCAGCGTGGTGTAGAGAGTGGGCATGGGGAATCTCCCTGTGCGTTAGTCGAACCGACTAACCAACCCTCAGACGCTTGTTTGGCGAACCGGACGAGAGCAACGCGAGACATTTGTTATCACGTGCTTGTCTTATAATCAACCCTTCTAAAAACGGCGCGCACTCATTCGGAGCCGTCCTTTTGAGGTAGCCCGGGGAGTGGCGTTTTTTTATCGCCCGGAAATCGCTGCCACCGGGAGTATTGTTCTTTCTTGTCGGGATTCGGGTCCTGCTCACCTTGCAGCCAAAAACGGAACCAGTCCACGTTGCGCTCGTAGATTTCGTAGCGATGCCGCGGCTGATTCTTGATGTGAAGTTCGTTCGCGTAGATATAGACCTCGACCGGTTTCTGAAGCTGTTCGAGCGAAGAACACAAGGCCAGCGTGCCGATGAACTCCGAATCCGCAGAGTTCACGAGCAAGGCCGTTTCGATCTGGTCCGCGTTCAGCGATGCAGCGAGTTTCTGCCAATTCTTTTTCGACTCTCCTTCCGGCCATCCGCCCAGCCCCCACTTCCTAAAAAGTTCATGCCAACCCCTCCCTGCCATATAGAAAAAATAAGGATCACGCGCGGCAGGGCCGCTTTCGACTGCGGCTTGAAACACGTGTGTGTGGCTGATGGCGTATTCGAGGATTTCAGCGCCGTGACTGAGCCCGGCGAGTCCGACCCTCGTGCCGTCGACGATCCCCCGATCCACCAATGATTGCACGGCCATTTCAAGACTCGCCGCGGGAGAAGCCCAATCGAGCAAGTGGCTCTCGAAGTTTCCGTCCTTGCGAAGGCGATTGCGTCCCACATCGAAGCTGAGCACGGCAAACCCGTGAGCCGCGTACACCTGGATCGGGTTTTCGTTTCCGGAAGCACCCAAGAGAAAGTAATCACCGCTTCGATAGAGTGTGACAATCAATGCATAGCGCTTGCCTTGTTCATAGCCCGCGGGCTTCACGAGATGCCCAAACCACTCTTCGCCGTAACTGTTCACACCGGAGATTCGTTCCGCAGGGCTCAGTTCGAGATGTTGAAACTCGGGATTAATGTCCGCCAGCGTCTCGAGCGATCCGCTTCTTTGATCGATAACCGCGAGCCGGGGCGGAGAAAGATTTGTTTCTCGTGTGCAAGCGATCCATCGGCTCGCCGCATCCATCGAAAAATCTTGCAGCATCTCCGCCGCCTGAAAGGTCTCACGGACTTTCCCGGACTTCGTTTCAATGGCTCTTACGTTCCGCGGTCGCCCGTCTCCTTGCGATGGTACGAAGTAGAAGGCACTCCCATCGCCGCTCCACCAACAATCGGCGATACGGTAGGAGTCGGGGGCGAGTTGCCAACGGCGCTCCCCGTCTGCCGACATGAGGAAAGCATTCCAACGCATCAGCCCGGACGGCTCGTGTTCGTCGAAGGAGCAGAAAATCGCGGCGTAGTTGCCGCCAGGCGCCGGCGCCACCTTTTCGATGCGGCATTTTCGGCCAGCTTCCGCTTTGCTATCAAATATCTTTTGGAATCTCTGGATATCGGGTTCGAAAGAGAGGGTTTCGGCTTCCGTGGCTTTTCTCTCAGTTCCCGTGTCGACTTCATGAACCCAGGTTTCACTTCTTTTTTCTGCAGAAGCGAGGCTGGACGTTAGCGCCGCCACGCCTTCCCACGGGAGCACACCTCGGTCGTACAAAATTCCACGTTCGAGAAGTTTTGTCGTCGCCTCGCGGCTCGCCGGCAGTTCGACCTTCATCAGGATCTTCTGGCTCGAAGAATCACGCGCGTATTTTCTAACGTCTCCGGCCACATGGGTCAACTGCTTCGGAGTTCCGCCTTCCGCGTTCCATTGCCACACCTGCCACGCCTCGTCCGCTCGCATTCTCGTCCGATACCAGATCAGTCGGCTGTCGGCCGACCATTGCGGCTGCTCGCCGATCCATTGATTGATGAAATCCCAATGGGGCAAGCCGGCGCTGCCGAGGCAAAGGGGTGGCTCTCCACCCGACGTCCGAACGACGAACAAACCACTGCGATAACTGTTTGTGTCGAGGTCCGCCTGACCAACGACAAAGGCAACATATTTTCCATCCGGGGAAATGCTCAGCCCGTGGATTTCCCTCAGACCCAACAAGTCTTTGCTCGTTACAAGCCGTCGAGCGCCAGAGCCGGATTGCGGAAGAGACACCGGAGTCGGATCAAACGCCGGCCCGCTCTCTTGCCCTGCGGCCAGAGCGGCAGGCGCAAGCACACAAAGTACGCACACCCATGGCAATCGCGTTCCCAATTCATGATCTCCGGACCGGTTCGACCGTGCTTTTGCAGTTTTAAAAGGTGATTTTCGCCGACAGCTGCATCGACCGCGGTCCACCCTGCTGAAAGAGCGGATTCAGGCCACCCAGACCGTTGTTCAACATCTTCGATGAACTGAGGTAAAAGGATCCGAATTGAACGAGAGCGCTGGGATTCGTGAAATTCGGATGATTCAAGAGATTGAAGACATCGACCCGAAACTGGAATTTGCATCTTTCGCGGATTGGAAAGAGACGCCCCAGCGACAAATCAACCTGTGTTAGCCCAAAACCCCTGATATCGTTACGCCCCTCCGTGCCCTGTCTCACGGTATCCGGTAAGGCAAACGCGGCACGATTAAGCATCCGGCCGCCCGCAGCGGCGGGATCTCGCATCCAAATCGGTTGACCCGCGACGAGATCGGGACGAGAAGTCGCAAAGCCTCCGGGCGAATATCCGAAGAGCAACGCGTTGAACGGAAATCCGCTTCGCGCGACAATCACCGGCTGCAGCGACCAATCCTTCGTGGCTCCTGAAACCCAGCGATTCTTCCCGGCAGTCGGCAGGTTCACGGACAACGCGCTCGAGAAGCTGTGATGAACGTCGAATTTTGACGAAGCGTAGTCGCTGGCACCGGAGATGATTACTCCAGGAGTGGAAGCGATGACGTCGTCCGAGGCGTTATCGAGCGAATGGGAAAGCGTATAGTTCGCAAGTATCTGAACACCGTGAGAAAGCGGCCGCCGATACTGCAACTGCAACGCGGTGTAATTCGATCGCGCGCTGTTTACGTCGATCTGGAACGCGCTCGCAAAATTCGCGTTCGGCTGATCGATGGCTTCATTTCTCAGCAAGTCCCGTCCCGCCTGCCCAACGTAGGTCGCCGACACTACTTGACCGGCGAAGGATCTCTCCAGTGCCACGTTCCATTGGTAGGAGCGCGGAAGTTTAAGGTCCGGAGCCATGGCCTGCACGAGTCCGTACGGCGGGTTCGCGGTGATCGGCGGAATATAGAGCGATGGATCCGCCACGGGAAAGGGGAGGTCCGTTACGAAGGAATCGGAAGAGTTCGGGAAATACGCGCCGATGCTCGCCGCGGCTCCCGTTCCAAGGTCGTAGTACAAACCCCACCCCGCGCGCAGAACCGTCGATCCGCTTTGCGTCAATTTCAATGCCATCCCCACGCGAGGCGCCACATTTCCGTAGGTGGTCGCGTATACCGGCGTACCGAGCGGAGCAAGTGCGAGGTTTGCCGGATCATTCGTGTTGGTCCACGATGCGAGCCTTGTCCCGTGGCGCGGTGAAGGAGCGGGATTGAGTTCCCAGCGAAGGCCGTACGACAGGGTCAGTCGTGGATTCACCTTCCAGGTATCTTGCGCATACAGGGAGAAAGCTTGCGCCAGAACTTGAGAATGATTTGTGGCGCCGCTTGAAAGCGTCACGGCTGAAGTGGAGAGAAATTCCTCGACGGTCGGCCCGTAATAATACAAACCGTTGCGATAAATGCCTTGATCCATGAACAGCGCTCGATAGTCCCCGCCGAACTTCAGCGCGTGCAATCCAGCCGACACGCTGAGATCGTCCGTGAAATTGAACTGTGTTCCCTTGTTCCGCGTGTACGGTCCGATGAAAAAAGCTTCTGCGTCCGAGAACTGGAAAAAGGCAAGAGATTCAGCGGGCGGAAGTGGACCGAACAAGCTGCCGGGATTGACCGGCACCGTTCCACCGAAAGCATCCATCGCGTATGTCGAATTGACGGACTGTGTCGAATAGTTCGCATGAATCGAATTCGAGAGTCCCGACCTCAGCATCATGTTCAGCCCCACCGTCGCGGTCCGAGTGTTGCCTTCGAGCGTGTTTACGTCCGCGAGGTTGTTCATCCTCTGCCGGATATAGGACGGCGCGTCGTTGTAGCGCCCGAAGATCAGAAAGCGGCTGGTCAGCGCATGGTCTATCCGGATGCTGGTCGCATTCAGCGTCGCACGGTTGGCATACGTTCCGGTAAACGTGTCGGTGAATACCCCTGGAGTTGCCACGGCCACATTGGGCGTAGGGTACGCGTTCACGAACGGCGCCTGCGAAGACGAGGCACTCTCGCGGGCATAAAGCGACGGAACGTTGATTTGTGCGGTTTGCGGCAAATCGAGACGCGCGCCTTCGTAGGAGAAGAAGAAAAACGTCCGATTCTTGCGGATAGGACCGCCAAAGATCCCGCCGAAGTCGTTGTGGTGCTCGGCGGCCCGAGGATTTCCCACGCGATTCGCGAACCAGTCGTTCGCGTCCATCACCGTATTACGAAAATAGTCGAACACTTCTCCATGAAAGTCGTTGGTGCCGGACCGCGTCACAAGGATGACCTGTCCGCCTGGGGCGCGCCCGAATTCGGGCGCAAAGGAAGACGTCTCCACTCGAAACTCTTGCAAAGCGTCCACGGAAACAAGGCTGCTCGTCGCTCCCAACGCGCTGAAGGCCTGCGTCGAGCCGCTGCCGGTATTTCCAAGATACCCGCCCGACCCGACACCGAAGTTTGCCGAAACTCCATCAACCGTGAAGTTGTTGGCATCGGTCCTTTGCCCCGCGACACTGAACTGCCCGGGCGAAGTGGACGAAGAAGGTGCAACGACGACGCCAGGAGTCAATTGCAACAGCGTATTGAAACTCCGCCCGTTTAAAGGCAGCGTCTCGACGAATTGTCGATCGATGACCGTTCCGACCGACGCGTTCTCCGTGTTGACCAAGGGCGCGCCGCCATGAATGGTTACAACTTCCGAGACGGCTCCAAGAGGAAGCGCGAAGTTAAGCGCGAGTGCGTCTTGCACGTTGAGTGTAATGTCCGGTTTGATGATCGTCTTGAATCCAGGCTTGGAAACCTGAAGGCGGTAGGAGCCGGGCGGAATATTGGAGACGAAATAGATTCCTTCCTGGTTCGTTTTCGCCGGGTATTGGACGCGGGTGGTGTCGTTGACGACAAGAATCTCGGCTTCAGCGATCGCCGCGCCCGAAGGGTCGGTTACGATGCCGCTGATCGTTCCGCTTGGCGACTGCGCGAACAAGGCATGGATGAATAGGAATGAAAGGATTAAGGGGCACGCCAATTCGCGCAGTCGCAAAGGATCCTCCTGGAAGTGAAGATCGCTCCTCACTGACAAGATCTATGCGAACCTTTCGTGTGTTTGTATCAATCGTTTTGCGTCCTTAATAAAGGACAACGTCCGGGCGAGATGCGTCACACGACTAAGGATGGTTGGGGTTCAAGCGCAGGTAGGCAAAGAGCAGTTGTTTCCCGCTTGGGCGACGGCTTCCGCCGTTCGGCTCTACAGTCACGAAGACAGCGTCAATGTCGTCCAGGGTTTTGGGGTCGTTTGTTTTCAGGACCCAGCGCTTCTTGCTGAGATTGTCCTCGTAGAAAATGCCGAGGCTCAAAACGTTCTGCTTGTCGGGTCCGCGCCGGCCCCAGGCTTGAAACGTACTCGCATTTTTTAAGCCCGGCTGCGCATCCAGATCAAAAGCATAGAAAACCAATCGCTTGCCCTTCGTATAAAAGACACGCCCGTAGGTTTTGTTCGTCTGTCCCGTGGTGGACACATCGTGAACTTCGGCGACGTAAAGATCGCGGGCTCCCATTAATTCTCGGATGTCGCGGTCGTGCTCAAGCAGTTCCTGCTGCTTGGCCACTTCCTCCTGCTTCTGGTCGCGCTCTCCTTCACGGTCGCGCACAAGCTCCGTGAGTTCGCTGACCTTTTCTTGCAGGGTCGAAGCGCGTGTCGTGAGTTCCTCGCGTTGGACGACCAGGGCGTCGAGTGTCTTTTGCAGTTGCTCTGACTTTGCCTGCGCAGCGGCGAGCTCTTCTTCCCGGCGGGCAGCCGCGTCGGTCGAATTCTTATCTGGTTGCTGCCCGTTCAAGGCCGGATGGGCGATGCTCACCGCAGCCTTCAACGTGCTGACGTCCTTCTGCTGATCCGACAATTGTCGTCTCAAATCGGCAACGACCTTGTCTTCCTCAGAAAGCTTCGCCATCAGCTGATCGCGTTCGCGGCCCGCGTTGTTCACCTGCTCTTCGAGAGAAGAGACACTGTCTCTCGGCAGTTCTGGCGTCGATCGCGTTACATCCGTTCCACGCTTGATGCCTGTCCGATAAGAGGCAATGCCCAGCGCCAAAGCAAGCAGCACCGCGGCCGCGAACGGCATCCACACTTCCCGCCAGCGAATCTGCGATGGCCGATATGTGAACCGCTGTCCTCGTTTCGGCCAAGTCCCTTCGCCGGCCGCTGCAGCTTGACTCGCGGCTTCTTTATCTAGCCGCTTGAAAAAAGTCTCCTCGGCTTGTTCGACGGACCACGAACTGTCGGATTTCGCTCCTTCCGGCGCAAGTTCTGAAGCCAGTGCCGCCGCGCCGTGCCGTGAAGCAATTTCGTACTCACGCATCGCCTGGCGGCACTCCGCGCATTCGGTAAGGTGCGCATCAAGCTTTGCCTGCTCACCGGAATTCAGCTCCCCGGCCGTTGCGGCTGCGCACAACTCCAGGAATTCCTCATGCGGGGTCATCGATCGAATGCCTCAACTCGTCATCGGATTTCAGGTTGTAGCACACAGGTCAGCGCCTGTTCAATTCTTCAACCGCTAGATATTTGCGGACCTTCTCGAGGCCTCGATAGTGATGGTTTCTTATGTTTCCGTAGGATTGGCCCAGCTTCTCGGCGATTTCTTCAAAGGTAAGCCCTTCGAAGAAATGCAGTCTAAGCGTTTCGCGTTGGTCTTCCGTCAACGACTCGAGTACTTTCCGCCAGCCATCTCTACCGAAGAGACCTTCGACGGTCCGGTCGTATTGTGCGCCATTATCGCCGCCATGGTTACATTTAAGTGCCTTGTCCGTGATTCCGGACAAATAGAACCCCTGGGACTTCAAACGCCTTCGCCGCAAAAGGGCCTGTGTGTAGGCGACCTGGATGACCCAGGAGCCTGCCGAACCTTTTGAACTGTCGAACAACGCGCTTTTCCGGTGGATATAGAGAAATACCTCTTGGACAAGATCCTCTGCTTCAGCTTTGTCTCGGAGGATTCTTTGACCGACATTCCGAACGGGACGAGCGTAACGGCGGAAAAGCAGGGCAAGAGCTTCACGGTCGCCCCCACAAATGTCGGTAAGCAATACTTCGTCGGAAAGACCATTTAGAGTTCCCGCAGCCGCGGTCCGCACCGATGACCCAGTCGCTACGTCTGGCGCCAGTGCTACAGGGAGAAACCGTGTCGTGGCTGACGAGCTCATGCGATTTTCCATTCGCCAAGCGCTTGCTGCCCTTGTTGATAAATGACGAGTATTCTCCGTAGGAACATACTCGTCACGTCGTCAAGATAACCTGCGGAATGCGGGCAAAAAAGAAACAAGTTCAGCCTCGCTCGGGTCCAGAAAGGGCTTTTGGAGATATTCTGCGAACCAGACGAAAGAAGATCGGGCTTTCCCAAGAACAGCTAGCTTTTGAAGCTGGATTTGATCGCACGACGATTAGCTTGATGGAGCGGGGGTTGCTCAGCCCAACATTGAGGACAATGGTACGTTTGTGCAGGCTAATGAGATTGTCACTCTCGCAATTGGCAAAACTGATTGAGGAATCAGAGCGTTTTTGATTCATAAGTCAAAGGCCAGAGCCGTATTTCTCTTCAACCTACTCTGGTCGCGGCACCCCTGAAACATAAATCTACATTAAACGTAGAATTTAGCAATAGTAATTCAACATTGTACGACCTATAGGGACCGCCGCTTTCCTCGTAGTGTTTTACACATCATGACCGCCAGAGCAGGTGATCTGTTTCGAGAAAGGTTAGCGCTCTTACGTAAAGCCAAAGGTCTCACCCAACAGGAGCTTGAAAAAAGAATAGGTAAACTTGAGACAGAGGCCGGCTATATCAGCCGTGTGGAAACCGGCAGTATTGAGACTCCTCCCTTCGAGGTCATAGATAGAATCGCGAACGAGCTTGATGTTGACGTGATTGAATTGTTTTTTGGAGAAGGACTGGAGAGTAATGCGCACCAATTGCGCGACAAAATTTCGAAGGTTCTCGCCTCTCAAGACGCTACGCAACTTCGAAAGATATACAGACTGATCTTGGTAAGCCTCGAGAAGTACTCCAAATAACAGGCGGAATGGGAAAAGCGGGTCTTATCCACACGATGTGCCCCTAAACCACTTGCACGACCTCGCCCAGCGCTTGTCCTTAATTACGGACACAGCGAAATCAAACGAAAAGAGTTTCCACAGGGTGGTAGGCTGCGGATGTTGAGGAACGTCCAATGCGAGGTTAATGCCGTGGGAGCGTCTCCACTTTCGGGGCATTCGACAACATTTTGTAATTCCTTTCCCTCGTGGCTCCGCTGGTCTTCTGTCGCCACGCTGGCGCTTTCTGTCGTTTTGTTTTGCATTTCTCTTTTTGCTTACAACCATCAGACGATCTTTGCAGAGACTTTGGTTCCCTCGCTTCTATTCGCATTGAGCTTCGCGGTGTTCTTAAACATCTTTTCCCTCTGGCGTCTCTGGAAAGAGCATCGGCAATCGGACCAAGCCTTTCGTGACACTGATTGCGAATTTTCGTCCATCTTCCATAACGTACTCGACGGAATCCTGATCGTAGACAACGAGGGCGATTGCTTGGACGCGAATCCCGCTGCGGCGGCTATCCTGCGAGTTTCAATCAACAGGTTAATCGGTCGCAACGTCGGTCAGTTCGTTACGGATCGTGATGCGTTTACACATCGATGGAACTTATTCCTCCGGAACACGAACCAACGAGGTCGCGCACAACTCACCGCGGGCGACGGAACACCCCTCTTCGTAGACTTCACCGCAGCCGCAAACTATCTGCCCGGACGGCATGTGGTAATCCTCTGTGACGTGACAGAACGCACGCACGCTGAGATGAAAATTAGCGAACAGCTCGATGCAGTAGAGCTTGCCCGGGCTGAAGCGGAAGCACTTCGCAAGGCGACGCTGGCTCTTAGTCAGAATCTAGCGATGGATTCTGTACTAGACACGCTGTTGCACTGCATTTCCGAATTGGTTCCGTTCGACAGGGCAACGGTGCTATTCGTGGAAGATGGATTCGATCTGATGGTCGCCCGCGAAGCTCCTCGAAGCCCGCCCAAAAGGATTGGCCTGACTTTGAACGTCTCTGAAAACGCATTCCTTCGGCGCATCCTTTTCGAGAAAAAGGCAATCCTGTTGGCAAATGTTGCCAACCAATCTGAGTGGCGGGGCGCGCCCCCGCTTGACCAGCTTCAATCCTGGCTAGGCATCCCGTTGGTGGCGGCTAGCCGCGTTCTCGGAATTCTATCGCTCGGAGCGAACGCGTCTTCTGTTTTTACCGCTGAACACCTGCGCCTCGCCAAATCACTAGCTGTGCCCGCCGCTGTTGCCATTCAAAATGCCAGAGTTCACGAACGCGCCGAAATCTACGCCTCCGAGCTAGAAGCCCGCCTACAGGAATTACGTGAGACCCAGAGAGCCTTGGAAAACGTAGAAGGAAAAAAGTTTCGGCCCCCCGAGCACTGAGGCTCGAACCACATAACATCGCCGCCTGCTCGAACGGTTCAGCTCCCGCTGCACCCGCATGGCGGTGGGGATCGAAAACAACGACGAGCGGAATTTCAAGGACTTCCTCAAATTCGATTCTCGAGGTCCGCAAACGCGAGTGGTTCAGTGCCGGCAGCTCCGTTTCTGACGGGCCTAGTGACGACACGTTGAGCCGCCTCCACGACAAGGGGTGCGGTGAGCGCGTAAATATCTCGCCCCGCGCCTAACCGGACATCGCTACTAGTACCGTCCCAACCGTACTAAGAATCTGTCTGTCTCCGTTGAAGTCCGAATTTCACGAGATTATTATTGGGTTGTCCGTGACACGGAAATCTGAACAGAAAGGCGGATCTTCGATGGAATCAATTGCACAATATAGGCGCGACGAAACGTGGGCACCGACCGAAAAGAAATTGGCGAGGATTGCTTTTGACAAGGCATTCGAGAGGCAGTGCACGGCGATCACTCAAGAAGCGAGACGAATGCTGGAGACTACGACTTCTCCATCTGACGTCTTTCGAGTTCAAGAATATCTTACGGAGCAGCGGAAAATTGTAGGTGGACTTTATGATTACCGATATTCACGGCTCTTAGGGGTTTTTGGCAGACTGCTATCAGATGGATGGTTAAGGGAGGGCGACCTTCACGGTCTCCAACCAGAGAAGATTGCCAAGATTAAGCATCAAGCAAGTTTTTTTGCTGAGGGTAATCTTTAGCCTCGATTGTGAGTGCTATCGGAATGTTTTCACCAATTGACCCTTTTCCTGCCTGCTGTGGTCGACTAGCATTGCAACGTTTCGTTGGGAGGAACTCCTCTATGCATGAGCTCGACCGTCGTTCGATGCTGAAAGTAGTCGCTGCACTTTCGTTGGGTCCTTATTCCGCCCTTGCGGACGAAAAAGAGGGCACGATTCACTTCGTCGAAGCAGGTACTGATCGCACAGGGCAGCCGCACAAGGCCGCACGTGCCAACAGCCATTTGGACTTCAAAATCCTCACCCATGAGACCAACGGCGCTCTGTTCATCATGGAGAACCGCAATATGGTCCGTGGCGGACCACCGCGACACATTCACTATGAGCAGGAGGAATGGTTTTACTTCCTCGAAGGCAGCGACGAAGTGCTGTTGGAGGTCGGTGAAACAAAGTTGCGGCTGAAACCTGGCGATTCGGTTTTGGCCCCGAGAAACGTCCCGCACGTGTGGGCTTACCTCGGCCAGCAGCCCGGGCGAATGCTGTTCGCCTTCACCCCGGCGGCGAGGATTGAAAGCTTCTTCGAGGAGACCAGCAAGCCGGACGCTAAGGTAAACGACCCAAGTCGGTTCGAGAGACATGGCATGAAGCTAATCGGGCCGCCGTTGCTGGGCAGTTAAAGTTAAGCTTCGGCCTGTTTCGCAGAGCAGCCTCTCCAGGCGATTGCGCTCACAGCCTTTGCAACCGGGTCTGGGCCGGATTCTAGTCAAATGACGGGCTAACCGGATGTGATTCCGACTCATGTGGATCGATGTGGGAGTCCCAACCACTCCGTCGACTTGCCTGTGTAGTTCGCGTTACCGCAATCAGGTGGATTTGCTGATCGGCACTTGATGATTGCGGCGTTTATCAGGGATGTGCCCGGAATGTGGAATGTTTGATGATGAATCAGCGGGTGCCGAATTCTCTATCCCCACGTCTAATAATCGGTTAGACAAAGTGAGGTTGCATGTTCAGTGCTACTCGAATTCCTGCCCGGCGCAATGATTTCTCGCTTATTCATTCTGTTCGGAAGCTCATGCTTACCTGCCTGCTTGGCCTCGGAGTTTGCGCTGGGCTTTGTTCACAGGCTACCGCCCAGCAAACCAGCCAACCATCCGATGCGCAGGCTCTGGTGCAGCGTGCGTGGGAAGTGATGGGGGGCGGGCAAACCGCTGGAATGCTTGTCCACTATCGCGCTTCTGCATCTCTTTCACAGAACTATCAGTCGGACCGCATGTATCCTCCTTTTCTCGATTTTTTCCAGGAGCAGGAATCTTGGTTCAATCCGCGAACTGCCGTGGAGCGTTCGAACATCCAGTCCTCATATCCGCTATCGAAATCTCAGAATTCCGTCCTGCTCACCGACGCCGAGCGCGCATTTTCCGCGGCGCAGAATGGACTGCAAAGTTTGTCCCGCTCCGATATGCAGCGTCGCTACCTGAATCCGTGGCTGGTGATCAGCGACTGGACGAAGGCAGGCGGAGCGCGTGTCAGTGGCACCGAACGATACCGAGATTTCGCCCGTACGGTGCTTGCCCGGCAAACGGCGCAAGGCGAGCAGCGGCTCTTTCTCGATCCCAAATCTGGCTTTCCCGTAAAACTAGAGTTGACCGCCAAGCATTATTTGTGGGGGCAGCGTCATATCGAATATGTCTACACGACTTGGGTCAGCGAAAGGGGTATCGCTTTCCCCGGTGCCAGCTATCTGCTCGCTGACGGCACAACGGAAATCTCCCAGACCATTGGAGAGGTCGAGTTGATCGCCGCAGCCGGCGCCCCTTCGCTCTCTCTTCCGGCAGAACCGCAACACTCCGAAGATACGCTTCCCCGGTTCTTGCAGCCGCTGCCGCTCCAGGTTACGCAGGTCGGCCCGGCAGCGTACATCCTGCAAAATCCCGGCTACCGCGAAGTTGTCACAAGAATCGGTGATGAGGTTTTTCTACTCGACGCGACCCAAGGCGAGCAACGAGCGCGGGAAGACGAGGAACAGATCGCTAAACTTTTTCCTGGCAAGCACAAGATTACCGTAGTCGTGACCGACCTGGCATGGCCGCACGTCTCCGGACTTCGTTACTGGGTCGCGTCGGGAGCCACCGTCGTCGCACATGCCACAGCGCACGATTTCTTGCAAAGCGTGATTGACCGCAGGTGGACACTCGCGCCCGATTTTCTGGAGCAGCATCGGAAGAATGCCAAGTTCAAATTTAGAGGTGTGGACGGCCACTATGACCTCGCCAACGGCGCGCTTACCCTACATCCCATCGACGGCATCGGGAGCGAAGGGGCGCTCATGGCTTTCCTTCCATCCGATCGCTTCCTTTGGGCTTCGGATTTCATTCAAACGGTCGACGAGCCCAGCCAATACGCTTCGGAAGTGTGGAAAGCCGCGCAGCGCGACAATCTTCACCCCGAGCGCACCGCTGCGGAGCACCTGAACTTGACGCCGTGGTCGAAAATCGAGGAACTGCAAAAACCGCAGCAAACCGCGCCCTAACTTCGCCATTCCGGCAAGACTCCGCTTACCCGGACAAAATTGCCCCGTTTTTGCTGCCTTTCATGCAAGAACGCGCACCAGTTCGCGTGATCTTCCGATTCGACAGCGCCGAACAGGCACACGCCTGGTAGCAATCAGACCGATTCGGCAAGCTGCCACTGAGGGTCAAACGTTTCTCGCCGACGGCGTCGCCCCATAATCATCGTGTAACGGGCCAGTTCCGATTGGTACGCTCACCTTGCCAATGGCATTCGCTGAAATTGTTAGCGTAGGTAGGTGAACCGCGCACTTCCTTGCCTTGAAATATATTCGGGCCGGTCACAGCATTTTCTAAGAGTGCCACGGGAAAGACCGATATATCATTCTACATCCGGCCCGGGTTACGTCACGTTCACCGTACGAGGAACTATCGGGACCGAGGCGCGGACCTTCCGAGATTGGGTCATCCATAAGTACACGAAAGCCGATGGCAGATTGGCAAATGCGAGAAAAGCGGCCGCTCCGGGGACCGGTGCGCGAGGAAGCGGGCCCGGCACTCAAGAACTACATCACGCCCGCCGGATTGCAGCGACTGAAAGACGAGCATGTGTTCCTACTGAGTCGCGAGCGGCCCGCAGTGGTGGAAGTCGTGGCGTGGGCTGCTAGTAACGGGGACCGCAGTGAAAACGCCGACTACGTCTACGGCAAACGACGGTTAAACCAGATCGATTCGCGGATTCGCTTTCTCACGAAACGCATTGACGCAGCCGTGGCCGTAGATCCCGTAGCTCCGCGGCCAGGGTCCGTCGCTACGCGCGTTTTCTTCGGCGCAACCGTGACCTACAAGGACGCCGCCGGCCGAGAACACGTCATCTCGATCGTCGGCATCGATGAGGTGGACCTCGACCGCGGCTACATCAGCTGGCGCTCACCTCTCGCTAATGCGCTGATGAAGGCGAGCCCCGGCGACCGCGTGGACCTGCGCGCGCCAGCAAAGACCGAGCGCCTTGAGATCATCGAGGTCGAATACGCGCCGATTCCCATGGATCCTTTCCGCGAACCGCTAGGAGCTCAGTCGAAACCCAAGGTCGAACGCTCCTAGACCGAGCCGCCCGACTCCGTCAGAAGGATTCGATCCAGGACCCACTTTCACCGGTAACGGCGTCAGTCCGGAGTTGACCCGCCAGCGAGATGTTCCTGCCAAAGTTGCCAAAGCTCCGAGGCAATCTTCTTGTAGTGCTCTTGCGGGCCGGCCGTGCCGGAGTCAAACCGTCTGACAAACTCTGCGTGTACAACTTGGTGGATGTCGGTCTCAGAGCAACAACCGTTCAGCTTCGGTAAAATCGTACCTGCTTCGGGTTCATATTCGTCCGTGTTCGACAGTGAGACAAATCCAAGAACTTGTCCGTATCTCAACTTATGTCACGGAGGCTCATTGTCGGCTTAGTTGGAATGGTCCTACTCCTCGCAATTCTTCTTTGGCTGAGTGTTCCAGCTTGAGGCCTGGCGCCGCGGAACTCTTACTGCGTGCCAAACCTTTCGCGATAAGCGCTCGGCGAAACTCCGGTATGCCGCTGGAACAATGCGCGGAAGAAAGCAATGTCCTGATAGCCCACCGCGTCGCTGATCTCCTGCATGGTGCGGTAGTTGCTCTCTAACATCCGCTTAGCCGCGGCGACCCGGAGTTTCTGCAAGTAAGACAGGGGACTGTCGCCGGTTGCTTGCTTGAAACGGCGGACGAAGTTGCGGACACTCATCCCGACGCGCCTTGCCGGATCTTCCAACGGGAACGTCCTGGCAAAATTCTTGTGCATCCATTCTTGCGCGCCGGCGATGGCGTCATCGCTATGGTCTGTCTTCAGCGGAACGATGGCAAATCCGGCTTGCCAGGCGCGCGGCGTTTCAATGAGTAATGCCTTGGCGGTCTGCATCGCGATTTCGTGGCCACAGAATCTCTCCACCAGATAAATGCTGAGGTCCAACGACGCGTTCACTCCTCCACCACAATAAAATCCGCGGTCTTCGGTGACCATCAACTCCGGCATCCAGTTGACGCGAGGATATTTTTGGCGGAATCGCTCGGCCAGCCCCCAATGAGTCGTGGCGCGCTTCCCGTCGAGTAAACCGGCCGCGGCGACCAGGCCCACCCCGGAGCATACGCTCGCGACCGCCACGCCACGGCCACTCCGGCGCTTCAGCCAGGGCACTATCGGCTCGTTGCGTTCAAGCACGTCGTCAACGCTCAATCCCGTTGTAGGAACAAAGATGAGATCGGTCTTGCCGACGTCCCGGAGAGCGACGTTCGGGCGAATCTGAATTCCGCCATCGCAACTCACTGGCCGGCCATCGGCCGATGCGGTGGTGACGCGAAAGCGCGGAGTCATCTGTGTCCCGATGAGAATGTTCCACAACGAACCCGCATGGCGGAAAACTTCCATTGGCCCAATAGCAGTTGAGGAAAACATCTGGTCGAGAAGAAGGACCGTAATCTCTTTCACGATTCGCCTCGCAGCCATGGAAGTCCCCTTGGCCTAAATGCCTATCTACAATGGCAAATCTGCCATCTTGATGCAAGTCGGTTCTTCGGTTACTTTGGGGCAATCGAACGCAATTTGTTTCAGAAATCAGGCAAAAGAAAGGAAGCAACATGGCTACTGCACAAAAACTCTCGAGTGCTGTTAATGGAGTTGCCGTTGACGACCTCTTCGCTACCATCGAGGCTGTCAAAGCCACGCCGTCCGTCGCCAAATTCAAGTTCCGCATTCGAAACCAATGGGAAAACGGCAGCCGCAACTGCTCCACTGCAGCGAGGTTCTCCGGCGCCAATCAGGAGCTGTCGCATCCCAAGCCATTTTCGTTGGAAGCCGATGAGCCTGCCATTCTGCTCGGCAAGGATATGGCCGCCAATCCAGTCGAATACCTGCTCCACGCTCTGGCATCCTGCATGACCACTTCGATGGTCTATCACGCGGCGGCGCGCGGAATTCACATCGAGCGGGTCGAATCCTCCTTCGAAGGCGATATTGATCTGCACGGATTTCTCGGCCTGGATCCGAGCGTTCGCAAGGGCTACCAGGGAATTCGCGTGCGCTTCATGATTCGCGCCAACGTGCCCGATGACCAATTGCAGGAAATTGTCCAGCTTGGCACGAGATTCTCACCCGTCTTTGATTCGCTGACGAATGGAGTGCCCGTCTCCGTAGCCGCGGAGCGGTTGTAGGTTTTAGAAGTGCTGCAACTCGGGAAACAAAACGAGTTTTACCAACTCAAAAGGAGAAACCCATGTCACAAACGAAAAAAGCAACTCACAAATGGACGCTAAGGATCCTGAATTTCGGCCTCCTGTGCGGCGCGGTTGCCATCGCCCCGCTTTTCGCGCAGAACGCCCCCCATCAGGATCATGGCGTGCCTGCCAAGCTGGTTCAAGAGGTTCGCGAAGCAACGCGGCAGTTTCTTGACGTCAACAACGCCGGGCCAGCGGGATATGGACCGGCTTTTGGCTGTGTCAGCGGTCCGGATCACGGCGCGATGGGGATTCACTATATCAATGGCGCTCTGGTGGGCGACGGAGAGATTGATGTGGCGCATCCTGAAGCTTTGATCTACGAACCGGAGGGGAACAAACGCCGGCTGGTCGGCGTCGAGTACATTGTGGACGCGGCCACCTGGCTAGGCAACAAGGACCACGACAACCTTCCCCCGGTGCTCGAAGGCCAGACATTCCAGTTCATTGGCGCGCCGAACCGCTTTAACCTGCCAGCTCTCTTTGAGTTGCACGTGTGGGCCTGGCGCGACAATCCGCAGGGCGCCTTCGTAGATTGGAACAACAACGTGACTTGCGAGGGTCAGTAAGCCCGTCGATCCATTCGTTCTAACGTCGACCAGGCTCGCTCAGATTTCCAATTTGAGCGGGCCTTGGTTTCTATCCCAAGTGATTTCTCGCCCTTGGTAGTCTGCTCACCGGACTCGTGTCCAGTTCGCTGGCTCATCAGGACGTAGACTGAACGCTCTTCGCTTTGTAGTGTTGAGAGCCATGGATAGTCGTCGTACGCCAAAATCTTGGTCACGGGAAGACGATTTCAGCCAACGCATGCGGTCCGGCGAACGCAAACGAAATCTACTGAGAGTGTGAATATGAAATGGTTTTCCACGCAGTGTACGCAATGGTTGCTGTTTTTCGGGCCGATCGCTGTGCTTTTGCATATGAGCGTTACGCCAGCGCATGCGCAGGCCAACAATTATGAATTCAACGATTCACATTTCCACTTGACCAACAACGTTCAGGAAGGCCCCAGCATCCGAGATTTTCTGAACATGATGGGAAGCAAAGCTGGCCGCGTAGCCGTTTTCGGAGTTCCCCTGCAGCAACAGTGGTCGTATCGTGTTGACGGGGACCAAGCGCCGACATACTACCTGCACTCAGACGCTCCGCTGTACTACTACTCGTTTACGGACGCATGGATCGCCATGGCCTACAAGTCCTTGCCGAAGGAACAGCAAGCCCGCTTTGATCCCATGATCACCGGCTTCAACCCCACAGACATGTATGCGGCGGACCACATTCGCAGGGTGCTCCAGACCTTCCCAGGCGTGTTCACCGGCATTGGCGAATTCACGATTCACAAAGAGTTTGTTTCGGCAAAGATACCGGGCGAAGTCGCCAGCCTTCAGAACCCGGCCCTCGATCGGCTACTCGATTTTGCCGCGGAAGTTGGTCTGGTAGTCATACTGCACAACGATATCGACATACCCATTGCAAAAGACATTGCAAAGAACCAATCCGAACCTGCCTATCTGAGCCAGATTAAGGCCGTCTTTAAGCGGCATTCCAGCACGAATATCATTTGGGCTCACATGGGTCTAGGACGTTTGGTGGCGCCGCCCAAGGGACACCTTGCCCAGATCGAAGCGATATTGCGCGATCCCGACTTCAGTCATGTTTACGTCGACGTCTCCTGGGACGAAGTTGCAAAATATTTTGTCGCCAGCCAAGAAGCGACAAAGGGACTGGCCGATTTGATGCAACGTTATCCGGATCGCTTTCTGTTTGGCTCGGACAGTGCCGCGCCGTCGGACCGGTCCAAGTATTTGAAGGTCTTCAATCAATACGAGCCTTTGTGGAAGTCACTCGATGCGGAAACCTCCCGGAAAGTACGGTTGCAAAACTACGAACGCATTTTCGACGAAGCACGCCGCAAAGTGCGGAGTTGGGAGAGCGCTCACGTGCCCGGCTAACCCCTGACCAGCCGGATTGCCGGACGATGACCTTCGACCGATAGTGAAACGCGGCAGTGGATTTGGCTACGATCCTGATTCAGGGTTGCAGCGAGACGATGTAGGCCGTGAGGTCGACGATGTCCTGATCTGTGAGGTGCGCGACGATAGGCTTCATGAGAGCGGCATAACGGCCGCCGCGGGCGCCGCTCTTAAAGTCGTACAGTTGCCGGGCTGTAGCGGCAGAAGAGCGCCCTGCTAGAGGCGGGAAGATGTCTCCGATCCCCTTCAAGCCCTCTCCATGACACGTGGCACACGGAACAGTCCGCCCAGAATCGCCGGTCTTGGCCAAAATCTCGCCCCTCTTGATGCTTCCGTTTGGCACATATGCGATGAACCCCGGTGTGGCATCGCGCAACATTGTCCGATTTACGTCTTCCGGCACCTCGATGATGCGTATCCCGATCGGCTCTTTGGCTCCGGTTGCATCCACCAGCTGTACGTTATGCGGTCCGGGATGTGTTACCGGCACGGTATCCGTCTCGATGACGCGAGTACTTCGAACTGCCGGCACAGAGTAAAAATACTCCCCCGCGAGTTTCGCGTCCTCTGCGTCGATCGCTTTTGCAACTGGGATCATGTCATTGACAGTTGCGTGTGCCACGGAGCCACGCCGCTTGCCGTCCTTCATGTCGGCGAGTTGCTGCAGAAAATACGCAACGGGTAGTCCCCGAAGATCGGCCGTGTCGGGCTTGCCTCGCCCATCGATGAGGTGACATTGCCCGCACGCATTGTACGCGCCTTTCTTTCCCGAAATTACCGGAGCCGGCGGCGCAGGGTGCAACTCCGGGAACCAATCGACCGTGCTGGTGCTCCGGTTAATCTGCGTATCCGTATAGCTCTTCGTGCTTCCGGGAATATGGAAGAGCTGGCCATCGTCGGGTTTCGCAGGCTCGTGTACGCCCCTCGGCCAAGGCCAATCGGGATAGTCAGTCCTGACGACATTTGCTGGAGGATCGGACGCCGGCTTCGCCGCAGTCTGAGATGCATGAGAAAGCTGCGTCACGGCGAACACGGAGAAGATCAGGCAACCTGCCGATACAGCGCACAACAAGAGGAGTGATCGGTGATTCATGCCAAGAGTCTAGCGTACAGCGCTTCGGAACGCGCGCTTCCTTCAGGTTGATCGGCGTTAACCAAGCAGTGGCCGATGGCGGCTTGCTGTTCGCCATAGTCTAAAAATAACCGACTTTCAGGCGTTAGGTGTTTGAGCCTCTTACTTCGGTGCCGGTGCCGGCTGGTTTTCACTTGTCGGAGGGACGATCCCCTTGAGTCGCAAATAGGTCACCATGTTCCCGTAGTGCTCATCCGTGTGCGCCGTATTGATCGAGAATACCGTCAGCTTCGCCAAGTTGAAGTTGAAGAGTTTCACCATATCGCTGCCTTTTGCATCGGTCATGCTGTCGAATGCTTTGTTGCAGTACGCAACTCCATCCTTGAGCGCAGCCACCAGGTCGGCTTTTGACGTCTTCGTTTTTTCGATGTCTTTCGCTGGGTTTGCTTCACCGATGGCCTGCGAACAAAACATATACGAAGCGTCGGCCACGTGGCCAACGAGCTGGCCAAACGTGCGAACCTCCGGTGTCGGTTTGAAGGAATAGCTTTCTTCGGGCATTTTCTGCGCCGCACCGACGACCGCGCTGCTCACAAACGAGTAAAAACCCTTTTCGCTCGCTGTAATCGGGTTCGCGGGTGGAGCGGAGGACGCCGGTGGTTTCTCCTGCCCGAGCAAACAAACAGCAACTGCCATCATAGCAACAAAGACGAAACCGAGTTTCTTGTTCATGGACACACCTTCACGAATTCACTACCAGCTTTCGGGTCGTCGGGGATCTCGCTTCCGAACACCCGCAATCTACTATACGCACGAAGTGCCAAATCGTTTCGCGTTAGACAGTAAGTCCCGGCAAGTTCGCGCTATCAGGACTTAGTGCAGTCG
>Ga0247693_1000001_pt1 | contig 168801 bp, 129 predicted proteins | sample CNK34_metaG_FD_182712 | JGI IMG/M metagenome (GOLD analysis project Ga0247693, IMG submission 182712) | Soil microbial communities from Purdue University Martell Research Forest, Indiana, United States - CNK34 | ecosystem: Environmental > Terrestrial > Soil > Temperate forest > Bulk soil... | reverse complement strand
CGAGAAAAGAGCCCCGCAATCAAGGCGGCACCGAGAATACGCATGATTTACCTCCTGAACGGAAGATGCAGCAAAGAGAAATATACCCGCAGAGGCGCAGAGTGCAGTGAGAAGAAAGAACGAAGCGTTGGTTACGGGTTGCAGGATTTGGAGTCGAGGGTGGAGCAGCAGCCGGAAGAGGGGAAGGGCTTGCCGTGGGGGCAGAGTTTGGCCGGTTCGAGGAAGTTGCAGGTGGTGTCGAGCGTGAGATGGCCGTGAGTCAGCTCGATGCGGCGGCTGGCATTGCGGGCGATGTCCACGTCGTGGGTGACCATGAGGATGGTGTGGCCGGCCTGGTGGAGTTCGCGAAAAATGTTGATGACGATGTCTTCGTTGGCTTCGTCGAGATTGCCGGTGGGCTCGTCGGCGAGGATGAGCTTCGGCTGATTGATCAGAGCGCGGGCGATAGCGACGCGTTGCTGTTCGCCACCAGAGAGTTTTGAGGGAAGATGTTCGAGGCGATCGGCGAGGCCGACACGCTTGAGCGATTCGACGGCTTGCGATTCGTCGGTGACGGAGTGGAAATACTGCGCGAGCATGACGTTTTCAAGCGCCGTGAGATATGGCACGAGATGAAACTGCTGGAAGACGAAGCCGATTTTCTCCGCGCGGTAACGGACGAGATCGGATTCTCCAAGACGCGTGATGTCCTGGCCATTTACAGTGACGCGGCCGGACGTGGCGGTATCGAGGCCGCCCAGAATATTGATGAGCGTGGTTTTGCCCGAGCCGGATGGGCCCATGAGGGCGATCCATTCGCCTGGTTCGATGTTGAAGCTGACGCCGCCCAGCGCGCGAAGCGTGCCGTATTCCTTGACGAGATTTTCGAGGAAAACTTGCGGTGTTTGCGGAGCAGGCGCGAAAGACGTTGACGGATTGACGAGCGGCTGAGTCGTCATGCCTCACCTCGAAAGATGGTGGCGGGGCGGACATTGACGAGCCGGCGAAGGGGATACGCGCCGAGGATGGCGACGATGACGGTGAGGCTCACGGAAATAGGATACACGATGAGGCGCGGGGCGGCAGCGACGCCGAAGACGGCTTTGCCTAATGCGACCGAAAGTGCGATGCCGGCGGCTGCTCCGATGAGGCCGCCAACGAGTCCGAGGATGACGGCTTCGGTGAGGAACAGATTGAGAACGCGGCGGGCGGAGCCTCCGATGGCTTTCATCATGCCTACGTCGTTGCGGCGTTCGGCGGCGATATTGGTCATGGCGGCCATAACGCAAAGCGCGGTGAGAGCGAGGATAAGTGCGGTGGCGGCGGTGAGCAGGCCGGAGATGCGGGAATAGATTTTGGCTTGGGCTTCCGAGAATTGGCGGAGGGGGCGGACTTCCAGTTCGGGGAATTCCTGTTGCAGCGTTTGAGCGTACTCCTCGATTTGCGCAAGCGTTCCTGAAGCGTTGATTTGGATTACGCTGATTTTGCCAATTTTGCCAGCGAGTTCCTGCGCCTTTAAAAGCGGAAGAAAAATCTGGCCGTCCTCTGCGCCGCCCGTTTTTAGTATCGCCGTCAGCACACAACCCAGAGTCAGATTACCGTTACGAAACGACAATCTATCTCCCGCGCTCACGCTTAACCTGGTAGCAACCTGTTGGCCGGCGATACAAGATTTATTCTCAGCGCTTTGCGAGCCGCGCAGAGTTTGTCGTGCTTCTTGCGACAGAGAATCGAGAGGCGCAGATCCGGGTAGAACTCCCGCGTAACCGACGAGAACGACCGGCGAGAAACTAGGTGACGAGCCAGGAGCTACCTCGGCAATCGTATACAAGAGCGATGCGGCGTGAATGGAGACTTTCATGTCGAGTGGCAATGCGAGCCGTGAAAGCTGAGTCTCGGTCATCAAGCCGCCAGACGATGCGGCAGAGGATTTTGGTAAAACGAGAATGTTCGCTCCAAAAGCCCTAAATTCGGAGGTGAGGCGACGTTTTGCGTCCACCTGCAAATTGAGGAGGGCGGCGGAGACGGCGGCCCCGGCGGAGAGGGCGAGGAGGATGACGAAGAGGCGGCCGCGGTTGGCGAAGAGGAGGCGGCGAAGAATGCGGCGGAACATGGAGCGGTTGGCGGAGGGATTAGGCATTTGCGCATCCCGACATCGAGATTCTCCGTGAATTGTTCGATAGCACTGAAGTTGAGGTCCTTCGGCCGCGCGCCGAGCGGGGCCTTAGGATGACAACCGATTTTGTGGAGCCCATAGAGATCATCGTTGTCATTCGCCTCGGAGGATGGGAGCGGGTTCGCAGCGCGTGGCGCGGCGAAGCGGGAGTGCGCTGCCGAGAAGCGTAACAAGTATGGCGAGGGTGAGAACGACGGCGAGCACGAGGAAGGACGGCAGCGGCGCGATGCCGAAGATCTTGGTGCCGACGATGCGGGCGAGAAGGTAGCCAATTGCGTAGCCCAGTGTGCCACCGACGAAAGCCAGCAAGAGTTGCTCTGCTGCGAGAAGGAAGCCGACCATGCCAGAGCCGGCGCCGAGCGCTTTCATGAGTGCCAGCTCGGAGCGGCGCTCGATAACGCTGGCGGCGGAAGAAGCTCCAACGGCCAGAGCAGCGGCAAGCAAAGCGGCCAGCGTAACCAGCCAGAGCAAAGAGCGGACGCGAGTGAGGATTTGGCCTTCGCTATCGGCCACACGACGTATGACACGGACGTCCGAACCAGGCAGTACTTCCTGGATTGAGTACGCGATCGACGAGATATAAGGAGTGCATGACCAGCGCTCGAAGTCTTTCTGATCCATTGTCTTCGGGTCACGGCGGCCGAAAGAGTCTTCGGGTTTAGTGAGGGCGAGGACGTAGAGCTTGCGGTATAGGCCGGGCTTCGCGGCGAGTTGCTGCGCAATGCGTATAGGGAGGAGCACTGCATCATCTTCCGACCCACCGCTATCAAGAACGCCGACAACCTTCAGAGACAAAGAGCGTTTTTCCTGCGCGTCATAGACATCGAAGTTGTCACCGACGGAAACTGCTCTGCTCGAGCGCTCTCTGCGTGCAAATCTGCTTCCAACGACACATTCTGCCGCACCCTCGTCAAACCATCGGCCCTGCGAAACCTTCCACCATGGATTCGCCTTTCCAATGCCAGTTTCAAAGGTCGCGCCGTCGGCCGACCTAACGCCATGGATTGCCCACGTTCCAACCAACTGAACTCGCGGCCATTCAGGTGGGGCCGGTATCAGTCCGTGCCTGAACGTGGTGCTGTAAGACATTCCATTTACGGAAACTTCGAGAACTGGTGCGAAGGCGATGATGTTGTTGTGCCAGAAGACGGATTTGATTTTGGGAAGGTCGGATTCGGGGAGGTAGGCGCCGGAGTTGACGGGGCGGTAGTCGACGCCGCCAATTTCGAGCGGCAGCGAGTCAGCCTGCGGGGTCACCACAAGATTTGCGCCGAGCGATGTGAACTCAACGGCGAGTCGATCGCCAACGTCTAGGGCAACGCTGAGTGCCGCAGTGACAACGGCCATGCCGAGAGCGAGGGCCGCGACCGTTAGCATCTTGCGGCGCGGCCGGCGTGTGAAGGAATCGGTGATGAGGCGGGCGAACATGAATAAGTTTTCAGTCGTCAGTTTTCGTCGTCAGTAAAAACAAAAAGAAAAAAAGAAAGAAAGTTGGGCACGATTAGTTGAGCCGCGCTCGGCAGACGGATCATTTGGGCACCTCGGTGAAGGCGCGAGTGATGGAGGAAACGTTTACGACGATGTCGGAGCCTTCGACCTGAAAAGGAAGCCCAACGGGGTTGCAGCCGCCCGCTTCTCCAATGGTAGGAATGTAGATGGCGGACGCGCAGTGGCGGCAGACGACGTTTTGGCCATCCTGACGATAGCCTTCCGCGCCGCAAATGCGGCACGCATCGAGCGCAACGCCCCAGCCTTGCGGCTTTTTGATGATGAGAAAGCGAAAATCCTGAGCGCCGGAATTCACAGTGAAGATATGCAGGTTCCCGTCCTGCACTTCGGCTATCGGCACGCGGATAACATCCGCAGCAGGAGCCACCGTGCGGGAGGAAGGCGGAGCGGAGCTCGCGCGGGCATAGATGAAATCAGCGGTGAGCGCCAGGATAACGGCGAAACACGCGGCGGAAGCGGCGATCATCCAGCGGCGCTGGCGGCGGCGCTGCGACTCAAAGAGGCGCCGTTCGGCATCGTTGGAAGCGGCGTCTTTGGGCGCGGAGGGTGTGAGCCACTCGCGAAGAATTAGCAACATGGCCGCGCCGAAGATAAAAATGAAGAAAAAAAGTTCGTTGCGAACGATGGGGCCGATGACGGCCATTTCCTGCTTGCTCGATGGAAGCCAGCGCGCTTCGCTGAGTTCATGCAAGCCGGAGATGGCAAGTTGCGCAGAGACAAGCCAGAGGATAATGGTGGTGGCCGCAAAAAAGCGGTGCAGCGGAATCTTAATCGTGCCCTTGAAGAAGAAAACTCCGACGGCAATGGCAGCTGCCAGACCGAGGATGGCGCCGATCCACGTTTGCAGGCCGTCGCTGGAAAGTTCGACAGCGCGAAGAATCAGCGCGAGTTCAACTCCTTCGCGGAGAACCATGAGAAATACGAAAAGGAAAATGCCCCAGCCGGCCGCGGCTCCGACGCGTTCCGCATACGCATCGATTTTTTGCTCGATGTCCTTGCGAAGATGTCGCGCAACGCGGTTCATCCAAATGATCATCGAAACAACGAAGACGGCGGCAACCAGCAGGAGCAGTCCTTCGAAGCCGTCCTCGCTGATGCGCCAGTGTTCGAGCGCAATCGCGACGGCCAGGCTGAGCGCGGTGGCCAAGCCGACGCCAAACCAGACGAATCGAGCGAGGTGGGCCCTGGCGGTCCGGGAGAGATAAACAAGGATGATGCCGACGACGAGGGAGGCCTCGACGCCTTCACGAAGGGCAACTAAAAGAGCAGAGAGCAAGACTATTCCAGTTGAAAATGATTTGCAACAACGCCTTTAGTGTAACGCTGGGATAGGGCGGAGGTCAATCGGACCATATTAGTCCGATTTCTTCAGGATAGAATAGCGGAGTGCTTTGGAATGGCAAACTTTGAATGGGACGAAGACACTGGAACTGATGCAACGCAAAGCGCTTAGGGCAAAACGTTGGAGAGAATTTGCGCCGGGCTGTGGCGCAGCAACAGCGCTATCCTGCGCGCTCGCCGTCGCGACTTCCCTCTTCGGCCAGGGGCAGAACAAAGCGCAGGACCTCAAGAAAGCGCAGCGCGAGGTGCAGCAGGGTGAGAAAGCCGAGGCGGCGGGACATTGGGATTATGCGTTGACGCTCTATGATGCGGCCGCGAAAGACGCGCCGGGCGACCTCGGAATTGTGGGACATGCCGCGGCCCTGCGAGCGAAATTGGTGCGAAAACATACGGATGCCGCCGAGAATGCGGCGATCAACGGCGACTTGCGACTAGCTACAGAAGAATTGCGCACGGCGCTGAAGATCGATCCGGGAAACACATTTCTGGCCGAACGTGAAGCCGAGATGCGGGCGATGAACGAAGAAGACGTACTGCCGCCCGGGCCAGCGGAACAATACAAACTAAAGGGTCCACCGCTGCTGGCGACGCAACGCGGGGTAAAGAGTTTCAGTTTGCGAGGAGACACACGCAGTGCGTACGAGCAGGTGGCGCGAGCTTTTGGAATTACGGCGGCGTTCGATCCGGATCTAGTACCGAAAAATGTAAAGCTGCGTATAGACGCCGTGGATTTCCTAACTGCGATGCGCATTATCGGACAGCAGACGACCACATTCTTCCGGCCGCTGACGTCCAACATGATTTTTGTGGCCGCAGACACGATCGAGAAACGCAAGCAGTACGGAATCGAAGTTGAGGAAACCTTTGTATTGAGCGCGGGTGTGGATTCGCAAGATCTTACGGAGATGCTGCGCGCGCTGCGGGAAATCACGAGCGCGAACCACATTGAATTGGATTTGAAGAGCAAAAGCGTGACGATTCGCGACTCAGCGGAAAAAGTTAAATTGGCGGGAGCGTTGATCAAGCAGGCAGAACAGGCGCGAAGTGAGCTGATGCTGGAGATCGAGCTGCTCGAAGTAGACAAGAATCGTGCCCTGGATCTGGGCATCGTGCCGCCGACGACGGCGAGGGCCATTCCGTTAAGCACCAGCGACGTGAAATCATTGCTGCAAGCGACGGACCTGGCAAATCTGCTGACGCTCGTGCAGCAAGTATTCGCGGCGCACGGTATTTCGCCTGTGCCACCGGTGATCCCGGTCGGCGGCGGACGGAGCACCTTCCTGTTGAACTTGCCGGGCACCAGCGCGAATTTTTCCGATGCGCTTTCGCTCGTAAAAAACGGCCGAAAGGTGCTTTTGCGGGTCCAGGACACGAAGCCGGCGACATTTTTTATCGGGCAGCGGTTCCCCGTCACATTGTCGCTGCTTTCGACGAGCCTCGGCGGTACCGCGGTCGCCGGCGCAATCCCGTCGACGGTGTTTCCGCGAACAGATTTTAGTGTTGGGCAAGTACCGGTTGCGGTCGTGGCACAGGACTTTAATAATGATAGTCAACAGGACCTCGCAGTCGTAAATCAGCAGGACAATTCGATCAGCATTTTGCTCAACCAGGCCAATGGAAATTTTTCGCAGCCGAATCCAGCGATTAAGCTGGGCAGCAATGAGACGGGGCCAGCAGCGATTGCTTCGGGCGTGTTTCGCTTGACGGACACGACTCACCTCACTCAACCGGCAGATCTGGTTATCGCCAATTCGACTTCGAACACGGTGACGGTGCTGCTGGGCAATGGCGATGGGACATTTGCTGAGGCGCCGGGATCGCCCTTCTTGGTAGGGTTACAACCGCGCGCGGTTGTGATCGCAGATTTCAATGGTGATGGGAATCTGGATTTCGCGGTGGCGGACAGCAATGACAATACGATTGCGACTTTCCAAGGAAACGGTGACGGGACCTTCGCGCCATTCCCGAAGTCGCCTTTCGCTCTACCTGCATCAATGCAAGGGCCTGTGGCTATGGTGAGCGGAAACTTCCAAAATCTGAGCACGAGCGGACCGGACCTGGCAGTCGTTGGCGAGTTGACGAACAACGTGGCAATCCTGGAATCGCCGGGACAAGGTTTCGATGGCACGTTCACGCTGGCGACTGGATCGCCCTTCGCGACGGGCAACGGCCCGATCGCGATTGCAACGGGCGATTTGAATTCCGACGGCGTGCCGGACCTGGCGGTAGTGAACTCCACGGACAGTACGATCAGCGTTTTTCTAAATAACGGTGATGCGACGTTCGCCGACGCGGCTGGTTCGCCGTTGACAACATCGACCGGCGCAAATCCATCGGGTGTGGCCATTGCGGATTTCACGAACGATGGGATCGGCGACATCGCCGTAACGAACCAGGGTCTCTCGACATTGGGTGTGTACGTCGGACTCGGCTTGGGAACCTACTCGCCGCAGCTTGAACTTTCAACGCCAACTGGGCCGCAGGCAATCACGACGGCCGATTTTGACGGAAATGGACTACCGGACGCGGCGATCACGTCACATTCCGGCGCCAGTAACGTCGTCAGCGTGTTTCTGAATCCTTCGACTTTTTCGAGCACGGGCAGCGCCGCGCAAGTTCCCTACCCTGGCTCCGAGTACATCGACCTCGGACTGAAGATAAAAGCCACGCCATACGTGCACGGAGCTAATGAAGTGACGCTGCAGATGGAATTTGAAATCCGATCCCTCGCCGGTTCGGCGCTGAACGGGATTCCGGTCATTAACAATCAAACGTTAAGTCAGACGATTCGCTTGAAGCAGGACGAAACTACTCTCGTGGGCGGCTTGACAGACAGAGAGGCGTCGAAATCGCTTGCATCATTGCCGGGCTTGGGAGAAGTGCCCGGGCTGGGTTACGCGCTGCAGAACCGGAACAATACTTCGCAGGACACGATACTTTTGATTTTGATTACGCCAAGGAAATTAAGGATCCCGCCGCGACTCTCCAAGTCCATTTACGCCGGGCCTAACCCGGGCGCGGGCACAAGCGGTTCCGGGTTGACACCGCAACAACCCCAACCGGTTCCGCAGCCACAACAACAGCAGCCGCAACCACAACCGCAGCCGGAGACACCGCCGCAGCCGGCGCCGAATCCCCCGCAGCGCTAGGGCAGTAACGCCAGACGAAAAGGCGAATCAGGGCAGGGGTTCAAACACCACGATAGGCTGATAGGTGCGCGGAACGACTGCTTCGGCGATAGCGATCAGTTTTTTCTGCTGATCGAAGACGCGCAGACGCGGTGGGCGAGATTCGCCAGCATCCAGTTCCATTGTCGAACCAGGCGGATTTTCCGCGCGGCCGGGCTGAATCTGCGAAACGACAACGTTAAAACGCGCGCCGTGACGGACGCGCTTCTCGATAACAGGCAACACATTTGCGCTGGGGAAATTTGGCAGAAGATTTTCGAGCGGGATCAGGCATTCCTTGAATTTTCCTGCTCGCGCAGCTTCGGCCAGATCATCGAGCTTCCATGTCTGCTGGAGAGAAAATTCACCGACGGCAGTGCGGCAGATTTCGGAAAGGTGCGCGCCAGAGCCGATTTTTTCGCCCATTTCCTGCGCGAGTGACCGGATGTAGGTGCCGGAAGAACATTCGATCAGGAACCGTGCGACGGAGCCGTCAACTTCAGTGAGTTTGAATTCGAAAAGCTCGACTTCGACCGGCTTCAATTCAACTTCCTTCTTCTTTCGAGCGAGTTCGTATGCGGGACGGCCGTTCACTTTTTTTGCGGAGAAAATCGGCGGCATCTGCGCGAAACGGCCGATGCGTTCGCCGGCAAAACGTTCCAGCGTCGCGGCGTCAAGAGTTGGCGCGGCGTCGGGACCCTTTGCCTCGCCGTCCGAATCGTAGGAATCAGTGGCAAAGCCAAAACGAAATCCAGCGGTGTAGCGTTTGCGACGGCCAGAATAAAACTGAACCAACCGCGTGGCGCGACCGAGCAGAACCACCAGAACGCCTGTGGCCAGCGGGTCGAGCGTGCCGAGGTGGCCAACCTGACGAAAGCCGGCCATATGGCGCACGGCATCCACGACGTCGTGAGATGTTTTGCCTTGTGGCTTGTCAATGACGAGCGCGCCATCAAACGGGGGGGGTTGTGGTTTCCGAATCATTTCAGTTCGAGTGATGAGTCCTAGGTTCAAAGTTTAGATTGCACAGAATAAAAAGGCAGGCAAAAAACTTCATGCGAAACGGCTGTTCCGGGTGCCGGAGTCACAATGCGGTCGGCTTGTCTTTTTTCACTTCCTTGAGCAGTTGCTCGATGCGAAGCGCACTCTCTTCCGAAACGTCGAGCGTGAAGTGAAGTTCGGGCAGGCGGCGCACCTGCAAACGCTCGATAAGCTCGTGACGGATATACCCGGAAGCGTGCTCGAGCGCCTTGATAGCACCGTTTTGCTCTTTGGAATCGTTTGAACGGACAGCGATGAAGATTCGCGCGTGCTTCATGTCCGGCTGAACGCGCACTTCGCTTACGCTTACGTGGCCTTCGAGCCGCGGATCCTTCAATTCGCCCGCAAGCATGGCGTTGATTTCGTGGGCGATCTCTTCGCCGATGCGTTCGTGACGATGACTTGTGGTGCTCATTTCGATCTCACTTCAATTAATCAAACAATCTCGATGGCCTGGTTGATCAGCATGGAGCCCAGAATTTCGTCGGCTTCATCCAGAGCCTTCTGCAAAACCTCGCGTACGTGCTTTTCTTCGGTGGAGAGGGTAACAACGCCGACCACCGATCGCTGCCAGACATCCTGATGATCCAGTTCCGCAACGGCGACATTGAACTTGAACCGCAGTTTGTCCTTCAGGCTGCGCAGCACCTGGCGCTTATCCTTCAGCGATTGCGCATCGGCAATGTGCAACTCCAAAGTGAGCAATCCTACAGGCATCAGGATTTCCAGGAAAGGCTATTTGCCTATTTTTTTCCGGCGGGGACGCCAGACTGAGCCGCGGCTTCCGCCGCGGAAAGCTTCTGCACGTTGAAGCATTCCAGGATGTCGCCGACCTTTACGTCGTTGAAGTTGGCGATGCCGGCGCCGCACTCGAAGCCTGTGCGCACTTCGCTCGCGTCGTCTTTGAAGCGTTTCAGCGAACTCAGTTTTGATGTGTAGATTACCGCGCCATCGCGCAAAACGCGAATTTGCGCGTCGCGCTTCAGGATGCCGTCGACAACATAGCAACCGGCTACCGTGCCGGAGCCCTTGACGCGGAACGTGTTGCGAACCTCCGCACGACCGAGATAATTTTCCTGGAAGACCGGCTCGAGCAAGCCTTCCATGGCCTTCTTGAGTTCGTCGGAGACTTCGTAAATGATATTGTGCGTACGAATATCGACTTTTTCCTGCTGCGCCAGATCGGCCGCTTTGCGCTCCGGCCGCACGCCGAACGCGATAATTATGGCGCCCGAAGCACTCGCAAGAAGCACATCGTTTTCGCTGACCGCTCCGACGCCGGAGCCGATGATCTTCAGCTTCACCTGATCGGTCGAAAGTTTGGGCAGCATTTCGCTCAACACTTCGACGCTGCCCTGCACGTCCGCCTTGATAACGATCGGCAATTCCTTGACTTCGCCGGCTTTGAGTTGTTCGTGCAACTGATCGAGCGTGATGCGCGCTCCGGTCGACCGCGCAAGCAGCGCCGCGTCGCGCTGTTTCGATTGGCGGTAGTCCACAATGTGGCGCGCCTTGGCTTCATCAGTGACCGAGAAGTGATCGCCTGCTTCGGGCACACCCTGTAGGCCGAGCACTTCCACCGGCGTTGAAGGCGGAGCTTCCTTTACCGGACGGCCGCGATCGTCGAACATCGCGCGAACTTTTCCAAATACCGCGCCGCAGATAAAGAAGTCGCCGGAACGCAGCGTACCGTTCTGTACGAGCACGGTAGCGACTGGACCGCGGCCCTTGTCCACACGGGATTCGAGAACCGTTCCAGTGGCGGGAGCGTCCGGATTCGCTCTGAGTTCGCGCAAATCCGCGACAAGCAGAAGGATCTCGAGAAGCTTCTCGATGCCTTTCTTTTGCTTTGCCGAGACTTCGACGAATTCCGTTTCGCCGCCCCATTCCGCAGGCATCAAGCCCAGGTCGCTGAGCTGCCGCTTTACGCGTTCGGGTTGCGCTTCCGGTTTGTCAATTTTATTGACGGCCACGACGATCGGCACATTGGCCGCCTTCGCGTGATCGATCGCTTCTTTGGTCTGAGGCATAACGCCGTCATCGGCTGCCACAACAAGGACAACGATGTCGGTAACTTTGGCGCCGCGCGCACGCATGCGGGTGAACGCTTCGTGGCCCGGCGTGTCGACGAACACGACGGCGCGTTCGTTGACTTGCACCTTGTACGCGCCAATGTGCTGCGTGATGCCGCCCGCTTCTCCACCTGCCACATCCGCTTCGCGGATCACATCGAGCAAACTTGTTTTGCCATGATCGACGTGGCCCATGACGGTAACGACCGGCGGTCGCGGCTTAAGATTTTCCTTGGTCTCTTCCTTCGCAACCTCGAGAACCATTTCCTCTTCGAAGGAGACGACGCTAATGACGCCGTTAAAGGATTCGGCGAGTTGCGTGGCCGTCGCACCGTCCAGCGCCTGGTTAATACTCGCGAAGATGCCCTTATCGAGCAAAACCTTCAAAAGTTCTTTTGCGCGCACGTCCAACTTTTCCGCAAGCTCGCGAATTGTAATTCCTTCGGTAATCGTAACGTCGCGCGGCGCGCGCGGCTCCGGCGGAGCAATAACGGCGGCAGCAGCGCGGCGATCGCCACCAGAACGCTGGCGGGTCGGGTGAAGCTTGCGCTCCCCTTCCATCTCGCGTTTGTCGGCGACGGGCCGCTGGCGCTGCGGGGCACGGCGCGTGTAAAGCGGTTTACCGGGTTCTGCCTTCGAGGGCATTTTGTCCGGCATCGGCGGCAACATCGTTGGCCGGCCCGGCATGCGCGGACCGGGACGCGTTCCCGTAGGAACCGCGCCTCGCCGCTGATCAAAAGGACGATTTTGCGGACCGCCGGGTCCACCCGATCCTCCCGGACGCGGCGTGAACGGACGGCCTGGCCCTTGGCCGCCACCTTGCTGCGGTCGCATAGGCTGGCCCGGACGCGGGCCACTGGGACGATCCTGCGGAAGCGGGCCACGATTGCCGGTCGGCAAAGGACCGCGGTTGCCCGTAGGCATTGGGCGAGAAGATTGACCTTGTCGCTGCGGCGCGGACGCTGCAGGTCGCATCGCCGAAGGCTGGTTCGGCTGCGCCGATGGACGCTGCGCCGGCGGTGCACTTCGTTGCTGAGAAGGTGCTGGCGCGGGGCGCAATGGTTGGCCTGGCTGCGGAACAGGCGGCACAGAAGGCTTACTAGCGGCAGGCTGTGCTGCGGGCGGTTGTGCCGGTGGCGCGACCGGCTTCGCTGGAGGCGGCACGGCAGCAGGTGCGGGAGCGGGCGCCGGTGCGGCAGCAGCGGGCGTTTGCACCGGTGCTGGAGCTAGGGGCGGCGGAGCAGCGGGCGGCGGCGCGACAGGTGCAGCTGGCTTGACTGCGACTGGCGTAGGAGCCGGTGCAGCGGGTGCTGGAGGCGCGAGCGGCTTGCGCAGAGCGGCCTTTGCCGCGGCATCCTTCGCCTCCCTGTCGGTCTTTGCCTTGGCTTCCGCGTCCGCTTCAGCTTGCGCTTGCCCTTGAATTGTTGCGCGTACTTTCACCGCGACATCGGCGGGGATCGAACTGGAGTGCGTTTTCTTTTCTGTTACGCCGAAACCGGGCAGAAGGTCAATAATCGCTTTCGCCTTGACCTCGAGTTCGCGGGCCAGCTCGTTAATCCGGACTTGATTGATATCAGTCATGCGCTCTTAGGAGTTTGCCTCTTCCTTCTGCTCCGAACTGCTCTGCGTTTCCGAACTTGTTTCCGCGGCCGCTTCTTGCTCTGGCTCGGCCGATTCCGCTGCAGGCGGCGTTTCAACTGGTGCGGCTTCCGATTCTGCGGCGGTTTCCGTCGCTGGGGCTTCCTCGCCGCCTTCTTCCGCGATGTCGGCGACTTCGCCCGCCGGGGCCGCTTCGCCGCCTTCATAGAAGCGGTTCACGGCCTGATAAATTTTGTCCACCATCTTTTCGCCGATGCCCGGAATTTCCATCAACTGTTCCGGCGTCATCCCTGCGAGTTTTTCCAGCGACGTGATTCCCGCCGCTTCAAACTTTTCAATCGTCTTCGGGCCGACCCCCGCAAGGACAGTCAGCGGCGTGGCCGGCGCGGTTAGCGCGGTCATTTGCTCTTCGATTTCGCGGCGCTTCTCTTCTTCGCTCTTGATGTCGATGTCCCAGCCGATCAGCTTGCTAGCGAGGCGGACGTTCTGCCCCTTCTTGCCGATTGCCAGCGACAGCTGCGAATCCTCGACGATCACTTCCAGCTTGTGATTTTCCGGGTCGGTGATTTGTACGCGCGTTACTTTCGCCGGGCTCAACGCCTTTTGCGCGAAAGCAACGGTTTCTTCGTTGTACGGAATGATGTCGATCTTTTCGCCGCGCAGTTCGCGAATGATGGATTGCACGCGCATACCCTTCATGCCGACGCAGGCGCCAACCGGATCCACATCCTTGTCGCGGCTCAGCACCGCAACTTTCGTGCGCTCGCCCGCTTCACGAGCCGCCGCACGAATCTGTACGGTGCCGTCATAAATCTCCGGCACTTCCATCTCAAACAGCCGCTGAACAAGTGCCGAATCCGCGCGGGACACAATCACCTGCGGTCCTTTCGCAGCGCGGTCAACCATCTTGATGACCACGCGCAGGCGCTCGCCAATGTTGTACGTTTCCAACTTGGACTGCTCGCGTTTTGGCAAACGAGCTTCGGTGCGGCCCATATCCACGATCAAGTCCGGGCCTTCGGCGCGCTTCACGATCACGGTGACAAGTTCGCCCACGCGATTGTGGTATTCGTTGAAAATCGTGTCGCGCTCGGCCTCGCGCACTTTCTGCATGATCACTTGCTTGGCCGTCTGCGCAGCAATCCGGCCGAGCACATCGGTCGGCTTCGCTGTCAAGATCTCCGTGCCGACTTCCGCCGCCGGATTTTTCTTCTTCGCATCCGCAACGGAAATCTCCCGCTTCGGATCGGTCACTTCCTCGACCACCGTAATCACCGAAAACACGTCCACTTGCCCCGTGTCCGAATTGAATTTGCCGCGCAGGTCTTCTTCCGTCTTGTAGTACTTCCGCGCAGCAACAACCATCGCGTCCTCAATTGCAGACACGACGATTTCCGGCTCAATGTGTTTCTCACGGCTGAGCATTTCGATCTGTTGAAATAGCAAGCTAGCCATAGCGCGTTCCTGAGTTCCCGACTCCTAAAATTCCACTACCAGATTCGCCTTGCGGATCGCACCAAACGGCACTTCAATCGTCCGCGGCACTTTCCCTTTCAACTCCAGGCGCACCGTGCCGGAATCCACTCCAGCGATGCGCCCTTCCAAAAACGTCAACTCTTCCACCGGCTGGTGCGTCCAAACTTTCGCCATCCGCCCGGAAAACCGCATAAACTCTTCCGGCTTGCGCAGCGCGCGGTCCATTCCGGGTGAACTCACTTCCAACACATATCCCGGCCCGGTGATCAGCTCCTCCACATCGAGGATTACGCTCAACTGCTGGCTGACCCGCTCACAATCTGCGTGCGAAATCTTCGGATAAGGATCGGACGAAACTTGGGCTGTTCCATCCGCCGACTGCAGTGAGGGAACCCGGTCTATGTACACCCGAAGGAAACGTTGCTTGCCGATTTTCCATTCGACATCAACGACTTCCAGCCCCTCCGAACGCGCCACGCGTTCTGCGGCCGCGCGGATTTTTTCCAGATTCACTCCAGAGACTCCTCGGGCTAAGCCGGTCCGACGCCCTACCTAACCGGCGGCAACAAAAAAGTGGGCTTGCGCCCACCCTGTCGTGCGACCCGTTTCCGAGCGAAGGTAGAGTATATTCCCCCTGCCAGGCAAAAGCAAGATACGCCCGAATTTGCGGCTGGCTCCGTTTGGATTTAACAGATGGTGACGCAAAAGTTGAAATTCAAACCAAACGGGTGCCCGGCATCGGCTGGTGGAAGGCGGATTTGTTTCCCATGAGACGCACCGTTGCCAACCAAACGCAGGTTCGTCCGTCTTACCAGCTACAAGTCTTTTCTCATCAACACTTTAATTTGGCGCGAAGGTTGCTTTCTCTCACGCGGTGACTCGAGGGACCAAACTCGGCGGCCGAGCACTCATGCTGGCCGTGGTGTGCCTCGCTGGCTGGTATCTCGCCTGCAACTCGCCCCTTTCCAGCCGCTTGAGACGCCATCTACCGCGCAGCGTAAGAAATTTCTTTATCCCAAAACCCACCCCCTCACCCCGCATGGCCAACTTGCCCAACCTCTATCTGTGGGGATGGGAGCGACCCGAAGACTTCGAGTTCCTCAGCGCTGACAAGAAAGTCGGCGTCGCGTTCCTCGCCAAGACGATCTCTTTGGCCCCACCTCTGGCCGCCGCCCTGCCGAAATCCAGCACTCCGACGGACTCGCCTTTCTTTACCAGCGTACGCGCACAAATCCGTCCTCGTCTCCAACCTCTTCGAATCAATCCTGGCACTCCTCTCATGGCCGTGGTCCGCATCGAATCCGTACGCGGCGCGTTTCTCGACGCCTACTCGAATCAAACCGTCCCTGGCCCGACACTTTCTCAATCGGACTTCTCCGTCTTTGCCGCCGAAATTGCGAACACAGCACAAATTACTGGCGTCACTGCCATCCAAATCGACTTCGACGCAACGCTCAGCGAACACGCCCTCTATCGCGACCTGCTCATCGAAGTCCGCAAAAAACTCCCTCCTAATTTTCCCCTCAGCATCACCGCGCTAGCCTCTTGGTGCATCGGCGACCGCTGGCTCGACCAGCTTCCTCCCGGCACCATCGATGAAGCCGTCCCCATGCTCTTCCGCATGGGCCAGGGCACTTTCGAAGTCACCCACTACCTCGCAAACGGCAACAGCTTCACCGTCCCCGCCTGCACAACCAGCCTCGGCCTTTCCACCGATGAACCCTTCTCGCATGACATCGTCTCGGGAAAATTTTCCGGACTTGCATTCAGCGTTCGAGAGAAACGCATTTATGTTTTTTCTCCGCGAGCCTGGCAACAAACGGACACTGAAAGGCTGTTGAACGATATTTCGGGTGAGCCGGGAAACTAGAAGTCCGTCGCGCTTAGCGACAGTGATAAGCGCACAGAAATTTTGATTCGGAGGTCAGAATGCTTAAGAAAATTAGCCACTCAGTTCTTACTGCGATGCTCGTCGCCGCGCTCATCCTTCCACCCGTTCCCGTCGCCGACGCCTGCGGCCCGTGGCTCTCACAAACTGTTTTCACCGACATGAAGTCGCCCGATTTCGACTACGGCGAATTTCTACGGGGCCGTCTCGGCATCGTCCAGCCTTCGTATTACGACATGTTTCTCTTCGCCGCCTATCGCAATCTTTCCGGTGCGGATTTCACAAAAGACGAACTCAACGCGCTTAATCCGGCAATGAACACGAACCCGACGGCGGCAACTTCCGAACGTGAACGTCTCGCCGCCGACCCCAATCAGCCTGCCGAAGTCACGCTCTGGCACAAAGCTGTCGCGGACACCAACTGGGATCGCAAGGACTATCCTGACGCGCACGGCGTTATTCGCTCCGAATCCCGCGACGGGAATTACATCGAGTATTACAACTGCCTTCCCGACGCTTTCAAAACCGCCCGCGAACGCCTCGACCAGCATCGCAAGCAATTCGGCCCGGACAACGCCGCTGTCCAGTCCTGGCTCGCAGCCCAGCGCCAGGTGTTCGAGAATTGCGGCGCGCCCTATCAATTCAACAAGCCGCCCAAGGAAGCTGTCGTCCCGGTCGCCGCTGCCGAATCCGATCCGCCCGTCATCCGCGCCGACCGCCAGTATCAAATCGCCGCCGCTTATCTCTACGGCGGCGATTTCAATGCGGCTGCCGCACGTTTCGAGGAAATCTCTAAGTCCAAGGACTCGCCCTGGCGTGAACTCGGAGCCTACCTGCAGGCACGCGCACTCATCCGCAGAGGAACCCTTGGCGATGGCAAAGGCAATCTCGACAAGGCCGCTCTCATTGCCGCGGAAAGAATTCTTCAGCAAATCGTCGCTGACCCTGCGCAAGCAAAGGTAAAACCCGCCGCTCAGCGCCGCCTCGATTTTCTTGCCGCTCGTCTCCACCCCGAACAACGCCGCCTCGAACTCGCCGAAAGACTCACACGCCCCGGCGCCAGCACCAATTTCGATCAGGACAAGAGCGACTACTTCTGGCTGCTGGATCGTTTGGGCTGGACACTCGGCGCGAAAGACGATCTAACCAACTGGATTTCTTCGATGAAGCTCAACTCGCCGCAAGCTGCGGACGAAGCGATTTCTCAGTGGCAAAAAACAAAATCTCTGCCCTGGCTCGTCGCAGCGTTCTGCAAAACGGAAGCGACTCGCCCCGAAGTGCCCGCGCTCCTCAAGGCTGCGGAAGCTGTCTCTCCAAATTCGTCCGCCTACGCAACTCTTCGATTTCACAGCCTGCGCTTGCGCGCAAAACTGGAAAAAGACTCTTCGGGAGTGATCCTCAGTCTTAACGACGTGCTTAACGGCCCCTTCCCGGAGATGTCGCTTTCTGCGCAAAATCAATTCCTCGCTCTCCGCATGAGCCTCGCCCGCTCTTTCGACGAATTCTTGCAGTTCGCCTCTCGTACTCCCGCTGGCGTCGCCTACAACTTCGGCGACGATTCGGACGGCGGCATGCGAGACAAATTGCCATCCAAAGACGGCAAACCGCCCGAATCGCAACTCGACGCTGACTCCGCAATTATTTTCTCCGAGAAACTTCCTCTCTCGCTGCTTGCCGCGGCTTCGAAAAAAGAATCGCTTCCGCTCGGCGTTCAGCGTCGCCTGACCCTCGCCGCGTGGACTCGCGCCATCTTGCTCAAAAACGATTCCATCGCTCAGCAACTCGCACCGCGCGTCACTGCTCTTGTCAATGAGCTGAAACCCGCGCTCGAAAGTTACGCGTCTGCTCAATCCGCCGAAGATCGTAACTTCGCGGCCGTCTTTGCCATCCTTCGCTCGCCCGGATTCCGGCCCTTTGTGGAAACCGGTTTCGGCCGCGAAACACCCACAGAGGAACTCAACAATATTCACGACAACTGGTGGTGCTCTTTGCAGCCAAAACCGCCAGGCGCACAACCGACCGCCGGCACCTACTCCCACTACCAGTGGCATACGTTTTCCTCTGCGCTCAAGCAGATCTATCCCGAAAGCGACAGTTCCGCCGCAAGATTCATCTCGCAAGAAGATCAGAAGGTCGCCGCGGACGAACTCGAACAACTCGACAAATTGCCGCCCGGCCCCGAATGGCTCGGCGCCGAAACCCTCGCATATGCTGCCGCCCATCCCGACGACCCGCGCGTCCCCGAAGCGCTTCACCTAACGGTCCGCGCGACGCGCTACGGCTGCACAGGTGACGGCGCCGCAAAAATCTCCAAATCTGCCTACGACATTCTGCACAAAAAATATCCCGACGACACGTGGACCAAGAAAACTCCGTACTGGTTCAAATAAGCCAAGGCATCCGTTCGAACCGCGGTCTTTCGAACCGCGCTGTTTCTAATCAAGTAAACTTGAAAAGTCAGGTATAATGGGTGTGAGGTCGAGCCGGCTGGCTCGCGTTCCGCGGCACTCAAGGGAGTTCTGTGTCGCTTTGCCCGGCCTCGTCGCCAACCATATTACGCACTGCCTCTAAGTATTGAATCCAATCACCCTTAAAACCCTTTGGAATCAATACCTACAAAATCCCCTCCCCTAAGTCCTTTGTTCCTCATACTTACGAAAGACGAGGGGGTTGGGGCTCGCTTCACCTTTCTGCCGCTGTAACCTTTCGGAGGAAACTACTCGATGGGTTCAGCGACGAATCAATAGGCCAAGCCGTCATAGAAATATTTCTGCGGAAACAGTACGCTAGTACCGACGGAATACTGTAGTCAGCCTTAAGTAGGTCTCGCGATCTCGAGCCCGAGGGTGCCCATGCCAGGTCGTTTTTCAGTTCGTACACGCGTAATTCTCTTGCTTGCAGCTGTGCCTTTCTTCTTCAAACCTGCGGCAGCTCTTGCCCAGGAGCCGATCCCATTGGAGCCGGATCGCCCCGGAACCAATCCGGCTGAAATGAAGAATGAGCAATCGCCTGTGCATGTTTACGTGACCGTGCGGGAAGCCACCGGTCTGGCGCTGGACCACAGCGCAAACGTCACGTTGAACTGCCCGTTGGCAGGTGTCACCTTGAGCGGCTCGACGAAAGACACTTCGCAAGTTCAGTTCATGCACATTCCAGCCGGCGATTGCAAAGTGGACGTGGCATCCGAAGGCTTTAAGAAAACAACCGAGCGAGTCACAGTCAACGAAACGGTCGTCACTCGGATTCAGTATGTCTTTGTATATCTCCACCCGGAATCGGAAACGCAAGGATCCGCTGTTCGCCCCGTCGTTACTCCGGGTTTGCTCCAGGAGATGGACAAATCCGCGGATGCAATCCGCAAGAGTAAGGTTGACGACGCGCGCAAACATCTGGACAAGGCGCTTCGCATCTCGCCCAACAATCCTGACGTTCTGTACCTGGACGGCCTTCTGGCAATGAATCAGAGTAACTACCCGACAGCGAAACAACGGTTTCAGCGGGCCGTTTCTCTCTATCCCTCGCATGAGCGTTCGTTGTTGGCGCTCGGCGAAGTCGAAGTGAAGCTCAATGAAAACGAACCTGCGGCACAAACGATGGAAACGCTTCTGCGCCAGGATTCTTCTTCCTGGCGCGCACACATGATAGCTGCCGCCGCGTATGCACAGATTCAGGACTATGCAAAGGCGGAAAAGCACGCAGAACGCGCCATGAGCTTGAGCGGAGCCAACAGTGGCGCCGCCCAGCTGCTTCTGGGCCAGATTCTCGCAGCCGAAGGAAATCGCGATGCCGCGCGAAAAGAGTTGCAGGATATCGTCGCGAACAAACCCAACGATCCAATTGCCGCGGCTGCCCGCCAGGCGCTCGCAGGCCTGGATAAGACCAGCGCCGCTGCGTCAGAGCCGAGTCACGTCGGAACCGGAGTGCTTCCCGTTTTCTCCGCGACTGCGATGCGCGTATGGGCGCCTCCCGATGTAGACGTCGCACCGCCTTCCGTCTCGACAGACGTCGCGTGCTCCGATACAGACGTCATTCAACAGGCGGGATTGGCCGCAAAACGCCAGTTTGAAAACCTCGAGCGTTTCGTGGCGACCGAGCACATCGAGCACGAAGAGATTGCGGGAGACGGACAATCAGCGCATCTTCGCACTCGCGATTTCAACTACATGGTTTTCGTTGAGCAGGACAAAAAGGATAAACAGCTATACCTGGACGAAAAGCGTGACGGCGGGACGGGAGTCGATGAGTTCCCTACGTCTTTGGCGACAGTCGGACTGGTTGGTCTAGGTATCGACATTTTCCAGCCCGGCTTTTCAAAAGCGCTTACGTTCAAGTGTGAAGGCCTGGGGCAGTGGCGGGGAAAAGCGGCTTGGGTCGTGCACTTCACGCAAAAACCGGGCGAGCGGTCTTTTCTTCGGCTTTGGCAGACGAAGATTCGGACGGTGGAAGTTCCACTCAAAGGCCGCGTATGGATATCCACTAACAGTTTCGATGTGTTGCACGTTGAAACCGATCTTCGGGATCCGATGAAAGAGTTGGAGTTGGCGCGCGACCATATCTCGATCGATTACGGTCCGGTGGAATTCAAGAAATCTAAAACGGAGCTGTGGCTTCCGTGGACAGCGGAAATATTTCTTGACCTGCACGGCCACCACTACCATCACCGCCACACACTGTCGAACTACGCTCTGTTTGACGTAGCGACGGACAACAAGATCAGCGCGCCCAAGAATGTGCCGGTTGAAAACGATGACAAACCTTAGCCAGATCCAAAGCAGAAGCAGCAGTAAATCTGCCACGTCTGCCAACAAAAACAGCTAGTCCAAAACTGAAAAGCGCCCCGGCATAGCCGAGGCGCTTTTACCGCGATGAAATTTGAGCAAACGAATTACGGCTTGGTTGGCGTCGTTGTTGGAGCCGGCTTTGCCGCTGCGGGCTTTGCCGGTGTAGCCGAGGCCTTCACGGGATAAGCCTGATCGAACAAACGGATGATGTCCTGCGTTACATCCGCCTGATTCGAGGCATAGATAATCACCTGGGCTTGGGAAGACGTATCGAAGATCGCGCTATAGCCGTTTTCACGGGCATAACGATCCAGAACGTCTAGCATCTTGCGGCCGATGCGTTCGCGCACATCACCCAGCGCCGCCTGCACGTCTTCGTTGTACTCCTCTTGCTTGCGTTGAGCCTGCTTGGCGAGTCCCTCGCCTTGCCGAGTCAAGCGAGCTTGTTCTTCCTGGCTCAGCGTATTCTGGCCAGCTTGAAGCCGCTTGCGCAGATCGTCGATCTGCTTGTTCAGCGTTTCCAACTCAGTCTGGCGAGCTGCAAACTGCGATTGCAGCTCCGCCGACGCTTGCTTGCCTTCCGCCGTGCTGGCAATCGCGGCCTGAACATTTAACACACCAACTTTTGCCGCTGCGGGAGCCGCTCCTGCCGGTGCGGCCTGCGCATTGGACGCAACTGCGCCGATCAGCGCGGCGGCGGCCAACACCGTCATACGAAACATCTTGTTCACAGTAGTCTCCTTGTTTTGGTTGGACGCAGCGCGCCCACCTCGGGCCAAATCGCGTTGGCCAAACTCGTAATCCGCTTCCCTACGGGGTCTCGCGGGGGATTTACAAACGAGAAAGTATAGCCGAGCCCCTCCGCCCGCCGCAATGGGTATAAGCCGAGGACTGCTGACACCGTCGCGGAACACACTAAAAGGTCCGATGCCGAGGATCCGGCACAACGTTGTCTCCTCGTCCGCCGCTCCTGCTGCGGGTAGCTCAGTTCGGCACCGGGAACAGAAGCACTCGGTTGTGCGCCTGATCGACGATTACGGCCATGTTCAGGAACTGATCGATTGCAACCTGATTTGTTTGTAGTTGGTTGATAGTCGAGCCCAATGGCGGCGGCCCGGGCAAACCGTACGAACGTCGCGTTTTAAACGGACTCGATAGCGTATCCACGATCGAAATCGTGTTGTTCAGCGTGTTGACGGTCATAATTCCGCCGGTCTGCGGATTAATTGCCAGCGACGTGGGATTAATGCCGACGCGTACGCTGGACGACGCACCTGTGTCGGGATTGAACGAACTCACGAGATTACCGCCGCTCGAAACGGCGTAGAAGAGTGTTGGAGAAACCGAGGGATCAAACACAACTCCGGTGGGAGTCAACGTGACTTGGCCGACCGCTGCCGTTGTGCTCTTCGCAGGTGACGTCGAACCGATATCGACCGAGTCCAGCACGCCGCGCGGGAAAGAACTGGTCAGGGCGAGTGCGGTAACGACGGCCAAGCCGTTGTTGTTCGTACCGCGGTCCGGATCGACGGCGATAGCAATCGGGGCAGTATCCACGCCGATCGAAATTGCACTCAATGTTGTTGGAGGCGTGGTCGGAGGAGTGGTGACCGGCGGAAAGAGCAAGCCGAGATTAATTTCCGAGACTGTGTTTTGTTGCGTATTCGCGACAAGCGCGGCGCCAGTGCCTTCATTGATGGCAACACCGATCGGTCCGCTGCCGGTTGTGACGTCGGGAACCGCCTGCTTCTTGTTGACGATGTCCAGAATTGACGCGGTGCCGGCACCGTTGTTTGCGACCACCGCAAGACCAAACCGCGGAGTAACGGCGACGCCCGACGGGCTGCTGCCGGTGGCAAGGTTAAAGAAAGTTCCAAAATTTGCGTTATTCACAAACTTGTCGAACCGGCCGGAAGGCAGGAACGTCGGCAGTTGCGGCGCAATGTCAATCACCGAGACATTGTTGCAGCCGCTGTTGCTGACAATCGCCTGGGGAGCAAAACCGCCGAGTCCTAGTTGATCGGCGATGGCCACCGACGCAGGTTTTGCCGCGGGGTTGCCGCTGGTATCTTTGCAAACTACAGAGAGATCGACAACTTTCACGACAAAGAAGTCGGAGGCATTTGAAGTCGCGCCGCCGCTCACAACATCAAGTGTGTAATGATGCGGAACCGCCAGGAACGAGGCGGGAATCGTGACGTCGATCTCGCGATCGCTGACAACAGTCGGACTCGGGACTGCGGTGCCATCCAACCGGACGCCTGTACCGCTGCCCGAAAAGCCGGAACCGAAAATCTTCACGCCGACGAGGTTGCTAGCGGAAGTCTGGGTCCCCTGCGGGAAATTTGCGCCGGGAATTCCACCCTGAGTGAACGGATCGCTTGGCGACGCGCTGGGCACAATCACCTCGGTGATGTGCACGGGCTTGAGCGCGGCCGCAGACGACGTGGGACCGAGGCCTACAAGCGTCACCGTACCTGTGCTGGAGTTCACGACAAGCGCTTGATTCGTGGCGGCATCCACAGCGAGGCCGCCGTTGAGTGCGATGTCAACGGAATATCCGGTGGTCGCCGCGGGCACCGTACTTGTCTGCACGGGACTTGGCCCCGGTGAAAGCTGTATCCACGCGTAACGCTGCTGTGTAGCGGGATTGGAAACAGAAAGCTGGTTCTGCGGCCCGTTATAGGAAACGAGCAAATTCGCGAACGGTTGAAAGGCAACGCTCGTGGTGCCGAGAAGTTCCGGCGCACCTGCGCAAGTGGTTGTGTAGAACGTGCAACCGCCCGTGCTCGTAGCGCGGAAAGAGACAGAAGAGAAGTTCTGATCAAGCGAGTTGAGCATGTTGATTTGTGGGCCGTTCTGTCCGGTCGCGTTGGCATCGGCGGCGGCAACAAGACCCGTGATCGGGTTAACGGCAACGCCTTGCGTGGTTTGAGAAAGGCCGCCGATGGAAATATTCGGCTGGGCGAAATAGACAAAACTGTTCACATCGCCAACGGCGGTGTCGTTCACCGTCGACGCGAGTGCGTACGTAAAAGTAGTGCTGTTGATGACGCTCTGGACGCCAAATGCGCCATTAAACTTCGCGCCATTCGCGCCGTCGGGCACACCTTCGATTAGGACCGTGCCGGGTGTTGCGGGGTTTATCCCGTGATCCAGGACTGTAACAACCGTGACCAGTCCCGAGGTGAGCGACACGTTCTTGATGTTTTGGCGATCCGATTGATGGAGCACGTCGACGCCGGTGGTGGCGCCGAGACCGCCGGGACTCACAACGGCCGTGTGGCTATGCGGCAGCATCGCAATTTGCGGATAGAGACCGGTGGTCAACGTTACTTGTCCGGAGACGCACGGTGACGTCGCTGAGTTCGGCGGGTTTGGCGGCTGCAGCGTGACAGTGAGGCAGTCCGTCGCACCGGTGTTCAAATCGAGAAGAAACCCAACTCGCGCAGTCGTCGGGTTTGCCGAAGAGGAGTATGCGACGACGGCGTGATTCGTATCGGAATCCACTCCAACGGAATACGGAAACGGCGTTGGAGGCGGCGTGGTCTGGCCGGGTAGCGGTGGCTGTGGCGGAATGTAACCCGCCAGAGAAATCGTCGTGATCGGCGCGATAGGAGTTACAGAGCTGCTGTTTAGAGGCGGAAGCGGAAAGACAGACACGGACTGGTCTTTGAAGCTAACGACGGCGACTTGATGCAGCGTGTGGTTGATGGAAACGGATGTTGGGACGTTGACGGTGGCGGTGAAGCCCATAGGCGTGAGTGTTCCGTTGCTACCGCTGCCGCCGATCTGGAAGAAGTCGACGCGATTTTGCCCTGTGGATGCGACAGCAGCAATTCCGCGTTCCTGGTCGATGTCGATGGCACTTGCCTGCGTTAGAGGGTGGCCGTCAACGCCGTTGGCAACAGATACGCCGATCGCTGGAGAAACCGTTTGGTAGTCCGGGAAGAGCGAAAAATTTATTACAGCCGGGCTGTTGTCGGCCGGCAACGGAGGGAAAGTGCGATTTACCGCGAGCTGATACAGGCCGGGCTGTGCGGAGTTGGCGCCGGAAGAGGATACCAGGAGATTGACTTGCCGGGCAGAGGCAGCGGAGACAGGAACAGTGTTGCCAAGGAACGAGTACTGCACGAAGCTGCTCGACGGACCGAAGTAGCCGCCGTTGACTATTACGTCCAACGGGTTCGTTTGAGAACCTTGAATATACGAGTCCGGCACGGAAGCAACCGCAGAGGCACGAGCCGGAACAACGCTGAACTTGAACGGCCCGGTCCCCGTTGTGACGGTCTGGGTCGGGTCAGACACAGTCACGGTGTAGGTGTCGGCGGCTTGCAGATCGCTGGCAGCGAGCCTAACCCGCACGCCGGTTGATGCGGGCGCCGTCGTTGTCGTGGTCGGAATAGGGAACAATATTTTGAGCTTTGGATTGCCAAAATTGAAAGTCTGCGTTCCGCCAAGGGTATTCGTGAAGGTCACCTGCGAGGCGGACGTAACACCCGGCGCGAAAATGTACAGATCATAAGAGGCAACGCCCTGCGGCATGATCGTGGGCGAAATTCCATTGAAGGCGATAGGGCCGGCGGTGGCTATGGTGATCGTGCCGATAGCGAATCGAGTTGGATCGGCCTTCGAAGTCACAACGAGAGTCGCCGTCGCAGTCGTTGGGACAGTCGCCGGCGCCGTGAAAAGGCCGTTCGCGTCAATCGAACCGCACGCGGGGCTACAGGTCGTGAGCTGCGGAAAGTTTATGCCTTTAGCGAGGTCGATCTGGCCTTGGGAGACCAGCCAGGTTACGCCTTGCGATTGCAGATCGTTCGTCAGCGTTGCCGAGAATTGAAACTTGGAGCTTGTCGGAACAGTCGCAGTGGGAGGAGACAAAACCACGGAAATGCCGGAATCGACCTGGACGACGGAAGTGTCGGTCTTCTTTGTGTCGGCGGCGGAAGTCGCCGTTAGGGTGACCTCAAGGATGCAAGTCTGCTGACTGCCGGAAGTGCAATTCGATCCCGTGATTTTTGTCGGATCGGGTATTTTTTGCGGAGCTGTAAAAATCACGGTGTTGTTGGTGGAGTTCGCGGGAATGTTGCCGGAGTCCGCGCTGCAGGCCGTCGCCGTTCCCGTCGTTTGTTTTCCCGTGCTATCGAACGTGGAGGTCGCGTAAGTGCAAGTCCAGGTGACGTTGGTGTTCGTGCTGCCCGTGACGTTCGCGGTGAATGTGATCGATTGCGTGACGATAACGGTCAGAGGCGCCGTCGTTGTGCCCTTTGGCGATATGGAAACAACAACAACGTTGCCAACGCCCTTACTGCCGCCGCAGCCGGACAGAGTGAGAGCGGCCAGGATTGCCGCCGTTAGAAATAGCTTGAGTGTTGCAAACTTCGTGCTCACGAGTTCCCCCACAAATTCAGTTAGAGCGACCGAGCCGCTCCCGTTTTCTTCCAGTTTTCCAACCCAAACTTTTTCGCCGCGGGCTCATCGGCCCGGCTACGAACCCGTAACATTAAAAAGTGCGGCTGACGGTGAACCGGAACGTTGTCGCCGGCTCAAAATAGTTCAAACGGCCCGGATTATCGAGCACGCTGCGCAACTGAGTCTTAACATCAAGCCATTGATCAGGCGATAGCGTCCGGGGATAAAAGCCGCGATCAAATGGAAATCCGGCGGGACAGGGCGCAAGAGCATCATTAACACTCGACGGCTCGCAGATCTGGGTCGGGTCGATGAACGGATTCTGCGCAACGAGCTGTTCCCTCAAGCGATGAACGTTGTACGCGTAGTAGATCCGGAACGGAGCCTGAACGATCGGCAACTGGATGACAAACTCAATACCGGCCGAACCGCGCAGCCGGAAATTCGTTCCGGATGCGATGGGTAACCGCGTGCCTATGTTCGCGGTCGGGAACAGACAAGCCAGGCTTTGGGAACCCGGCGGGCAGGCAGGGTCCAACGCGGAGGGATTGAGTTTCAGTCCATTGCGGTTCGCGATGCCGCTCGTGCCACCGTCGAAGAAGAAGGCGGTCTGGAAGTACTGCTTCACGATTGGAATGCGGTACTCGACGTTCCCAAACGCCTGCGCGTCCCCGCCCGGAAGCGTCGCGGTATAGATGAGCGATGGAATGGTGAACGAACCCGCGCTGGTAGCGACCGGTATAGAAGTTGCGGTCGGGATGAAGGTGACAGGCGAAATGGACCGGATGTCGTAACCACGAATGTCGTCTTCGCCGCCCATATAGAAACGGCTGTAAGGCGGAATTTCCTTGCCGCCAAAACCTGTCGTGTACGCGACGCGGGCGCGATAGCCAAAAACATTCCTGCGTTTGTTGACGGGGCGGAATTGCTTGAACTCGGCGACGTTTGTGATGGTGTTAACGTTGCCGCCGAGCGGGCCGCCCGTGAACGCCATCGTATAAAGGTAGCTCTTGCCCGTCGTCGGATTCACTGGGTTGTCGACGGAATTGTAGGTGATGGTCGGCGTGATCGTGCTCGAAACGATACCTTGCAGCGCGCTCGGTCCCGCAAAGCTGCGGTACTGAATCGACTGGAACAATAATTTTGAAGCGTCGTTGAATGCGGTGATATTGGTGCGAGTGAGTCCGTACGTCAGGCCGACGCGCGTGAACGAAAATTTCCGCAACGGATAACTGGCGAAGGCCGTGAAACCAGTGCTGTCCTGGTTGTAATTCTGGATGAACTGGGGATTGATGCTGACGTTCTGGCCAAAAAGGAGCGATTCCTGCTTCGCCTGGTCGTAACTGTAGCGGCTCGAAAACAGCGTGAAGCCGGTGCTGATCGGCCGATCGAAAAGATAAGGCTCGGTGAAACCAAACATGAAGCTGCGCTGAAGGCTGCCGAATTGGGCGGAAAACGTAAGCGTTTCGCCCAAGCCGAGGAAATTGTTGGTCTGATAGGTCAGGCCGATGAACCCGCCGGCAAGTCCACTGACGCCGCCGTTTAACCCGATCGATTGCTTGCCCTTTTCCTTGACCTTCAGATTGAGGTCGACCGTGCCTTCCTTCGTATTGCGCTTGATTTCGACGGCCTTGTCGGCTTCGATGCGATCGAAATAATCCAGCTGGTTCAGCCGAAGGATGCTGATTTCCCATGCCCGCTTGTCGAACAGAGCGCCTTCGTCGAGCAGCAATTCACGGCGGATGACCTTGTCGCGCGTGGTGGTGTTGCCGGTAAAATCGATACGCCGCACGTAGTATTGCTTTTGCTCATCGAAACGCAGCGTAACGTTGATTATTTTTTTCGCGTCGTCAATGTCGAATTCCGGCTCGGCCGTGAAGTCGATGAAGCCGAAGCGGCCATACTCGCTCGTGTAATTCTTCAGCGCTTTGCGAAGCTTGTCGACGTCCAAAACGTCGCCCTGCTTGAGGGGAAAGAACGATTTCAATGCATCCACTTTGAGGGACAGCTGTTTGTCTGGATCGGCGCTGACTATTTTCAGCGTTCCCATCGTGTAGCGATTGCCTTCTTCAATCGGAATGGTGATGTTGACGGCCTTGCCGTTCGATTTGCCGAGAACCAGTGGAACACCAAGACGATTGTTGCGCGTGTCGAGATTTTCGATGATTGGGCCGTTGGGCGCCACGAGCACGCGGAAATAACCGTTGTCCTGATAGAGGCCGCGGACGCCGACTTCGAGATCCTCGTTCAACTTGTCGCGGTCATACGTCTTGGACATCACTGGAATGAAGGTGAGGTAGAGAGGAATGCCGTAAGGGCGGTCGTTGCGCATCGCACGGGTCAATTTGCGGTCGCTGAAGGCATGGTTGCCGGTGAACTTGATCTTGCCGACTTTGACCTTGGGGCCTTCGTCAATTTTGAAAATCAGGATGACGGCGTTGCTCGACGCGATGCGTTCGTACTGCGGGGTGACTTTTGCAAATTGCCGGCCGTGTTCTCCGAGCAGTTCACCCAGCACCACTTCCGCTTTCTTGATTTTCGTCGGATCGAACTGGCTCTCAACCGTCAGCCCGACCTTGCGTTCTTTGAAGCGGTCGAGAATGTCGGATTCAGATACGGAATGGATTCCGTCGTAGCGGATGCGGCGGATCACCGGCCGCTCTTTCACTTCAAAAATAATGATTTTGGAATTCGCGTGGTCGGCGGAATCTTCCACTCGCAACTTCACATCTTCGAAAAACTGGGTATTCCACAGCGCCTGGAAATCGCGGCGCAGTGTCTCTTCATTATATGTGTCGTTTTCACGGCTAAAAATGCGCGCCTTCAGGGTGTCATTGCGGACGCGGCGGTTGCCAATGAACTCAATTCGTTGAATGACGAAAACATCGCCTTGCACATTCTGCGTTCCGGCTTGACTCGTGTTGTCTTCCGTCGTCGCTTCGAGTGTAACGAGATCCAGGCTTTCGGACATCAAATAGCGGTGTTTCGTTGAAGGCGAAGGCGGCTGCGGGTGATTGTCGACCGGCGCTTGTGCGCGCAACGAGAAAGCGCTCGTCGCCAGCAACACTGCTGTGACGAGCCAACGTGTTCCGGCCTGTTTTGCGCGATACGAAAAACAGACTCTGCTGTAAGCGGCCGATGAAGGCTTCAAGGCCGCGCCCCCGAACGCAAGTTGTTCTTCTCCTGCCGAGCCCGGTGTGGGCCGGCTTTTGTGCACGCCTCCGGCAAGGCCGGGACTGCACGCGTGGTGTCAGATTCCTTAGTGGATAACCGGGGTTGCCTCAACAACAGGTCGGAACGACAGGCCATCCCCTGCGACATACATTTGCAGCGTCGCTGGCCTTTGAATCCCTCCCTGAATCAGAGCCTCCGAGAGCGGGTCTTCCACGTACTTTTGCAGCGCCCTTCGCAGCGGCCGCGCTCCATAATTGCGGTCCGCACACGTCTTCTCGAGAATCCACTGTCTCGCTTCTGGTGACAGCACCACCTGTACCTGGCGGTGGATGAGTGTATCGTTCATTTGGCCCACGAGCAAATCAATGATGCGGAGCAACTCCTCATCGCCGAGCGGACTAAAGATGATGACTTCGTCCAGGCGATTGAGGAATTCCGGATTGAACGCCTTCTTCACTTCGTTCATCACCAGTTCTTCCATGGATTTTGCGCCGGCTTCGTCCGTGCCACTTTGAAAGCCCATTCCGGTGCGCTTTTGCAAATGGCGCGCGCCCAGATTGGAAGTCATGATGATGATCGAATTGCGGAAATCAACGGTATTGCCGAGCCCGTCGCTCAGCTGGCCATCTTCAAACACCTGCAACAATATATTGAACACATCGGGATGAGCCTTCTCGATTTCGTCGAGCAGGATTACCGAGTACGGCGTGCGCCGAACACGTTCCGTCAGCTGTCCACCCTCTTCGTAGCCAACATAACCTGGGGGCGCGCCGATCAGTTTCGAGACGGAGTGCTTCTCCATGAATTCAGACATATCGAAGCGCACCAACGACTTTTCGGAGCCAAAGAGAAATTCCGCAAGGCGCCGAGCGACCTCAGTCTTGCCAACACCGGTCGGCCCAAGAAAGAAGAAGCATCCGACCGGACGCGCAGGAGATTTCAACCCCGCACGGCTGCGGCGGATTGCGCGAGCGAGCGCGGTAATCGCCCTGTCCTGACTGATGACACGCTTGTGCAATTCCTGCTCGATACGCAGAAGCTTCTGTTGTTCGTCTTCCTTGATGGAAGTAACGGCAACGCCAGTCCATCGCGAAACGACCTCTTCGATGTCTTCGCGCGTGACGATACCGGTCGTCGCATCGTCGAGCTTGTACCGCTCCCGGAGTTGGCGCAGATTTTCTTTTTCCTTGCGCTCTTCTTCGGAATAAAAGCGAGCCTTTTCAAATTCGTGGGCAGCGATTGCGCTTTCCATGCGGTGCGTAATGAACTTCACGCGCTTTTGCACTTCGCCGACTTCTTCGGGCACAGTCGCCTGGCGTAGCTTCACGCGAGCGCCGGCTTCATCAATCAGATCAATGGCCTTGTCTGGAAGGAAGCGGTCGGGTATATAGCGGTTCGAAAGATAGACCGAATAACGCAGGGCTTCGTCTGTATAGGTCACCGCGTGAAACTTTTCATATCGCTCGCGGACGCCGTTGATAACTTGAACGGCTTCTTCCTCGTTTGGCGCCGGAACTTTCACGGCTTGGAAGCGCCGTTCGAGCGAGCGATCTTTTTCAACGGACTTACGATACTCGGCAGGTGTTGTGGCACCGATACATTGAATTTCACCGCGCGACAGTGCCGGTTTCAGAATATTCGCCGCATCCAGCGAACCTTCGGCTGAACCCGCACCGACCAGCGTGTGCAACTCGTCGATAAACACGATGGAGTTCTGACTCTCCATCAATTCTTTCATGATCGTCTTCAACCGCTCTTCAAACTGTCCGCGATATTTTGTTCCGGCGACGATTAAGGAAAGATCCAGCGAAAGAATGCGCTTGTCGGCAAGGAAAGGCGGCACGTCCGCGTCGGCAATGCGCTGCGCCAATCCCTCGACAATGGCTGTTTTTCCAACACCCGGCTCGCCGATCAACACAGGATTGTTTTTCGTGCGTCGGCAGAGTATTTGAATTACGCGGTCAACTTCATTCTCGCGCCCAACCAGAGGATCCAGCGAACCCTCCGCCGCGGCACTCGTTAGGTCGCGGCTGAATTCCGCAAGCAGAGAAGTTTCCTTCGGACGCGACGCAGGAGTCTTTTCACCGCTGGTGCGCGCCAATTCTTCGCGCAACGAAGTAAGCCGCAGCCCGCGCTCCATCAGGATCTCGGCGCCAAAACACTTTTCTTCCCTGAGAATTCCCAGCAGTAGATGTTCGGTCCCGACATGCTTCACACCGAGCCGTTCCGCCTCTTCCGCCGCCATATTGAGGATGCGCTTGCATTCCGCGCTCAGCGGCACTTCGACGGACGTCGAAATGCGCTCGCGAATCGTGATGCGCGCTTCGATCTCTTTGCGAATCGACTCAATCGAGCCTTGCTGCCGCAGAAAACGGTTCGCTAGTGCCTTGTCCTCACGCATCAAGCCGAGCAGCAAATGTTCGGTCTCAATGTAAGGACTGCCGTACTGACTCGCTTCGTAGCGTGCAAAAAAAATGACGCGCCGCGCTTTTTCTGTATAGCGTTCGAACACGTTAGCTCGTTTCTCCCCCGCTGGCTGCCTGCAAGTCCAGCTTTCCAGGGACCCCGCTCGCAAGCGTCGCCGCTTTGCGAGTTTTCAGAACACCGTGTTCTAGTCCGAGGATTCGGTCGCATCGTTCCGCCAGTTTCAGGTTGTGCGTGGCGATGAGCGACGTCAACCCATGCGTGCGATGCAGTCGTTCCAGCAATTCAAACACGGCCCAAGCGTTCTGCTCGTCCAGATCTCCGGTGGGTTCGTCCGCCAGCAGCACGCGTGGTCCGGTGACGAGCGCCCGGGCAATCGCGACTCGCTGCTGTTCCCCTCCGGAAAGCTCCCCCGTGCGGTGGTCGGCTCGCTCCGCAAGCCCCACTTCATTGAGCCATTTCTTCCCTTTATCCAGAGCCCTGGAAATAGACTCCCCCCGCAGCAGCAACGGCATCGCTACATTTTCGGCTGCCGTGAAATCCGGCAACAACTGGTGCCGCTGCCACAAAAATCCGATGCTGCGATTCCGAAAATCCGCGAGCGCAGCTTCATTTTTGGTTTCAATGTGTTTCGATTCGAAGTATATAGTACCGCTCGTTGGCGTGTCTAGCGCAGCCAGGAGATGCAAAAGCGTGCTTTTGCCCGCTCCAGACGGAGCTACAATCGCAACCATCTCTCCGCGCTTCAGTTCGAGATTCGCCTCTTTTAAAACGATTAAGCGCTGCTGCGGGTGATCGTAAATTTTCTGCAGCCCGCGCGCTTCCAGGATAACTTCAGACGGATTTCCGCGCTCGCGCAGAGCGCTTTCTACCGTCGGGCTGGTTCCGTTGGGACTCAATTTTCCTGCGTCCTCAATACCGCTATGTCGAGCAATTGCCGGGCCAGGGCTTGCCGGCTCCTCACCAAGTTAGATGCAATCCTAGCCGCTATCCGTGACCCGGCTCACGGGTCTGTGCTGTTTTGCCTCTAGCCCAACTGGTTCCCTTTTTCGCCCGAACGTTGCCGCTCGTCTTTTGGGCGATTATTGAACCATTTTGAACCACCAGCAACTCTAATTAATTGTGCAACTTACGGTGGGATTTTTCTACACACCGACGATGGGGGAGACCGTCGAGTTTACCCACCTGCCTCTAGGCCTTATCCGGTGCAAACTTCGGGCCAAATTAGCGTCAAAAAAGGACAGGTCGCGGAGGGAGGCTATTCGAACCGCAAAATCTCAACCGGCAACAACTTCGCCGCTGCCCTTGCCGGAACCAGCGTGGCTCCCACAGAAATGAACATGGCTGCCAGTGAAATCCACAGGCCATCGAGAAGGTTCGCATGAAACGGGACAAAGGCTACCGCGTATACCTGCGGGTCAAGAGGGATCCAGTGCCAGGTACCCGCACTCCAGGCAAAAACATAGCCGAGGACCAGGCCGATTAACGTCCCACAGGCACCGATTGCAATTCCCTGCCACAAGAATATTGTGCGAATCTGTTCGCGGCGCGCGCCTAGCGAAAGCAAAATGGCGACATCCTTCGCTTTGTCCGTAACCGTCATCGACAGAACTGCAAGAATATTCAATCCGGCGACGAAAGTGATCAAACCAATGAAGATTGCTGTGACCAATTTCTCCAATCGCAACGCTCGGAACAGCGGGCGGTTTTCTTCCATCCAAGTTGCGACCGAAAATCCCGGTCCAGCTTGGGACTTAATTCTTTCCGAGACTTGCTCGGCTTGGTCGGGATCGACTAAGCGAAATTCGATGACGTTTACGACGTCGCTCACGCCGGCCAGTTCCTGCGCGGACTTTATGTCCATGAAAGACCAATTCGCGTCGTAGTCATAAAATCCGGAATCAAAAACCCCGCTAACTCGAAATCTCCTTGTTCGCGGCAAAAGGCCAAACGGCGTGAGCCGGCCCTGCGGGCTGGTCATGGTCACAAAGTCGCCGGGAGAGAGCCTCCACTCGTTTGCGAGTTGTTTACCTACCAAAATACCTTCCGCGCCGTCCCGATCGGCGGAAAAATCCAGCTTTCCGGCCGAGAACTTTCCTAAAGCTGCGCCGTTGACCGCTTCGCTTGTTACGTCGATACCTTTTGCGACGATCCCGCGTGCCTGCCCGCCGAAGCTAAGCAGCACGGTTTGATACACGGATGGCGTCGCACTTCGAATACCAGGAATCGTCGCCAGCTTCTTCGCCAGCGCGTCATAGTCGTGAATACCAGATGAGCCCGGCCTCGTCAGCGACACGTGCGACGTGACACTGAGAAGATGCTCTTGCAGCGTTTCCCGGAAGCCGGTATTCATCGCGAGCGAGATCACCAGCGTGCAAACTCCCGCCGCGACACCCAGCACACTAAAAATTGTTACCAGGCGCAGCACTGCCGGCCGGTTCGGTGACCGCAGATACCGCTGCGCGACAAACCATTCAATCGACATTAGCTAGGGACTTTATCCGGCGTGGCTCGCCGGTTCAACCTGCATTAGGCGCCGTGCGCCTCGGACGCAGCTTTTTCCTGTTCTTGATTGACCGGCCGCAGCAACGGAAAAAGAATTACGTCGCGAATCGACTGCGTGTTGGTGAGCAGCATCGTCAACCGATCAATGCCAATGCCTTCGCCCGCCGTCGGAGGCAGGCCGTGCGCCAACGCGCGAATGTAATCAACGTCCAACTGCTTTGGCACTTCGTCTCCGCCTTGCGCCATCTGTGCCAGGAATCGCCGTTCCTGCTCCGCTGGATCATTCAGCTCCGAGAAGCCATTCGCAATTTCCATTCCCGCCACATAAATCTCGAACCGCTCGGTCAACGAAGCGTCATCCGGCTTCTGCTTCGAGAGCGGTGAAATCTCCGTCGGAAAATCGTAAAGTATCGTCGGTTGAACGAGATGGTGCTCCGCCATCGTTTCGAAGAGCAGTCCGGTCCACTCCCCATCGCTTAGTTGCCCCTTGCCGGCTGCGTAGGCAGCATCCGCTGTTTTCGCCCACGTGTTATAGCGAGCCGTGGCTTCGCGCGCGCCTCCGGGCGCGGCAAGCTCGGCTGGTGTCGGCGCAACGCCTGCGCCCTCTGGCCAGTATTTCTGAATCGCTTGGCGCATCGTCAAGCGATTCATTTTGCCGAAATCCAGCTCGGTATCTCCATACTTCACAACGGTCGAGCCAATAATTACGTTCGCAAGCCTCGCAAACAGCGCTTCATTTAGATCCATCAGATCGAGGTAGTTGCTGTACGCCTCGTAAAACTCCAGCATCGTGAATTCCGGGTTGTGCTGCGTCGAAATTCCTTCATTGCGGAAATTCCGGTTGATCTCGTACACTCGGTCAATCCCGCCCACCACTAACCTTTTCAAATACAACTCTGGCGCAATCCTCAGATACAAATCAATGTCCAGCGTGTTGTGATGAGTCACGAACGGCCGGGCTGCCGCGCCACCCGCAATCGGGTGCATCATCGGCGTTTCGACTTCCGTGTAGCCACGTTCGTCGAAAAACCGCCGCAGCTCCTGCACGATCTTGGCGCGAGTCATGAATACCCGCCGCGAATCCTCATTTGCAATCAGGTCGAGATATCTCTGCCGGTAGCGCAGCTCGACGTCAGTCAACCCGTGCCATTTTTCAGGCAGCGGCAGCAATGCCTTGGACAGAACCGACAATTCGGTCGCCCAAACTGAAAGCTCACCGGTCTTCGTTCGAAACAGATGGCCTGCAACGCCAATCGAATCTCCCAAATCGAGCAGGTGAAAGACCTCAAAACTCTTGTCTCCGACGACGTCCTTGCGAACATAAACCTGTACCTTTTTTCCGTTGCCCTGCAGGTGCGCAAATCCTGCCTTTCCCATCAGCCGGTACGAGACGATTCGCCCTGCAACTCGAACATCCACTTTCTGCTGTTCGAGCTCGGCGGCGGTGGCCTGACCATACTTGCTTACAAGGTCTGCGGCAGTCGCCGTCCAGCGGAATTCATGCGGGTAGGGATTTAGCCCCGCCGCCCGCAGCTGTTCGAGCTTCTTTAGCCTTTGTTCGTACTGGTCCCGCGGCTCAAATTCCAAGTCGGCTTCCTCATTTCCACTGAGTTATCAGGGAGTGATAGCGAGTATAGCGGCCAGTCGAGGCTACCCGCAACAAACCTCTGGTTCTATTTCGGGACTCTGCTATACTTCCCCAGCCTCAAGGGGACCAAATTGAGCTCCCGCCCTCCTTCTCGACAAGGTACTACTGTGCGCGATGATTGGCGTGCATGGCTGCCGGAATCAAAATCACGTCTCAACGACGAATTCTCGAAAGAACTGGAAACTCTTTACTGCATCTTTAGCGTTTCCCTCGACGAAGCGCTGGAACTTCGTCGCGCCGGTTCGATCACACAAGCGTTTGAACTAGCCCATGTTTCACAGGGGGTTTGCCGCCGCTTTTCACAAACGCTGGAGATGCTTCTTTCCAACTTGCATCGTCACGCTAAGCATTTCGGACTTGTGCCCAATGCGGCCCCGCTGGATCCGGAAAACTTTCGTGGACCGCGCGGCCAGCGCACCGCCAGGATCACCGGCTTCCTGAATCGTGTCCTTCTTTCGCAAAGGTCTCAATTTATTCACAAGGTGGCGACGCTGCGGGACTTGGTCAACGATATAAATCGCGAATTCTCTAAAGCAGCTGACGACTTGACAAGAGGCGAGTATCTCGAAAACGACACTTTCTGGGATACGCTCGAAAAAGGCCATTTCGATCTGAACACCTGCCTGCGCGAAGCGATTGTGCTGCTGAAATCCTTCCTGGTTGTTTTGCCAGATGACCAGGTTACCGCCTTCGAAACGACGGTTAACTTTCGCTCCTGGGAAACGCCCTCGCCGGCGCTTGCTTTCCGCCATAGACGTTTCGCTGCAGTTCCGGGAAAATAGCTCTACCCCGTAGCTGACCAGACCCTGGTGTAGGGCTCTGACATACTGCCGTAACCTTTACGTATCTTTGCGCACCGCAGTGCAGCTCAGGGACAACTCGAAAGGGGATTCGCGGCATCCGACGGTTTGGATGCGCCGCAACTGGACCGTTGGCCCGAAATCGACCAACCGAGCCCAAACAGGCAGCCGGTAAATCGCCTGTGACGCTCACGGAAGCGGAGGCCATTCGCCTGGCGCAAGCCGGAGACGGAGCCGCGTTTGACTTTCTCTATCACCTTCACAGTCGCCGCGTTTACGCCCTCTGCCTGCGTATGGTAGGCAATCCGGCGGACGCGGAAGATCTGCTGCAAGAAGCATTCCTGCAGCTCTTCCGCAAGATCGGGACCTTCCGCGGGGAATCGGCTTTCTCAACCTGGTTGCACCGGATGACGGTCAATGTGGTTTTGATGCGGCTGCGCAAGAAGTCCCTCCCGGTTGCTTCGCTTGAGGAAACTACGGAACCGGATGAAGAATCCGGTGGGCCCCGGAAGGACATCGGCGCCCCCGATTTGCGGCTGAGCGGCGCCGTGGACCGGGTCAATCTCGAGCGGTCGGTGGAAAAACTGCCGCCCGGCTATCGAACGGTCTTCGTGCTCCACGATGTCCAGGGATACGAGCACAACGAAATTGCGGACATCATGGGCTGTTCGGTGGGCAATTCGAAGTCACAGTTACACAAGGCGCGCACCCGCCTGCGTGAGCTGCTGCAGGAAGAGGCCCGCGATCTGGCAAGGCAAGAACGCCAGAGTGCAAAGGCTGAAGAAGGCAACTCGGATTGAGTTACAATACTCTCAATTCGGGGTGCTGCAACGAACCAGGTGCGTGGCGTTGCTCTAGTAAAGAGTTTCGTGCGAGGAACTGCCCAGAGGTTATTCTTCGCGGAGTGAAGTGCCATGCAGTGTAAGGAAATCGAAGCGGTTCTGGAAAACGAAGGGCTTTCGCCTCTTCCCGCGGCGGTCCGCGCCCACGCTGCGTCTTGCAACGCCTGCAGCAATCTCATCGCTGACTTTTCCGCTATCATCTCGGTCGCTGAAACACTCCCTGCTGAAGTTGAACCCCCAACTCGCGTTTGGGTTGCGCTCCGGAATCAACTCGAAGCCGAAGGCGTCATTAAGACCGTTTCGGGCGCTGAAGTTATTCCCCAAACCTCTTGGGTTAGAAATCTCACCGAAATCTTACGTGGTCGCGCGCTGGCGACTGCCGCGGTTGGCTTGGTCATCGTTGCAGCCGCAGTTGTTCAAATTGAGCGTGGCGACCTGCACAACCGCGGTTTGCGTCACGTTCCAGTGGAAGTTACACCGCCTCCGATTTTATTGAGCGAACCATTGGGCGAGACCGGCCAAACGTTGCATCAGGAAGAACAAAGCCTTCCGATTGTGCAGCCTGCGGATTACTCCAATCAGGATCGCGCCGAGGCACGCGTCGATTTGTCCTTGCGCCAGAATCTAAAGTCGCTCAATCAGTTCATCGAAGAGTGCCGCCGTCGCCTCAAAGAAGATCCCAACGACGAGCTGGCCCGCGAATATCTCTCTGCCGCATACCAGCAGAAAGCAGAATTACTGTCCGCGATGCTCGATCGCGGAAGGAGCGTCAACTAATATGGTCCCGGTCATGATCTCAGCCGCAAAATGGAACCGCCACGTGCTGCCGGTGCTTGGCGCGGGAGTTCTGCTGTTTCCCGCAGCCTCGTTTGGGGCCGGTCAGAAATTCGAAAAACGCTTCACCGTCAAGGGCCGTCCCGTCGTCTCGATTCAAAACGTTGCCAATGGCCGCATCGAAGTGAAGTCTGCCAAGACGCAGGAAGTCATCGTTAGCGGATCGCAACTCTCCAACAAGATTGGCGTCGAGACGGAACAGGCGGATGATCGCATTGACGTCACTGCGTCCGTTCTGGATGCGAACGCTCCCGCTGCTGAACTCGAAGAGAGTTTCTCTCTCGTCGTCCCGGAAGAAACCGAGTTGCAAATCAAGACGCAGACCGGCCTGATCTACGTCGAGCAGGTCATGGGCGATATGAAGCTTGAAAGCATTGCCGGCGATATCACCCTAAAAGAAGTTTCTGGCTACATCATCGTGCACAGTACGGGCGGTTCTTTGAAGTGCACGCTCTGCGCGGGCAAGCTTGAATTTTCTTCCATCAGTGGCGACGCGCAGATCCTGCAACCCACGCTGAACAGCGTCAACATCATGACGACTTCCGGCAACATCCTGTATGACGGAGATTTCTTCCGCACCGGTATCTACTCGATGAAGAGTGGCAAGGGCGTCGTCGAAGTCCGCTTCTCCAGCACGGATTCGTTCGACCTCAACGCCAAGACGAATCTCGGCACGGTGGACAATCGCGCCGAAGCCTTTCTCAAGCCGGATACGCACGGCATTCGTCACGCTGCCACCAAATACGCGCACGGTCTTTTCGGCAGCATCGGCTCGGGCCTGGCCAAAGTCGAGCTGTCTTCCTTCAGTGGTACAATTCGCATCCTGAGGCGCGATTAATTTCGTTCGTGCCGCCGGTATCGTGACGCAACTCCAAGCTCCTCGCGCGGGCGCAACTCGCCCTTCCATCATCTGCCTCGCCGGATTCATGGGCTCCGGTAAGACCACAGTCGGGACGCTCCTGGCGCGTCAACTCGCGTGGCGCTTCGTCGATCTCGACGACCGCATCGAAGAATCCGCCGGCATGCGCATCTCCGAATTTTTCGAACGGCACGGCGAACCCGCATTTCGAACGCTGGAAGCCGAGCAGCTTCGCGCCGTCCTCGGCCGCGCCGCGGAAACGAAGGAATCCGTTGTGCTGGCGCTGGGCGGCGGTACCTACGCCCAACCGGGCGCGCCGGAATTCCTTCGCGCACAAGGCATTGCTGTCATATGGCTCGATGCTTCAATCGATTCCCTCCTTGCGCGTTGCATGACCATGTCCGGCCGGCCCCTCTTCCGCGATGAAGCGAGCTTCCGCGCGCTGCATGCACAGCGTGTTCCCTCCTATCAGCTTGCGGACCACCGGGTGGACAGTTCGGTGGATCCTGCGCTCGTTGTAGCCGAGATTCTGCGTCTGGCAATCTTCGCTGGTCCGCGCGAAAAGCATTTAGTTGTCGAGAAACCCCATCCCTAGATTTTTCTGCCCAGCCGCTCGTTCCGTGTCATTCTCAACTGGGGAGCAAGACGCAATCGTGCGTTCTCGCGCGCAGCGCTTCCGCTTGGGGGATTTCAATGAAAGGCCTTACCGCTGTCTTGTCCGTTTTTATCGCCGCGACTCTGGCGAGCGGGCTCGCGTCCTCTTTGCCCGCGCAGAAAAATAACGCAGCAAGCGTGCTGCAACCCGACAAAGGGAAATTCAACATTTTGCTCGACGGCAAATCCATAGGAAAAGAAGAGTTCGAGATTTCAGCGAATGGTGCGGGTTGGCTCGCGAAAGGAACCACGCAAATCAACACGGGCGATGGACCGGAAACACAAGTAACCGGCAACCTGACCCTGCAATCGAACGGCGTGCCCATGGCCTACGACTGGGTGTCGAAATCAGACAAGACAAATAGCGCTCACGTCATTTTTGCAAACGGAATCGCAAAAATTTCGCTCGCCGTCCAGGGCGCTCGTCCCTACGAACAGGAAGTCAGCTTCAATTCCCCACTTATCATCGTTCTCGACAACAACATGTATCATCACTACGCTCTTCTGGCTCGCATCTATGACTGGTCCAAGCGCGGCGCGCAAACACTCCCCGTACTGATTCCGCAGGAAATTACGCCTGGCACGATTACGGCCGAAGCCGTTGGCTCCGAAACCTCGGGCGGCAAAACGTATGAAGGCCTCCGTGTCACCACGTCAGACATCGAAGTCCTTCTTCTCCTTGACACGAATCATCGCCTCATGCGGCTCGAAGTGCCTGCGTCCAAAGTAGCCGTCGTCCGCGAATAATTTCCACGGCCTTAGTGCCGTGAACATCTCTGCAAAACAAAAAGGGCGCGCCGGAGCACGCCCTTTTTTAACAATTCCTAATCGCCAAACGACGGTCTGGGGTTAACGAGCCAGCGGGCGCTGAAACACCGGCGCACTCGGCCGCCGCAGCGGGTAGCCCTGCGGATGACCATGCGCGTGCGTATGATTCAGCGCATGTCCATTCGAATGGCTCGGCGCATGACCGATCGCTCCGCCATTCCCCGCCGCGGGCTGCGGTAGCCGCGACGGATTACCGATAGGGCGCAGATTCGCGGGTGTTACGTTCACGTGATCGCTGATCGCTTGCAACCTCTTCAGGATTGATTGCCATTGTTCCCAATCCAGCTGCTGCAGGAACGGCCGCAATCCCTGGATGAAGGGATCTTCGAGTAGCGCTTCGCCGTCTGATTCCGGAATAAAGAACCGGTTCAGACCAACGTTGAGCGCTTCAGAGATCTTCTCCAGCGTGCCGAGGCTTGGCGTCATCTGTCCGCTTTCAATGCGCGACAGATAGGAACGCGAGACCTTGGACTTGGATTGCAGCTGGCTCTGCGTCATCCCGCGCGACTCCCTCAACTGGCGGATGCGCTGGCCGATGTTCTCCACCGTTTTCTGGTTGGCGAACTTGTCGGTCACGGGCTCGGCCCCGGCTTGCGCCTCGGGCTCAGCCTCTGGAATCAGGAACTCCAGCCGCTGCGGCAGGGCTCGGACGCAACGCCGGCAATTGCCAGTGCGCGTCCGGTACTGCACCAAGCCGCAGGTTTTGCAGCGTATGACTTCCCGGTCCATCTCAAGTGAGTTCATCGTAGCCTTTTCTAAATGTGCAGACACCGGTACTCCTCGCTGACTTTGTCCGGCGTGCGGATAGGAGAGAGAGAACGTCGGAACGTTCTGAGGAAGGCAGAAACTGGCGCAACGGGAGTCTGGCTTACGCCGCCAATTTTTGTCAAGAGTATTTTCGTACTTTTTGAAAATTTTCTTCCACGCTTCGCCGACTTACGCCTCGTTTTCGCCTCTATTTGTGCGGTTTTCGCCCGTAGTCCGGCTTTTCCACAATCGCTAGTGCTTTCTTTTCCGCAGCACCACAATTGTTGTAGTCGCCTTTCGCTGGTCGGCACGTGCAAGCACACGACCAGGGTCCCAATTCTGTCCGTGGACCATTACTCTGTGTTCCAAGAATTAACTTTTCTTAGAGAGAGTCGACTGACTTCGCCGAACCTGTAGGACGCCTAGCCTCACTGCGGCTTGCTGATACAGGCGAAAGTTCAGCACGCAGTGCGTGAGTACGCCGCCAGTATCGTTCATTACATGTTGAGAGTCTGGAGCAGCCAACAAGGCGCGCGCTTGAAACGGCCTCGCCGTTCGCCCGTACGTCAGCCACGCAATCGCGACAATCGCTGCCAACGCCACCGCGAGCGCTATGGCAAGGTAACGCCAGAGCGCAATCTCTCTTTCCGCGCTGACGCCGGCATAGGACGCGACACGAAATTCGCCTCCGCCCATGTTCGTGTCGCCGCCGAGCTGCGGAAGAGACGCTCCGCGTTCAATTCTGCGGCGAGTACCATTTGTGCGATGCACCAGCGTGACCGGCGCAAGAAACCTATAGCCTTTCCGTGGAATCGTCTCAATGAAACGGGGGCTCTCTGCCGAGTCGCCGAGCGCTTCCCTTGCGCGATTAACTGCCTTCTTCAATGCAAGATCGTAGTCGAGAGAAACATTCTCGGGCCAAATTTCGCGACGCAACTCTAGGCGTGTCACTACTTCTTGCGGACGCTCGAGCAACGCGACGAGCAATTGCATCGGCTGGCCGGCAAGTTTTTGCTTCATTCCATGTTTACGAAGTTCCCCGGCTCGAGGATCAACTTCGAAAACGCCAAATTTCAGTATCTCTGACATGGTGCCTTTACCCGGTTTTCTGCCAACCTGGTTCGGGGGACGAAACGTTTGGCGCGACTCTACCCTATATGCGCTTTCCAGCCGGCATTTGGCTCAAGGAACGTCCCCCAATTAACCCTTTTCTTTCATACGCTTGTCGCGGAACCGACAAACAACCTCCCTGGTTCTTGACCTTCCACGCCACCTAGTGGGAAACACGCATCGATAACGCGGCTCCAGTCTCCCCAATGGTAGGTCGCCTCAGTCCACCTTTACCGGAGGTCCCATGTTCAGCAGGCTAAAGTTAAGTTGGCCAGAATTGCTTCGCAGAGCAGCCACGGCAGTCGCCATCGCCGCAGGCTTGACTCTTGTTTTCACAACTCTCTTGAACGCGCAGTCTTACACCGTCACCGATCTCGGTTATATCGGCGGCACCCCAAAAGCCACTAATCCCGAAGGCGTCAACAACAACGGCCAGGCTGTTGGCTACAGCTACGTCAACGGCTCGTCGGTATACAACGCCTTCCTCTTCGAGGGTGGCCCGCTAATCGACTTGGGTGCGCTCATTAATAATGGTTTCTCGATCGGCACCGGCATCAACGATTTCGGAGACATCTCCGGCTACGGCACTCTCGCCAACGGCGGTACGCACGCCTTCTTGATCACGAACGGGACGATGACCGACATCGGCACGCTTCCGGGCGGCTCCACCAGTGCAGCCAACGCTGTCAACAATCAGGGCCAGGTCGTCGGTTATAGCAGCACTCCGAACTCCGGCCAGAAGGCGTTTCTCTTTGCCAACGGCACGATGACGGACATCGGCGCCCTGAACGACTTCGGCGTGACGGGCGGCGGTATCAGCGTTGCCTACGCCATCAACAACAAAGGTCAAATCGCCGGCTCCAGCTACAACTTCGACCACAGCGCGAACGGTTTTTCGACGCATGCTTTTCTCTTCAGCAATGGAACCATGAAGGATCTCGGCGGTATCAACGCACTCGGCCATGGCGTCAACGAGAATGGCACCGTCGTGGGCGGTTCCACGGTACAGGACGGTACGAGCCACGCCGCTCGTTTTGACGGAGTCGGTTCCTTTTTCGACCTGGGCAATCTCATGTGCGTCTCGGAAGACCCCATCACGCTTGGCCAGTTCATCAGCATCAGTTGCCAGAACGGAACCGGCAACAGCGCCGCGTATTCAATTAACAGCTTCAACCAAATCGTCGGCTTCAGCGACACGCAAACTCCGAACCTGGAACACGCTTTCGTTGTCATCAACGGAACCATGCGCGATTTGAACTGGTACATCCCCGCAAACTCTGGATGGGTGCTGCAAACCGCTACGTCCATCAACGAGGCAGGCCAGATTGTTGGCAACGGAACGCACAACGGAGTCCGCGCCGGCTACCTGCTCACTCCGAACTGTGCATCCGATGCGTCCGCATCCGTGTCCGTCACCCGCGGCGGCTTCAGCTTCAGTCCCGTCGTTCATAAATTTGGACAGTTCATCACAATTACCAACACGGGTTCTGTTGATATCGTCGGTCCCATCAAGATCGCCGTTGATAACTTGAGTTCCGGAGCCAAGGCGGTGGCAAACACCGGCATTACCAGTTGCGACGCCCCGTTGAATAGCCCCTATTACCAGATAAACGTAACGCTCGGCCCCGGGGGCAGCGCCACCACTTCCTTTGTCTTCGACGATCCCACAAAAGCTCCAATCACTTACACCACGCGTGTACTCGCTGGAGCCGGACTGCCATGACAATTTTCCGCATTCACGAATTCAAGGAGACCTTCATGCACCGCAAGAATCTGATTCGCCTGGTCGTTGTTCTTGGCTTCGCTCTCTTTACGGTGGGCCAGTTGCCCGCCTTGGCAGACACGGTTGTCAGCGTCTCGGTGGATACGTCTTTTATCGCCAGCACTCCGGGCGCGGAAGTCTTCTTCATTCTCACCGACGGCAACGGAATCGGCGACGCCAACAACACTGCGGCGCTCTCCAATTTCGCACTCGGTCTCGGCACACCGGGTGCGATTGACGCGCTCAACACCACTGGCGGCGTCACAGGAAATCTCTCCACCGGTCTCTCCCTTGTTGACAGCGCATTCCTCAGCGTCTTCGGACAGCTCTTCACGCCCGGGACGAGTCTCTCGTTCAATTTGGACTTGACCTCCAACGTGGACAACGGAGGCACGCCCGATCAGTTTTCGATGATCATCCTCGACGCCAACGGCAATCCGATTCCGAATACGGACCCAAATGGCTTCGGAGATTTGTTGGTCATCAACATTGACTCGGCCAATCCTGTGATTACGAACTACGCTTCCAATCTCGTGACGGTCGGATCCGCAACAACGCCGCCTCCTCCGCCCGTCACAACTCCGGAGCCGTCCTCCATTTTGCTTCTCGGTACGGCCATCCTTACGTTCGTCGCTTTGCGCGGTCGCCTCGCTTACACCGCGCGATCCATGGACGCCAGGTAAACAAAACGGATAGCAGCTAGGACGCAGAACCCACTCGGATCACAGATTACTTGCGGCCGAGTGGGTTCGTTGTTTCGCGCGGTTTCGCTCCGTCCAATATGGCAGCGGAATCTTCCCGGCATCGCCCCTTCAGGTTTTTTCAGGAAGCCTTCCGCGCTACACTATCGCTTTCCCTGGGAGACTCTTATGCCGACCCGAGAAGAAGCCTGGTCCCTGCTCTGCGAATTCACCCAATCGGAATCGCTTCAGAAACATATGCTCGCCGTCGAAGCGTGCGTTCGCGCCTACGCTCGCAAAAACGGCGCTGATGAAGAAACCTGGGGCCTCGCCGCTCTTCTCCACGATTTCGATTACGAGCGCTGGCCCAATAACGACCACTCCGCCGACCGCGAACATCCAGCCGAAGGCGCAAAAATCCTGCGCGAGCGTGGCTACTCCGATGAAATCGTCCGCGCCATCCTCTCCCACGCCGATTACACTGGCGTCACACGCGATACACCGCTGGAGAAAACGCTGTTCGCCTGCGACGAACTCGCCGGCTTCATTACCGCCTGCTCTTACGTGCGACCATCGAAAAGTGTTTTGGATCTGGAAGCAAGTTCCGTCAAGAAACGCATGAAGGACAAAGCGTTCGCCCGCGGCGTTAGCCGCGAAGACGTCACCAAAGGCGCCGAAGAGATCGGCATACCTCTCGAAGAGCACATCGCCTTCTGCATCGAAGCCATGCGCGGCAAAGCCGACGCCCTCGGCCTTCGCGGCAACATCCAGGCCCAGTCCGCCGCGTCTTAAGAGCCCAGGTTTAAATTGCATGTTATCCCGACCTCCGCGTAGCGGAGCGGAGTGATCGTGACAGAAGGTTTAGCGTAAGAAAATCAGCTGAACAGAGCGAACCTGGCGAACGCCCTATTCTTGATTCGGCCGGTTTCGCAGTACCGCACGGCTCTTCACGCCGTCCGATAGCTGAAGCTCCAAACTGTCCGGCACATCGTCAATCGTGGCATCGCCGCCGCGCAAAAATCCGCGCACTTCTCCGGTTTTCGTGTCTCGCAGCATCACCACCGGATGCGCAACCGCATCCCAATGAATCTCCGCTCGGCGTCCCGGCAAGTCAGACACCCGAAAAATGTTCATCGCGGCTTGCAACTGCGCAGCGCTCTTGGCCTTCTGCATCGCGAGCTCACTTGGGCCTTTTACGATGCGCACCGAATCCAGCGTGTCCATCGTCGCCGCGTCCATCGGCACAACAAACGCGAAATGCTGCGGCTCATCATTCGGCAGATCCGCGATCTCGTATGTCTGGAACGGCATACTCTTCAACACGCGACCCTGCGGGTCTTTTGCCTCCCACGTGTACGGTCCTGCCTGAACCGTCGCACCGGTCGCGGCTACGCGAAACGCCGGTTCCAGAATCACGCGTCCGCCTTCCAGCCGGCCCCAAACAAGCAAACCTTCCGTCGGTCCTGCATTTGCGGGACCGTTCGTCACATCCGCCTGAATGTCAAAACTGGTTCCCTGCGCCGCGCGAAAACTCAACACCGCCTTATAAACGTAGTCGGCGATCCACTGGTTGCTGCAATACCCCATGATGTCTGTATCCGTCGCCGGCTTCAGGTTTCCGCTCGTCGCAAATACATCCCATCCCGGCACGCCAATCGTTCCGCCCGGATACGGATAATTCGGATCCGGATTGCTTGCGCCGCCGCACGGACTATGTTGCCGCCCAAAATTGTGTCCCTCTTCGTGCGCAAGGATCCACGCCGCCTGATTCGCGTCCCATCCAATCGCCGCCGGGGCGCTAATATATCCAAGTCCCGCCACACCGCTGCTGTAGCTCACATTCACAAAACCAAAATAATTGCGATCCGTCACGCCGTCCGCCGTTCGCTTCGCCAATAAATCACTCAACACAGTATTCCAATTCGTCCCGTCACTTTTTAACGGCGTCGGCGCCGACGAGTTAAACAGCGCTCCCACCACCACATCCACGCTGTCGGGCACTGGATACAACCTCTTCGCCGGATCGACCAAATCTGTTTTTGTCCGCGTCGAAGTCTCCACCGTCCCTGTCCGTCCATCCGCCGTATGGATCGGTATGAGCGTGATCTTCCACGGATGTACGGAAGACATCGCCAACGCGCCGTACGAAAAATGATTGTTGCTCTTGTTCGACTCTGCGATCTGGTTCGTCGGATCGACGTCGGCGCTCACCGTCGTTCCCGCCGTGATCCACGCCGCCGGCACGGCCATGTTCCACGACGCATTCGCAATCGACGTGTCAATGCTCGTCGGCACCGAACTTCCTGGCGCCGCAATCGTCAGCGTATTCGTCGTGCTGCCGTTCACAAAATTCACTTTCACTTGCGGTGCCGCCGTGTTCGCCTGATTCGCGAGCACAAACACGCGCACCCACGTGCTCCGTCCGGAAATTAGCTTCACATCATGCGCCGGATAATTCTGCGTCGATTGCGTAATGTACAGGCCGTCGATCGTCAAATCCAGTCCGCTCGAGGAAGTAGTCACAGTAAACGAACCCGGACTCGTCGCGGTTCCACCCGGAGTCGTCACGCTAATCGTCCCGCTCGTCGCTCCATTCGGAACCGTCGTGGAAATGTGGCTCGCGTCGGTCACGCTAAAAGTCGCGGTCGTGCCATTAAACTTCACGCTCGTCGCGCCCGCAAAATTCGTTCCCGTCAGCGCCACGCTCGTTCCGACTTTCCCGCTGGTCGGTGAAACAGTTGCAATCGTCGGCGCCGCAGCACTCACTATAAAATTTCCTGCTGAAGTCGCCGAACCCCGCGGCGTCGCAATTGCAATCTTTCCGGTCACGGCGCTCGCCGGCACCGTCACCGTCACGCTGGTCGCGCTAACAACCGAAAAAGTGCCCGCCGCCACGCCCCCGATCGAAACCGAGGTCGCTCCATTCAAATTCGTTCCTGTTACGGAAATAGAAGTTCCAACTGTTCCACTCGTCGGGCTGAAACTCGTTATGGTCGGAGTTTGTACAGGCTGTGGAGGGGTTGTGGTCGTCGCGCCGCCGCCGCATCCCGTGACCAGCGCGGCAAACACAAATACGGCACTGCAATAAGAGAGAAACAACGGCCGCGGACGAATCTTGCCCGCTACGCTGTCGCGAACGCGCTCCCCAAACATGACGCCTTCCTTTTCGCGCAGGTCTCGGTCGGGTTGGGGTTACCGCTGCGCCACACATCTATCCTTCGACGTGCACGCGCGTACCGTACGCTCCTCGTAGGATAGTCCCCCCGGCGCAGCTAAGCACCTGCCCGAAAGGACAGTTTTCGTCCAACGCTACTTTTAAGGTGTTTGTTTGCCAGCCGCATGCGGCAAGACCTTGCGGCCCAGCTGCCGCACTTCTCAAGCGGGGACTACCGGTGGATATACATCACAGCGGCGGCGCCGAACATCATGCCCGACAATACCAGCGCTACAACGCCTGCCACGAACCATTTTGAAACCTGCAACGATTTCCGGTCCACGCCCTCTGCCGTCACCTGAGCCGCAACGGAGGCTGAACCCTCGCTCAAGCCGCCGCTAATCTCCCGCCGTGACGCCACGCTCGGCACACCGGTCGCCACTTTACCCACAAAACTGTATCCCTGCCTCGGAATCGTCTCGACAAAGATCGGAGCATCAGGGCAATCGCCTAGCGCCAGCCGCAACTTGTTCACCGTCGTATTTACGTTCGCGTCGTAATTAACGTGCGTTCCCTCTGGCCACAGCCGTTGCCGCAAATCTTCCCGGCTGACCACCTCCCCTGGGCGAGCCAGCAACGCCAAAAGCGTCTGGTAAACTTTCCCGGGCAACTTGATTCGCGCGCCATCCTTGAACAACTCTTCGCGCTTCAGGTCGACCGTAAAGTTTCCGAAACTCAAAAACCTCGGCCCCTCTTGTACCGCCTGCGGGACAAAGCTCCGCCCCACTAGCGTTTGCATGCCTGTCATCTCTGTACTCATTTGTGCCCACCTGGATCGAAGTCCAGACGCACTCGCTTTGGAACCACGACGGTCGGGACCGTTTCCACAGGGCGGAGGGTCCCGGTTGACTTCCTTAACCGATTCTTATATCTTGGTTTGTATATACAAGTCAAGCGATTTATGCCCCTAACTCTTGCCGACCTCGACCTGACTGGAACCGGTTCCTGCGCTTCCTTCAATTTCCGTCGCGCCGCCCGTGCCATGACCGCCTTATTTGACCGGGCCCTCAAAGATTCCGGTATCCGCTCCACTCAGTTCACGATCCTCATTGCCGTCGCCAAGAATCAGCCGGTTTCTATTGGCAAGATCTCGGAAATCCTCGTTATGGACGCCACAACCCTCACGCGGAATCTCAATTTGCTTCGTGAGCAAGGTTTGTTGACAGTCTCACCCCGAGGTGCCATGCGGCAGCGCTTTCTCCATTTGACGGTTGCCGGAGAAAAAGCTCTCGCCCTGGCCATCCCTTTGTGGCGAAAAATCCAGCAGCGCTTCGTGGACCAGGTTGGTGAAGACCAGTGGAAAGCACTCCGCTCAGAGCTGGAATCGCTGTCCAAATTGGCTGTCTCTCTGGAAGAAACAAAAGAATGAGGGCCCGGGCAGCTTTGGGGCCCGGCACTCTTCTGCAGTGTTAAAAATCCGAAACAATTACGCCGGATGCGGCGCCTCTGGACGCGCCGATCGCTCCACCATCTCTCTCAGGCTCTTGCCGCTTGCCCGCGAAACTCGTTTGCGTACTCCGTCAAGAATGCATCCATCGTCCTCACCGGCTTTCCCAGCACTTTCTCGACTACGCCATCTGCCCAGGTCATCCTGTGTAATCGCTCCGCGTCCGTTCAACTCGTAAATTTCCGGCGTGTTCATCCGCCGCGAGCGTCTTCGCCGCCACGGCCGCTACATCCCGCGCGTCGATATAACTCGTCTTCGCCATTATCGCATCGTAAAACACGCCTTGCGCCTCTACGCTATGGCGCTAGATACGCAATCGTGTTCTGCATGAATCCGTTCGGCCGCAAAATCACGAACTCGATTCCGCTCGCCTTTGCCCTTCGAACCTTCCCATGTACTCTTTCCCGCGCGTCCCGCATCGAAATGGCTGTGCATTTTCCGCGCACTTACTGTTAGAGTTCCGTACTCACAATCTCCATACAGGACAAAATCATGAGCAAGGATCTCGAAAACAAAGTAGCTCTCATCACTGGGGGCACTACCGGCATCGGCCGCGACACCGCCGTTCTCTTCGCAAAGCACGGCGCGAAAGTTGTTTTCACCGGGCGGCGCGAAACCGAAGGCAACGAAACTCTCAATCTCGTCCGCGCCGCCGGCGGCGACGGTCTCTTCCTCAAATCCGACGTTTCGAAGGCTTCCGACGTGCAATCCATTGTTCAGAAAACCGTCGAAAAATTCGGCCGCCTCGACATCGCTTTCAACAATGCAGGTGTCGAAGGACAATTGATGCCTCTCATCGACCAAACCGAAGAAAACTGGGATTACGTTCACAACATCAACCTGAAAGGCCTCTGGCTGTGCTTGAAATTCGAAGTTCAACAAATGCTCAAGCAAGGTGGTGGCGGAGCAATTGTTAACATGTCCTCCGTCGCCGGATTAATTGGCGCGGCAGGTATGGGTGTTTACATCGCGAGCAAACATGGCGTCCTTGGCCTCACCAAGACAGCCGCGCTCGAATACGCTCCGCAAGGCATTCGCGTAAACGCGGTTTGTCCAGCGGTCATCGAAACGCCCATGGCCGATCGAGCGTTCGGCGGCGACTCCGCCGTTAACAAAGCTATGCTCGCCTTGCACCCTCTTGGCCGGTTCGGTAAGCCCGTTGAAATCGCCGAAGCCGTTCTCTGGATGTGCTCAGAGAAATCTTCCTTCATGACCGGGCACGAAATCGTTCTCGATGGTGGCATGCTCGCCGGGCCAACTCCTAGACCCTGACAATCAATGCCCCTCCCTTTAGCGCAACTTCGGGATTTTGCGACGCGCTACACTGCCGCCTGGTGCAGCCAGAATCCCGAAGGTGTCGCTTCGTTTTTCTCTACAAATGGTTCGCTCAAAATCAACGACGCCGCTCCAAGCGTCGGCCGCTCCGCCCTCACCGAAGCCGCTCGCAGTTTCATGACCGCTTTCCCCGACCTCAAAATTTCCATGAATGATGTAATCTCGCACGGCCCCCGCGTCGAATACCACTGGACACTGGAAGGCACCAACAGCGGCACCGGCAAAAAAGTCTGCATCAGCGGCTACGAAGAATGGCTCCTCAACGAAGACGGCTTAATCGAAGACTCCCTCGGCCACTTCAACGCGACGGATTATCAGCGCCAGCTCCAGCACGGCGCTCCCGCATCCGTAAAGCAATCGCCTCGATTCTGAATCCGAATCTGACTCCGTGACTTTCTCCTTCCTTCCCCCCGAAATCCGCGTACGATTCGCCGAACCGTCTTCCCTCATCTACCGTTAAAGGTCAATCAAGGAGCCAGCCATGCATATGCACAGCCTCAATCTCCTCGCCATCTTCGTCGCCGGACTGTCCACTATGGTTGTGGGATTTCTGTGGTATTCGCCGATTCTCTTCGCCAAGCCCTGGATGCGCGAGATGGGTTACGACCCGAATGACAAGTCGAAAGCCGAAGAGCTGCGCAAAAGCGCCGGTACCGCATATCTTGCATCGCTGCTCGCCGGCTTTGTTTCGGCATTCATCCTTGCGCTCTTTCTTCACGAAATGCGCGTTCAATCGATCGAGCTCGGCCTGCTCGTCGGACTCCATGTCTGGCTGGGTTTCGTCGCCACCGTTCAACTCACCGGTGCGCTGTTCTCCAAACAGTCCATGAAGCTCTTCAGCATCAACACCGGCTATCAACTCGTTTCCTATCTCGTGATGTCCGCGATTCTGGCCGCGTGGCGCTAGGCGCACCCGCCCGTCTCGGGAAACGGAAATTTGCTAAACTATTAGGGTAAATGGCCACGCTTACGCAAATTGCAGGGTTCGATTCCGCCGGCTCGCGCCACCCGCGCCGCAAAACCTACGGCGTAAAGGTCGGCCACGTCCAGGTCGGCGGCGGCGCGCCCATCGTCGTCCAGTCCATGACCAACACGGACACCGCCGACATCGAATCCACGCTCAAGCAAACGCTCGACCTCGCCGAAGCCGGCTCCGAAATCGTTCGCTGGACCGTCAATGTCCCCGAAGCCGCGGCTGCCGTTCCCGAAATCAAGAAACGCCTTCTTGCCGCTGGCTGCAACGTTCCCATCATCGGCGACTTCCATTACAACGGCCACGTTCTCCTCACCAAATATCCTGACTGCGCCAAATCGCTCGACAAATACCGCATCAATCCCGGCAACGTCGGCGCTGGCCAGCGCCGCGATGAGCAATTCTCCACCATCTGCAAAATCGCCGTGGAAAACGGCAAACCCGTCCGCATTGGTGTCAACGGCGGCTCACTAAATCAAGAGCTCGTCATGGCCAAAATGCAGGAAAACACCGACAAAAATCTCGGCAAAGAATCCGAAGACATCATCAACGAGTGCATGGTCCTCTCCGCGCTGCAATCCACGGAACTCGCGCTCGAGTCCGGCCTCCGCCACGACCAAATTATTATTTCCTGCAAAACGTCCCGCCCGCGCGATCTCATCACCGTCTACCGCGACCTCAGCGGCAAAACCGAACAGCCCTTGCATCTCGGCCTCACCGAAGCAGGCATGGGCATGAAAGGTCAGATCTGGTCTGCTGCCTCCCTCGGAATTCTTCTCTATGACGGCATTGGCGACACCATTCGCATTTCGCTCACCCCGCGCCCCGGGGGCGATCGCCGCGAAGAAGTGTACGCATGTTGCGAAGTTCTCCAGGCACTCGGTCTGCGGTCGTTTTCTCCAAGCGTCACCGCCTGCCCCGGCTGCGGCCGCACCACCAGCACCACGTTTCAGGAACTCGCCGAACGCACCCAAGCTTACATCCGCGAAATGATGCCCACCTGGAAGCTCCAATACGACGGCGTAGAAACCATGACCCTCGCCGTCATGGGCTGCATCGTCAACGGCCCCGGTGAATCCAAAGCCGCCAACATCGGCATCAGTCTTCCCGGCACCGGCGAAGCCCCCCGCTGCCCCGTCTACATCGACGGCAAAAAAGACGTCACCCTCGAAGGCACCTACGACGAACTCGCCGTCGCATTCAAATCCCTTGTCGACAACTACATCTCTGCCAAATACCCTCGCAAACCCATGTCGATTTCGGTGGACTCTCGCTAGACTCATCTGACATCTGAGCCATGAGAAAAAGAATCTTCTTGTACGTTGCGGTCGTACTAGGAATTGCGATCGCAATTCCTATTTATCTTCGGTTCGAGACTTGGCGAATCCGGAGAGCAGCTTTAGGAGTTAGAACCGTTTCTCTTGGACGAACAAGAACAGACGGCCAAAATGTCGTCTTTGGGCAAAGTCGACCTTAATCCTTCAGACCTGACGCTTGCCGCGCTGGAGCAACGGCTCAACACGCCAAGTCGCAAGCTTTCTGGAGCTTTCCATACAACCAAGCTCGGATGGATTTGTGGCAAAGAACGCTGCGCGATTTGGGCCTCTTTTCTGACGCCTCCAAATCAAGATATTCCGACCGATGCACGACCGCAACATGGGGTGGTGTCGACGGAAAGGTTTTCATTCTAGTTTTTACCAATGAGACTCTTCTGCATGCTGTTGCGAACCGCGATCGACCTGCGGCACCGAAGCCCGCGCAATAAACCCCGGATAGGCTGTGCTAAAATTCTTGCTTCCGGACCGCTCCAAGTTCGGCCCAAGACATGAAAATCACCCGCCAAGACGTCATCCGCGTCGCCGACCTCGCCTATCTCGAACTCTCCGAGGCCGAGCTCGAAACCTATCGCGCGCAAATTGACGAAATCCTCGAATACATCGGCAAACTCAACGAACTCGACACCACCAATGTCGCGCCCATGACGCAAGTCCTCACCGACGACCAAACTGCCGACGCCACCCTCCGCGAAGACATCCACGTCCGCAGCACCGTCGCCGTCGACGTTCTGAAACACGCGCCCGATCCCGAGCCGCCATTCTTCCGCGTCCCGAAAGTGATCGAGCGCTGAGGTCATTTTGTAACGCCGGAACCTTGCCGGCGAATCTTCGGTTTTGTAGTGGCCGGTCTTTAGACCGGTGCTTTTTCCTGCCGCTGTAGAGGCCGCTTTTCTGAAGCGGCCCGTTCGCGGCAAGATGGAATGACTCAAGCAGTAGGGGCACGATATATCGTGCCCTGCGGTGTAAGAAAGGTCGTAAATGTCAGATTTATGGACAATCTCCTCCGTCCGCGACGCCCTCGCCGCCAAAAGACTCTCCGCGCGTGAACTCGCCGCCGACTTCTTCACCCGCATCGACGCGCAAAATCCCACGCTCAACGCCTACCTCACTCTTTCGCCTGAACGCGCCTACGCCCAAGCCGACAAGATCGACACCCTAATCGCCGCGGGCAAACCGCTCCCCACGCTGGCCGGAGTCCCCATCGCCATCAAAGACGTCCTCTCCACGCGCGGCATCCGCACCACCTGCGGCTCCAAAATCCTAGAAAATCATTCCCCCGCCTACGACGCGACCGCCGTCGAACGCCTCGAAGCTGCCGGTGCCGTCCTCCTCGGCAAAACCAATTGCGACGAATTCGCCATGGGCAGCTCCAACGAAAACTCCGCCTACGGCCCCGTCAAAAATCCCATCGCGCTCGACCGCGTCCCGGGCGGCTCCAGCGGCGGTTCAGCAGCAGTCGTCGCCGCTGGCCTCGCCGTCGCATCGCTCGGCACAGACACCGGCGGTTCCATTCGCCAGCCCGGCGCCCTCTGCGGAATCCCCGCCATGATGGGCAGCTACGGCCGAGTCTCCCGCTACGGACTCATCGCCTTCGCCTCTTCGCTCGACCGCATCGGCCCCTTCGCCACCAACGTGAAAGACGTCGCCGCCATCCTCCAAACGATCGCCGGCCGCGATCCAAGAGATTCCACCTCCACGACTGCTCTGGTCCCCGACTACATCGGCGAATCCGAAAAACCCGTCAAAGGTCTCCGCATCGGCATCCCCAAAGACTATTTCGCGGAGGGCATGCACTCCGGCGTCCGCGCCAAAGTCGAAGCCGGCATCGCCCTCCTCAAATCTCTCGGCTGCGAACTTGTCGACATCCGCATGCCTCACACCGACTACGCCATCGCCACGTACTACATCATTGCCACCGCCGAAGCCTCTTCCAACCTCGCCCGCTACGATGGCGTCCGCTACGGCCTCCGCGCCGACGATCCCACCCTCATCGGTATGTACCGCAAAACCCGCGGCGCCGGTTTCGGCCCCGAAGTGAAACGCCGTGTCGTTCTCGGGACCTACGTCCTCTCCGCTGGTTATTACGACGCCTACTACCTCAAAGGCCAGAAAGTCCGCTCCCTTATCGCCCAGGATTTCCGCGACGCCTTCACCAAAGTCGACGCCATCGTCACCCCCACTTCGCCCATTCCCGCCTTCAAACTCGGCGAAAAAACCAACGACCCGCTCCAAATGTATCTGGCCGATATATACACCGTGACAGGTTCGCTAGCAGGCGTGCCCGGCATCTCCGTCCCCTGCGGCAAAACTCCCCAGGAAAACCTGCCCGTCGGCCTCCAGATCTTCGGCCCCGCGTTCGGCGAAGCTCGCGTCCTCCAGCTCGCCCAAGCTTTCGAACAAGCCGGCGGCGCCTCCCTCTAAAAAGCAGGGGCACGATATGTCGTTCCCTGCGGTGTAAACTACGACCTCCCCGTCATTGGGTGAACACAACATGCCCAACCTCGACTCCATCCGCGCCAAACTCACCACCGCCCAATCCCGTTTTCTGACCGTCGCGGACACCATCCCTTCCAACTGCTGGCAAACTGCTCCCTCGCCAGACGCCTGGTCCACTGCCGAAGTCGTCGCTCATCTCTGCCAAATCGAATCCAGCATACTCACCAACTCCAACCGCATCCTCCGCCACCCGCCGCGCCCCGTCCCATTCACCAAGCGCTTCCGCCTACCCCTTTTTCTAGCTGAATACCGCGTCCGCCGCTTCCGCTCCCCGCTTCCGGTCGACACTTCCCTACTCGCCGAAAAAGATCCCATGCTCGCCAGCCTACGCACTGTTCGCGAACGAACTCTCGCGTTCCTCGACGAAACAAAATCGCGAAATCTCGCGCCCTACTGCTTTCCGCATCCCTTCCTCGGCATGTTCAATCTCTACAGCTGGCTCGAATTAATCGCTTGCCACCAGCTCCGCCATGCGAAACAAGTTCATGAAATAGCAACACTTATTCCAAAACACGTAGTAACTTCGCATAAGTAGGATATTTTTTCTCCTCGCGAGAAAAGTTGCCTCACTTCTCCCTATTACGGAAAACACCTGAAAATCAAGCAAAAAGGCCCCTTTTTGCATCCCTCCCGAAAAGTACTAGCCCGCTCGTTCATACGCTTGTAGAACGGAACGACTATTGCAGGAGAATTCTGCATCTTTTACGCTCCTGTTAGCATCAGACGGAGCAGGAAAGAGCTTAACGCCCGTCGCGACTTTTAGACGATTTAGGGGTTAGTACTCAGTAGTCCAGGAGCAAGGCCATGGTTACCGTTAAATCGAGCCAGAAAATCTTCACCGATTCGGAAGTTGCCAGCTTGACCGGCATCTGTGTCGAGCACATCCGCAAGTTCGCCAAGACGCGCCACCTCGGCTTCATCGCTCGCGCCGCCGAAGCCGCCGGCAATGCCGACAATTGGCTCTTCACCTTGTCCGATCTCATGGTTTTGGTGACTTTGTTCCCCAAGTGCAGTCACTAAACAGCTGCACCCGGCCGCGCCAACGCACCGGTCTGCTCTGAACCGGCTTTTTCTATGGCTCTCACCTCCCGTGAGAGCCTTTTTTGTTGTTCCGCGCTCTCATAATCTGCCTGGCGGATGGCGCACTCTTCGGTTTTGCGGTATAGGGATGACTTCGCTTTCCCACTCCCTCCAGCGTTAACTTTGTGCTAGATTCCGCCCGTGGTTACCCCTCGCAAACCCGGCCGCCTGCTTGCCATCGCCCTCCTGCTTTCCGCAATCCTCCTCTTTTCGGCCACCGCCGCAAACGAACCCGCCCCTCGCTTCAACGCCGTCACCCTAACCGGCGAGAAATTCAACAACGCCAGCATCAAAGGCAAAGTGGTTCTCCTCGAATTCTGGACCACATGGTGCAAATACTGCGTCGCGGAAGCCGACTACGTGGACAAACTCGACAAGGAATATCGCGACAAAGGTTTAATCGTCCTCGCCATCAACGTCGGCGAACCCAAAAAGCTCGTCAAAAAATATCTCGAAGCCCATCCCCGTTCTTGCCGGATCGTGCTCATGGAAGACACCAATCTGGCCGCCATGTACGAAGCCACGGTCTATCCCATCTACGTCGTCATCGATAAGGGTGGAAACATCTCCGACGAACAACGCGGTGCCGGCGGCGAAGCCGCCCTCCGCAACCTAGTCTCTCAAGCCGGCATGGAAATCACTCCGGCCGCAACCTCCGCCTCAAACTGACGGCTACTCCGTGCCTATGCTTGTGTAGGTTAGGGGCTTCAGCCCCGTTGCGCCTGGCACGTTGCTCGATGCGCTCTTTGTCGACGGCCGCGATCAACCAATTCCCGCTACTTCTTCTTCGTCACCTTGTCGATCGAACCGTCCACCCCAAAATCCCACACATATAAATTAATTCCGTCCGGCAAAATCTCCGCCAGTGCGTACTCTCCCGGCAGCAGCGGTTCCCCCAACGTGAACCGGTACACATTCGGCGCCACTTGCCATCTCTGTAGCAGCACCGTATTCCGCGCTTCATCCAATTTTTCGCCGAACAATGCCTTCACCTGCTCCAGCACCCGCTTGTTCCCTTTCAGCGTCGCCCGCACCAGCTCCACCTCCGGGCCGGACTCTCCCGGCCGGCTGCTCTTCTGAATCGCCGATGGCTGATCCGGGTCTGGCGGCGCTTCCCGCAAATAAAACTCCAGTTGTGAGGGATCCAGTCGCGTCTTCGCATGCGCCGTTGGCAATTCGATGTTCGTCTTGCTCGGCACAATCGGTATCGGGCTCGCAATCTGCTTCAATAACTGTTTCTTGTCGCGCTTCGTCTGCACTTCGGCCTGCTCCAGCAGCGTCGCCTTCTTTCCTTCCACCGCAAACATTCCTTCGCCCGACGGCAAGAACACGCCGGACGAGGTCTGCAGGCTCGCATCCACATCCAGCGCCATATCCGTTCGCGTCGCATCTTCCTGCTTCTTCAGCTTTTCCAGCTCCGCTTTATCCTGTGCCGCGGACTTCGTTTCCGCCTTCTGCGTCGCCACCCAGTCAATCATCGACGCTGGAATCTCTTCCCAAGCCCCGCGCTCCAGGCTGAAGTACCGCACCCGCTCTCCATTCCGCGTGTACTCCCGCACCAGCTGAAAATCGCCGTCCTTCAAAATCAATTTCTTCCCGTTCGGCGCCCCGCCCGGCAAACCAGGTTTGCTCTTTTCCGGCCCGGCAATCTGTTCCACCGGCTTACTCGTATCCGGCCCCGGCGGCGTCTGCGCAAACACAGCCTCGCCGCTCATCCACGCAATCAGCACCGCCAAAATTGTATGAATCGTCCGTCCCATGTTTCCCCGTCTTATTCCTCTGATGCTAACCCTCAAAAAGTCGTTTCCTTCATCCCTAGACTACGCCCTTGCTTACCGGAAGGCATCAGTCCGCGGTTGGACCCGACGCTATATTCGTGGCGCTCTGGCGATCGGCCTAGTCCTTCCTTTCAAGTCGCCTTATTCGCGGCTGTTTCGTCGCATGACTCCGCCCTATCCCCACCCTTTCAATCATTTCCGCGCCAGTACTAGTTTATATAGTAGTACCGCAATAAGAAAGTATTGATAGGTCCCAAATCTATTACCCTTCTGAGTGAAATCCGCGCTCCGGCCTCGTTCTGCTTTCCGAAAACACTTCTCTAGCTTTCTATCCACGCAAATTCAAATCTGGCTAACACGCTTCTTTCACAACGATCCGTTTTGCCTCTCCCGCAACTCCTTTCCTTTGATAACCATCCGGATTGCCCCATTTCGCTTTTCCAAAGTTCAACCTTCGCGGTTCGTCATCTGAATATCACCGACCCAACGGAACCGAAAGCAAAGCTCCCGCCCATGCCAAAGCCAGACCCGAGCCAAAAACTCTCTTGACGCATCACGACGCCATTCACATTTTCAACGGAAAGAAAGGCTAGGACTTCACTGTGGGCACAATGGCTAGCGATTCACGCAAAAGGTTCAGCACGTCCGCAACACGGAACGGCTTCTGCAAAAACGCACTGCCTTCAAATCCATCGCGGCCTTCCATCGCCGCGGCAAGTTCGCCCGTCATGAAAATCACCAGCGGCTTGTTCGCGCCTGACGCCTTGATCACATTCGCGGCGGCTTCGCGCCCCGAACCGGCTCCGCCCATTCCGTCAAGATTCAAGTCACACAGCAGCACGTCAAAATTCCCCTTGACCGCCAGTTGCGCCGCATCGCCCGCCGACGCTGCGCACGTCACGCGCAATCCGTGCAGGCTCAGTCCCTCTTCGAGCAATGAGCGAATGCTCTCTTCGTCATCGAGCACCAGAACGCGCCGCCCCTCGATCGTGGCCGGCGCTCGCTTCGGCGCTGCCGGAACTGCTTCCGCTCGTACAGAAAGTTCCGCGGCTGCCTCTGCCTGCTCCGCCGATACCGACGGCAAAACTACGGTAAACGCGCTGCCGCCCGCCGGCAACGATTGCGCTTCAATCGTTCCGCCATGCTCGCGCAAAATCGCAATGCAAATACTAAGTCCAAGTCCCGTACCACCGCCTGGCCGCTTGGTGGTATAGAAGGGATCGAAAATTTTGGCCAGCGCTTCCGGCGCGATGCCGCTGCCATCGTCCTGAATCGTGATCATCACTTTGTTGCTCAAGCTTGTGGCGCGAATCTGAATTCGGCCGGATTCCCGCACTTCGCGAATCGCCTGCTCCGCATTGATAATCAAATTCAGGAACACTTGGATCAGCTGGCTCGGGTCACCGACCACGTTCGGCAGCCCTTCCACCGGCTGGAAGATGGCTTCCACCGCGCTCCGCCGCAACGAGTGCTCGTGCAGTTGCAGCGTGCGCTCCAGGATGTTGTTGATATCCACCGGTTTTTTCGGTGTCTGCGAAGGACGTGAAAATTCGAGCAGGTTCTGCACGATTCTCGCCGCCCGCCGCGCCTGGCGGTGCGTCAGGTCCAGTTGGCGCTTCATCGAATCGTCCAGGCCCTCGCGCTCGCGCACCAGCTCCGTTACGCCGAGAATCGCCGTCAGCGGATTGTTCAATTCGTGCGCGACTCCGGCAAGCATCTGTCCGATCGCGGCAAGTTTTTCGGATTGGATAAGCTGTTCGCCCAGGCGCTTCAGTTCGGTAATGTCGCGTCCGGAAAGAACCACGCCTTCAATCTTTCCGCTTTCGTCGAACAGCGGGCTGAAGTTGAAAAGGATGCGGCGCCATTCGCCGAGCTTGTGCCGTACGCGAACTTCGAGGGAACTGAAACTTTGTTTGCCTTTAAGAATATCGCCGTACAGCGCAAGCAGAGAGGGAAGATCGTCGGGATGCGTGCGGCCGCCAAATTGCATCTCGTGCGTATCGTCGAGTTCATAGCCGAGAACTTCGCGGCAGCGCGGGCTGACGAAAGTGTAGTTGCCTTGCGTGTCGATGACCAGAATCAGGTCGGGGAAACTGTCCACAAGCCGTCGCGCAAACTCCTGCTCCTTGTGCAACTGCCGCTCAATTTCTCGCCGCGCCGTTACGTCCATCAGCGCGCCCTGGTAGCGCACGATTTTGCCGGCGTTGTCGCGCACGGCCGCGGCAGTGTTCAAACACGTGATGGGCTGGCCGTCCTTGCGAATCAACGTGATTTCGCGGCCTTCGACGACCGGCTGGCGATCCACTTCCGCGCGCACGATATCTCGCAGCGCTTCGTCGGTGAAAATGTCCGTGACTTTTCGTGCGAGCAGTTCGTCCTTCGATCCGTAACCAAGAATGCGGATGAGCGCAGGATTGGCGTCCACGATCCGGTCTTCCGGCGTAACGATATAAATGCCTTCCTGCAGCGACTCGAAAAGTTCGGTAAAACGCGCTTCGTTGCGGCGCAGCGCGGTCACATCGCGCGCGAGAACGGTGATTCCGTGCACTACGTCGTCGCGCACCATCGCATGCGCAACGCAATCGAAATAAAAAACGGCGTTGCGGCTCTTCAAGCGAACTTGCACGATGCCGGACCAGTTGCGGCGCTCAAGAAAACGCGGCATGGCTTCCGTGGCGTCGGCGGTGCTCTGTCCGCCGGTGTCGTCAAGAAACTCACTGAGTTTTTTCCCGATGATTTGCTGAAAGTTCAAGCCGACAAGCTCGGTGAAACGCCGGTTGGCGGCACGAATTTCGCCGTCGAGCGAAAGCGCGATCAGGATATCGTCGAACGAATCGATCAAGTCGCGATATCCCTGCTGCGACCGGCTGATCATTCCAAAAAGCTGTTCGAGGTGTTTGTCGTTCGCGGGTGTGACTTCGCGTTGCTCCAGGCCGCGAACGAGGCCGCGAAGTTCGGAAATCTCGCGCATGCGGCGCCAGACGTAAACGCCAAGGAGGATCACCATCACCACAAGACCAAACGCGGCCGCTTCAAGGCGGTACACAAAACTGCGCAGGGTGGGCCAGGAAATCCAGAGGAAAGCGGAAACGACAACAACGAGAATCAGATAAATAAGGCGCCATAAATCCGCCTGGCGTTTTTCAAACTGCTCGAGACGCGAAGAGATGCTGACGTGTTTCGTCGAACCGGCGGATTCGCCGCCTTGCTTCGGCTGATCGGGCTTGCGGTTTTCTGGCATAGCGCGCAGATCGAGCCGGCCCTGGCTTCACCGTCCGACCTGAGTCTCTCATTTGATTGTAGAGACAGCATAAGCCAGGCTCAATCGAAGCGGCAACCGAGGTGCCCGAAACGTACCTGCACAAATAGCGACAGAAGTGTCGCATGCGCGCGGGGCCAGGGCAGCTCAGGACGATGGGAAAAGAAAAACGGCGCTCTAGGGAAACCAGGGCGCCGTTTGAGCTTGCGATTGTTTGGCTGGGTGCGGCACGGCTAAAGCCGTGCCCTCCCGGATACGCTGCTACTCGGCGGCGGCGTCGGCTTCGGTGGCTTCGTCGGCGTCTTTGCCCATGAAGTCGAGGGCGGCCGCTTCTTCTGCGGTGAGCTCGGCGGCTTCGGGGATGTCTTCGATCGGTGCCGGGACGGGCACTTCCGTCAGCAACTGCAAGCTGCGGTAGTGCTCGAGGCCCGTACCGGCCGGGATGAGACGGCCCATGATGACGTTTTCCTTGAGGCCGCGGAGGTAGTCCACCTTGCCGGCGACAGCTGCTTCGGTGAGGACGCGAGTCGTCTCCTGGAAGCTGGCGGCGGAGATGAACGAATCGGTCGAGAGCGAAGCCTTGGTGATACCAAGGAGGAGCGGACGGCCCGTAGCGGGGCGGCTGCCTTCGCTGATGATGCGATCGTTTTCTTCGCGGAAGCGGAACTTGTCTACCTGTTCCTCGAGAAGGAAGTTGGTGTCGCCGACGTCTTCGACTTTGACCCAGCGCATCATCTGGCGAACGATGGTTTCGATATGCTTGTCATTGATGTTGACGCCCTGGAGGCGGTAGACCTCTTGAATGGCGTTGACGAGATAAGCCTGCGTGAATTTCTCGCCGAGGACGGCCAGCAAGTCGTGCAGGTTGGACGGACCGTCAATCAAAGCTTCACCAGCTTTGACGTGTTCGCCTTCCTGAACGTTGATGTGGACGCCGCGCGGAATCGAGTATTCCTTGCTGGTTTTGCCGTCTTCGCTTTCGACGTAGATCTTGCGCATACCCTTGGCGATTTCGCCGTAGCGCACGACGCCGTCGATTTCGCTGATGACGGCAGGGTCCTTGGGCTTGCGGGTTTCGAACAGTTCGACGACGCGCGGGAGACCACCGGTGATGTCCTTGGTCTTGGTGGTTTCGCGCGGGATCTTGGCCAAGATGTCGCCAGGCTGAACGTCATCTCCATCCTTGACCATCAAGTGAGCGCGCGAGGGCATGAGGTACTTCTTCTTGGTCTTGCCCGAACTATCGCGAATCAAGATGGCGGGCTGATGCTTTTCATCGCCCGGAGGCAGAGTGACGACGTCCTGCGAAAGGCCGGTAACTTCGTCGACCTGCTCTTCGATGGTGACGCCGGGACGCAGATCTTCGAAGCGAATGGCGCCGCCAGTCTCGGTGAGAATCGAGAAGGTGAACGGATCCCATTCGGCGAGGACCTGACCGTGAGTGACGTTGTCGCCGTCGGCAACGCGGAGGCGTGCGCCGTAGACAACGTGGTAGCGCTCTTTTTCACGGCCCTTTTCGTCGACGATAGCGATGAGGCCCGAGCGGTTCATGGCGATCGAAGTGCCGCCACGGCCTTCGACGTATTTAAGGTCGATGAATTTGATGGCGCCGTTGTTGCGCGCTTCGAGAGTGGAACGCTCGGAAACGCGAGTGGCGGTACCGCCGATGTGGAAGGTACGCATGGTGAGCTGCGTGCCGGGTTCACCGATGGACTGCGCGGCGATGACGCCGACGGCCTCACCGAGTTCGACCATGCGGCCCGAAGCGAGATTGCGTCCATAGCAGAGGGCGCAAACACCGCGGCGGGATTCGCAGGTGAGCACGGAGCGGATGCGGACGCGTTCGATACCCGCGGCCTGTACGGCGTTGGCGAGCTCTTCCGTGATTTCCTGGTTCACTTCGACAATGACGTGCGCTTCGAAGTCCTTGATCTTCTCAAGCGAAACGCGGCCAACGATACGATCGCGAAGCGGTTCGACTTCGACGCCGGCTTCGATGATGGGCTCGACGTAAATGCCTTCGCCGGTGCCGCAATCGAGTTCATTGATGATGACGTCTTGCGCGACGTCGACGAGACGGCGGGTCAGATAGCCCGAGTCCGCGGTCTTCAGAGCGGTGTCCGCGAGACCCTTACGAGCGCCGTGAGTGGAGATGAAGTACTCCAGCACGGTGAGGCCTTCGCGGAAGTTCGAAGTGATCGGAGTCTCCATGACTTCGCCGGAGGGCTTGGCCATGAGGCCGCGCATACCGGAAAGCTGGCGGATCTGCTGTTTCGAACCGCGGGCGCCGGAGTCTGCCATGACGTAGACGGGGTTGATGATGCCTTCCTTGTCGTGGCCTTCGAGCGCTTTGAACATTCCGTCGGCGACTTTTTCAGTAACGTCGCCCCAAAGGGAGATGATCTTGTTGTAGCGCTCGCCGTGAGTGATGGCTCCGTCGAGATATTGCTGCTGAACCTTGACGGCTTCCTTTTCGGCGTTTTCCACGAGCTTAACTTTGTCGCCCGGAATAACCATGTCGTCGATGCCGATGGAGATGCCGGACTTGGTGGCGTAGGTGAAGCCGAGTTCCTTCAAACGATCGAGCAGAACAACGGTGCTCTCGAGACCAAAACGAAGGTAGGCGTAATAGACGAGTTGCTGCACGCCCTTCTTTTTGAGCAAGCCGTTGATAAAGGGCATGTGTGAGGGCAAATTCGAATTGAAAATGACGCGGCCGACGGTCGTCTGGATGAATTGACGCTCCATCTTGACCGGCTCGGTGTGAGTGACGTCCTGGTTGTCGTAGGCAGTAACCAGATCGATGACTTCGCCCGAGTAACGGAGGCGGATGGGAGTGAGCAATTCGACTTCGCCCGCTTCGAGCGCGAGGCTGACGTCATCGGCGGAACCGAATACGCGGCCTTCGCCCTTTGCGCCGGGCTTGTTCTTGGTCAGGTAGTAGATGCCGAGAACCATGTCCTGCGACGGAACAGCGAGAGGCAAACCGTGCGCGGGAGAAAGAATGTTGCGCGAGCTGAGCATGAGCACCGAGGCTTCGACCTGAGATTCGGGCGAAAGCGGAATGTGCACGGCCATCTGGTCGCCGTCAAAGTCCGCGTTGAAAGCGGTGCAGACGAGCGGGTGAATTCGAATGGCTTTGCCTTCGACGAGAACCGGTTCGAACGCCTGAATGCCGAGGCGGTGGAGCGTAGGAGCGCGGTTGAGCATGACGGGATGTTCGCGAATGACGTCTTCGAGAATGTCCCAAACAACGGCTTCCTGCTGCTCGACCATTTCCTTGGCTTGCTTAATGGTGGTGCAGTGGCCGAGGGCTTCGAGCTTGTGATAGATGAACGGCTTGAAAAGCTCGAGCGCCATTTTCTTGGGCAGACCGCACTGATGGAGCTTCAGTTCGGGGCCGACGACGATGACGGAACGGCCGGAGTAGTCAACGCGCTTGCCGAGGAGGTTCTGGCGGAAACGGCCCTGCTTGCCCTTGAGCGTGTCGGACAAGGACTTGAGCGGGCGATTGTTGGTTCCGCGAAGAACGCGGCCACGGCGGCCGTTGTCGAACAAGGCGTCAACCGCTTCCTGGAGCATGCGCTTTTCGTTGCGAACGATGACGTCCGGCGCGCGAAGTTCCATGAGCTTCTTCAAGCGGTTGTTGCGGTTGATGACGCGGCGATAGAGGTCGTTCAAATCGGAGGTGGCGAAGCGTCCGCCGTCGAGAGGAACGAGCGGGCGCAACTCCGGCGGAAGCACGGGGATGACATCGAGAATCATCCATTCGGGCTTGTTGCCGGACTTGCGGAAGGCTTCGAGAACCTTGAGGCGCTTGGCGAACTTGATGCGCTTTTGCAGCGAAGGATCCGTCTTCATTTTTTCGCGGAGTTCTTCGGAAAGCTTGTCCACTTCGACGCGGCGGAGAAGTTCCTTGATGGCTTCGGCGCCCATTTTGGCGACGAACTGACCGGGATATTCCTGCACGAGCTTGCGATATTCCTCTTCCTGGAGGACCTGACGCTCCTTGAGGACGGCGACTTCATTGGGGTCAACGACGACGAAGGCTTCGAAATAGAGGATGCGCTCGAGATCGCGCATGGAGATATCGAGCAAATAGCCGATGCGGCTGGGCAGGCCCTTGAAGAACCACACGTGCGAGCAGGGCGAAGCCAGTTCGATATGGCCAAGGCGTTCGCGGCGGACTTTGGACAGCGTGACTTCGACGCCGCACTTATCGCAGATGACGCCGCGATGCTTCATGCGCTTGTATTTGCCGCACAAGCACTCCCAATCGGTGACCGGGCCAAAAATCTTGGCGCAGAAAAGACCGTCACGCTCGGGCTTGAAGGTGCGGTAGTTGATGGTCTCGGGCTTGGTGACTTCACCGTGAGACCAGGAGCGAATTTTTTCCGGACTCGCCAGAGAGATGCGGATGGAATCGAAATCTGCGATCAAGCTGGCGCGATCATACGGGCTGCTGCGATACAAGGTTGTTTCCTCCCTCTCCAGCTTTCACCGGAGACGCGATTCGGTGTTTTGCACCGGACCGGCTGAGAACCCAAAAAAATCTTCGTGCCTACATCTTGCCAAGCGCTGCCGGGGTTAAAGCCCCTGAGCTAGAAAAGCCTACGAGCACAGAGCACAGAATGAATTCTGCGCACTAGTCGGCGGCTTTTTCGGCCGGCTTTTGGCGTTTCATTAGTTCGACGTCGAGGCAGAGAGACTGCAATTCTCTGACGAGAACGTTGAACGATTCCGGCACGCCCGGCTCAATGCCGGGCTCGCCCTTGACGATGGCCTCGTAAATTTTCGCGCGGCCATAAACGTCGTCGGACTTTGCCGTAAGCAATTCCTGCAGGATGTGCGCGGCGCCGTAAGCTTCGAGCGCCCAGACTTCCATTTCGCCGAAGCGCTGGCCACCGAACTGCGCCTTGCCGCCGAGCGGCTGCTGCGTGATGAGCGAGTACGGGCCGATGGACCGGGCGTGGATCTTGTCGTCGACAAGATGCGAGAGCTTGAGCATGTAGATGTAGCCGACGGTAACCGGCTGATCAAACATGTCTCCCGACATGCCATCGAACAAGTTGATCTTTCCGGCGTGAGGCAAGCCGGCAACTTCGAGCAAGTGACGAATTTCCGGTTCGCGCGCGCCGTCGAAAACCGGCGTGGCGAAGGGAATGCCGTCCTTGAAGCCTTCGGCCATCTCGAGAAGTTCATCGTCGTCAAGCTTGGCGATGGACTTGTAAATCGCGGTCTCGGTGAAGACTTCCTTGAACCAGCGGCGAACGGCTTCGGCGCGAACTTCCTTGCTGAGAAGGCGCTTCAAGCTATTGCCGAGTTCCTTGCCGGCCCAGCCGAGGTGCGTTTCGAGAATCTGACCGACGTTCATACGGGACGGAACGCCGAGCGGATTGAGAACGATTTCGACCGGTGTGCCGTCGGGCATGTAAGGCATATCTTCATCGGGCACGATGCGCGCGATGACGCCCTTGTTGCCGTGACGGCCGGCCATTTTGTCGCCGATGGAGAGCTTGCGCTTCATGGCGATATAGACCTTGACGAGCTTGATGACGCCCGGAGGCAGTTCATCGCCCTTCTTGAGCTTTTCCTTGCGCTCTTCGGTGATCTTGCGCAGAACGTCAATCTGGCGCGAGGTCATTTCCTCAATCTCTTCGATTTTTTCTATCAGAAGAGGATCTTTTTCGTTGAGCTTGAGGCGCTTGAGGTTGCGCGTGGAGATTTTTTCGATGAGGTCGCGCGTGAGCTCCACGCCCTTGGTCAAGAGGCGCTTGTTGGTCTTTTCGTCATGCAAGTCGGCCTGGAGAATCTTGCCGCCGAGCAGATCGTTGAGGCGCTTGAGGCGCTCGTCGGTCAAGATGCGGATTTCGTCCGCAAGGTTCTTTTCCAGTTTGAAGACCTGCGAAGCTTCGATGGCCTTGTGGCGCTCGTCTTTTTCTCCGCCTTTACGCGTGAAGATTTTGACGTCGACTATGGTGCCTTCAATGCCCGGCGGGCAGTAGAGAGACGCGTCGCGAACATCGCCGGCTTTTTCGCCGAAGATCGCGCGGAGGAGTTTCTCTTCCGGGGTCAGCGTGGTTTCGCCCTTGGGCGTAACTTTGCCGACGAGAATGTCGCCGGGCTTGACTACCGCGCCGATGCGGATGACGCCGCTTTCGTCGAGGTTGCGAAGGAACGATTCACTGATGTTGGGAATGTCGCGGGTAACTTCTTCCGGACCGAGCTTGGTGTCGCGCGCTTCGATTTCGTACTCCTCGATGTGAATCGAGGTGTAGTAATCGTCCTTGACCAGCTTTTCGCTGACGAGGATGGCGTCTTCAAAGTTGTAACCGCGCCAGGGCACGAAGGCGACGAGCACGTTGCGGCCGAGAGCGAGTTCGCCGCGGTCGGTGCAAGGACCGTCCGCGAGGACCTGGGCCTTCTTGACGCGATCGCCGACGCGAACGAGCGGCTTCTGGTTGATGCAAGTGTTCTGGTTGGAACGCTTGAACTTGGTGAGCGTGTAGATGTCCGCACCAACTTCACGGCTGAGCACGCCGGAGTGGTCGGATTCGACGCGCACGATGATGCGCTCGGAGTCAACCTGGTCGACGATGCCGTCGCGCTTGCAGAGAACGACTGCGCCGGAATCGCGAGCGGTGACGCGCTCCATGCCGGTGCCGACAAGGGGAGCTTCTCCGCGAATCAGAGGAACGCCCTGGCGCTGCATGTTGGAACCCATGAGCGCGCGGTTGGCGTCGTCGTTTTCAAGGAACGGAATCAAGCTGGCGGCGACGGAAACGAGCTGCTTCGGCGAAACGTCAACGTAGTCGACTTCTTCGCGATTCTTCAAAACGAAGTTGCCGGCCTGGCGGCAGTTGACGAGTTCGGTGGTGATGCGGCCTTTTTCGTCGAGCGCAACGTTGGCCTGCGCGACAACGTACTTGTCTTCTTCCCACGCGGAAAGATAGAAGCAATACGGCTCGTAGACGACCTTGCGGCGCTTGAGCTCGTCGTTGAGCTCTTCGACGCGGTCCTTTTCGATGATTTCGCCGGCTTTGAATTCGCTGTCGCCGGCGTTGACGACTTGTACGTAGTCAATGCAGCGGCCGCCCTTTACTTTGCGATACGGCGACTCGATGAAGCCGTAGTCGTTGATGCGCGCAAAGCAGGAGAGCGAGCTGATCAAACCGATGTTCGGACCTTCCGGCGTTTCGATCGGGCAGATGCGGCCGTAGTGGGTCGGGTGAACGTCGCGGACTTCGAACCCAGCGCGCTCGCGCGAGAGACCGCCCGGTCCAAGCGCGGAGAGACGGCGCTTGTGGGTGATTTCGCTGAGCGGGTTGGTCTGGTCCATGAACTGGCTGAGCTGCGACGAGCCGAAGAATTCGCGGATCGCGGCCATGACGGGCTTGGCGTTGACAAGATCGTGCGGCATCGCCGTGGACATTTCCTGGTACACGCTCATCTTTTCCTTGATGGCGCGTTCCATGCGGACGAGGCCGATGCGGAACTGGTTTTCGAGCAGTTCGCCGACCGCGCGAACGCGGCGGTTGCCGAGGTGGTCGATGTCGTCGACGACGCCGATGTTTTTGCGCAACTTGAGCAAATACTTGATGGCGGCGACAAAGTCCGGCGATTCGAGCGTGCGATTATCGAGCGGCGTATCGAGGCCGAGCTTGATATTGAACTTCAATCGGCCGACGCGGCTGAAATCGTACTTGCGCGGATCGAAAAACATGCCGCGGAAAAGATTCGTGGCGGTTTCGAGCGTCGGAGGATCGCCCGGACGAAGTTTGCGGTAGATTTCGATGAGCGCTTCTTTGGAAGAGCGAATCGAGTCTTTGTCGAGCGTGCGCGAAAGAACCACGCCGATGTCGTCGCGTTCAGGGAAGAAGACGTCGACTTCCGTGATGCCGCCTTCGGCAAAGGCCTGCCAAAGCTCGGCAGTCAGCGGCTTATTGGCTTCGAGCAGAACTTCGCCGGTCTGACGATTGACGACGTCGGCGACGGAGTAGGCGCCTTCGAGATCGGCAAGGGCCGCGCGAACCTGGGAAACCTTGGCCTTGATTAGTTCTTTTAGAAGATTGTCGTTGATGCGCTTGTGCGCGCCCACGATGACTTCATCGGATTTCGGGTTCTTGATTTCATGGGTCAGCTTACGATCGACAAGGCCCGGCGACACGTTCCAGAAAAGATCCTTGTCGCGCAGAGAGATGCGCTCCACCTGAAAGAAGGTGCGAAGGATATCTTCATTGGACTTCATGCCGAGCGCGCGCAAGAAAATGGAGCCGAGGAACTTGCGCTTGCGGTCGATGCGGACGTAGAGAATGTTCTTCGAGTCGTACTCGAATTCCACCCAAGATCCGCGATATGGAATGATTTTGCCAAGGAAGTAGCTGCGATTGTTGGCGGATTCAAAAAAGACGCCGGGCGAGCGGTGCAACTGGCTGACAATGACGCGTTCGGTACCGTTGATGATGAACGTGCCGTTCTCGGTCATCAGCGGAATGTCGCCGTAGAAAACTTCCTGTTCCTTGATGTCGCGAATGGTCTTCGCGCCGGAGTCAGGATCTTTGTCGTAGATGGTGAGACGAATGGTGACCTTGAGCGGGGCAGAGTACGTCATGCCGCGCTCCTGACATTCGTTCACGTCGTACTTGAGTTGCATGGCGACGGGGTCGCCGCACTTGTTGCAGAAGGTCGGAGTGTTTTTGTTAAACGTGCCGCACTTGTGGCAGATAACGTCGCCAGTCTGATAAGGATTGGTGACGACGCTTGCGCCGCAGTTACGGCAGGTCGCGCGGAGGTGATGCAGCCCCTTCAAGTTGCTGCACTTGCACTCCCAGTTGCCGATGGCGTAGTCCACGAATTCAAGCTGAGACATTTCGCGGAAGTCGCGGATCGGAAACACGCTGGTGAACACGGATTGAAGTCCGCCGTCGTCGCGCTCGCTGGGCAGCAGATCCATCTGCAGGAAGCGCTGATACGACTTCATCTGGACTTCAATCAGGTTGGGAATTTGAATCGCGCTCTGGATTTTCGCGAAATCCAGCCGCTGACGCTCCCGGACGTGCTGATTGCTGTTCGACATGCGTGGTTTACCTCGTTAACCTTAGGCGGCTGTAAGTACAGCCGACAGTTTCGGGCAAAAAATCCGACGAGCAGAGAAGAGACAAATAGCCGTAGCGCGAAGCGAGTTGCCCGAACTCGTTGCGCACACGGCTACAGGCGGTCCCGGAGGGACGCGGGAAGTTGTAGAGATGCCCAGCCTCGACGTGCGTAGTGAAATCCTTTGGCGCAACCCCTCCGCCCATGGAGGCCACGCCACGATCCAGAACCGCAAACGTTTTCGAGCCGGAAACTGCGGGGCAGCCGCAGAAACCGGCAAAAGCAAGGAAGCAGGTCGAACATCTGGCAGCGGGCCAGTTTGAATTTTCTCCCGCGCTGTCACGAAGCAAGAAAATTCAAACTGACCCACCGCCGGATAATTACTTAACTTCGACCTTGGCGCCGGCCTCTTCGAACTTCTTCTTGATCGCGGCCGCTTCGTCCTTGTTCACGCCTTCCTTGACGGTCTTGGGAGCGCCGTCAACGAGGTCCTTGGCTTCTTTCAAGCCGAGGCTCGTGACTTCGCGAACGGCCTTAATGACATTGATCTTGTTGCCGCCAACGTCGGTGAGGACGACGGTGAATTCCGTCTTCTCTTCCGCCGGGGCTGCAGCCGCCGCACCGCCGCCGCCAGCCGCTACGACCGTAGCCGCAGCTGCCGAGACGCCGAACGTTTCTTCCATTTTCTTAACCAGGTCAGACGCTTCCAGAAGCGTCAAACCCTTGATTTCATCCAGAATCGTATCTACTTTCGCCATGACCGCCAGTTCTCCTCTCAAAGAACAAATTAAATTTTTTCTGATTTGCACCGGACGAGCCGGCGAAAATCAAAACCCTTACGAACTAAACTTGTTGGCCTTGATCGCTTCACTGACCGTGACGGCCAGGTTGCGGGGCAAAGCGTTGAGCGCGGTCACGATGCGCGTCGCGGGAGCGTTGAGCAAGAACATGATCTTGCTGATCAACTCTTCCTTCGACGGCAGGTTCGCGAGCTGCTGTATTTCCGCGATGGAAATGACGCGGCCTTCGACGACGCCGGCTTTGAATTGAAACGCCGGAACATCCTTGGCGATTTTGGTCAGGGCCTTGGCCAACGCAACCGGATCGGCGTCCGTATACGCGATGGAGTTTGTGCCGCTCAAATTCTTGAGAAGGCCTTCGGCGGGAGTTCCCTGCCCCGCGCGTTCGGCCAGCGTATTCTTCACGACTTTGTATTTGCCACCGACGGCCTGCACGGCGCGGCGGAGTTTGGTGTCGTGTTCGACGGTAATGCCCTGAAAGGTCGACAGAATGACGGTCGACACTTTGGCCAATTCTGTTTTCAGCTTGTCGAGGTCCTGCTGTTTTTCGCTGCGCTTTTTCATGATCCTGTTTCCTTGAATTCCTTATGCCGCAGCCGCGACGGCGGTTTCCGCTTCTGCCAGATCGATCCCGATGGCGGGACCCATGGTGGAAGTGAGCGTGATTTTCTTCACGTACTTGCCCTTGGCCGCAGCCGGCTTCGCTTTTACGACGGCGGTGATGACGGCGTGGGCGTTTTCGGAAATTTTTGGAGCGTCAAAATTAATTTTGCCAACCGGGCAGTGAACGATGCCCGCCTTGTCGACGCGGAATTCGACTTTGCCGGCCTTGGTTTCCTTGATGGCCTTGGTGACGTCCGCGGTAACGGTTCCGGTCTTTGGATTTGGCATCAAGCCGCGCGGGCCGAGGACTTTACCGAGCTTGCCGGCGGACTTCATCATGTCCGGCGTGGCGATGACGGCGTCGTAATCGGTCCAGCCTTCCATGATTTTCTGCACCATTTCATCGCCACCGACGAAATCCGCACCAGCGTCCTTCGCTTCGCGCTGCTTTTCGCCGCTGGCGAGAACCAGCACGCGCACGCTCTTGCCGAGGCCGTGCGGCAGAACAACAGTGCCGCGAACAACCTGGTCGGAGTGCTTGGGATCCACGCCAAGATTGATGGCGAGCTCCACGGTTTCATTGAACTTGGTGTGATGCGTCTTCTTGATCAGCTCGGATGCATCGCTGAGCTTGTACGGGCGCGGTTCGACGAGCTTGCGCGCCTTTTCTACGTGCTTTCCGGCTTTTTTCAACTTTGCCATTTCGACTGCTCTCCAGCGATCTTTTTTCGCCTGATGATTCGTTTAGGCTTCCACGACTTCCAGGCCCATGTTGCGCGCCGTGCCCATTACTGTGCGAACGGCCGAGTCCAGATTAGTGGTGTTGAGATCGACAAGCTTGATCTTCGCAATTTCCGTGACTTGCTTTTTCGTAACTTTGCCGACTTTGTTGCGATTCGGCTCGGGTGAACCCTTGGCGATTCCCGCGGCGCGGAGCAAGAGAACGGACGCCGGCGGAGTCTTCAAAATGAAGGTGAAGCTGCGGTCGGTGTAGACGGTGACGAGGACGGGGAAAATCATTCCGTCCGGTTCCTTCCCGGTCTTGGCGTTGAACTGTTTGCAGAAATCCATGATGTTCAAGCCATGGGGACCGAGCGCAGTGCCGACGGGCGGCGCGGGAGTCGCTTTGCCCGCGGGCAGTTGGAGCTTGATGGTCGTTTGTACTTTCTTTGGCGGCATGTTCCCTTTACCTCAAAACCTTTTTGAAAATCTCAGTCGTCCCTTGTATTGCCATGGCTAAAGCCCCTGAACTACGCAATTCAAAAAACTCAGCCGAGCTTTTCGACGCTGGCGAAATCGAGTTCCACCGGCGTTGAACGGCCAAAAATCGTCACGGAAACTTTCAAACGGCTGTGGTCGTTGTCGATTTCCTCGACCGTGCCGTTGAAATTCGCAAACGGGCCATCGACGATGCGGACCTGCTCGTTGCGTTCGTACACAACCTTCGGCTTCGGCCGATCCTGCGGCGTATGCACACGGTTGATGATGGCGTCCACTTCCGCTTCGCTCAGCGGAGAAGGCGAAGTGGCGGAGCCCACAAAACCGGTGACGCGCGGCGTGTTGCGCACGATATGCCAAGTGTTTTCGTCGAGATCCATTTCGACGAGGACGTAACCCGGATACGACATGCGCGAAGAGACGACTTTCTTGCCTCCGCGAACCTCCACGACGTCTTCCATGGGGATCAGGACGCGGCCAATCTGATCCTGCAGATTGAAAGCCGCCACGCGGCTTTCCAGGCTTTCTTTCACTTTCTTCTCAAAGCCCGAGTAGGTATGGATGATGTACCACTGCATTGCCATGTGAGCCCGAACCCCTTATGCGTGAAAAACTTTCAAAATATAATCGAGACCTTTTTGCGCAAGCCACTCGACGATGGCGAGATACACGCCGAAGAAAGCGACGGTGGCGATGACTACACCGGTTGTCGACGTGACGTCTTCGCGGCTGGGCCAAGTGACTTTCTTCAGCTCAACGCGAACGTCATGAAAAAATTCCGTCGTGTTCTGCAGCGAACCGCTTACGCGTTGTTGCAGTTCCGATGGTTGTTTTTCTTCTTCCACCTTGGCCACCTGTGTTGCCATACGTCCTCGTTCCTTGGTCCGTCCTTCTCAATCTCTGGCAGGGGAGGAGGGATTCGAACCCCCATACCCGGTTTTGGAGACCGGAGTCCTAACCGTTGGACGACTCCCCTAAGAACAAAACCGGCCCTTGCCCTCCCGCCAAAACATACGGCAGTTACTTCACTTCCTTGTGCGGAGTGTGCTTGCGGCACGAATTGCAAAACTTCTTCGTCTCCAAGCGCTCGGAGTGTTTCTTTTTGTTTTTTGTCGTTGTGTAGTTGCGATTTTTGCAATCGCCACACTGCAACGTAATGATTTCCCGCATGAGTTAATTCTCTTTTCTCAAAAACTTTTCACTGCCAGCCACGAAACCTATTCGATGATGTCTGTAACGGCGCCGGCGCCGACGGTGTGGCCGCCTTCGCGGATGGCGAAACGCAGGCCCTTTTCGAGTGCTACCGGCGTGATCAGCGTGACTTCGCAGCTTACGTTGTCGCCCGGCATCACCATTTCCACTCCGGTCGGCAGTTTCACGTCGCCCGTTACGTCCGTCGTCCGGAAATAAAACTGCGGACGATAGCCCGTGAAAAACGGCGTGTGACGTCCGCCTTCATCCTTCGTCAACACGTACGCTTCCGCTTTGAACTTCGTGTGCGGCGTGATCGATCCCGGCTTGCAAACCACCTGGCCGCGTTCCACGTCTTCTTTCTCCGTGCCGCGCAGCAACAGTCCAACGTTGTCCCCCGCCAGCCCTTCATCGAGCAGCTTCTTGAACATTTCCACGCCCGTCACAACTTTCTTCTGTGTCGGACGGAAACCCACTATTTCCACTTCTTCGCCAACCTTCACTTTGCCGCGTTCGATTCGCCCCGTAACCACCGTGCCGCGTCCTGAAATCGAAAAAATGTCCTCAATCGGCATGGCCATCGGCTTGTCGATATCCCGCACCGGAAGCGGTACGTTCTTGTCCACCGCGTCCATCAGTTCATCGATCTTCGCTTCCCACTTCGCATCGCCGTTCAGCGCCTGCAGCGCAGAGCCGCGAACGATGGCAATCGTGTCGCCAGGAAACTGATACGTCTTCAGAAGTTCACGAACTTCCAGTTCCACCAGTTCCAGCAATTCCGCGTCTTCCACCATGTCGCACTTGTTCAGGAACACGACAATCGCCGGTACCCCGACCTGACGTGCCAGCAAAATGTGTTCCCGCGTTTGCGGCATCGGACCATCCGTCGCCGCAACTACCAGAATCGCGCCGTCCATCTGCGCCGCGCCCGTAATCATGTTCTTGATGTAGTCCGCGTGCCCCGGGCAATCCATGTGCGCGTAGTGGCGGTTCGCCGTTTCATACTCCACGTGCGATACCGCGATCGTGATGCCCCGCTCACGCTCTTCCGGCGCGTTGTCAATCGTGTCGAACGCACGGAACGCCACCTTCGGGTTGTGCTTCGACAACACCTTCGTAATCGCCGCCGTCAACGTCGTCTTGCCATGGTCAATGTGACCAATCGTCCCAATATTCACGTGCGGCTTACTGCGCTCGAATTTCTCTTTCGCCATCCCCTCTGCTCCTCAAATCAAAGTCTTGCTGAACCTGGTGCTGCTGAAATTCTTTACCTCGAAACCGCTTTGCCTCTTGCCTTCGCCACCACTTCTTCGGACACAGAAGAAGGTGCTTCGGCGTAATGCGAAAAATGCATCGTAAAAGTTGCGCGGCCCTGCGTGCGGCTGCGAAGGTCGGTTGCGTAACCGAACATCTGCGCGAGCGGAACTTCGACGCGAATCACGTTGCTGCCGGCGCGATTTTCCGTTCCCTGAATCGCTGAGCGCCGTGAATTCAAATCGCCGAAAACGGCGGCCATATATTCTTCCGGAACCACGACTTCGACTTTCATGATCGGTTCGAGAAGAACTGGCTTGGCGCGAGCACAAGCTTCCTTGTAGGCCATCGAGCCGGCAATTTTGAACGCCATTTCGTTCGAGTCCACATCGTGGTAGCTGCCGTCGGTCAAGATGACCGCGACGTCTACCGTGGGAAAGCCTGCAAGAATTCCGGTGTCCAGCGCTTCGCGAATTCCGGCTTCAATGGGAGGAATGAACTCACGCGGGATGGAGCCGCCGACAATCTTGTCGATAAAGAGGAACCGGTGTTCCTTGTCGAATTTCCATTTTCCGGGATTGTTGCTGCCGGTAATTTTCTTCGCGAGCTCGTCGATGTCGTCGGTGGAGAGCTCGTGCATGTTTTCGTGATCGGCGCTCGGCATCGGGTGCAGCTCAATGACGGCGTGGCCGTATTGACCCTTACCGCCGGTCTGCTTGATGTACCGGCCTTCTGCTTCCGCCTTCTTGCGAATCGTTTCGCGGTAAGCGACCTGCGGACGGCCAACGTTTGCCTGCACGCTGTATTCGCGAAGCATCCGGTCGACAATGATTTCGAGGTGAAGCTCGCCCATACCGGAGATCAGCGTTTGACCGGTGTCGGGCTCGGTGGAAACACGGAACGTCGGATCTTCCTGCGCCAGGCGTTGCAGTGCGACGCCAAGCTTGTCCTGGTCGGCTTTCGTCTTCGGCTCGATCGCGACGGAAATAACCGGCGCCGGGAAATCGATATTTTCGAGGATAATCTGCTTCTGTTCATCGCAGAGCGTGTCGCCCGTATTCACGCTCTTGAGGCCAACGACGGCGCAAATATCGCCTGCGCACACGTCTTCAATTTCCTCGCGTTTGTTGGCATGCATCTGCAGCATGCGGCTAATGCGTTCGCGTGTGCGCTTGCCGGAATTGAAAACGTAGCTGCCAGCCTTCAGAACGCCGGAATAGACGCGGATGTACGTAACGTGTCCGACGAAGGGATCGGACATGATTTTAAATGCGAGCGCCGAAAATGGCTGATCGTCCGAAGCGCGGCGGAGAATCGTCTCTTCGTTGTCGGGATTTATACCTTCGACCGGAGGAACGTCGGTCGGCGAAGGAAGATAGTCGATGACGGCGTCGAGCAACGGCTGAATGCCCTTGTTTTTGAACGCGGAACCCGCAAGCACGGGAACGATCTTGAGTGCGAGCGTCGATTTACGAATCGACTTGCGCATTTCGTCCAGCGTCAGCGTGCCTTCGGTCAAATATTTGTCGAGAACTTCGTCGTCGTGTTCGGCAACGTATTCAACAACTTTCGCACGATGCTCGTCGTAAAATTTCTTGTCGATTGCCGAGCCCTTTAGGGCTGCAGCAACGTCCGGCCGAGAATCTACGAACGACTTGTCCCAAAGCTTTTCGACTTCAAAAATTTCGTACTTGGCTCCAAGGGTTTCTTCGAGCCAAACCACGACGTTTTGTTCCAGAAAATTGATAACGCCAATAAAATTATCTTCGCGACCGAGGGGGAACTGGAGGGGAACGGGATGAGCACCGAGGCGCTGGCGAATGGTGCGGACGACGTGGTCAAAATCGGCGCCCATGCGGTCCATCTTGTTTACGAAGCAAATGCGCGGGACGCGATACTTGTCAGCTTGACGCCAAACGGTTTCCGACTGCGGCTGCACGCCGGCGACCGAGTCAAACACGCAAACCGCGCCGTCAAGCACGCGCAGGGAGCGTTCGACTTCCACAGTGAAGTCCACGTGGCCCGGCGTATCGATGATGTTGACGCGATATTTCTTGGCGAAGCGGTCCCAGGATGCAGTGGTCGCCGCGGAGGTGATCGTGATGCCGCGCTCGCGCTCCTGCTCCATCCAGTCCATGGTGGCGGTGCCTTCGTCCACGGAACCGATCTTGTAGGTGACACCCGTGTAGAACAGGATGCGCTCGGTCGACGTCGTCTTTCCAGCGTCGATGTGCGCCATGATCCCGATGTTGCGTGTGTCTTCGAGTTTGAATACCCTAGCCATGTTCGTTTTCTAAATAATCCCTCTTATTAGTCCGGCCGAATTACCAGCGGTAATGCGCGAACGCCTTGTTGGCTTCCGCCATGCGATGCACGTCTTCCTTCTTCTTGATTGCGCCGCCGCGAAGATTGGCTGCGTCGATCAACTCGTCACAGAGCTTGTCCGTCATGGTCTTGCCGGAACGCTCACGCGAATACTGCAAAATCCAGCGAATCGCCAGCGATTGCCGGCGGAAATTGTTCACTTCCACGGGAACCTGATAGTTCGCGCCGCCGACGCGCCGCGTCTTCACTTCCAGCACAGGCTTGGCGTTCTCGAGCGCTTTCTTGAAAATTTTGATCGCTTCGTCGTTCGTCTTTTTCGCAACCTGATCCATCGCAGAGTAGAACACGCGCTGCGCGGTGCTCTTCTTGCCGTCCCACATCATCGAGCAGATAAACTTCTCAACGAGGCTGTCGGCATAAACAGGATCGACTTCCTGTTTGCGGCGGCTGACTAGTCCTTTACGCGGCATATCTTGTCGGCTCCTCTAAACCCTTACTTCGCTGCCTGTCCGGCCTTCGGACGCTTCGCTCCGTACTTCGAGCGGCCCTGCTTGCGGTTTTCCACGCCCGAGGCATCGAGCGTTCCGCGAACGATGTGATAGCGCACTCCCGGCAGGTCCTTCACACGGCCGCCGCGCACGAGCACGATCGAGTGCTCCTGCAGGTTGTGGCCGATGCCGGGGATGTACGTGGTGACTTCAATGGAATTCGTGAGGCGGACGCGGGCGACCTTGCGGAGTGCGGAGTTCGGTTTCTTCGGCGTTTGCGTATAGACGCGGATGCACACGCCGCGCTTTTCCGGGCAGCCCATTAACGCAGGCGACTTCGTCTTCGTGGTGACGCCCTCGCGTCCCATACGTACCAGTTGCGAAAATGTCGGCACAGTCTTCCCTCTTTGTTTGCGGACACAACTGCGGCCCGCGAATGCACGCGCGTTTCGACAGCTCTCGCTTTGCGCGCACAAAAACAGCGCGAGAGCACACCAAGCTGAAAGGTGTACTGCGATTCCGGAGACCAGCAAGAAACTCCGCACGCACTCCAAGAGGCAGACCTAAGCTCTTGGCTTCGATTCGGAGAGGCTTACTCGGCTTTGCGGGACAGGCGTCCCATTCCGGCCGCTCTTCGCTCCCAATCCGTCTTACAATGTTCCGGGAGAAAAGATCCTTCCAACTGCACGCGCCTAAAACTCCCCCGACGCGCTACTGCTTGGGTCAAACTACCCCTAACGAAACACAGAGTATAGGGGAGAAATTTGCATGTGTCAAATCGCTTTCACAACGGGCTGAGGAAAACTTTAGCCGAGAATCAGCGACCGGCAGGCCGGCTGCCGGGGAGCCAAACGGCTCGCTTATAGGCAAACATTTAGCGAAGGCAAGATGTGACCAGAAATGAGACGGGGCGAACCCTCTTGTTGACCGCCCCAGCTAACCATTAACCCATTTATTTAGAACAGGTTGACTATTCCGTCTTGTCCTTTTTCTCCAGACCCTTGTCGCCGTAGGGCCACAGGTTAAACGCCTTCAGCTCCTCGTATTCGTGCTGGTCGCGGAGCATCTTGGCAGTCCGCTCCTCGGACCAGGGCTCGGCGAGGCGCTCGGGCCGGTCGGCGACCCAGAAGGCGGTCAAAGCCATCAAGGTGGAGTTCTGCGCCAGAATGTCGGGCTTCTGCGCTTCGAGCGCATCGGCGGCGGAGTGATGGGTGAAGTTGTACTCGGCGCCGTCCTGTTCCATGTTGATTCCCGGCAAACCATACATGGAAAACGGAAGCGTGTCGGTACCGGATTCGATCTTCTCGTTCACCTTCACATGGCGAAGATTCGAAACGGATTCGGTGAAGGCCTCGACCGCTGGAATCAAATCATCACGCCCGCCGAGCTGGAAATTTTTCACGATTCCCTGCCCTTCGTCGAGAATCAAATCGCCGAGATGATTGACCCATTCCGGTTTGTGCTGTTTGTAATACGCGAACGAACCGTCGAGCCCTTGCTCTTCTCCGGTGAAAAGAACAAAGCGGAGCGTGCGCCGCGGGCGAACACCCGCACGCATGATTGTTTCCGCAGCACCGAGAGTAGCAGCCGTACCGGAACCGTTGTCCGTCGTGCCCTGCGAAAGATCCCATGAATCGAGATGTCCACCGACGACGAAAACCTGCTCCGGGTGTTCGCTTCCGCGAATTTCGCCGACAACGTTCGCCGTCTCGATTGGACCATTGGTGAATGTGTTCTGCACATTGATATGCATGCGCGGAGTGATGCCGCGTTCAAGCAAGCGTTCCAGCTGGCCTTGATCTTCATTGGTCATCGAAACGATGGGAATTGCGAAATCGGCGTCAAAACCGAGAATTCCGGTGTGTGTCAGGTTCATGCCGGCGGAACGTGAGCCGCCTTGTCCGCCAATCACGGCGACGACGCCTGCACTCGCGAGGGTCTTCAGGAAATTTCCGAAGTCCGCAAAAATCATCATGAAATCCTTTTTCGGTTTGCCTTTGGCCTGCACCAGTACAATTTTCCCTTTTAGGCGGCCGAGATTCTTCGCCTCTTCATCGAGATTGAACAGATCCACTGTGATTAGATCGCCGTCGGCGCCACCGGCCGGCGTGGAGCCGACCCAGCCCATCGCGTCGACATGCAGCGGCCGGGTCATCGGCGAAAGAAGCTTCGCGTCGGCGGTGCCGCGCGTCCAGCCGCGCCAGATCGTGTATTTTTCCGTGTGAACATTTTCAAGGCCCATGGCCTTCATTTTGGAAACGGCCCATTCCTCCGATTTGCGCTCGCTCGGCGATCCGGTCACGCGCGAGCCAATGTCGTCGCTCAATTCCGTCAGGTACTGGTAGGCGTGGGAGTTCATCATTCCTTCGCCCGCGATTTTTACCAGCGACGGCATCGTGCCGTCCTCTTTCGGACCCTTCGGTTTGTTGTCCGCCGCGACCACTCCCGCCGCGACGAGCACCGCTCCCACTGCCAGTCCCGGGACAACCAGCACTTTCCTCATTCACTCTCTCCTGGCGCGTTCGCGCACACAAAGACTACCACTACCTCTGACGCACCCTGTTCAAAAGCGTTTCTGCGCGGGACCACGGATCGCACACCGTTTGCCCCGGCGGAAACAGAGCGCTAGACGCAACTTTACGCGGCGATGGGCGAATCCTAAACTCGATGGGACCCTTATGAGCGCCTTTCGCGAACGTATTCCTAAATGGGCTGTACTTTTTAGCTTGAGTATCTTGTTTTCGGCTGCAAACGCTTTTGCGCAACCTGCGCCGGAAAAGCCGAAAGAGGAAACCGCCGCCGCCCCGCAAGAAAAGCCGGCGGAACCGCCCAACGCAGCGCAGATTGACCTGCTCGAAACAAAATATCGCGTCGAAACGAACGGCGATTCGCGAAAAGAAGTGCACGCACTCGTCAAAATCAATAGCGAACTTGGTGTTCGTCAATTCGCGCGGCTGAACTTCGATTACAACCGCGGCTTCCAATCCGTGGAAATTCCGCTGGTGCACGTCACGCACGCAAGCGGTGGCACAGCAGACATTCTTCCTAGTGCAATTACCGATGCGCCGAATCCCGCCGTCGAACAATTTCCCGCCTATCACGATGTACGCGTAAGATCCGTACGCATCCTCGGCCTCCAGCCCGGCGATACGCTCGAATACCGCGTAATCACATTGGCGAGTCACCATCCGCTCGCACCCGATTTCTGGCTTGACCATTCCTTCGACCGTTCGGGCGTCGTCTCTCACGAAATGTTCACGCTCAACCTGCCAGATTTTCCTCCGCCCCAAGTTCATGTAAATGCCTCCGTTCCCCTTACGACTGATCATTTAACAGAAAGCGCGCGCACGGTTTACACGTGGGAGTGGAAGCCGGGAAGTCAGAACTCGGACCAAAATCCAGATTCTGATATTGCAGTCACCACGTTCAGGTCCTGGCGTGCGCTTCTCGAAAGGCTCGGTCAACAGCTAGGGCAAAAGGCTAACTTGGATGAAGACACCGACAGAAAGGTCGTAATCGATCTGACCGCCAGGCTGAACACCTATGAACAAAAGGTTCGTGCGGTATACAACTTCGTCGCGCAGAAGATATCAACTATCGATCTTCCGCTCGGCTCTACGGGATTCCGGACACGCCCCGCGAACGAAATTCTTGCCTCCGGTTATGCGACCGCCGAAGACAAATTTGTTCTGTTCAATAGAATGGTGAGCGCAGTCGGCCTTGCACCGCGACCGGCGTTCACCGGAACCGTACCGAAAATCTCGGACCGGCTGCCAAGGCCGAGTCTCTTGTCGGATCTTCTAACTGTTGCGCCGATTCTCCCGGGTCCCTACCCTGGGCGGGGCTGTAGCGATTGCGAGCACAACACGTGGCTTGACCTGACGGCTGAAGTTGCGCCTTTCGGAGTGATACCGGCAAGTCTCCGGGGAAGAGAAGCGCTCGTGGAAGGGTTTGGACTCTGGCAACCAGAGAACGGCATTACCGGGGTGCCGCGCGACCTGCCTTTCCGTTCCACACAGAACGTGCTAATCAGAGGAGAACTGACAGCGGACGGGACACTAACGGCCCGAGTGAGGTACACACTCCGCGGAGACAATGAATTGCTGTTGCGAGTCGCCTTTCACCGCTCGCCGGCTGAAAAACAGAAAGAGCTTGCGCAGTATTTGGCGCTGTCGGACGGATTTCGTGGAAAAGTGACAAGCGCGAAGACGTCCGACCCGTACGAAACGGACAAACCGTTTGAAGTCGAGTACGAACTCACGCAGGAAAAATTTGTCGACTGGTCGAAAAAGCCGGTTCGCATCCCCGCGTTGCTTCCTCTGCCTGGCTTGCCCGAAGCACCAAGAAAACCGGCACCCGATGCGAAAATCGAGCTTGGTCCGCCGCTGCAGGTGGATTTGCGCGGGACACTGCGGTTGCCGCCCGGAATGACGGCGCAAGCGCCGCCGGGCACTTCCGTCAAGCGCGACTACGCGAGTTTCACGGCCGAATATTCCGCGAAGCAGAACGTCATTCACTTTTCGCGGAATTTGAATTTTGTGTCTCGGGAAATTTCCGGCGCACGCTTCGTGGACTTCGGCGCGTTCCTTCACGCCGTGCAGCTTGATCAATCGCAGCTCTTCATCCTTGAGAAACTGGAATCTCCCACACCCGCAAAGCCAAAATAAAAAAGGCTCGCAAATCGCGAGCCTCTCTCGACTGAATACTTACGACCGAGAACTGTTCTTATCGAATCTCCATCACTTCTTTTTCTTTAGACGCCGCCATGTCCTCGATTTTCTTCGTTTCGGAATGTGTCAGCTTTTCAAGTTCGTCGAGCGAACGTTTCTGCTCGTCTTGGCTGATTTTCTTGTCCTTCTCAAGCTTGTCGATCGCTTCTTTAATGTCGCGGCGGATATTGCGCACGGCCGTGCGGTGATTCTCGAGCATTTTGTGCATCTGTTTGACGAGGTCCTTGCGACGTTCTTCCGTCGGCGAAGGAACCGGCACGCGGACGACTTTGCCGTCGTTGGTCGGATTCAGTCCGAGGTCCGAAGTGCGAATCGCTTTGTCGATCATCGCAACCGCGCTGGTGTCCCACGGCGCGATCACGATCATCGTCGGGTCGGGCACCGTGACAGTGCCAAGTTGATTCACTGGCATCGGCGTCCCGTGATAGTCCACCCGAACGTTATCGAGAATGGACGCGTTCGCGCGGCCTGTACGCACCGTGGCCAGCTCCTTGCGAAAATCCTCGACCGCCTTTTCCATGCGGGTCTTCGCGGCCAGCGTGGCTTCTTTCGTTGAACCAATCGTTGACATGATTTTGTTTCCTCGGTCGAAATATAAGACGACTTACGTTTCCCTAAAAAAAGCGCGGCCCCGGTTGACGCCCAACTTGCTTCTACGTTTGCGCGCCGCTAACCCGTCGTAACTTTGGAGCCGACCCGGTCGCCAAGCACCACGCGCTTGATGTTCCCGTATTCGCCCATGTTGAACACCACAATCGGCATGCCGTTGTCCATGCAAAGCGAAATCGCCGTCGAATCCATCACCTTCAAATTTCTCTGCAGTACGTCCTGATACGTAATCTGTTCGAACAGCATCGCGTTCGCCACTTTTTCCGGGTCGGCGTCATAAACGCCTTCGACGCGCGTCGCCTTCAAAATCACATCCGCCTTGATTTCCATCGCGCGTAAAGCGGCCGCCGTGTCCGTCGAGAAATATGGATTGCCCGTTCCCGCGCCAAAAATAACGACGCGCCCTTTTTCCAGGTGCCGCATCGCGCGACGCCGTATGAACGGTTCGGCAACTTGCTGCATCGCAATCGCGCTCTGGACGCGCGTGAAAACTCCCACTTTTTCGAGCGCGTCCTGCAGCGCCAGAGCGTTGATAACGGTTGCCATCATGCCCATGTAATCGCCAGTCGTGCGATCGATTTCGAATCCCTTCTGTCGCCCGCCCCGGAAAATATTTCCGCCGCCGACAACCAGCGCGATCTCCACGCCAAGGTCGTGCACTTCCTTCAACTCGCGCGCGATGGCTTGAATCGTCTCGCCATGAACACCAAATCCCTGCGGTCCCTGCAGCGACTCGCCGGAAATCTTCAGCAGAATTCTTTGATAAATCGGTTTCTTCTTCGAGCTTTTCTTCGAGGCACTCTTTTTCGCTGGCATATCTCTCCGGAGCCGCCGGTCAAATCCCGCAAAATTGTAACAAACTCGCCCCGCGCGCACACGCAAGTCTCGCACAAAAAAGAGCGTTCCGACTCGGTCGGAACGCCCCAGACTTTGTAAGTTGACGTCAAGTTTCAGCTTAAGCGGTCGGTGCCGGCACATCGGCGGCAGTCGCCGCGACTTCGCCGACCTTAAAGCGCGAGAAGCGGCGAATCGTGATGTTTTCGCCAAGCTTCGCGATCGCCGAATTCACCATCTCGCTGATCGTCACGCTCTCGTCCTTGATGAAGTGCTGTTCGTAGAGGCAATTCTCCTCGTAGAACTTTTCCATCTTGCCGTTGACGATACGCTCGACAACGTTTTCCGGCTTGCCCGTCGCCAGAGCCTGCGCTTTGTAAATTTCGCGCTCTTTCTCCAGCATTTCCGTCGTCACTTCCTCACGCCGAACGTAACGCGGATCAAGCGCGGCAACGTGCATCGCAATGTCGTGCGTCAGATGCTGAAAAGCTTCCGTGCGCGCCACGAAGTCCGACTCACAATTGATTTCCACAAGCACGCCGATTTTCCCACCTGCGTGGATGTAACTGCCCACAAGTCCTTCCGACGCTTCGCGGGTGGCCTTTTTCGCCGCCGCGGCCTGGCCTTTCTTGCGCAGTACCGCGATAGCCTTTTCGAGGTCGCCTTGCGCTTCAACTAGCGCCGCGCGGCAATCGTTGAATCCTGCATTGGTGCGATCGCGCAATTCCTTTACGAGCTTGGCTGGAATTTCCATGGCTGTATTTGGTGTACTCATCCTTTTTCTCTCTGACTTTCTCGGAACTTCCGTCGAACAATCTCCAGAATCTTATGAATTCTTACGAAACGGCCCGCCGCGATTGCATCGAGGCGGGCCGCAAACAACTCTCTTACCCGCGCTAGATTAGCGAGACTCCTCGTCCGGTGGAACCGTCGCTTCAGCAGGTTCCGCTTTGAACGTATCGACAACAGCCACGGCTTCCGCGCCCTCGGCGAAGTCGCCTTCCTGCTTTTCGTACTGTTCGTAGGCGCTCGTGTCGACGTATTCGACGCCATCCGCAGCTGCCTGATCCGCGGCCGCTTTGGCTTCGCCCACTTGCGATTGCGCGTAAGCGTTGCGCCCTTCAATCACCGATTCGGAAATCTTCGAAGTAAACAACCGAATCGCGCGCAGCGCATCGTCGTTGCCCGGAATAATCCAGTCCACAACATCCGGATCGCAATTCGTATCCACAACCGAAACCACCGGCACACCCATGCGGCGCGCTTCCTTCACGGCAATCTCTTCCGCGTTCGAGTCGATAACGAACATCGCGTCCGGCAACTGCGTCATGTTCTCAATGCCTTCCAAATTCTGAAACAGGTGCTTCATTTCGCGATCCAGCCGCGCGCGCTCTTTCTTCGAAAGCTCGATCATGCGCCCGTCTTCGGTCATCGCCTTCAGCAGCTTCAATCGCTTGATGGACTTCTGCAGAGTCGCCCAGTTGGTCAGCGTGCCGCCCAGCCAGCGGTGATTCACGAAAAATGCACCGCAGCGCTTCGCTTCTTCCGCGACCGCTTCCTGTGCCTGGCGCTTTGTGCCAACAAATAAAACGGCCTTGCCTTGCCCCGCCATGTCGCTCACAAAGCGGCTGGCCTCGCGGAACATCTTCAAAGTCTTTTGCAAATCAATAATGTGAATGCCGTTGCGCTCGCCGAAAATATATTCCTTCATCTTCGGATTCCAACGACGCGTCTGGTGACCGAAATGTACGCCGGCCTCCAGAAGTTCCTTCATTGTAATTTCAACTGCCACTTGTCCTCCTTATTGGACAGCTGTTTGCTGGTGCTTCTCGCGAAGCTACCGAACAGCCTTTTTGCCGGCGTCCTTGCCGGCCGTGATCTCAGCGGAGACTCTTGCGAATCTCCGCTGGAGCTCGTTGCAGCCCAGCCAGCGATTAACGCTTGGTGAACTGGAATCTCTTTCTCGCGCCCTTCTGTCCGTACTTCTTGCGTTCCTTCATGCGCGAATCGCGCGTCAGAAAGCCGTTCTTACGCAGCGCCGGGCGCAGCTCCGGGTTGAACTTCGAAATCGCTCGGGCGAGGCCCATGCGGACCGCTCCAGCCTGTCCGCCGACGCCGCCGCCTTTTGCTGTCGCGACCACATCAATCTGGTCCGCGATGTTCGAGAACTTCACCGGCTCTGTCGCGTCGTGCTTCCACGCGAAATTCGGAAAATATTGATCAACTGTCCGGCCGTTCACCGTGAACTTGCCCGTGCCGGGGCGCAAAAACACGCGCGCGATGGACTCTTTACGGCGGCCCGTGCCGAGAAACCAGGTCTTGTTCGCAGCTTCAGAACTCAAAACTTCCTCCTCGTTAAACCCCGATAACTACTGCCAGACCCAAGAAAAAGCGTGCTTCGAGACAACATGGCCGCCATCGGCCTAAATCTTTTTGAACTTCCCACCCGGCTGATTCCCTGCGAAGGCCTGCACCTGACCTGCGTAGAAGGACCACGAACGTGCGGAAACTTCAGACCTCAAAGTCTACAAACTTGTTAAATCGCCAGCGGCTGCGGATTCTGCCCTTTATGCCGCGCCAAACCCGCTGCATCGCGATACACGCGCAACTTCTTCAAACGTCGCGCCCGCAGCTTGTTCTTCGGCAGCATACCCTCAATCGCGTAGCGCACCATCCATTCCGGCTTCGCTTCGCGAACACGCTTTGCCGGAACTTCTTTCAGTCCGCCCGGGTATCCGCTGTGCGAATAATAAACTTTTTGTTCGATTTTGTTGCCGGTCAGGCGGATCTTGTCCGCGTTGATAATCACGACGTGGTCGCCGGAATCCAGGTATGGCGTAAACGACGCCTTATCCTTGCCGATCAGAACTCGCGCCACCTTCGTCGCCAGGCGTCCCAACACCTGGTTCGTGGCATCCACAACAAACCAATTCGCGCCCACTTTCAGCGCTTCCGCTTCTGCTCCCTTGGCTACGTACGTCCTCATCGCAATCAGTCACACCTTTCCCTGTAGAGACAAACGTCAATTTTAGGGGCTGAAGCACGATAAGTCAACGCGGGAAATTGACCATGTGGAAAGACCAAAGTACAGCCTGTCCACCAGGATGCCGCTTTTCCGACGCACTCCGCCAGTAGTGACACCGGGATCAACAATTCACGAATTCGATCCAGATCATTACATTCAACGGTTTCGCATAGTTGAAATCTTGGTGTTTCACCCGCGGTGTCGCTCTCTTCTCTACGAATTTCCGTATACGTTCTTTGAGTTTACGGATGCTATATGCCGCAATCGTAACGTACAGGAATGACCCTACAATCCAATCGCTTGAATGTAATCACTTTAACGGACTTATTTTCGTTCCGTTTTGGTCTCTCAATTGCCAGCGTTGTCAGCCAAAGACTGACACGAATCAGCACGCAGTAGGTGAGTTCTGCGCGGCTTGGGCGGGGTGGGCAGGTCGAGGGTAAGGCTGCTAGCTCGGTCAGTTTGGTGTCTTCAATAAACGCGAAGTTCGCCGCTTCGCATATCGGCTTCGGCGAAACACACGGCAGGGCCAAAACCGGAGGTATTAAAAAAATGGAAGTTGCATCGATAAGAGTTGGGCTGTGGCGGAGTTTACTCTCTCTGGCCGCTTTATTCGTCCTGTTGGCTGCGACAGCAACGCTGGCACAAACAACCGCCAGCATCAAGGGAACGGTGACCGACGCAAGTGGAGCCGCTGTCGCCGGTGCGAAAATGACGATCAGGAATTCCTCACTGGGAATTGAACGCACGACGGAGACCAACGATTCAGGCGATTACGAAGTTCCCGCACTGCCTCCCGGAACCTACAGCGTCGAAGTCAGCAAGGACGGCTTTCAAAAACAGAAGGCCAACTCCGTCGTCATCGCGGTGAGTCAAAACGCCCTTCAGAGTTTTGCTTTGAGCGTTGCGAGCACGAGCGACGTCTTGGTCGTGGAGAGCACGGCGCCCGTCATCGACGCAACTACGATCACAGTGGGTCAAGTGATCGACAGAGCTGTCGTCCAGGAAATCCCGCTCAATGGCCGCCATTTCGTTGACCTCGCCCTCCTTGTTCCCGGAACCGTCACTCCGCCGCAAAACGGTTTCCTAACCGCTCCTCTGCGCGGCCAGGGTTCGTTCGCGTTCAATTCTGCAGGCGGCCGCGAGGACGCCGTCAATTTCATGATCAACGGCATCAACCTGAACGACATGGTGCAAAATCAGGTCACGTTTCAGCCCACGATTAATACCGTTTCCGAATTCAAGATCGACAATTCCACCTACAGCGCGGAGTACGGCCGCAATTCGGGCTCAATCGTAAATATCGCCACGCGCTCCGGTTCGAATCAATTCCACGGGGAGTTGTACGACTATTTCCGAAATAATGCGCTGGATGCCCGCAACTTCTTCAACCCCACTACACAGGCGCAGTCCGCCCTTAAGCGCAATCAATTCGGCGGCGACGTCGGCGGCCCAATTCGGCGCGACCACACTTTCTTTTTCGCGAGTTATGAAGGCCTGCGTCACCACCAGGGATTGAATACTGCTTCCGCCGTTCTGAGCGACACGGATCGCGCCACAATTCAAGCGGGCACTAATGCCATCGCTCAGAACCTTCTTTCCTTAATTCCGGAGGCGAACGGCACGCTCAACGGTGCGGCCGCTTTCTTCGGTTCAGCCAGCGCCAACGTAAACATCGACCAGGGCACCATCGACATCAGCCACAATTTCAGCGACAGGGATCGCATTCACGGCTACTACGTGAATCAAAAAGATCTTCGTCAAGAACCAACGCAAGGCGCAAACATCCCCGGCTTCGGTGATACACGCGAAGGCCACCGTCAGGTTCTCACGTTCAACGAGACTCACGTCTTCAGCCCGTCGCTTGTGAACGAAGCGCGTATTGGCGCAAACCGCGTGCACATCACCTTTGCGCCGAACAATCTGACCGACCCGGCATCTCTCGGACTCGCAGGCGTGCTTGGCGCAAATCAAACCTTCCTCCCAACCATCCGCATCCAGGACCTCGGCCTGGTTTTTGGCGACGAGCGCAATTTCCCGCAGGGCCGCGGCGATACAACTTATGTTTTGGCGGACACCGTTAACTACATTCGCGGCGCGCACTCTTTAAAGTTCGGCGTGGAGTTCCGCGACTTCCGCAACAACAACTTCAATGGCGATCCAGGACAACTTGTGTTCAACACCACGCCTAATTTCATCAACGGCACTGTGGACACCTCTGCCCGCACCCTGAACAGCGTCGCCAATCGCATCACGCAAAATGCACTGGAATTCTTCGCGCAGGACAGCTACAAAGTCACATCCTCCCTGACCCTGGAACTCGGCCTGCGTTACGCCTGGAACAAGACTCCGAACGAAGCCAAGAACCGCTTCGTCAACTTTGATCTCACCACCGGCGAACTCGTTCCGTCCGGCGATCCCTACGATCAAAACAACAAGAATTTTCAACCGCGCGTTGGTTTTGCTTGGGATCCGTTCCGCTCCGGCAAGACCGTTGTTCGGGGTGCATACGGCTACCAGGTAGATCAACCCATCACCGGTATCATCACCGGCCTGAACTCGAATCCGCCGTTTGCGGTACCCATCGCCGTCAATTCAGCCACGCCAATCAATTCGCTTGGAGCGCAGTACGATCCGGCAAATGCGGCAAACCTGGCTCCCCTTGTCGTCAATCCGAACTTCAAGAACGCCAACGTACAATCCTGGAATCTGAACGTCCAGCACAAGGTCACTTCAACTCTCGGTCTTATGATCGGCTATTTCGGAAACAAGGGCACTCATCTCGAAATCGACCGCAACATCAACCAATTCGCCACACTCGGAACGGCTTCCACGCGGCCTTTCACGGCGATTGCGTCGGGCAGCCAGTTCTTCCCGGGAACGTCCTTGTCCAACAGCTTGACGTTCCGCGACAGCAGCGCGAATTCTACGTACAACGCCCTCTGGGTCACCGCGAACAAAACTTTGGCTCGCGGTGTGCAGTTCAATGCGTCTTACACCTGGTCCCACTCCATTGACGAAGCTTCCCGGAACAACCAAGGCATCCTTGTTCAGGACAGCACAAACATTGCAAGCAGCAAGGGCAGCTCCGATTTCGATGTCCGCCACCGCTTCGTTGCCAACGCCATTTACGACTTCCCATTCAAGGGCAATCGTTTGGTCAGCGGTTGGAGAGTGGCCACGATTCTAAGCGCGCAATCCGGCAATCCGTTTAACATCGTTCTTGCTCGATCCACGACGACGGGAACCGCCAATACGATTCGTCCTGATCTCGTCGCTCCCCTCACCATCAGCGGCGACCCATCACAGTGGATCACCGATGCAGCCACAGCGTTCTCGCTTCCCGCCACTGGAAGCTTTGGCGACTTTGGTCGCAACGCTGTTTATGGTCCCGGGTTCACGGACGTCGATCTTTCCCTCGTCAAGAACACAAAAATCACCGAGAGAGTCAACCTACAGTTCCGTGCGGATGCGTTTGATGTCTTCAACCATCCGAACTTTGGCCAGCCAGGACCATTGGCTGCCAATGGATCTACCATCATCACGCTGACTCCGCTTCCCCTCGGTGGATTTAGCGTACCGGCAAGCTTCTCGTCGATTTCCAGCACGCGCTTCCCGACCGCAGACTCGGGCTCCTCGCGTCAGCTCCAACTCGCGCTGAAGCTCCAGTTTTAGCTCGGGCTAAAACACTTCCGGGCGGAGGGAATTCCCTCCGCCCGCTTATTTTGCCGCAATTTCTTCGACCTACTTCTGCACAGCCCACGCCATCCCATCCGGATTCGGCCCCGCATCAATCTTTCCCGTGATCGCCAGCATCTTCAAATCAATCACCACTACATAGTTGTCCGGCGTGCACGCCACAAACACGCGCGTTCCGTCCGGCTGCATCTCGATACCTGCTGCGCCATGCCCCACAGGAATCCGCTTCACTTCTTTTCGCCCCGCCACATCAAACACCGCAACATCCGCGCCAAACAAACTCGAAACGAACGCCAACTTCCCATCCGGCGTAAATTTCAAACGATTTGCCCCACGCACGTTCGCCTCAATCTTGTGTAACAATTTCTTTTCCGCGACGCCCACCACCGCAATCGTCCCGTCCTGCGAGTCCGCCGTCCAAATCTCTTTTCCGTCCGGCGTCACGTCAAATCCTTCGCTGCCCGCTCCCACCTCCACAAGTGATTGACTCCATTCCGCGGGAAATTGCCCGGGCGGCGGCGCTCCCGGAAGCGGCGGTGGGCCCGACGGCAACGCTGGCCGCACCTTCTCCCAAATGCTCAATGTCCCCGATTGGATGTTCGACGTAAAAATTCGCGCCATATCCCGCGTCACATAAATCATGTGCGTTCGGTTCTGCCCGCTGCCCAAAACAAAATCCACTTTCCCGCTTTTCGGATCGACGCTCCCAAACGCCTTCGCCGCCTCCGCCGTAAACCAAACTTTCCCTCCTGCAAAATCCAGCCCATGTGGTCCCTTCAACGCGCCCAAATCAATCGACGCGAGTGCCTTCTGATTGACGAGGTCAATCACGGCCAGCGTGTGCAAAGCGCCCGCTCCACCGCCGCCATAATTCGAAATGTACGCCATCTTCCCGTCCGCCGCCGCAATCACTTCATGCGGGTCCGCACCCGCTGGCATCTTCGCCACCACTCTCAGCGTCGCCGGATCCACAATCGCCAGTGTCTGGTCGTGCTTTGACAGCACCAGCAGCGATTCCTTCGGCGTTTGCGCGGCCATGCAAACCGCCGCCAACCACGTCACCAAAAGCATTCCGAGAATCTTTCGCATTTCGTGCTCCTGTTCGCTCGCTGCGAGTTCTGCAGCGCAAGTCTACATTAGCCGATGCCCCTTGTTTTGCGGCCGTTCGCTCAATTTGGATTTGTCGATCAGGAATTTGCAAAGTGAGTTGAACCTAAGCAGCCCTCTTTTCTTCGGGTCGTACGCCGTCGCGCACCAACGCGTTATGACGTGATACTTTCCTCCGCAGACACCCTCGAAGACCGTTTCGTCGCCATCGAAGCCCATGAATTTCTCCTCCGTTGCCATCTCGAAGAATTTCACATCCGCAAGAAGCGCACTTAGTTTCTGTGCGTCCTCGGCCGAAAGTTGCACCTCTCTTGTCTCAACCAGCTTCCCGGGATCAAACCCAGCCTGGCCATTGGTCCTCTTGGAGATGAGGACAAAGCCGCCCTGCTTCCTTTCGACCCGTACGGCAATAGCATTGCCCCACGTCGGAAGGATCATCATTCGATAGACTTCGGTGTTCTCATCTTTGGCAAAGTCACTCAGCCCTTTTTCCTCTAACCGCTCAAGGGTGCCGCCATACCATTTCGCCGCAAATGCGCTTACGCCTTCTTTGGAATCTTTTGTCTTCGTCGGGATGCGGGGACTTTCCTGCCACCCCATCGTCGCCAGAGAAACGAGTCCCGCTGACAACAGGCAGATCCTCATAAGAGTGTCTCCTTGGGGATGGAACGAAGCCGCCACAGTTCCTTGCACTTCCAGTTCTACCCTTAGGCCCCTTCGGTGGCAACGTTCCCCTGGACCGGTCTCGTTGAGCCAAATACGCCTTCGTTTTCCGCATTCCTAATTGAGAGCCCTATCCCTCTCGCCAGACAGCGGAGACACCACCCATGTCCAAGAAAACTCTTTTCCTCATCGTAGGCACAGTCGTATTGGTCGCGGCCCTAATCGGCATTCGCGCGATTCAGGTCTATGTCCAGGAACAATCAGAAGCTCACCAGCGCGCCGAACAAATGGCCAAAGCCCGCGACGCCATGAAGCAATGGCAGCAACAGCTCGGCGCGTTCAGCCAGGCGCAGCAAAATATGCCGAATCTCGCGAACCTGCCAAACATGGCCAACATGACCATGCCTGCCGGCAACTACTCACCGGCAGCGCAAATCGCCATGATGAAGCTGATGCAGAAAGGCAATGTCCCGCCGAGTGTTGCGGCGCAACTCATCCAAGCCAAAGCTCAAGTGATCTCGCAATCAAACACTTCCCTCCGCTACACGCTTTCGTTCCCCAACGGAGTCTCCACCGACACCACGGTTACCATCACGCCCGATCAAAAATACTCGCCCACCGCCGCCGAACTCACGCAATCCCGCCGCACCGGCCACCAGATTTACAACGTGAAACTCTCCGCCAAAACGGAATCTGAGACTAAATCGCACATCATCCTGCAGTACTTCGTTCCCTTCTCTGAAGTTCCCCCAACGTTGCAACAGCGTCTTCACTGCCAATCCGCAGCTAACTTTCACTTTGTCCCTCCTGTTTTCGCAGACGAAGGCAACATGGGCGTGGGAATCGCGCAGGACACCGGCATCGAAATCGCAAAAGAGGTCCTCAAAGAAAATGCCGAGCACACAAAATTAGCCAAAGAATTTCCCGCTCCGCTTTCTCGATTCGTTGACATTCTCAATGCCTTCAAGAAGGAACAGGACCACATCGACTGGCTCGATGAACTCGCCGAACTCAAAGACTGCGTGGAAAATCCCACGAATCCGCTCACGAAAAAGGCTTTCGACGAGAACCCCGCCTACAAAGATCAAACTCTCAACAATCTCGCCGATGCCCACGCAGACGTCACCGCAGCCACCGCCATGCGCTTTCTCAACCTCGAAACTTCCGTGGCAACGGACCTTGCCGAGGGTCCCCTCGGCGCGATGACCGCGCCCATCTCCTCTTATAACGACGAAGCGCTGAAAGGCATCGCTGAAAACCGCATCAACGAAGCCAAAAAAGGCATCACCGACTGCAATCCCTACAAAGGGTACGGTGACATCTACCCGCCGCTTCGCGGCAAAGTCGAGTACCTATACAACCGGACTTGGAATGAGGGAAAGGACAACTGGACCCGCGTCCGCACCGTGCAAAGGAAGCTCACCGCGGAGGTGGAGCTCGGCTTTGACGAAAACAACAGAAACAATTCCGGCGTGAACGGCACCGGCGAGTACCAGCAAAAGGACCAGAGCAAGTACACAAATCCCAAGGGCTATGCCGATGACAAGTCAACCATCGAAGGGCCCGTCGAAGTCTATGCCCAGCTCGGCGGCACGGGCTCCATCGGTTGGGTTCAGTTGGGCATGGGCGGCCAAACTATGCACGGGGTCACGGAACACACGGACACTTTCGGGAGCAAGCCAAATATCATTCACAACGAATGGGATAACGGCGGCGGTGGTGTCACCTGCAAATTCACCAATGTAAACCTCCAAAAAGGCGGCACCTATTCCAGCTTTGTCGAAAGCGACGAAGGCTTCGGAACCTGCAAAATCGAACTCACCCCGAAATAGGCAGCAAAAGGCAGACCATCGTCTCTGGCTTTCACTCTCCCGCGTGCTCCGTTTCTGTGATACTTTGCCGCGCATTCGCAGCCACGACGGAGAATTTCCATGACCGAAACGCCTTCATCTGATTCCTCTCCATCCAAAAGCGCTATCGGCCGCAGCATTCTCTCCATCTTCGCCGGCTTCATCGTCGTCGTCGTTCTTTCCGTTGGTACGGACACCCTGCTTCATCTCATTGCTGGCTTCCCTAAACTCGGCGAGGTCTATACCGACAAACAATTCCACTGGGCGGCGATCTATCGCACGATTTACGGCAGTGTCGGCAGCTACCTCACCGCCGCTCTCGCGCCGGCGCGCCCCATGAAGCACGCGCTCATCGGGGGCTCTATCGGCTTCCTCTTAAACCTGCTGGGAACTGCCGCCACCTGGAACCATGCCCCCTCGCTTGGCCCGCACTGGTACCCACTTTCCCTTTTGATTGGCACATTTCCCACGGCATGGCTCGGCGCGCAACTCTACATTTGGAAAACTGGCGCGCGCTAAACGGCCGGAATCTCTGCGGCTTGTATCCAATCATGCGTTCTATTTTGTACTTTACTATATTTTAATGAATAGTATTTAGATATATGCAGGCTGCTCAGTGTTTTTCCGTGCGTCATTCGAAATTCTCGACCTCACTTTTCCCTCCGATCCTCGCTTTGTCGGACCAACTTGGCTAACCCATTCCTTTTCACAACCATCCGTTTTGCCTCGCCGCAACTCCTTTCTTTTGATAACCATCTGGGATTGCCCGCGTTTGGTTTTGGCCCTTTTCACTAGCGCCGTCTCGCCCTTTTGCTCTCTTGCTCACTTTGCCGGACTGCGCAACTCATCCCTACTGTCTTCATTCTCTTGTGCACTCTTTGCAAGAAAACACCCGGGTGTACCCCTTCGCGCACGTCCCGTCGTCCCTCTCCCGCGTCACCATGGTGCCGGTATACAATCGAGTCAGCATCACCGAGGCATTCTCGTGATTCATCGCCACGTCTTTCATAACGACAAGCTTTTCCCGGTCGAAGATTGCCGCCTCTCGCCCGGCCAGGCCGGACTCATCTGCGGATGGGGGCTCTTCACAACGATTCGCATCTTCAAGGGCGAAGCATTCGGCTACGAGCGCCACTGGCGCCGCCTCGAAAAAGATGCCGCCATCATTCGCATGCCCATACCGTATTCCGGGCCGAAAGTCCGCGTTCATCTGCAGGAAGTGATTCGCGCCAACAAAGTCGCCGACGGCGCCGCACGCATTTATTTGATTTACAACCAAGTCAGCGCGTGGCGCAGCGAAGAACCGATGCCGCAAGTGGATCTCGTCATTTACACCGCGCCGCTTCCCGAATACAAAGAACCGATTCGTCTCGCCGTTCGCGAACACGGCCGTCACGCTGCGTCCGCGCTCGCCGGAGTCAAAACAATTTCCTGGTTGCCGAATGTCTGGGCTGTAGCCGAAGCGCAAAAAGAAGGCTTCGACGAAGTCGTGCTACTGAACGAGCGCGGTGAGGTCGCCGAATGTACCGCCGCGAATATTTTTCTGGTGAAGGGCGAAAAGGTTTTCACGCCGCCCCTGTCTTCGGGCTGCCTCGAAGGGGTCACACGCGGAATTTTGATGGAAATCGCGCCGGAAGCCGGTATCTCGGTCGTCGAACAATCGTTGAAGCCGGAAGATTTCGCCGGAGCCGACGAAGTCTTCATCACTTCAACGAACCGGAACTTGCTTGGCGTCGCCGAAGTCGGCGGCCACAAAATCCCCATCGCTCCCGGCCACATCACTCGCCGGCTCGATGAACTCTTCGATTTTTACGTCACCGAGTACGTCAGCCGCCGTCTCGCTTCCGCCGCGCGGTAGCGTAAGGATCTAGAAAAGAAACTTCAGCGCGAACTGCGCCAGCCGCCCCGGCGATGAAGTCTGAATCTGGCCAAAGTTCGGCGAATTCAAGTCGTTCTGAGGCAATCCCAGATTCGCGTGATTGAAAATATTGAAAAATTCGCCGCGGAACTGAATCGTTTTGCCTTCGGTAACGCGGAAGTTTTTCAGCGCGGAAAAATCCCACTGCTGAAATCCCTTACCCTGTGCGATATTTCTTCCCGCGTTGCCGAACTGTCCCGCTTGCGCAATCGGATCGAGCCGCTGAAATCCACTCGGACTGATCCAACAGTTCGGCGTACCCGCGATGAAGATTGGACCATTCGGGTCGGGCTGGCAGGTGCCCTTTGTGAAATCGCCGATGACGTTTGGGCGGTCGCTCGGAAATCCGGAAATTTCAGGAGCGCCACCCTGCAAGGATGCACCCGCGGAATCGTAAACCGTGAACGGCGTTCCGCTCATGAAAGTCGTGATGCCGTTGACTTGCCAGCCGGCAATCACCTGGCGCTTCCAGCCTTCTGCATCTTCGCCGAATGGAAGATTCCATTGATAACTGATGACGAAACGATGACGCGCATCGAACATCGAGCGGCCGCGTTCCTTGCCGAGATCGAACGGATTCTGCGCTAGATCGTTTTCGCCCGCGGTGCTCTGGGAAGCGGAGCCGGTAATGTTGAACGAAGAAACGTCATCGATGCTTTTGGAAAACGTGTACGACGCAAGGAAAGAAAGTCCCTGGCTGAAACGCTTTCTCAAACTCGCTTCCAGCGCGTTGTAGATCGAATTGGTGTTTCCGGCAATTTCGCCGACGGACGAAAACGTGCACGGGTTCGTGTCCGTGCGTGTGCAGCCGGAAAAAAGGCGGCGGCGGTCGGAGGGAGTTTGCGGGGTGTCGCCGGGCTCAAAAGTCGTCGGGTTCGATTCGACGAAGCGCGGCAGCTTGGTCCCTTTCGTTCCAACATAGCCGACTTCGAGCAGCCAGTCGTTCCCAAAGGCGCGTTCCAGGTTCAGATTCCAGTCCTGCGCATAAGGCAAGCTCAAATCTTTGTTGACGGTCAGCAACGTCATCGGCTGCGTAAATCCATTCACTGGAGGGGGCAATCCGGCATACGGGTCCGCGAAATTCGGCACGCTAATTTGCGCCGTTTGCAGGAACGGCGGCGCGCTGATGGGATCCTGCAGCGGGCCGCCCTGTCCAGTGTAAAACGGATCGTAGAAAATTCCGTATGCGGAACTCAAACGCCAAATTCCGTGCCCTGTGGGGTCCCAGGCAATGCCGATGCGTGGAGCAAACGCATTCGTTTTCGTTTGAATCAGGCCTCTGGGAACGCCCGGGTCACCGGGATAGACGAGGCCCGCCGGGGCTTCCGGATGCACTGTGGATTGCACGCCGGGTTCGAATAGATTTACGCGATTTTTGATTTCGGTGTAGGGAAACGGAAGTTCGTAGCGCAAACCGTAATTCAGAGTTATGCGCGAAGAAATTTTGAAGGTGTCTTGCGCATAGGCATTGAAATTATTCCCGCGCAAGCCGCGATTGAAATCGCCGCTGCCCTGCAAGAAGAAGATCGGCTGGCCGATTTCGAAGCTTGCAAAAGGATTCGTAAGCGGAGCGCCGACAAAAACGAAAAAGCCATTGCTGGCAATTCCCTGCAATACGTTGATCTGGTCGTGGCCGTAGCCGCCGCCGAATTTCATTTCGTGACGGCCGCGAATCCATGCGAGCGAACCGTTCAGATCAAACGTGTTTTGGTACGTGTTGCGCGGGCCAGTGATCGGGTCTCCCACGGAAGCAAATCCAGCAACTTGAACGAAGGGCGGGCCGAGGGCGACATCGAGGGACGGCTGGTAGGTGAATCCGAGCGACGCGGGATCGGCATGATTGATGTGTTCGTCGAAGAGAAATTTGTTGCGGAGAAACGCAAATCGAACCAACCCGATAAGCGACGGTGAAAATGTGTGGGTTTCCTGAGCGACGAAATTCTGCGCGCGCTGATTTTCTCCGACCGGAAACCCCGGAACGTTTGCGCCGGAAGTGGAAAGCGGGTCGGTGACGTCGGCCTGACTGAAGCTGTATCGGAAATTGAAGGTGTCTCTAGCGGTGAGATAATGATCGAGACGCAAGCCGAATTGATCGCCGTTCTGCGGTTTGGATAAAGTTGTGGCGAACGTGTTGCTGCCTTTGTTCGGAAGCGGATAGAACGCGAGAAGGTTTTGAGAAATCGGATCGATGCCAGGCAGCTGATTGAAGGGGATGGGTTGGGGGCTCGGGGCAAAAACATTGTAGATTTGATGACTCGGTTCGGGATCGTTACAAACACCATTCGAATCAAATCCCTCCGGACAGAGTTCCTTGAAGTCGCCGGTGCGTTCGGCGAGGCTCGGAACAGTGGCCAGCCTGCTGACGCCTTGGCGATTGCGGAGACCTTCGTAGTAGCCGAAGAAAAATGTTTTGTCGCGCTTGACGGGGCCGCCGAAAGTTCCCCCAAACTGATTGCGCTTCAACGGCTCAACTGAGGTCGCAACAAAGCTTTTCGCATCGAACATGTCGTTGCGCAGAAATTCCCAAAGGGCGCCATGAAATTGATTTGTGCCGGAACGAGTGATGATGTTGGTTGTGGAGCCGGTGCTGTGACCGAATTCCGCGCTGGACGAATGCGTAAGAATGCGAAATTCCGAGATCGCATCCACGGGCGGTTTCAAAACGGTTCCGCCGTCGACACCGTTGAAATTGTCCGCGCCATCGATCAGGAAATTATTCGATTCCGGGCGCTGGCCGTTCACAGAATACGCCTGGCCCTCGCGCAACGACCCACCGGCGGCGGCTAGACCCGGCGTAATGGGTACAACCCCCGGTTGGAGGAGTCCCAATTGCGTAAAGTCGCGGCCGTTGAGGGGAAGATCGAGAATCTCGCGTTCCTGCACCGTTTTACCGAGACTGGTGGCGGTGCTCTCGATCAGTGACGCGTCGGAATTTACTTCGACTTTGTAGGACCCGCCGCCGAGCACGAGGCGGAACGAGACATTGGCATTTTGATTGACGTCGAGCGTGATGCGGTCACGGCTGAGTTTTTGAAAGCCGGCGGCTTCGGCTTCGACGCGGTAGTGGCCAACGGGGAGTGCAAGGATTACGTATGTTCCGTCCGAATCGGTCGTCGTCTTGCGCTCGAATCCGGTTTCGATTTGGGTGGCGGTGACGGAAGCACCGGAGATCGTGGCGCCGCTGGGATCGAGGATTGTGCCGCGAATGCTTCCCGTAATTTCCTGACCGCGCGCGGTGAGGCAGAAGAAAAGCAAGCACACCAAGACCGAAATCCATTTCGACGACTTCATCGCGGATCCTCTCGTACTCAGCAGAATACTCCGGACAGCAAACGATGCGGAGTCTAAGCGGCCACCCCTGGCCGCCGGATTCGAAACAGAGTTCAACTTAAGAAAAAGCTAAGGATTATAGGAGCAGTGTAGAGGGTGCCAGCAATAATGCAAATGCATTAGTCGGGTGACGCCGGGCACTTTTCTGCCACGTCGTTTGAAGCGTCCGACTACTTCTTGGGAGGGCGTGTGCACGCGGTGAGTTTGACCCATTGCGCGGGATTGATGTTTACGCCGTTGGCGTAAAGAACCCAATGGAGATGCGGCCCGGTGGAGCGGCCCGTGGAACCGGCGTAGCCGAGCACGTCACCTTTTTTGACGGCCGCGCCATCGGCGACGGCGAGCTTCGACATGTGCAGATACATCGAGCCAAGTCCCTGGCCGTGGTCGATGCCGACGGCATTACCGAGAACATTGAAGTGTTTGGCGAAAATAATCTTGCCGTCGGTGATGGCGCGAATCTCTTCGCCGGCGGGTGTGCGTTGATCTACACCGCCATGAAATTCGCCGGTCGGTTTTCCGTTGTGCAGGCGCTTTACGCCGAAGGGCGAAGTTAGGCAACCGTTGACCGGAGGCGCGAGAGGGTCTTGCCAAAAACGGTCGTCGGAGACTTCGTTGCGGAAACCGGTAAGCAGCTGAAGTTCTTCCGGCGTGGAACGAAGCGCTTCGATGTCCGGGCTGAGGCGGACATTTTCAGAGGGGAAACGCGTTGCGCGGACGAAGAATTTTCCCGTTGTGAAGGCCGTTCCTTCCCTGGAGAGAAATTCGATGGCAGCGGGCCCCGGAGAATCCTTTACGGAAACGGGCATCAGGCCGAACGACTTTCCATCAGCCTGGCGAAAGAGTTTCACGGTGCGGTCGTTCCATTTCGCGGAAACGGCCTGCCCCGGGCAGGTAAGGCGCAGCGTCTCGCCGAGATTGACCGAGCTTGGCGAAATCGAACACTGCTGAGCTTGCGACAAGGACGTGCCGAACAGAATGACCGCGACAAACATGAATGCTGCGCCGCCGATGGTGAATCCAAATTTGTTTGGCATCGAACCATTTTCGGCAGAGGGAAATCGTCGTGCAAGCAAATTCGATTGCAAAAGAAAGACGGCCCCGAGGGTGCGGGGCCGCCTTGTTCAACCAATTGCCGGGGGTGTGACGGCGGGGTTGATAGCTAGAAATTGAGTTTCATGCCCAACTGCATGATGCGCGGGTCGCGGGTCGAAGTGACCTGATTGAAGAGACTCGACGTCACGTTGAGCGAGCCACAGCAGATGGGGTTCGTGTGGTTGAATGTGTTGAAGGTCTCCCAGCGAAGCTGGCCTGTGAGGTGTACGTTTGGGCAGCGCCGGAGTTCGGATCTCCAACTTGATTGGGGCGGCAACCGACTGGCGACGCACCTAGCTAGCAGCCGGTGCCAGTCGGATCAGCGCATCGGCCGGTACCGCCAATTCTGGAACACGCACCATTGCCCAAAACCGGCGTCAACGAAAGTCCGGTCTGAGAACTCCAGTTGTATAGACGATTGGACAAATATTGCCGTTCGGCGGCGATGTCAAGCAAAATTTCGCGACGAGAATGGCGGTGAGGCGAGAAGGCGGAAAAGATGGTCGGTTCGAGGCCGGACTTCAGCAGCGTGCTACAATCTCGGCAGAAAGAAGAAATGCCAGAAGCCCTGCCTATTGCCGAAGCGGTTCTTGAGGTAATTTCCAACGATGGCGCGAAGCGCTACGTGCGCGTGACGCAGACTCCTTTCCTGATGGGGCGCGGCGCGGAAACGGGAAACCATTTGCAATTGAACGACCGGCGCATATCGCGGAATTGCGCGGCGATCGTGAGCGAAGCAAACAAGTTTTATATCGAAGATCGCGGGCAGCGGCGGGGGCTTTACGTCAACGGCGAAAAGGCGGAAAGCCGCGAACTGCAAGACGGCGACGTGATTACGTTCGGCCTGGAAGATTCATACGAAATCATTTACCGGTCTCCGGATTCGGCGGGTGACGAATCGATTCCGCTGTTTTTGACGCGCATCGAGCACATGACGAGCGCGGAAAAATCTTCCGGCGGATTGAACAAGTTGAATCTCCTGCTGGAAGCAACAACGCTGCTGCACTCGCAGCTTCCGCTCGATTCGGTGCTCGCGAAAATGCTGGACCACGCGATTTCGGTGACGAATGCCGATCGCGGGTTGCTGCTTGAGGCGAACGAAACGGGACAATTGCACGTGCGGCTGGCGAGAAAGAACGGCGGAGTTCGTTTGCCGCCGGAAAGTCTTTCGCCGAGCCAGACGGCGATTCAGATGGGGCTGAAGCAGCAGTCGGCTGTGATCACGGAAGATCTGGCGCAAGCTGAAATGAATTTGCAGGAAGCGCAGAGCGTGGTGGCGCAGGGGTTGCGCGCAATTGTAGTGATTCCACTGTATTCGGTGACGCGGGCGAGCTCGGACGAATCTCTGGTCAACATGACACGCGGGCAGTTTCTTGGAGTTGTGTATCTGGATTCGCGGCGGCCTGCGGCATTTTCACGGCTCGACCGGCAGATTCTGGACGCGCTGGCGGCGGATGCCGCGGGCACGCTGGACAACGCGCGGCTCGTGGAGCGAGAACGCGAGCGGCAGCGGTTGGAAGCAGAAATCAATATCGCACGCGATATTCAACAAGCGCTTTTGCCGCGGGGATTTAAAGACTACCCGCATCTGGATGTTGCCGGATGCAACTTCCCTTGTCTGTCGGTGGGAGGCGATTATTTTGATGTGTTCCCAATGGGCGACGGCCGGACGGCATTTCTGATTGCGGACGTTTCGGGAAAGGGACTGGGCGCGGCGCTGCTCACGACGATGCTGCAGGGCGCGCTATCCGGATTGACGCTGGGTGCGGCGCCGGCGCGCGTGTTCAATCATATCAACCGATTTTTGTGCGACCACGCGGAAGTGGGACGATACGCAACGATGTTTTTCGGTGTGATGGACACGCAGGGCCACTTGGAATTTATCAATGCGGGCCATCCTTCGCCGTACATGATTCGGAATGGAAAAGTTGAGGCACCGTTTACGGAGGGATCGTATCCGGTGGGGCTGGTGCCCGAGGCAGAGTATACGGCGGCGTGCCTGAAGCTGGAGCCGGGAGACACGCTGGTGCTTTTTAGCGATGGCGTGACGGAAGCGATGGATCCCGAAGACGAAATGTTCGGCATGGCGCGGCTGGCGGAAGTGCTGCAGGACAAGAGCGACGTCCCGTTGGAACATTTGCAAAAATGCGTACTGGAATCGGTGGAAAATTTTGTGCGCGGTGCGCGGCAGGGAGACGATGTGACGATCCTGCTCGTGCGCTATCAGGCGACGGCGAAAGATGCGCTTAGCGATCACGATGCGCCGTCGGCTTCGAGCGCGGTAGCGTAGTTTTCAGGAGCGCGGGCGCTTGCCCGCGACTTCAGCGCGAGAAAAAGAGACGACGATTGCTTTAGACGTTGGCGTATTGCTGAGTTTCGCGACGCTGTCGAGTGGCACGAGTACGTTTGTTTCAGGGAAATAGGCCGCGGCGCACCTGCGCGGAATGTCGTAGGGCACGGCGAGAAAGTTTCGCGCCGTGCGCAATTCATCCCCATTTGCGCCAGCGAAATGGCTGGTGATATCGAGCGCTTCGCCTCGGTTCCAGCCATTTTCGCGCATGTCCGCTTCGTTCAGGAAAACAACGCGGCGGCCTCCGTGGATGCCACGGTAGCGGTCGTCGAGGCCATAGATGGTTGTATTGAATTGATCGTGGCTGCGAATTGTGGCGAGAAGAAATTGACCTGACGCGAGTTGCCAGTTCTGCAACGCGTTGGAAATGAAATTGGCTTTTCCGCTGTCAGTGGCAAAGGTGCCGTCGCGGACTGCGTTCGGCAGATAGAATCCGCCAGGCTTGCAGACTTTCCGATTCATCTCTTCACAACCCGGAACAACACGAGAAATTAGTTCACGGATACGATCGTAGTCTTCGGAAAGGTGGAGCCAGTCGACTCTTGAGCGCAGACCGAGAGTGGCGTGAGCGAGATTGGCGACGATGGCGGGCTCACTTTGAAGGCTTGCTGACGGCGGAGAAAGTTTTCCCCGTGAGCTGTGAATGATGCCCATGGAGTTTTCGACAGTGACAAATTGGTCGCCGGATTTCCCTGCGTCGCGGTCCGTTCGCGCGAGACACGGAAGGATTAGAGCCGACGTTCCGGTGATGAGGTGGGAACGGTTGAGCTTGGTCGAAACGTGAACGGTGAGGCGACAGTTCTGCAAAGCGGCGGCGGTGCGTTCTGTGTCAGGCGACGCAGAAAGGAAATTTCCACCGAGAGCGAACAGAACTTTTGCGTCACCACGCTCCATTGCACGAATTGAAGCGACCAGATCGTAACCATGCTTTCGCGGCGGCGCGAAACCGAAGGTGGATTGGAGAGCGTCGAGAAAACTGTCGGGCATTTTCTCGGAGATCCCCATCGTGCGATCGCCCTGGACATTCGAATGGCCTCGGACCGGACACAAGCCGGCGCCGGGGCGGCCGAGTTGGCCGCGCAGGAGATGCATGTGGATGATTTCCTGAATAGTGGCGACTGCGTCGCGCTGCTGCGTAAGGCCCATGGCCCAGCAGGAGATCATGGTTTTCGAATTCTTGGCTATTGCGGCGATTTGTTCGATTTGATCGCGGGGAACGCCGCTTTGTTCGACAGTCTGCTCCCAGGAAGTTGATCGGACGAGTTCGGAGAATTGTTCGAAGCCGAAGGTTTTTTCACGCAAAAAGGTTGCGTCGAGCGCGGTCCCCGCGGCGCTGGAATCCATTTCCAACAGCGATTTGCAGATGCCGCGGAAGAAGGCGTGGTCTCCGCTTAGGCGAACCCGCGCAAAATGCGTGGCGATTGGCGTGCCGCTGCCGAATAGCCTTAAAACCTCCTGGGGATGTTTGAAGCGGCTGAGGCCGATTTCGGAAAGAGGATTTACGCTGATGATCGCGGCGCCACGACGCGCGGCGCGCTGAAGAGTGGTGAGCATACGCGGATGATTGGTGCCGGGATTCTGGCCTGTGACAAAGATAGTGTCCGCCAGGTCAAAGTCTGAGAGTTTGACGGTGCCTTTGCCGGTTCCGACGGATTGTTTCAGGGCGACACCGGAAGATTCGTGGCACATGTTGGAGCAGTCGGGAAGATTGTTGGTACCAAATTCCCGAACGAAGAGTTGGTAGAGGAAGGCGGCTTCGTTGCTGGTGCGGCCAGACGTGTAGAAAATGGCTTCGTCCGGGTTGGCGAGTGCGTTTAGTTCGTTGGCGATGAATCGAAATGCGTCGTCCCACTTGATTGGCTCGTAGTGGTTGCTTCCGGCACGCAGAACCACCGGGTGAGTGAGGCGCCCTTGTTGGCTGAGCCAATAGTCGGATTGCGAAGAAAGTTTTTCGACGGACCACTCGCGGAAAAAATCGTAAGCGACGCGTTTTGCCGTAGCCTCCTCGGCGATAGCCTTTGCGCCGTTTTCACAATACTCGTTGGCGCTGCGACCGGTGTCCGGGTCCGGCCATGCGCAACCAGGACAATCTGTGCCGTCGAACTGATTGAGACTGGAAAGCGCGGAGGCACCGCGGAGGATTCCGGGCGCACCGAGCGCGTATTGCAATGCGCTGGTGATGGACCTAATGCCGCCGGCCGCTCCAGGAGGAGATGAAACGGCAGCGGGCTCTACCTCGATGGGAGGTTGCGCGTGGGTCTTTCGCATGAAGATTTGGTCCAAGCAAACCGATGCAGTGAATAGGCAAGATGTACCACAGTTTGCAGCCATGCGGAGAACTGTTGCCAAGGGTGCGTGCTTTGCGGCAAGCTACGCGACGAAAAGCAAAGGAGAGTCTAATGCGGAAGCTACTTTTGATTTGTGTTGCGGCGGCATTGGCCTGCGGTACGGCGCGCCCTCAAAATGCAGGGAAAGACATCGGCAACCTGGTCGTCATTCGCGCGGGGAGTTTGATTGACGGAACGAGCGACGCGGTGCGGAAGAATCAGCTAATTTTTGTGCGCGGAAAGCGCATCGAGAAAGTGACAGACGCAAGCGCCGGAATTCCGGCGGGCGTTCAGGTTATCGACCTTTCCAACGCAACGGTATTGCCGGGACTGATTGATGCGCATACGCATATTTTCTTGTGGGGCGAGGACCCCGCGAAGGGCGGGTACGACGAAAATATTTTGAAGGCGGGTATTGCGTTGCGGGCAGCGCGGGCAACGTATGCGTGTAGGCGTGCGCTGGAACAAGGATTTACGACGATCCGCGACCTGGAGACGGAAGGCGCGGGCTACGGCGATGTGGAGATCAAACAAGCTATTGAAGAGGGGACGATTCCCGGGCCGCGGATTTTTGCTTCGACGCGCGGAATTTCTTCGACCGGCGGATACAACCTGGAAGGCTACGCTCCGGAATTGGCGATGCCAAAGGGCGTGCAGATTATTGATGGGCCGGTGGAAGCGCGGAAGGCGGCACGCGAACAACTCGACCACGGCGCGGATTGGATCAAGGTGTACATGACGCACCGGTCGTGGGTTGGGAAGAAAGGAGACTTGGTTTCGCAGCCGACGCTGACGGTGGAGGAGTTAAGAGCGATTGTGGATGAAGCGCACGGATGGGGAAAGAAAGTGGCGTGCCACGCTTACAGCGGAATCGGATTGCAGCGTGCGCTGGATGGAGGCTGCGATTCGATTGAACATGGATTGTCGCTGACCGACGCGCACATCGCCCAGATGTTGAAGCAAGGAACATGGTATTGCCCGACGATTGCGCCGTACTACGGGGATTGGGGGCGGGAAGACACCCCAGGCGGTCAACGGGACCGGAAGCGCGCTTCGGAGCACGAAATTTCCGTGCAGAAGGCGGCGAAGGCCGGAGTGAAGACAGTGTTCGGAACGGACATCGGCGGAATTCCGTGGACGGAACCGATGGCGGTGGAATTCGAATACATGACGAAATTTGGATTTACGCCGATGGGCGCGATCCAGGCGGCAACTTCGCATGCGGGGGAATTGCTGGACATGGCGGGAGAAATTGGGATGATTGCGCCAGGCGCGTTTGCGGACATTATTGCAGTGAAGGGAGATCCATTGCGGGACATCAGCGAACTGAAAAAAGTTCGCTTCGTGATGCACGACGGCGTCACGTTCAAGAATGAGTTGGCAGCGAAGTAGAAGCGGAGCGCACTAGGATTCGACGCGCACGCCTTTCCAGAAGGCGACGCGGCCGCGGATTTGTTTTGCGGCATCGAACGGATCCGGGTAATACCAGGCGGCATTTTCATTTTTCAGGCCGTCCACTTCGATATGGTAATAGTGCGCGGTCCCCTTCCACGGGCAGACGGTTGTGTGGGAGCTGGGACGCAGAAATTCCTGTTTGACGGAGTCGGCGGGAAAATACTGATTCCCCTCCACGACAACACAAGCGTCGCTTTCGGCAATTAATTTTCCAGACCAAGAAGCTTTTGGCATTAGCTTTCTCCCCCAACGGACGATGCAGTCAGGATAGGCGCGGAAACTAGAGTATTTGCGGTGCGTCGGGCACAATGGCACCCAACGAATCAGATTCCACGGCATGAGTATACGGTACACAAACTTTTGAGAGGAGTTCCAATGGAGCAACAGAACTTCAAGAATCACGCAAAGTATGTTCCGCTATTTCATTTTTTTTCGGCCCCGATTTTGATAATGAATTTCGTGTGGTCTTGCGTGCGATTGTGGAAGTCCCATTGGGGGATAGAGGGTTTCTTGGGCGTTTTGGTCGCGGCAGGACTGCTCACAACGCTGTTGAGTGCGCGACTAGCGGCGCTGGCCGTGCAGGACCGTGTCATCCGGCTGGAAGAGCAATTGCGGTATGCGCGATTGCTGCCTGAGGATTTGAAGGCGCGGACCGGAGACTTCTCGATCGCGCAGATTGTGTCTTTGCGATTTGCGAGCGACGCGGAATTGCCGGCGCTGGCGCGCAAAGTGTTGAGTGAAAACGTGCAGGACCGCAAACAGATCAAGCAGATGGTGCAGAACTGGAGAGCGGATTACCTGCGGGCTTAAGAGCGATCACTACAAAATACTGCGGATCACTCCGCCGTCCGCGCGCACTGCGGCTCCGTTGACGGTGATGGATTGATCGCTGGCCACGAAGGCGACGACGGCGGCAACTTCGTCCGGCGTTTCGAACCGCTTGAGCAACGAGCTTGGCCGCGCGCTTTGGAAAAACTCTCTTTCGACTTCGGCTTTCGAAATGCCCTTTTGCCTGGCAAGGGACTCAACGAACTGGCCCGCGCCCTCCGAAGCCGTCGGGCCGACGAGCACTGAATTTACCGTGACGCCGGAGCCAGCTACTGATTCGGCGACGCCACGGGCGATGGCGATTTGCGCCGTCTTGGTCATGCCGTAATGCACCATTTCCGCGGGAATCTGCTGGCCTGATTCGCTCGAGATGAAAATCACGCGGCCCCATTGTTTCTTCAGCATGCCAGGCAAATAGTGCCGTGTAAGACGGACGCCGCTCAAGACGTTGGTGCCGAAGAAGCGATCCCAGTCTTCGTCGGGAATTTCCAGAAATGGCTTCACTTCAAAAATGCCTAGATTGTTGACGAGGACGTCGGCGTGCGGGACTTGCCTCGTGAAAGCCGTGACGCCGTCTTTAGTGGCAAGATCAGCTGCAACGCCTGTGACGTTAGTCGAAGGAACGAGTTGGCGCACGTTTTGCAGTGCCGATTCGACACGCGGGGCCGTTCTTCCGTTGACGACGACCTCCGCTCCTTCTCGCGCCAACGCTACTGCAATGGCGAAGCCGATTCCAGCCGTGGAACCTGTAACGACGGCAACTTTATCTTTAAGACCAAAATCCATAGATTCCTCGCTTAGTTGAAGAAACGATTGACGGGGTCAGCGCGCTAGAGCCGCGGCGGCGCCCTCGATTTCCGCGATGTCTTCGGACGAGAGCGTGAACTCCGCAGCGCGCATAACGCCGTCGGCCTGCTTCGCGTTGCGAGCGCCGACGATGGCTCCAGTGATTGCGGGATTCTTTAGCACCCACGCGATGGCAACTTCGCCCGGACCGCGGCCATGGCGTGCGCCAACTTTTCGAAGGCGTTCGACGAGCTCAATATTTTTCGAAAGCTTCGGTTCGCTGAATTCCGGATTGCGGGAACGGAAATCGTCTGCCGGAAGCGCAGCGGCGCGCTCGCGCGTCATGCTGCCGGTGAGAAGGCCAGATGCCATCGGCGCGTAGCTGATGGTGCCGATTCCCTGCTGAGCGCAGACCGGCAGTGTTTCCGCTTCGATGGCGCGACGAATCATGGAATACGGCGGCTGATTCGAAGTGACCGGTGCGATGGCTTGCGCGCGGCGGATTTGCGCTGCATCAAAATTCGAAACGCCAATCCAGCGGACTTTGCCTTCTTTCTGGAGAGCAGCGAGAGTTGTCCACGCTTCTTCGAGGGAAGGTCCACTATCGCGCGGCGGCCAGTGGATTTGGTAAAGATCGATGGCATCCGATTCCAGCCGTTGCAAACTCGATTCGCATTCCTTGCGAATCGATCCGGGGGAGTGGTTTGAACCGATTTTCCCGCTCGCGTCCCAAGTTCGCGAGCATTTGCTGAAAATGTACGGCTTTGTGCCGCGCCATTGTTTCAGAGCTTGCGCCACGACTTTTTCGGAATGTCCAAGACCGTAAACGGCAGCGGTATCAATCCAGTTGACGCCAAGCTCCAACGCGCGGTGAATCGCCGCGACCGAGTCGGCGTCGTCTTGCGCACCCCAGGAAAACTCCCAACCGGCCCCACCGACGGCCCAGGCGCCGAATCCAACGGGAGTGAGTTGCAAATCGGAGTTGCCCAGTTTTTTTGTCTGCACGATGGCCGTCCTTCTTGGGAGTGTGCGCCACGGCGGTGTGTGGTTGGCACTTCTTGGATGTCACATTTTACGGGAAGGTTAGAAGCGTGCCAACTCGATCGGAGAAAGAACGCGGCGTTAGTTGGCAGCGAAGGCGGCGTCGAGGGAGACCGATTCACCGTTGGGATTGGTGACAACCAGTTGTTGGGCACCGGCCGCGAGGCTGGGCGTTGTGAAGGTTAGCGTGTTCATGTCTTTGAAAGCGACGGACACGGTCTTTCCGCCCGGAATCGGCTCGCTCGTTCCAGTGAACGGACCCATTGCTGGTGGCACAAGTGCTACGCCCCGTGGCGGCGGCTCCCAATCTGGCTGCAGAACTGCTCGGCAATAGAAAAAAAAACGGCGCGGACTGGAAGTCCGCGCCGAGGAAAAGTCTTGACGTAAAAGACGGAAGTTAGATCGTCTTGGGGCCGGCCGTTGCCGCAGCCTGCGACGACGGTTTTGAAAACGCACTGCCGTGCGATTCCTTTTCGGCGCTCTTGTCGATTTCGATCGAACCCTTGAAATAAGCGCCGTCTTCGATGCTGATGCGAGCCGTGGTCAGATCGCCGTTCACCGAGCCGTCTTTCTTGATTTCAATCCGATCCTTCGCGCGAAGGTTACCCTTCACGCTGCCGTATACCACGACCTCGCGGGCAATGATATCGGCGGTTAACTTCGCGGTGGCGCCAACGGTAAGCTTCCGCTCATCGAGTTGAATCAGTCCTTCGACGGATCCATCGATCAACAGATCTTCGTTACCGGAGATCTCACCTTTAATATGGAGGCTCGGTCCGAGCCGTGCGGTCGCACGGTCCGCCGTCGCACCCAATGGTCGCATTGCATCTGTGCTCATAGCGTTCGTTCCCTCCCAAGTCGCCGGAGCGGGCTTCGGCGGCTGATTCGTTGAAAAATTTTTCGGCTCCGGTGGCGCGACTTGCGGCGTTTCCGGTTTCTTTTGATTACCCCACATCGGACTTCTCCCCAGGGACTAGTGGCCCCATGCGGATTCGCTTCGCTGCTGGGGTATTGAAGAATGTAAACCTGCGCGGCGCGTACAGCAAACAAGGTATCAGTGTCGCGTGCGTGAAAGTAACTACCCATTGGGACAGGTATAGGACTGTACCGCGGCCACGCCTTGAACATCGTTTACGAAGTAGGCTTGTCCGGCACTGGCTGGGACGCGAGGAAATCATTGGCGAAGCGATTGGCGTAAGAATCGAGAAGTTCACGTACGCGTTCCTCGCGACGCGACTTCAAGATGAATCCGGCGTGGTGATATTTTTTCACTCGATAGGTGATTTCCGGATCGTTGTAAGAGGAAGTGTCGGGGTGTTCCTGGCACGCGAGCGACAGAATCACGCCGGCATAATTTTCGGTCGTTTGCGGCAGTTCGTAGTGCATCTTTCCGGCGCCGACTTCCAGCTTGGCCCATTCGCGCCAGAGATTGATGCCGGTGGCCGTTTCGATTACGTCCGAAATGTACGCGCCGCCGACGCGCGCGGCGATTTCGAGAAAATAGATTCTCCCGGTGGCGTGCGCTTTGAGGAATTCGGCGTGCGTAACGCCACGAAGCAAACCGAGGACCTGCATCAAGTTCCGATTCATATCCTTAAGTTGCAGCGTTTCCGCGGCTTCGCGTGGAAGCGTGCGCGTCGTGAAAACTCCTCCGCCGTGAGAAACATCGAGCGGCGGCGCGCCATACGCATGCGCTTCGGCAAATAAAACCTGGCGTTCGCTGACGACGCTGTCCACGTGAAAGACGCTGCCAGGAATAAATTGTTCGAGCAGGAAGAGGGATTGCTCGTCGCCAAGCCGGTCGAGCCACGGCCAAAGTTCCTCCGGCGCGTGAATTTTCTTCATGCCGATGCCGGACGCCTGCGAGCGTGGCTTCAAAAGCCACGGCCCGGGCACGCGGGCCATGAATTCCCGGAGATCGCCGTAGTTGAGGACATGAACAAATTCCGGGACGAGCACGCCTTCTTCTTTCGCTTGCGCGCGCATGGCCAGCTTATCGCGGAAATACCGTACGGTGGTGAGTCCCATGCCCGGAATGCGCAAGTGCTCGCGCAACGCGGAGACGTTTTCCATGTCGAATTCGTCGAGCGCCACGACGCGATCGATCTTCTGATTTCGCGCGGCGTAGCTTACGGCATTGATCAGACCGGAGAGAGGAAGATCTTCCGGCATGAAGAACATTTCGTCGATCGCTTCGCGCGGCCAATCGCCGTTGCGCAACTTTTCCACGGTTAGCAGAAGCACGCGGCAGCCGATGCGTTTGCACGTGCGCAGAAATTCCTGACCTTTTTCGTATGAGCTTACACAAAGAATTGTGAGGGGCCGCTCAGCCATTGGGTTCTTCTCCACCGGGGACCCGCGCTACGTTTGATGCAAATTCTTCGGGGCGCGCAGTATACGCCGCAATCAGCCGGCGGGAAATAGAAACTCAAGGAACGGCTGGACGCGCTGCGCCCAGGCAGCTTCGTTGTGCTCGGCACCTTCGACTCGTTGATAGTGGAGATTGTCGCCCAGGCGCCAACCTCTTTGCATTAGCGCGTCGCGAAGCATTTCGACGTCGTCGACGATGCGCGGACCTTCGCGCGTGCCAATATCCAACCAGATGCGCGGATGCGGCTCCGGCATGCTGGCCTGCGCGAAACGGACAATGACACGATGATTCCACCAGACCGAGGGCGAGAGTGCGGCGATTTTTCCAAATACTTCCGGCTTAAGAAGGCCAAGATAAAGACTTACCAGGCCGCCGAGCGATGATCCGCCAATGCCGGTACGTCCGGGCCCGCGTTCGATGCGGTATGTCTCTTGAATGAACGGCATTAGTTCGTTGAGCAGGAATTTTCCGTAACGATCGGCGCGGCCACCGCCAAGTTTAGGAACTTTGGTCGGCGTGTACTCGTGGATTCGCGTTTTCCCTGTGTTGTAAATGCCGACGATGATCATCGGCTCCGCGCGGCCGCTCCGGATTGAGTTGTCCGCCGATTCGCCGACGTGCCAGTCCATTCCGGGTACGTAGGACGTACGGCCATCAAACAGATTCTGTCCATCGTGGAGGTACAGCACCGGAAAATGCCGGCCGGGTTGTTCGTCGTAGCCAGGAGGAAGATAGACGACGACACCGCGCGAGTTGCGCAGGTAACGGGAAGCAATTTGATCGTGTTTGCGAAGTTGTCCAGCGCTCACGGCGCGATCGTCACCAGCAGGTCTTTGGCTTCCACGCTTTGCCCGGGAGCAACGAGCAACTTCACGACGCGACCCGCGAGCGGCGCGTAGATGTTCGATTGCATTTTCATCGCTTCGAGCGTCATTAGTTTAGCACCGCGATCGACCGCTTGGTTCGCTTGCACGGCAATTCCGGTGACGACACCGGCCGTGGGGGCACCCACTTGTCCGGCTTCGGCGGGATCGGCTTTGGGATGAGCGCGTTCAATGACGCGGAGCGCTTTGTCGCGCACGTTCACTTCGCGCGGCTGGCCGTTGAGTTCGAAATAAAGAGTGCGTGTGCCATCGGGATGCGGTTCGCTGACGGTGAGGAATTTGAGAATCAGCGTCTTCCCCGCTTCGATTTCAATGGTGACTTCTTCGCCGGATTTTAGGCCATAGAAAAAGGCGAGTGTCGGCAGAACGCTCACGTCGGAATAGGCTTGGCGGAACTTGTCGAACCTTGAGAAGACTTCGGGATAGAGCAGATAGCTGAGCAAATCTTCCTTCGAGACCGGGTGGCCGGTCTTCTTTTCAAGCAATCCTTTTTCAGCCGCAAAATCGACCGGCGCCAAATTCGCGCTGGGGCGGCCCTTAAGAGGCGGCTCGCCTCGCAAAATAATTTTCTGCAATTTGCGCGGCCAACCGTCCGGCGGTACACCAAGTACGCCGGAAAACATTTCCACAACGGAATTGGGAAACGAGACGTCGTGATGTTCATCGAGCTTCAGTACGTCCGCGGGCTTCATTTCTTTCGCCATGAGGAACAGCGTCATATCGCCGACGACTTTGCTCGATGGCGTGACTTTCACAATGTCGCCGAACAGTTGGTTCACCTCGGCAAAGGTCTGTTCGACTTCGTGCCAACGATGACCAAGTCCGAGCGCCACCGCCTGCTCCCGCAGATTCGTATACTGCCCACCGGGAATTTCGTGCTCGTAGAGCCGCGCAGAGCCGGATTTCGGACCGGAATCAAACGGTGCGTAGTAGGTGCGCACCGTCTCCCAGTAGTCGGAACACTCGTTGAGTGCAGGGAGGTCTAGCAATGTATCGCGTGGCGTGTTCGCGAGTGCGGCCACAATGGAATTCAAATTCGGCTGGCTTGTGCCGCCGCTCATCGAAGCGATCGCCCCATCCGCAATGTCCACGCCGGCCTCGCTCGCTTTCAGCACGGACGCGGCGTTAATCCCGCTTGTGTCATGCGTATGGAAATGGATCGGATTTCCAACTTCTTCCTTCAGGCGTTTTACGAGTTCGTACGCGGCAAGCGGCCTGCAGAGTCCCGCCATGTCCTTGATCGCGACGAAGTGAACACCGATCTTTTCGAGTTGCTTGGCGAGGGCGACGTAGTATTTCAGCGAGTATTTAGGTCGCGATTTATCGAGAATGTCGCCCGTGTAGCAAATCGCTCCTTCGCAGACTCCGCCGGCTTCCAGCACGGCATCGAGCGAAACGCGCATGTTCTCAATCGAATTGAGCGAATCGAAGACACGGAAAATATCCATCCCCTGCGCATATGATTCCCGAACAAATTCGCGAATCACGTTGTCGGGGTATGACGCATAACCGACTGCGTTTGCGCCGCGCAGCAGCATCTGGAAGCAGATATTCGGCACCCGTTCACGAAGCGCCCGTAACCGTTGCCACGGATCTTCATGCAAAAACCTCAATGAGGTGTCGAACGTTGCGCCGCCCCACATCTCCAGGCTAAAGAGATTTGGAAGCCGCTGTGAGATCGCCGACGCCGTCGCCAGCAAATCATACGTTCGCACGCGCGTCGCCATGAGGGACTGGTGCGCGTCGCGCAGCGTCGTGTCTGTAATCAACAGGCGCTTCTCTTTTGTCGCCCATTCGGCAAACTTCCGTGGTCCCAGCTTTTTCAGCAGCTGCCGCGAGCCCTTCGGCGGCTCAATTCCCTGAACAGAAGGCAGTCTCACTGGTTCCAAAACCTCCGGCGCCTTTTTCCCTTTCACTTCGGGATTGCCGTTTAGAATCACATCGCCAAGATAGGAGAGCAGTTTCGTGGCCCGGTCGCCGCGCTTCGGAAAGCGGAAAAGCTCCGGATGCTGCTCCAGGAATCCTGTCGTCACTTCCCCGCTGCGAAACTTCGGATGATTCACCACGTTTTCGACGAACGGAATATTCGTCTTCACGCCACGGATTCGAAATTCGCGCAGCGCGCGGTCCATTCTCTGGCACGCCTCAGGCAAATTCGTGCCCCACGCCGTCACCTTGACCAGGAGTGAGTCGTAATACGGCGCGAGCGATGCGCCCGCGTACGCCGTGCCACCGTCCAGGCGAATTCCAAATCCCGCCGGCGAACGATACGTCGTCAGTTTGCCGTAATCGGGCGCGAAATTTTTCTCCGGGTCTTCGGTCGTGACGCGGCACTGTAGCGCGGCGCCATACAGCGGAATCTTTTCCTGTCTCGGCAGCGCCATGGTTTCTTCGTGAAGCTTGTGGCCCTGCGCTACCAATATCTGCGCGCGCACCAGATCAATTCCGGTGACCATTTCCGTAACGGTGTGCTCCACCTGAATGCGCGGGTTCACCTCGATGAAGTACCACTTTTGAGCATCGACGTCGTAAAGAAACTCGACCGTACCAGCGTTCCTGTATTTCGCCTTCCGCGCCAGGTCAACTGCGGCGCCGCAAAGTTCGTCGCGAATGCTCGAAGGCAAATTTGTCGCCGGCGCGAGTTCTACCACTTTCTGGTGCCGCCTCTGCACGGAACAATCCCGCTCGTACAAGTGCAGCAGGTTCCCGTGCTGGTCCGCGAGAATTTGCACTTCGATGTGCCGCGCCCGCGGCAAAAACTTCTCTAAAAAGACCGACGAGTCTCCGAATGCGGATTTTGCTTCGCTTTGCGCCTCTTCGATTCGCGCTTCGAGCTGCGATTCATCAGGCACAACGCGCATGCCACGGCCGCCGCCGCCCATCGCCGCTTTTACGATGACCGGATAGCCGATTTCCCTCGCTATTTTTTTCGCTTCGTCGGCGGACTTGACCGCTTTTTCTGTGCCGGGTAGCACCGGAACGCCGGCGGAGGTCGCGAGGCGCCGCGCCGCAGTCTTATCGCCGAGCATTTCCAGCAATTCCGGAGTTGGACCGATAAACGTTATTCCTGCTTTTTCGCACGCACGCGCAAATGCGGCGTTTTCCGACAAGAATCCATAGCCCGGGTGAATCGCGTCGACGCCTTTGGATTTTGCGACGGCAACAATTCCGGCGATATCGAGATAGGCTTCAACCGGCCCCTTGCCCTCGCCGATTAAGTAGGCTTCATCCGCCTTAAAGCGGTGCAGGGCCAGCCGGTCTTCATTCGAATAAACCGCAACCGTCCGCAGTCCCAGCTCATTCGCCGCGCGAAAGATGCGAATGGCAATTTCGCTGCGGTTTGCGGCGAGCAGCTTCTCTATTTTGCGGGCCTTGGCCATACCAGGGTGAACTCGCCTCCGTCTGCAACCGAGCATTCTTTCACGCCAGCGGCGCGGTACTACAGCAGTTTTTTCGATGAATCAAAACGAGGATTTGGATAGTGTGCTGGCGAGGGCGGCCGAAGCGCGAATTCTCAGTTCGCGCCCGCGACGGTTTCCGGCGGCTTTAATGCCTTCAATTGGTCAACCGCCGCCTGCAGCCTCGCCCGAGCCTTACGATCTTTTTTGTTCACATACGAGAGGCTCGGGTCCGAAAAAAAGTGCTCCAATTCGCTGCGAAGAGGCGGCGTAAGGTTGGCAAACTTCTGATCCGCCAGACGGTCGACCAATTCGGCGTGCGCGCCGTCGTTCAATTTGTACTGCCCCGGTCCAGTGTCTGCGCCGACGTCGAAATTATCGTTCGGCAGGCCAACCTTGCCTTCGCGCTGGTCGCGCAGAAGTTCCCTGTAGCGATCGAGTGTTTCGTTAAAACTGGCCTCAAAAAATCGTTCGGTCTCGGGCGTCGGCGTTCGAAACTGTAGTACTTTCAGCGGTCCCCATTTTGGCAGCAGCAGATAGAGGAATGCCAAAAATCGTTCGCCCGGGCTTGGTTTCTTGTAATCCTTGCCCCATTCTTTTTCGAAATTCGACCGCTTCAAATTGTAGAGAAATTTGCGCTTCGTTATTCCCGGCAAATCGTCTTTGATTTCATCTTGCTTCAAGTGCCATGCGATGCGCGTAGCTTTCGGCAACAGTTTGCTGACGGCGTGCCGATAGGAATTGAGAGCCTTTTCTTCATCGACCAGCACCGATTTCAAATCCAAACTATACGTCTCCTGGAAGGCTCTTTCGAGCAGGCCCTGCGCGACTTCAAAACCGATGAAATCGTGATAGCTATCCGGCGCAAATCGCTCGCGCGCCACTTCGAGCACGTCGAAGCCAAACTCCGTCTTTGTATGCGCCAGTTTGTCCTGTTCATACGTCACGGTGTCGCCGTACTTTTTCTTCAAATGCGGATAGAGCAGCGGCACTGCGCGGTTCGTCCCGATCCGATGGCCGTTATTGTCCGCCGCGTAGTGCGCCATCGCGCCCAGCGCGAAACTGTATTCATAAATGTCGTTGGCGTCGTGCAGGAGCGCCAGAATGAAATCGCCGCTGCGCACGTAATGCGTCAAGTCGCTAAAAAAATGGCTGCCGTATGGATAATAGCCGAGGTCTTGAATAATCGCCCCGCCATAGGCGTACGCCTGCGCCGCACTCAATTCCTCGGGAGTTGCGTTGGGAAATCTCGCCAGCAAGGCGGGTTTCAACCCGTCTTCCCAGGCCGAATCAATAATCGCCTGGTGGGAGAGCACCGAGTACGCGCTCGTGACGGAAGGTCTCCCAAGCGGAGCAACGAGAAGTAGGAACAGTGCGACTGATCGAAACAGTCGGACTCGGGTCATCGAAGAGCCGCGTCGTGCCGCCATACTAAAGATTATGCCGTATGTTTGCCCGCTAATGCTTCAACAATGGCTCGGCATATCGAATCGGCACGCCAAAATTTGAGCCGCCAAATCCGCGGACTATGGCGAACGTTACTCCGATTACGCGGCCGTCTTTATTCATCAGCGGCCCGCCGGACCCGCCCGAGGTCGTCTGCGCATCGTAGACAATCTTGTCCGTCAGCACGTCGCCGATGTGCCCTTGCGTTACCAGCGGCCGAATCAGCTTTCGTTTGGCCAGCTCGCTCATGACGAGTTTCGGGTCGCCGCCGCTCACCTTCAAAATTTGGTCGACGGTCTCATCACCCGCTCGCGCCAAAATTGCGCTGATCCCCGTAGCGTAGCCCAGCGAAATCAGCGATTGTCCGCTGATGGCCGCTTCCTTGCGGCTGTCCAGCCGCAGCGTAGGGCGCTTCAGTCCGCTCAAGTCGCCGTGCAGAAGCGCTAAATCCGCGTCACCTGAAATCTGCGTGACCTGCGTGGGGACGCCAGCCGTTTCGTCCGGGAAGTAGGCAGCCATTTCGGCAATTTCCGGCTGCAATCCTTGTTTGAGGGCTTCGTCCATCTCGTCGTTTTTCCACCAGGGTTGCGCTACGTGATGGTTCGTCAGAATCTTCCCATCGCCAACGATGAATCCCGTTCCAAAGAAATCCTGCCGGACTTCCGGCGCACGTCCGTCGAGCGAATAAACAATGTTTCCATCGCCGTCTTTCAGCGGCTCGCCCGCTGGTGTAATTCCTCCGTAGCGCAACACGCGTCCGCTGTTCCTGTCGCGAAAAGCCACCGAGACGTGGAGCAAGCAAACACTCGGTGCGTACGTATGAATGACGCCCTCGGCCGCTTCGGAATCGCTCCGCACACGCGACAACCGGTTGTTGGTTTCCTCAAGCTCCTTTTGCAACGCGCTGGTATCGCCATTCCCCGACGACATCTTCTGCTTCAACTCGTCCGACTTTTGCTGCAAAGTTTCTTTTTGCGCCTGCAAATCGCTCTTCGCCAGCTCCTCACGCGCCTTCTTCGTCTCCGCCATCAACTGATCCTGCGTTTGCAACCCGCGCTGAAGCTGCGCGATTACCATATGCGCGAGGGTATTTTCTTTTTCCGCCTTCCGCGAGAACAGTACAAAGATTCCAGCAATCGCCAGGGCAATCACGAACAGCGCGCTCACGCCTATTTTCAGCGCCCGCTCAAGCGAAAATGCGTCGCGTGTCATTTTTTCCGTCACAGCCACGGCTTGCAGCGCTGTCTGCGCCATTTCTCGCCCCTGGTCGGCGATCTGCGCCTGCCGCACCAGCGACTCCGCCGCGTGTTTCATCCGCAGCAAAGTCCGGACCCGCGCGAGCAGCTCCGTCGTGTCCCACGGCACCGTCATCACGTCGTCCGCGCCCAAATCCAATCCACGGGCACGCTCGGCCGGCCCGCCGGTTGGCAACAACAAAACTTTCGTGTGAGCTGTCGCCGCCGACCCTTTGATCTCCGCGAGTGCGTTGCAGCACTGCAAGTCCATCAGATCCGCGCGAAGCAGAAACAGATCCACCGGTGATGTTTGTACCAGGCGGAAACCCTCCGCCTGGGAATCAGCAATCTTCGCCTGATACCCGGAAGAATTGAGCAGTTCGGCGAGCGCAGCGGCCTGACTCGCGTCTGGCTCAACAATCACGACCGATTCACGTTTTTCCGACAAGGGGATTCCTTCCAAGCGGGCGTGTCGCGCCGGCAGGTTCAATTCACGGGCACGCACAAAGGCGCGCGCGGGCAACTATCTTACTGGATTTTCGATGTATGGCGGGGCAGCGAGGTTTCAGAGAATCTTACCGGACAAGGTTCGGCTAATACTTCCGCAGAACTCCGATCACCCGTCCTTGAATCTTGACGTCCGAAGCATTCACCATAATCGGCCCCATCTCCGAATTCGCCGGTTGCAACCGGATCTTTCCTGCGCCCTCACGATAAAAGCGTTTGAGCGTCGCGTCTTCTCCGCCAACCAGAGCGACGACTATATCCCCAGCGTTCGCCACCTGCGTCTGTTCGCACACGACAAAATCGCCGTCCATGATGTGATCCTCAATCATGGAGGTGCCTTTCACCTGCAGCACGAATGAATTTCCGCCGCGCGCAAAATCGCCGAGCGAAATCGTTTCGCGCTCTTCCACCGCTTCCAGCGGTCGCCCCGCCGCAATGCGGCCCACCAATGGCAATTCCTGGACCCTGCGGTCCAGCACTTGATCTTTCACCGGCTTCGGCAATTGCAAGATCTCAATCGAGCGGCTTTGGTTGTAGCCGCGACGGATAAAACCCTTCTTCTCCAGCGTCGTAATGTGCTTGTGCACCGTCGCCAGCGAAGTTAGCTTCAGGCCCTTCCCGATCTCTTCAAAGCTGGGCGAATACCCATGCTTCGTCTCAAACGAAATCAAGTAATCCAGCACTTCTTTCTGCCGTTTCGTGAGGGCCACGGGTGCCTCCAGGGACTTGCATTCTGCGAGCCGTTGTAGCGGGCGCCTCTGAGGCGGGCGCCTGTCTACTTTTCCACAGCCACTCTAGGCGAAAAGAAAGCGAAGTGTCAACACCCTTTTTTCTATTTTTCTTCTCTATGTTTCTTAAATCCCCGGCCTGACTTGCTGTACATTTTTCTCGGATGCCCAAACTCTCTCTTGCCGTCCGCTTCGCCGCCAGCTCCATACTTTTGCTCAGCTTTGTTCACATTGCTTTTTGGGCCCTCATGGGTTTCTGGGTTCACTTGATGGGCATAAACGGTAATCAGTTCACCATCCTCTATGTCGCCATTGGCGTTATTTCCGTTGGCGGCTTCGCGGGCGTAGCGATTGTTGTCGGAGTTTTGAAGGCTAAAAATTGGGCGCGCCTAGGAGCTCTGGCCCTAGGAGGAGTAAGCGCATTTATTTCTGCCTTTGCGCTCTTTGTCTTGTTTCTCTTGATCGCTATCGGTTCTCCCAGCTTCGGTCTCTTGACCAATCTCGTCGAGGATAATCGTGGTGGTTTCGTCAAGCTCGGGTTGGTCTATCTCTTTGTTTTCTCGCTGGCCGTCTGGTGGATAGTTCTATTCTCGCGAAAAAGTGTCGTAGCGCAATTCTCCTCAGGAGCGGAAGCCCGCATACCCCTTACCGCAAGCAAGCCGGTCTGCCCACCGCCAATAGCGCTTTTGGCGTGGCTGTTGATTATTTCTTCTGCGCTAGCCGCTTTCTCCTGGCCACTCATTTTCGGCAGAATTCCCGCGATGCTCTTTACCCGCGTCTATCCCATACAAACGAGCCAATGGATATGGGCAGCAAACATACTTCTCTTCCTTCTATGCGGCGTCGGCTTGCTTAAACTCTACCGCTGGAGCTACGACGCCACCATCGTCCTCCACGTTTTCTGGACCGTCAGCCTTTTCTTCAGCCAGTTCAGCCCCAACTATCCCGGTTACATCCGCGAGTGCCTGCTCGCCCTCGAATTCCCTTCTACGATCAACGACCCGACCGCTTTCGTTTTCCCCTACTGGCTCACGGCCATTCTCAGCGTCGTCCCCACCTTCCTGCTGGTCGTCGGCCTCTTCTACTATCGCCGCAGTTTCCTCAAGGCGTCTGCCGAGGCCGCCGGATGAGTCCGGATTTCAATTCGCTTTATTGATTTGAGCAATCAAATTTCTGGCTGTTATCCACCACCGCACGCCGCATCCCTAGCCGTTTCCTTGTGTTATCCTCCTTGTTTGGGGGAGTTTCATACCGGAATGGCTACTACCACTGATATCCCGCTGCCGAAAACCAAGCGCGAAGTCATTGAACGCGCCGTAATCCGCTTTGCCGGAGACTCCGGCGATGGCATGCAGGTTACCGGCAGCCAGTTCACGAACACTGTCGCGCTCTACGGCAACGACATCGCGACGTTCCCGGACTTCCCTGCCGAAATCCGCGCCCCTGCCGGAACCCTCCCCGGCGTTAGCGGCTACCAACTGCATTTCTCCTCCAATGAGATTTTTACACCGGGCGACGCCGTGGACGTCCTCATCGCCATGAACCCGGCCGCGCTCAAGACGAACGTCGCGGATCTGAAAGCGAACGGAATCCTGATCGTCAATTCGGATGCCTTTGCAGAAAACGACCTCCGCAAAGCCCAAATGACTTCGAACCCACTCGAAGATCATTCGCTCGATAAATACCGCCTGTTCTCCGTGGAACTCGAGCGCCTCACGAAGGTGGCTCTCGATCATCTCGGCATGGACGCCAAATCCATCGGGCGAAGCAAGAATTTCTTCGCGCTGGGCATGTGCTACTGGCTATACAACCGGTCAATGGAATCGACGGTTCGTTGGATCGAATCGAAGTTCGCAAAAAAGCCGCTCCTCGTCGAAGCCAACAAGCTGGCCATGAAAGCCGGCTACGCCTACTGCGAAGCCACCGAAGCGTTTCAGATCAGCTACGAAATCCCTCCGGCGAAACTTGCGCCCGGGCTCTATCGCAACATGAGCGGTAATCAGGCCCTTGCGCTGGGCCTTGTTGCGGCCTCGCAAAAATCCGGCCTGCGCCTGTTTCAGGGCAGCTACCCGATTACGCCCGCATCGGACATTCTTCACGAGCTTTCGCAATACAAAGACTTTGGCGTCATCACCTTCCAGGCCGAAGACGAAATCGCGGCCATCACCAGCGCGATCGGCGCTGCCTACGCCGGCGCGCTCGCAGTCACAACGACGTCCGGTCCGGGGATGGCACTCAAGACCGAAGCGATGGGCCTCGCCGTCGCCGTCGAAATTCCCTTGGTCATTTGCGACATTCAGCGTGGCGGCCCATCCACCGGTCTTCCGACAAAAACCGAACAAGCGGATCTGCTGCAAGCGCTCTTCGGCCGCAACTCCGAAGCTCCTATTCCCATCGTTGCGCCGGCGACTCCGAGCGATTGCTTTTGGGCCGCGATGGAAGCCTGCCGCATCGCCGTAAAATATATGGTGCCCGTCATCATTCTTTCTGACGGCTACCTTGCGAACGGCGCCGAGCCCTGGCGCATTCCAGAAATCAGCGAACTGCCCGACATCCCGGTGAAATTTGAAACGAATCCCGTCGATTTCAGACCCTATCGACGCAATCCGGAAACGCTTGCGCGGCCCTGGGCCATCCCCGGAACTCCTGGCCTCGAGCACCGCATCGGCGGCCTCGAAAAGCAGGACGTCTCCGGCAACATCAATTACGAACCGCTCAACCACGAAAAGATGGTCCGTATCCGCGCCGCAAAAGTCGAAGCCGTCGCCCAGGATATTCCGCTCGCCGAACCCGAAGGCGATCCGGACGGCGACCTGCTTATCGTCGCGTGGGGTTCTACGCACGGCGCCATCACCGCCGCCGTCAAAGCTCAGCGCGAAAGCCTCGATGGCCGCAAGCGCATCGGCCATCTCCACCTGCGCCACTTGAATCCGCTGCCGTCCAATGTCGGCGAAATCCTGAAGCGCTACAAAAAAGTTCTCGTGCCCGAACTCAACATGGGCCAGCTCAGTTGGGTTTTGCGCGCCAAGTTTCTCGTGAACGCCATCGGCCTCAACAAAATTCAGGGCCGCCCGTTCAAGCAGTCCGAGCTCGAACAAAAAATCGAAGAGCTCCTAGGTGTATAGATGACAACTGCAACGCTTCCGGTCCTCACAAAAAAAGACTTTCAAACTGACCAGGAAGTCCGCTGGTGCCCGGGTTGCGGCGACTACGCCATTCTCTCCGCGGTGCAATCTGTCTTTCCAGAGCTCGGCATCAAGCGCGAAAATTTCGTCGTCATCTCGGGAATCGGTTGCTCGTCGCGTTTTCCGTATTACATGAACACTTTCGGCTTCCACACGATTCACGGCCGCGCGCCCGCCGTCGCCACCGGCCTCAAAACGGTTCGCCCCGACCTGGAAGTCTGGGTCGCAACCGGTGACGGCGACGCGCTCTCTATCGGCGGCAACCACACCATTCACATGCTGCGCCGCAACGTCGGCCTCAAAGTTCTTCTCTTCAACAACCGCATTTACGGCCTCACCAAGGGCCAGTATTCGCCGACTTCCGAGCTGAACAAAAAAACTAAATCCACCCCGTACGGCTCCCTCGATCGGCCGTTCAATCCAATCTCGCTCGCCATCGGAGCCGAAGCCACTTTCGTCGCGCGCAGTGTCGACGTCTTCCAGGGCCATCTTAAGGACACATTGAAACAAGCCGCCGCGCACAAAGGTTCCGCGTTCATCGAAATCCTGCAAAACTGCAATATCTTCAACGACGGCGCTTGGTTCTCCCTCACGGAAAAAGATGCCCGCAGCGAACACATCGTCCAGCTCGAACACGGCAAGCCGCTCATCTTCGGCAAGAATCGCGACAAAGGCATCCGTCGCAAATCAGACGGCGACATCGAAGTCGTGCAACTCGGCAACGGCATTGCCGAAGCCGACCTCCTCGTCCACGACGCGCATCATCCGCGTCCGTCCTACGCTTTTCTCCTCTCGCACATGGAACATCGCGAAGGCTTCCCTACTCCCATCGGCGTGCTTCGTGCATGGGACGAACTGCCGCGGTACGAAGACCTGGTTCATGAACAACTCAAAGACGTCCTCGCCAAGCGCGGCCCCGGCGATCTTGCAAAACTTCTCCGCGCGGGCGACACCTGGCGGGTCGAGGCGCGGTAACGCGCATCGAGCCTCATACTTTCAAAATTTACAATCCGATTAGCAAAACCAACTTCTCTTTGCCGCGTCTATCCCCCAACGGAGGATTCCTCAATGCCCTCATGTAAGCGCTTCTGTGTGTTCGCGGCCGCTCTGGTTGCCTTTTGCTCAGTTCAATCGGCTCGAGCGCAAATACAAGAGAGCGTCTTCCGTTCTGACGCCGCCCACACCGGCGTCTTCAACGCGTCTGGCGTGTCCGAGTTTCACAAAGTGAAGTGGCAGTTCCGCTCCAAAGGCGCCATTCTCTCTTCACCTGTCGTCAGCGGCGGCATCGTCTACGTCGGCAGCACCGACCACAACTTCTACGCTCTGGATCTCGCCACCGGTAAAGTGAACTGGAAATTCAAAAGCGAAAGCCGGGTTCAAGGCTCCGCCGCCGTTTCGAACGGTGCCGTCTTTTTCGAAAGCTACGACAGCAATTTCTATTGCCTCGACGCCGCTACCGGCAAGCTCAAATGGAAATTCAAAACCGAAGGCGAGCGCCGATTCGCCGCAAAACATATTCACGGCGCGGAACCGGCTGCAGAAACGATGCCCGATCCCTTCGACTTTTTTCTCTCTTCGCCCGTCGTCGCAAACGGTACTGTCTACTTTGGTTCGGGCGACACCAACATCTACGCGCTCGACTCAGATACCGGCTCACTTAAGTGGAAATTCAAGGCGGGCGACGTCGTTCACGCCTCCCCCGCCCTTGCGAACGGCACCCTCTTTATCGGCAGTTGGGACAGCTACTTCTACGCGCTCGACGCCACCACCGGCAAAGAAAAGTGGCGCTTCAAAACAGGCGAAGACGCCGACACTCACAACCAGCAAGGGATCCAATCTTCCGCTGCGGTCGCCGACGGCATCGTCTACTTCGGCTGCCGCGATTCTAATTTCTACGCAATCGACGCCGCCACCGGCAAAAAAATGTGGACCTTTTCCAACAAAGGCTCCTGGGTCATCGCTTCCCCCGCCGTGAGTGACGGTAAAGTCTATTTCGCAACATCCGACACCGGCTTCTTCCATGCGCTCGATGCAAAAACCGGCGCTTCCATTTTTTCCCTCAACTTCAAACTCTGGCCAATGTTTTCTTCGCCGGCCATCGCCGGAGATTTCGCTTACATCGGCTCGCACGACGGCCGTTTGCTCGTCATTAATCTCAAATCCGGAAATCTTGCCTGGTCTTTCGACACCGACGGCCGCAAACAAAATGCCGCCACCTACACCAAAGAAGACGGCGCCCCGAAATACGAAGCGGCCTTCTTCGATTTCTTCTATGACGACATGGTCTCCGGCGTCTCGAAAATGATGTCCACCGGTGCTGTGCTTTCCTCTCCCGCAATCGTCGGCGACACCATTCTCTTTGGCTCGACCGACGGCACTCTTTACGCGATTCAGTAACTCGCCGCCGTGTAAACGCCAGCCTCTTTCATGTATTCTGTGAATGCCCACCCCTCGCAGTTTCCCCTGCGCCCGTTCTCCTTATGCTCGTTGCGTCCTTATTTCTTTCATTTGCTTGGCCGGCCGTTCGCATCGCCGGCATTAGCGCTGCGATTCTCTCCGGCGCCGCTGCAACCGGTCTGCTCGTGCAATTCCTGCTCTACACAGTTTTACAGCGCTTTACCAAAGGCAAGCCCGGCAGCCTTCAGCGCCTTCTGCTCGAAAACACAAAGTATCCCGCACGCTACGTATTCCCTCTCATCGCGCTCTCCATCGCCCTTCCGTTCACGCCCCTGCCGGAACCTTCTATCCCCTACATTGCCAGAGCGCTGAACCTCTGCCTCATCGCCGCCGTCGGCTGGGCTTTCGTCGTCGCCATCCAGGTCATCAGCGGACTTCTCACTTTCCGCTACTCCATCGACGTGGAAGACAATCTCCACGCTCGCCGAATCCGCACCCAAACGCTGGTCCTCCAGCGGACCGCAGTCGTTATGATTATTGTCATCACGGCCGCGGCAATGCTCATGACGTTCCCCAACGCCCGCCAGCTCGGCACAAGCATCTTCGCCTCCGCCGGTGTCGCCGGACTCGTCGTCGGCATGGCCGCACGTTCTACCTTCGCTGGCATCATCGCTGGACTTCAAGTCGCGCTCACGCAACCCATTCGCATCGATGATTCGGTCGTCGTCGAAGGCGAGTGGGGTTGGATTGAGGAAATCGAAACCACTTACGTCGTGGTCCGGCTTTGGGATCTGCGCCGTCTTATCGTTCCGCTCACTTATTTTATCGAGCGCCCATTCCAGAACTGGACGCGCACTACTTCAGAAATCATCGGCACCGTTTTTCTGTACGCGGATTATTCGCTGCCCGTCGCGCCCGTCCGCGAGGAGTTTCACCGTATCCTGAAAGACACAAAACTTTGGAACGGTCGCACTGCCGCGTTTCAGGTCACCGATTTCACCGAACGGGCCATGCAACTTCGCGCCATCATGAGCGCCAACAACTCCTCCGCTGCGTTCGACCTCCGTTGCCTGGTCCGCGAGCGTCTCATCGCCTTTCTCCAGCAAAATTATCCCGAATCCCTTCCCCTCAACCGTGCTCAACTGGCCGTTCATGATCGCGAATCTGCACTTACTCAAAAATAGAAATCACTGCTGGATTTTTCGCCGGCCGCATCTCCGTGCGGAAACATCCTTTAGGAATCGCAGCTCTTCGTGAGCACGGGTTTAATATCCATCACGGGCGTCCCGTCAATTGCTTCCAGCGGCCCAACTTTCAATCGCAATCCTTCAATCTCCAGCACCTTCACCCGGTGCAATCCCAGCGGATTCGGCCGGTCCGGCGACCGCGTCGCAAAGACTCCCATCAGCGGATTATCCTTGTCCGCCCCCGGATGCACCTTCATCACGCTTCGCCGTCCTTCATGTAGCCAGGTAATCAAAATCACCTCGTCGCCGATCGCGATCCCTTCCACGCATTTCGCAAACTTGCGCCCAATTTCCACCCAGGCATCCGGCGCGCCCAAATAGGCTTGCCTCGGCGCATTTTTCCGCTTCTTCAACTCCGAATGAATCTTCCCCACCGGTTTCAGCGAATAGTTCATGGTTGTCAAAAGATTCTCCTCTGCCGCCGTTCCGTCCGACCATTTTTCCGACAGGAATCAAATACAGCGTAAACCGATTCTCTTTGTCCATGAATCCCACGACGGGTGACCCCGCCAGCCCTGCACCCCATTTGTGTGGGTTCCGCCAGCGGCAGAAAAAAACATCAGGTGCAGATGCCAGTGTCCGCCTTTGTCGCTCAAGTATCCTTGCTTCGAAAGCGTGTGGCACATCGCGCGAGATTCCAGCTCCGGCAATTCCTTCTTGTCGAACGCTACTTGATCGCAGTGGCCATTTCCACTTTGGATCTCCCCGCCAATGCCAACCCGGTTTTCTTAATCGTCAGTGGAACGTTGTAGCGGGCACCCGGCGGATTAAAACAAATCGGCGCTCGCAGCTTCGGATTCCAAACTCCGGATCATCGAATCCAGCGGTCCACGACCGCTCCACCATGCAAACAAATCCATTCGTACCTTTGGCAACGCTCTCGTAACTATTCTTCCCCAGCACCATCACCTCGGCATCCGCCGCAGCTCGCCCCAGCCCCTCGTGTCACGAGCCAATTTGTCTCTCGTCACGTCTAACCCTTCTAGTATCTGCAGATACGCAATTTTGCAACGTAAACCCTTTGCCGTTGCAGAACACAATACTTAAAGTCCCGCAGAATCAGCAGATACCGAAAAACCTATACCCACTCCCTCCTTGCCCGAGCGGCCTTTGCGAGGGGTTTACCGGGAATCGATTTCCCCGGAGGCGGATCCGTCGCACGCCGCACGATTGTTCCCGATATGCGCAGTCAAACCGCCATCCGGTCTTGCGGAATTACCGCTGGCATTCCGCCCTTCGCTGTTCGCCGCTCACCTGCCGCTGTTCACCGGCCCTTGGCCGCCGCTCTGTGTCTCCTCCTTGCATCCTGCCGCATCTAAGTCAAAATAGGTCACAGAGTTCCAGGCAAATGGAAGAGTCGGCAAAACTAGCGCCCACGCCTCGCGTCGCCGCCAACCCGTCGGCTCCGCCGCCGTTTCTCTCGAACCCCGAAGAAGCCAAAGCCCTCACGCTGCTCTACGACATCAGTCGCGAGCTCACCTCTATCCTCGACCGCGAAGCGCTCCTCCGCGGCATCGCCGAACACGTCAAGAAGATCGTCGACTATCACGTCTTTACCGTTATGCTTTGGAACGAGCAGACTCAGCTTCTCGAGGGTGTCTTCGCTATGCATTACGAGGACACCATCGCTTCTCGTTTCCGCGTCCCGCTCGGAGAAGGCATTACCGGAACTGCCGCCGCCAATCGCGTGCCCATCCGGATCCCGGACGTCAAACTCGAGCCGCGCTACATCCACTGCGAAACCAGCCGCGGCGTGCGTTCCGAACTCGTCGTTCCTCTTCTTCTCCAGGATCGCCTCATCGGCGTCCTCGACCTCGAGTCGACCGAACCTCGCGCGTTTACGGAGCAGCATGAGCGGCTTATCTCTGCCCTCAGCCCGTTCATCGCCATCGCACTTGAAAATTCGCGCCTCTACCAGGAGGCTCGCCAAAACGAGCAGCGCCTCCTGGCAGAACTCGACACCGCTCGCGAAATTCAGCGCCAACTTCTGCCCCGCGGCGCGCGCGAAGTTCCCGGCCTCGACATCGCTGCGTCATACGTGCCAGCTCGCGAACTCGGCGGTGACTTCTACGATTTTCTTCCATACGGCAACGGCCGCCTTGCACTCGTCCTCGGCGACGTCTCCGGCAAAGGCACGCCCGCTGCGCTCTACGGCTCGCTCGCCATCGGAATCCTTCGCGAACACGTCGTCGAGCATCCTTGTCCTCCCGCCGAAATGCTGCAGATGCTCAATGCACGCCTCTATGCCGCGCGTCTCGATGCGCGCTTCGTCGCCATGCTCTTCGCACTGTATGACGCGTCTACGCGCCAGATCACCTTCGCCAGCGCCGGCGCTCCTCATCCGCTGCTCGTCCGAAACGGCAAAGTGGAAGAACTCATCATCGAAGGCGTTCCACTCGGCCTCTTGCCGGAAATCGAGTACGAGATTCTGAAATTGGATTTGCTGCCGGGTGACTTGCTCGTTTTCGCGTCCGACGGCATCGTCGAATCCGAAAATCCGCAACACGAGGAGTTCGGCGGAGAGCGCCTTTCCGCAATTCTCGCCAACGTCCCGCTTAGCGAATCCGTCGAAGACGTCTCCGGCGCCATCCTGCTCGCTACTGACAAATTCAGCGGCTCCGCTCCGCCGCACGACGACCGCACGCTGCTCGTCCTCCGCGTCCGCGAAGAAGGCTCCGCCGCCGACTACGCCCGCATGCCCGTCATTTATTAGGTTGCGGCAATGAACACACTGCGTACCGTTCCGAGCGAAACAACCCGGCGCACCCGTGTCATTCCGCACCGGGCAGAGCCTCGTGCGGAATCTGCTTTTTCTGTTCGTTTTGCGCTACGAGAAGAACTTCGCTCAACGCTCAGCGACGTTTCCCGTCGAAACAGTCGTCGCCTGCAACGATTCCGGATTCTTCAGCAGCGGCAGCCACTTCTCCCGCACCTCTGCAAATTCCGGCCAGTTCTTCTTGGTGATGGGGTCTGACGGCGGCAATCCCAGCCTTTCAAAATTCTTATACTGGCCGTGCTGCAAAATCCGGAAATCGAGATGCGGCCCCGTCGAAAGTCCCGTGCTGCCCACGAGCCCGATTGTCTTTCCGATTTCGATGTGCTCGCCCGGACGCACGAACATTTCCGACAGATGCAAATACATCGTCTCGTATCCGTTCGCATGCGAGACTTGCACCATATTTCCTTCGCCGCTCTTGCGGCCCGCGAACACGACTCTGCCACTGCCGATGGATTGCACGGGTGTGCCGATCGGAGCGCCGTAGTCCGTGCCCATGTGCGCGCGAACTGTTTTCAAAATCGGATGGAATCGCGCCTTGCTGAAGTGCGAAGTAATCGCCGCCCCGAATTTCAGCGGCGAACGCAAAAACGCCTTCTGCAGCGATTTTCCATCGGCGGTGTAGTAACCGGGCTGCCCCGCCGGATCATGAAACAGTAGCGCTTGGTATTTTTTCCCGCCGTTGTTGTACTCGACCGCAAAAATCTTTCCATACGATGCTGTTTGTCCGTTCGCGTATTTCCGCTTCTCCATCACTACGCGAAATGTATCGCCTTTGCGCGGGTCGGTGTAGAAATCCAGGTCGTATCCAAATATCTGTGCCAGCCGCATCGCCAGGTCCGCCGTCTCTCCCGCATTCTCCACGGCATTGAATAGCGAATCCTCCAAAGTCCCGCTCGCCGCCACCACTTCCACCCGCGAAGGTATCTCGAAAATCTGTGCCGAGTACCCCTTTTCATCCGGAGTGATCTTCAGCATCCGGTCGGTATCAATCTTGTAGTCGATTTCCCGGAGGCGGCCTTCGACCGACCGGCCGACCGTTATCGTGTTGCCCGCCCGGACCTGGCGCAGGTTGAACGCGCGCTGCGCCGCCGCGGACGCCCCGGCGGCCTCCTCCACGGAAAGTCCAAACTTTTGCAGCGCCGCGCTGAACTTTTCACCGGCGCGAACGCGTTGGTCGGTTGGTACGACCGTATTTTCGCGAATGGTTTCGGCTTGTTTTTGCGCGGAGAGAATTTCACGATCAAAGTCGGCGGTCGTTTTCAGGCGCTGCTGGAATGCGTACGCGATGGTGGCGCTGCCGGCGAGAAACACGGCAACCAAAACAAGAATGAATCTGCGATTCACTTTTCCCCCAGAGCCACTCGCGGAGCCTTACTTCAGACTAGCGCACACTCTTGTTTAGTCTCAAGCGCGGACGGCGTCAAAGGGCTATTTTTTTCCGTTTCCGAAAGTGCACGAGACAATCAAGTTGCCGAGCGCCGCCGGCGATAGTAAATTTCACGCGCCTTTTGGAGACTTCCATGAAATTCACCTGCGCAATGACACTTCTACTTTGTGCGCCAATTTTGGCGGCGCAAAAACCGGATGCGCCGAGCGATACGCCGGAACCGGGTTCGACAGAAGCGATTGCGAAGGCCACAACGGAAACCCGGTTTCTATCTCCGTGGGTAGCGTCAATCCCTGCGTCAAACAAAGTGCCGTCACCGGAAAAGTTTTTTGGGCGAATTATGGGCGCTCCCGGCGAACTGGCGAACTCGGAGAAGGCGCAGGACTATTTGCGGGCGCTGGCGCAAGCATCGCCGCGAGTGCAATTCTTTTCGATTGGAAAAAGCGAAGAGGGCCGCGACATCGCGATGATCGCGATTGCGGATGAAGCGGGAATCAAGAATTTAGAACAATTAAAAAATGTGACGGCAACGCTTGGAGATCCGCGAAAAGTGGATGCGGCTGGAGCTGAAAAGCTGATTGCGGCGGGCCGGCCGATCTATTACCTGAACGCGGGGTTGCATTCGGATGAGACAGGTTCAACGGAATCGGTGTTGGAACTTGCGTACCGATTGGCCGTTTCCGAGCAACCGATGATCCGGACAATCCGGGAAAAAGTCGTTGTACTGATTAATCCGGTGTGCAATCCGGATGGGCGCGACAAAGTGAAGGAATGGTTTTACACGTACTTGAAAGGCAAGACGGATTACGCGAACTTGCCACGTCAGTCGCCTCCATACTGGTCGAAGTACGCGTTCGTGGATATCAACCGCGACACGCATCAGCAGACACACGAAACAACGAAGGCGGTGCACCGGATGTTTCATGAGTGGCATCCGACGGTGGTGCACGATTTGCATGAGGCAGTGCCGCTGTTGATGTCATGGAACGGAACAGGCCCGTACAACCCGAACATCGATCCGATTACGTACACGGAATTTCTTGAGCAGGGATTTCATGATGTGCAAGCGATGACGGCGCTGGGAATGCCGGGAGTTTCGACATGGAATTTCGGTGAGGCGTTCAGCCATTTGTATCTGGATTCGGTGGCGATGAATCACAACGCGATTGGACGCGGCTATGAAACGTTTGGGAATTCGTCTGCTGAGACGATGAAGCGCAAGCTCGATCATGGCGAGCGTTCTGCGGAATGGTACCGGCCGGTTCCGCCTCCGGCGGAGTTCACATGGTCGGCCAGGGATAATGTGAATTACAACGAAACGGGAATTCTGGCTTCGCTCGATTTCGCGGCCAAGAACTCCACGGAGCTGCTGCGGAATTTTTACACGAAGAGTCTAAATTCATGGCAGAAGGGGTTGAACGAGCCACCCTATGCGTTCCTGATTTCCGAGGATCAGGGCGATCCGGCGCGTGTCGCGCAGCTTGTCGCGCGGCTACTCGCACAACGTATTGAAGTGGGGCGCGCGTCGTCTGCGATGCATCTGAAAGACGGAGAATTCCCTGCGGGAACCTACGTAGTGCGGCTAGACCAGCCGTATCGCAACTACGCGGTGGATTTGTTGGCACCGCAGCACTATCCGAAGAACGGCGGCGAGCCATACGACGATTTGTCGTGGAATTTTGCAAATAATTATCACTTAAGTGCGATCCCCACGGCGGACGCTGCGATTCACGCCGCCGAGCTGACGCCGGTAACCGAGACGCCGACGATCTTGGGCGCGGTTTCCGGAGCGGGGCCAATATTTCTGCTGCGGGACACGGGACAGGAAAGTTTGCTGGCCGCGCGGTATGAGTTGGCGAAGTTCAAGATTGAAATTGCGGAGAAGAAGTTTTCTATAGGCGGATCGGAGTTCCCTGCCGGCTCGTGGATTTTCCCAGCGCAAGATGGGCTCGCCGATGCCCTGCGGAAAACGGCGAGGGATGCTGGACTTTCGTTCGCTAGCGCCGGAGCAGAACCAAGCGTGCCCAGGCACGAAGTGAAGACGCCGCGGCTGGGTGTGTGGGTGCCATGGGCGGATACAGACTCGATTGGATGGATTCGCTACATTCTGGATCAGCGCAAAGTGCCGTACGTTTATTTGCGGGACGAGGATGTTCGCGCGGGCGGGCTACGCGACAAGGTGGACGTGATTTTGTACGGGCATGTCGACCTTGAGTTGGCGGAGCAGATTCAAGGATTGCCGAAGCGATGGAGTCCGATGCCGTTCAGGAAGACGGCGCAGACGCCGAGTTTTGGAACGCCGGCTCAGTCGGACGACATCACGGGTGGGATTGGGTACGAGGGATTGGGCCAAATCGAAAAATTCGTGAACGACGGCGGATTGCTGGTGACGCTGGGAAGCGGTTCGATGCTGGCGCTGGAGGGCGGGATTGTGCGGGGAGTGAGGCGTGCGGCGGGCGGAGTGCCGAGGAGTTCCCAGGGAGGTGGCGCGACGGCTGCGGCAGAATCGCAGAATGCGGAGACGCGAACGCCGGGCGCGCATGTGCGGGTGAGTTTTGCACGACCGGAGCATCCTATTGCATACGGCTACGTGGAACGGACCTACGTGTTCCGGCAGAATTTTCCTCTGTACGATGCTCCGCGGCGCTGGCTGCGAATGGCGTATTGCACCTCGTGTCTGGATGGGCCAGAGGATCGCAGCGGAATTGTGCTGGAATGGGGCGACCGCGACGGTGCGCCGTTCCTGGTGAGCGGGCAAGTGTGGGGCGAGTCCGGATTAATTGGGAGGCCCGCAATTTTGGATATGCCGGTGGGAAAAGGTCACGTCGTGACATTCAATTTCAATCCGATGCATCGGGACATGAACCGGGGCGATCATCGATTGCTATGGAATGCGATTTTGAATTGGGAGAAAATCTTAGCCGATGCGCGCTAGTCTTGATTGGCCGATGTCCTTAACGGGATTCAGCGATCGCCAACACGAATGGCGTCTAAGCGGCCGCGATCGTAGAAGAGTCGGTAGCCGAGCCACAATAGAAATGACGATGAGATCATGGCCACGGCAAATATAGTGAGAAGAACAGGATTCGATGTCTTCGGTGGGAACGGCATAACTAGAAATGCTATGCCGCATCCGACGTAGATGGTGCCAAGAAAGAGCGCTAGAAGCAGAAAGAGGGCGGAGTGAAAGTTGATCTGCCTTGAATCGTTTGTTCCGTGCGAGTGTTTGCCCAAAATAAGGATCGGCTGAAAGGAAAACACGGTAAAGACGACGCGCAAAGCCACGGACAAAGCGAACTGGAACGGCGCTTCCGCCCGCCACGCGATAGCTAAAGCATAGATGACGAAGACAGGCAACCAACTCAGCAAGCGAATGCAATTGATTTTGGCGATGACACGCGATGCAAGCAGGTATGACACCGGTAGACCGGCACAGGCGAGCCGCACGGTACCAAACATTGGCACGAGCTGCAGTCCCAGCCACGAGCCCCCGAGTAATGGAACGGCAAAGCCTGTCCCAACGAGGCCGACAAGAATTCCAATCCACAATGGGATAATCGGCAGGAGTAGCAACGCGAGACCGATCCCGGCAATTTTGATCCCCACAAGCCAACTTTCATTCCAAGACCCCAGCTGGCCGCCAAGGAGGAACTCAGCCGTAGTTTTTTCGGCCGCGTTCAACGACTTGCCGACGATTCTTTGTAACCACGGCGATGCGTTCCAATCCAAGGAAGTCAGGATGACTGGCCTGATATCCCTGGAAGAACGCAGGTCGTTGGATGTCTCTGCATCGTCTGGAGATTCTGAATAGGGCAACTCAGGTGCTTCGTCTTCCACTTCAGCCGTGATCAGAGAGATGGGATATTGCAGCTCCCAACGGGGATAATCGGATCGCGCGGACTTGTACAGGACGGGTAAAAGCGCGATGAATGCGAGCGAGGGAATGATCAGGTAAAGGTGAAACGGTTCGCCCGGGAGTGCCGCACTGGCGAAAACCGACGGCAACCAGGCGGTTGGAAGAATTGAGACTGGAGCCCAAGCGCTCCGCACGACCCAGTCAGGCAGAAATAACGAAACGAAAGTGAGCAGATATAAGGGCAGCGAAACCAGAGTGCGATTGCGGATGGGTACGAAGCGATCCACCGCAAGGAGCAACGCGAGCATCAGCAACCAATGAAGGATCGCGGCGATTGCCGCCAAAAGCCAAAACCTTGCCGGCATTTCATCCAAGGCCACCAGCAAACCAAAGACGCCAAAAGCGGAGAGCCAAATGGAAAATGAGGATTTCAGCAAGGACCACCACACATGTTGAAAGAACTGTTGATCAGTTGCGGGACAATACATGAAGAATGCAAGGTCAAAGGAATTGTAGAGGGACTGCTGAAAGGAATAAGCCCGCTGCAAGACAGTGGCGGTGGAGTACATTGCGAGGACGAGGAGGGCAAAATGAGCGTCTTTTCGCTGAGCTAGAAGGACCAGGAAGCCGAGAACGTAGATTTGGCCGAGGTGCCGGCTACCCGAACCTGCGCGGCGATAGAAAGGCCCGCGGGAACGTTTGTATTCCTTCCACGCCGAGCGTGACAGACGCAACTTGGCCCGAGCGGCTCGTCGGATCGCGCGAGTGATAGACCGAATTGAATTCACTGGCCTTCCTCACCCAGCTTGCGGAATACTTCCTCCAAAACGTTGTCAGAGTGCTTGACGTGATCGCGAAGATTTGCAACGGAATCGAAAACTTTGAGTCCACCGCGGTAGATGAGACAAACGCGATCAGAAAATCTTTCCGCAATATCCAAAATTTGCGTGGAGTAGATGATGGTGCGGCCACGAGCGGCGGCCTGGCGAGCTTGCTCTTTGAAGTAAGCGATGCCAACAGGATCCATTCCCGAGGCAAATGGCTCGTCGAGCAACCAGAGGTCGGGATCAATGGTCAACAATGTCGCGAGGGCAACTTTGAAAATCTGGCCTCGCGACAGCTTGCCAACCGATGTATCGACGGTATGCAAGAGATCCAGCTGATTCAGGTGGCGCGTGACTGCCTCGGCGGCGGATTGCAGGCTGACTCCGTACAGATCGAGTACAGTGGCAATCTGGCGGGCAACAGAGATTTGAGAAAAAACTAACGGAAAGTCGGGGAGAAAATACAGGCGGCGCCGAAGATCGAGCCGGCCACGATTGAACTTTTCACCATCATACAGAATTGTGCCTCGATCGGGAGTTGCGATGGCCGAGAGGAGACGGAGAAGGGTCGTTTTCCCCGCGCCATTGGGACCCAAAACAGCAATGATCTGGCCAGGTTCGATGTTCGCCGAAAACTTTTCTAGAGCGCGAACGGAGCCAAATTTCTTTGTCAAAGAATCCAATATGATGTTCATCTTCGCTCTTCCAACCGGGCCAAAAAGACAAGAACGGTATTAAATCATCAGACGGCCGGCGGAGAGAAGCGAAGGCGTGATTTCGATTTGCGCATTCGACGGAAAACAGCAAACCAATCGACAGTGCGAACGATTTCCAGACCGTAACGGACGATTGCGAGGGCTGAGTTGAGGCCGAAACGGGTTAGTGCGCGTCAAAAAGATTGAGGGGGATGGCGTTGGCTTCGACGGCGCAGCCGGCGTTGTTCGGGTGGAGATGGTCGCCGCTGTCGTAGGCGGGGAGTAATTGTGTGGGGCGGGCAGGGTCGCGCAAGACTTTGTCCAGGTCGACGACGGCATCGAATTCGCCACCGCTGAGAATCCAGGAGTTGACCTTTTGCCGCTGCGCTTCCCGTTCGGTTGTGTAAAAGCTGTCTACGAAGCCTTCGAACGCTGAGTTTTCGAATGCCGGATTGGTTGTGCCGATGATGCGAATACCTTTTTTATGTGCGCGAGCGATGAGATCGCGATAGCCGGCGATGATCTGCTCCGGGCTGACTGTTTCTCCTGCGGGAGTAAAAGGGAACGCAGGAAACAGGATGTCGTTGATACCGAGGCCGAGCACGACGTATTTCACGCCGGATTGATTGAGCACATCGCGATCGAAACGAGCGAGGCCCGATTCGCCAAGCGCGCCGCCGTACGGGTTGCCCGCAGTTTTCGGGCTGTCATACAAGAGACGATTGCCGATGATGCCCTCGTTCAGGACGCCAATTTCCACTTTTCGTCCGGAGTCTTGCTGTAAACGCCGGGCGAGAACGTCTGGCCAGCGGCCATTCGTATCCGTGGCGGTGCCGTCGCCGTCGGTGAGAGAAGACCCGAACGCCACGATGGCGAAGGAGCCGGGCGCGGCTTCGACGTCAACACCCGTGAGAAATGGCCAAATGCGAACCGGCTTTCCGACGGGGAATTTGGCCATTGCGGTGGCATCTCCGGTTTCGGGCGAGACATAACTGGTTTGCTTGGCCAGGGAATGCACGGTCTTTGCTTCCGCAGGTTCCGGCAAAAACAGGCTGACGGCCAAGTCCGAGAGCGCGGGTACATCCACCTCGACGGGATCGCTCACAGCCATCGCGCCTGCAGGAATCGTTATCGAGGCATGACTCTGAAATTTGAGAGTGCGGTCGGACGCGGGATCGACGTCGGCAGCGGAAGCGCTGCGGGCAATATGCGCGGCGCCGATGAGCAGCGGCTTGTCGCCATAAATATTCGAAAGTTTTATGCGGACTTTATGTCCGCCGATGCTGGTGTGAACAATAAGGCGCAGGGTCTGATTGTGGTAAGTCTGGAGAAATTTCGGATTGAACGGCTGCGCTGCCGTTGCCCAAGTGCCGATCCAGACATGGCCGTTGTCCGGTTGGTTGTTTGCAGCGATTGCGTGTGTGGTCAGGCCAGAAATGGTCAGCGCAGAAATCCCGACCGATGCCCAAAATGAAATGCGCATGGAGAAGTCCTCCTACTAGGATCCACACACCCGAACTGCGAGTTAGACGGAAGAAGGCTCAGAAGGACTCTCGCCGGGATGCCTTTCAAAGCGCTCGAGTTCGCAAAGCCGCGACTATTTCTTTGCGAGTCGGGCGCGAGCGAGTTTGAGGGCGACGTCGAGGGCATTCGTGGCGCTGGCCTGGACGTCCGGCGCGACACCGGTTTCGGCCCAGTCGTTGGCAGAATAAGGATTGATGGCTTTGACTTCGGGAATGCCCATGCCGAAGTGATCGTCTAGGCGGCGAAAAACGCCGGAATGTGCTGCTCCTGCAGTGGTTTCTCCGATGAGCGTGGCGCGCTTGAGCATTTTGAGGTCGTACGAGAATTGCTCGGCGCCAGAAGCGGTGCGCGCCGAGGTCAAGACGAAAACCGGCTTGTCAGCGAGCTCGCTGCCGGAAACGGGAGAGCGCGTCCAGGATTGCTCGGTCGTATTCTCGCGTGGGTTGTACCAGTATTCCGGGTGGTCGAAGAGATAGGCGCCGATGAGCTGAACCATTTCGGGCGAGCCGCCGCGATTGTCGCGCAGATCGAAGATAACGGCGTCAGCGTGATTAACGTAGGTCATGGCGGCCATGGCGGCGACGCGGCAGACTTCGGGATCGGGGAAGGAATTGAGCTTGAGGTAGCCGATGTTGCGCGAGAGAAGTTCGACTTTTTCGATCGTGCAATTTTGCTGCTTCATGGCTTCGCGGTATTGCGGAGAAACCTCGGGGGCCTGCGCGGCGGGCGACGGCGGCAACGGTTCCTGGAAATAATCGAAGGTGAGATGACGGTCGGGATTGACTTCGCGCATGTGCTGGGTCATCAACGCGGCGAAGGCGGCGGGATCCGAGACGGCGTCATAATCGCCGCGTTTTTGGTGTTGCGCCAGGGCTTCAGCCATTTTCCGCGCGGCGGCGCGGTCGAAGTAGTGCTCTTTGAGATTTGCAATGGCGTTGTCGACGATGCGTTTGCGTTGAGCAAGATCGAGCGCGCCGGGTTGAGTTGTCGCGCGGCTCGCATCCGGCGCCGACGGAGCGGCGGAAGGCGCCGTCGACCGCGATTCGTTGTGGACAGATTTGTGAACGTCGGGGACGCCGGCAAACTGTGAGGCTGAAGGAGTCTCGCGGCGGTGGACGCCGTTCAGCGAGGCCCAGCAAGTGGTGAGCGTGACAAGCGAAAGCAAGCCGCCGATGGCCAGGGCGCCGGGACGCGGCGATGCGTCCTCCAAGACGAAAAGCGCAGGAAAGCCATACAGCCGCCGCGGAGCCAACGGGGCGACCCGCGGAGCAGGAGCGTGAAAATATTCGCGCGGAAGTGAAATCGCGAAGTCGAACAACAGATCCAGCCAGAGGCGGAGGCGTGGGAAGAATCCGCGTTCATCGCTCGCGCGATCGCGAAAGAGGCGCAGAGCTTCTTCGCCATAATCCTCGCGAAAGTGGGCCGGATACAGGCGCAGCAACCAGGCGTAGAGTTTTTCAGACATAACGCCCCCTTAGAATTTTCTTGGCGCGAGCGACGCGCAATACTTCCGCAAGCCGCCGTGCTTCAGCGCGGGCCAGTTTGCGACCCGCGAAAGAGAGCCGATAGTAACGGCGGCGCTCATCGCCCGCTTCTTCCCGCGAATCCAATTCTTCGATCAATCCGTTTTCGAGCAGTGAACGAATGGAGCTGTAAAGAGTGCCCGGGCCGAGCCGGACGCCGTTGCCGGTCTGCTCGGCGACCTGGCGCATGATGGCGTAACCGTGAAGGTCTTCACCGACGAGAGCGAGAAGGATTTGGAAGGCGGCCGAAGGCAATGGATCGAGAGTACGTTTGGGCATAAGTGCTCGATAATCACTATAACGAAGAACGACTATATTCCCGCGAGATTCGATTGGCAACGGGAAAAATTTGAAGCGGCAGGCGCGGCAGAAACAAAAAAAGCGAACCGAAGTTCGCCTTTTTCAGAACGCAATTTTGAGAAAGCTCAGCGGCCCGAGCGCAGGTCGGTACTCGGAGAAAGATTGGAGAAATAATTCTGTTCGCGGAGGCGGCGATAAATACGGCCGGCGACACCGGCGGCGAGCGGGCCCTTGATCAAGGAAGAGCGTCCGCGAATCAGAACGGCAAGGGCGAGTTTCGGATGTGCCTCGTCGGCATAAGAAAGAAACCAGCCGACGTGCGATTGATCGTCGGAACAAGTTCCGGTTTTTCCCGCGGGAAGTTCGTCGCCGCCGGAATCGAAGCTGCGCTTGCCCGTGCCGTAGAGAACGGCTGCGAGCATGCCTTCACGAAGTTCGGGGAGAAGCGAAGCGATATTCAGCTCGCGCTTGATCCGCGGTTCGAATATGGGCGCGTCCTGACCAGGCTGGCCGGCTTGCGGGTATTGCAAATAATAAAGTGTGCCACCATTGGCGAATGCAGCCGCAAGCGATGCGAGTTGAAATGGCGTGACTTGAATGCCTTCACCGAAGCTCGACATGCGCGCGACGCCGCCCTTTTGCGGGGGCGCCATGGGAAATGCGCCAGGCTGCTCGTCGGTCAGGTTGTAACCGGCAAGTTCGCCGAGGCCGAGCAAGCGGCCATACTTTGAAACCGTTTCAAAACCCATGCGCTGGCCAAGCTGTTCGAAGAAGACGTTATTCGAATGGGCCATCGCTTCGGTCAGATTCATATACTTGCGGCGGCCAACCTTGAGCATCGTGTCGCGCGTAATTACGTTTTCTTCGAGCGCGGCAAGAGCGATGGTCGGCTTGATGGTAGAGCACGGAATCGCGCCGGCGGAATACGCCATTCTCTGATTGACGACGGCGAGGATGCGGCCGGTGGTCGGCTCGACTGCCACGACGGAGCCATTGTATTTGCCGAGCGCATCAACGGCAGCAGCGCGGACAATCGGATCGTCAAAATTGGTGATATCGCCAAGCGTGGGATCGACAGCTTTTTCGCGCGGCACATAACGATGGCGCGCGGTGCGAACGCGCGGCTTTGCAGCGGCGCCGGCGGCAGAAACAGGCGCAGGAAACACACAACAAGCGGAGAGGAATAGCGCGAGTACAATTTTCCCTGGTCCGCTGGATTTCAACATTTTTTCAAAGCCCCTAACTTAGTTAGCATTCGCGGCGAGTCGCGTCTTGTACTCCAGGCACGCAGGAGAGTCAACGATTTTCCGTTGCATCCGCGCGGTGTTACGCGAAACGTCACAGCGAAAGTGCATTCTGACTGCCAAATCGCGGCGTGTTGCCAATAAAGAAGTTAGATGCCGCGGAGTGAGTCAACGTGTAACCGAACGAAACACGGTCTCTCACTCTGAGACATAGTGTAGTGAGAAAAGGTTCCAGTGGACAATAGCGAAATGGGTCTAGTACGGGCTATGTGCTTTATTATGAATGGCTGACCGGGGGTACAGGAAATGGAAGGTTTGAGCTGGACGGATGGCCAGAGATTGCTTAATAAGAGACGGGCACCCGCGGATGCGAGCGCCCCGCAGATTTAGCGCACGTTGAGACGGGAAATTCAGTTCCTGTTAGCAGATTGCGTCGGGACTTCCTTGTCCTGTCGCGGCGTCATGGAAACGACGACGTATTCGCGCTCCTTGCCATCGCCTTCCAGAACGCGAAGCAATAACTTGTCCTTGTGTATGCGGTATTCGGCAACTTCGCCGATCGGCAAGAGCGCCGGATGCTTTTCGTCCGTGGGACGAATGCGGTAAACGACGTGGTCTGCCTGAAGCACATATTCCTGGCAGAGCAAGTCTTTGGTTTTGCGGCTTTGTGAATCGGTGCCGAGGAGTTCACCGGCAACGCTCTTGCCGCCTTTTTCCTGCGAACCGCAGGAACTGGAGTCCATGCGGAGCAGAGTGCCCTTCTGATAGCCATGCTCTTTTGCGACGGAAATGCCGGCGAAGAGCAGACAAATTACAGCTAATTTCATCGCTTTCATAGGTTCAAAACTTCCTTCCTGACCTCGGAGAAATGGTTCGAAGCGAGCGATCCCAATCACGAGATTACCCGGCTGAGGGGAAGCGGAAAAATAGGAGAAAGGTACCGCTTACGCGAAAGAGAATCCTGTCCGTTCGTACAGGCGGTTTGCGCGGGCGACAAAAAGCGACACGGATACGACACGAGCCACCGTAGCCTGAGGAGGTTTTGTTGTGCCGAAAAAAAGGCACCCGACGCTTCGGGTGCCTTTTTTCTTTCGTTTGTGTCGATTGTCTTTAGCGCGAATTCACCGGCTTGGGTGGACGCGCCTGGCTGGCTGAAGCGGCAGCGGCGTGGGCAGCGGGCTTGTCGATGTGCGTTGCACCGTTGGCGCCGTTCGTGCCGTTTGCGGCGCTGGGCGCGGCGTTGCTGTTTGGACCGGGGATTTCCATCTTCTTGCGGAGAGCGTTTTCGAGTTTGTCGCGGATGTCCGCATTTTCTTTAAGAAATGTACGGGCGTTTTCGCGGCCCTGGCCCATGCGTTCACCGGCATAGCTAATCCATGTACCGGACTTTTCGAGCACTCCCTTGTCCACGCCGAGATCGATCAGGTCGCCTTCGCGCGAAATGCCTTCACCGTAGAGAATGTCGAATTCAGCTTCGCGGAACGGTGCGGCAACTTTGTTCTTTACGATTTTGGCGCGGGTACGCGAGCCGACCACTCGGTCGCCATCCTTGATGGCTTGAATGCGGCGAATGTCCACGCGCATGGATGCGTAAAATTTCAGCGCGCGGCCACCGGTAGTCGTTTCCGGATTGCCGAACATGACACCGATCTTTTCGCGGATCTGGTTGATGAAGATGAGGCAGGTGCGCGATTTGGAGACGATCGCGGTCAGTTTGCGCAGCGCCTGCGACATGAGGCGTGCTTGCAATCCCATCGAGGGATCGCCCATGTCGCCTTCTAGTTCGGCCTTGGGGACGAGAGCGGCGACGGAATCGATGACGACAATGTCTACCGCGTTCGAACGAATCAATTCCTGCGCGATTTCGAGCGCTTGTTCGCCGTGATCCGGCTGCGAGACGAGAAGATTGTCCACGTCCACGCCGAGTTTGCGCGCGTAGATCGGGTCCAGCGCGTGTTCCGCGTCGATGAACGCCGCCTGGCCACCGAGCTTCTGTGCTTCGGCAATAACTTGAAGCGTGAGGGTGGTCTTACCTCCAGATTCCGGGCCATAGACCTCAATGACGCGTCCTCGCGGAAAGCCCCCGACGCCAAGTGCGGCATCAATCGAAAGGCAGCCGGTCGGGATGACGTTCACGGGAACCAGGACGTCCTTGCTGCCCAGCCGCATGATGGAGCCCTTGCCGTACGACTTTTCGATTATGGATATCGCGTTTTCCAAGTTCTTCTGCTTCTCGTCTGCCATGTCACACCTCGGTGGAGAAAATTGGGAAAATTGCCCTCAGGGGCCGAACGGGTTACCAGAGACTTAGCGGAAGAGGGACTTTATCATTTGTAATACTCCGACGCTAGGTTCTTGGCTTACTTCGATGCCCAGCATTTTCAGTTGAGATCCTTCGCGTATCTTCGCGGATGCGCTCAGGATGACAAGCTGCAGCGCGGGGCGCTACCAGCGTTGGCAACGGTGCTCGGCCAGGTGCTCCTTCAGGCGGGCGATGGCCATGGCCACGCGATCCGCCAGTTGCCGTTCTTCGGGGGCCGAGAGTTTGCGGAGCCTCATGAGGTTTCGCATCCGGTCACGCGCCTCCTGGAACTCGCTTTCGAGCCTAGCATGTTCCGGGCAGCTAATTGCCAGGGTCGAAGGGGAGCACATCAGGCACCTGTTGAAAACGCCGAGGAGGAAAATAGCAAACGGGCGAACAAAAGGCAAACATTATTTTCGCTTATTATTCGCTCCCAGCTAGTGCTACGCTTTGCCTGCCAACCAGGGTTAGAGGTTACCGCAATGAACAAACGACGATTGCTCGAATTCCTCCGGAGTAACAGGCTGGGAGTGCTTTCCACACTTGGGTCTGCCGGTGAGCCCCAATCGGCGCTGGTGGGAATAGCGACCACTCCCGAGTTCGAAATTGTTTTTGATTGCGTGGCGCAGTCACGGAAATTTGTGAACTTGAAGCGAGAGGCGAGGGCTGCATTCGTGGTCGGCTGGCAAGGCGAAGTAACTGTGCAGTTCGAAGGCGTCGCGAAGCAGATTTCCTCGACGGAACTCGGGAAGTACCACGAAATCTATTTTCAGGCGTTCGCGGATGGCCCGGTGCGATTGAAATGGGAAGGCATCAGCTACTTTGTCGTCGCACCGAAATGGATTCGTTACAGCGATTTCGGCCAATCGCCGCCCGAGATTGAAGAATTTACTTTCTGACGCGATTCGGCTTATTTCTCGTAGCTGTAAAACCCGCGGCCGGATTTGCGGCCGAGCCAGCCTGCGGCGACATATTTCTTTAGGAGAGGGCAGGTGCGATATTTGGGATCGCCGAGGCCTTCGAGCAGGACAGTTAGTATGTCTACGCAGACGTCGAGCCCGATGAAGTCGGCGAGTTCGAGCGGGCCCATCGGATGATTCATGCCGAGCTTCATGACGGCGTCGACGGATTCCAGCGTGGCGACGCCTTCCATCAAGCAGTACGCGGCTTCGTTGATGAGCGGCATGAGCACTCGATTCGAAACGAAGCCGGGCGCGTCGTTGACGGCCACCGGCGTTTTCCCCAGTTTTTTAGCCAGATCCATTGTCAGGTTAAACGCTTCGTCGCTGGTCTGCAGCGCGCGAATCACTTCGACGAGTTGCATCACCGGCACGGGATTCATGAAGTGCATGCCGACGAAACGTTCCGGGCGCTTGGTCAAAGCCGCGAGCGCGGTTATCGCGATGGAAGAAGTGTTTGAAGCGATGACGACGCCTTCGCGAAGGACTTTGTCTGCTTCGGAGAGAACGGCGCGCTTGATTTCGATTTTTTCCGGCACCGCTTCCACCGCAAAACCGGCGACAGCAATGGCGGACATATCCACGACAGGCTGGATACGTGCGAACGTACTTCCCTTCTCTGCTTCGTCGAGCTTTCCTTTTTTAACCTCGCGCTCGAGATTCTTATTGATGGTGTCCATCGCACGGTCAAGAAATTTGCGTTCAACGTCGCGCAAAATCACTTTATAGCCCGCGCGCGCAAACACATGCGCGATGCCGTTACCCATCGTGCCCGCGCCCAGCACGGCGACGGTTCTAATCTGCTCTATGGAAGTGTTGGCCAAGGAACGCCCTCAGTGCATCTGGAAGTATTTGGTGATACGGGCTGACAGAATGCACCGCGCACGAAGCGAGGTCAAGAAGAGGGTGACGCTTGTACGCCTTCTCGCGGAACGCGAAGAAGCGTTGGCCGGTTCGGATAGCGGACTAGCCGATACCAAACGAACATGAAAGGAACGAAGGCAAGTAACACGAACCGCCCGACACGCGGCTCATATCGAATCGCCTGGTAAGTCATCATCCGCGCCGAGCGGGACGCCGGTGTCCACAATGGCAACGAATGCTGCGAGAGGTTGAAACCATTTCGCGTGGGACGACACCAACAAACAAAAGGGCAAAAATGCCGCAGTAAAGGACAAGGGGATGAACCAAAGCAAGAAATCTCTGCGCGGCAGTTCAGGGGAATATGAGTCTGGCTTTGCCCCACCCTTCGGGCAATGCGCCGACAAGCGCAGGCTGGCAATCCGAACACATCGAGAATCCATCCCGATATTCGGCACCGCAGTTCGGGCAGGACATGTCTGGAGTTTACTACGCGCGAATAAACGCAGGAAGGCTACTCTGGCGGCGTAGCTTCTGTTATTTGGCGGACGATTTCACGGGCGTGAGCTTCGTCTTCGGGTTGCACAAAGAGAACAGACTTACCGTCGCGGTCCTCCCAACGTGTATGAACCTGATTTTCACGCAGAGAAAGCTCAACGATCTCCTCGAGATTGGGCGTGTCGGCGACCCAGATTTCGGCCGTAGCGTCTTCGGGATACCAAAGCTCGGGATCCCATTTCTTTCGTGATTCCACCGGAGCGTAATTCTCTGCAAGGGTCAGAGCTCCGGACTCGATGGCCGAATTCCATTCTTCCTCGGACCCAAATTCTTCCAGGAAAACTTTTTCTGCCAATTCGAATTGCGAGCGCGGAACACAGATAGACCGAGGGGGCTTGGCGATGAAGTTAAAAAGGAAGTCTTCTTTGTTGACGAGCACGTAATCCACACCCGCCTTTTCGACAGCTTTGCACACTCGGTCACCGAAGCGAGGATCAAAGTTACTGCGGAACGGAACCAGTCGATCGCGATCCTTGCGCTCCAACTCCCACGGTCGGCCGGGAGCCAGGGCCACATTACAATCTTTGCAAACGGAGTAGCCTTCGCGGTACTCTGCGCCGCATTGAGGGCAGTAGAGCATGTGCGTAAGTCTACAGGAACACAGGCTTTAGGTGAATGCCAGGCGGGTGCGTCTTTTTTTACCCCTCGTCCGTATCCCCTGTAGAATGAGCGCGACTCTTGCAACGTCGAGTTCCAATCTCTGGGCGATGGCCCTGAAACCGGGGCTCCGCTTTTCCAGCCTGATGACCGATGACGCCAAGTCCATTGCGCGCGGCTTGAAGCAGCGCGACCCGGAGCTGCTCGATCTGCTGATCGAGCAGTATCAATTCCGGTTGTTCCGCTATTTACTGCATCTGACGGGCAGCCGCGAACGCGCCGAAGATTTTTTCCAGGAAACCTGGGTGCGCGTGCTGGAGCGCGGATCTCAGTACGACGGCCGCTGGAAATTTGAAGCATGGCTATTCACCATTGCGCGAAACCTGGTTCTTGATTGGCACCGCCGCAAGAAACCGGAAAGTTTTGAATCGCTGCGGGGGCCGGAAGAAGACGCTCCGGCATTCGACGTAAGAGACGAGAAAAGTGTGACGCCGCTCGAATCCTATTTGAACGAGGAACAGCGCGAAGGCGTTCAAGCTTCGCTCACAAAAATCCCGGTCGTTTATCGCGAAGTTCTCGTCCTGCGATTTCAGGAAGAGATGCGGCTCGAAGAAATCGCGGGCGTCCTGAGCGCGCCCGTGTCGACGGTGAAGTCCCGGCTCTATCGCGGGCTCGAAGCCTTGCGTGGCGCATTGGCTGGCCCGGTGGCCGGCGCCAGCGGAGGTGCGGCATGAACGAAAATCCCCACATTCGTGCAACGCAATTGATTGCGCAACAACGCATCGAAGGAATTTCCACCCAGGAACAATCGTGGCTCGCCGCGCATCTCGACGAATGCGAATCCTGTTCCGCCTTACAAACCCAGACTGCACAAGCTCTCACCGCGTTCCGGAGCATGAATATCGAGCTTCCGAAAAATCTTGCGGCGCGGACACAGTTGCGCGTTCGTCTCCGTGCGGAAGAATTGCCGGCGCAAACTACCGGCCGAGCGTTGCTCTTGGCGATCGCCGCGGTTTCCTGGGTGCTTGGCCTGGCGAGCGCGCCGCTCGTCTGGCGCGGATTTGCGTGGCTGGGCGGCGAATTTAATTTACCGGATCCGGTCTGGCAAGCCGGCGTAGTGCTTTGGTGGCTGGTGCCGGGCGTGGTCGCGGTCGGCGCGGTGGTTTTGCAAAAACGAAAAGTGGAGCGAGCGGCCGAATAAATTCAGCGTCACAGAGGCGAACGATGAATGCACAAGGACAAATCACCAGCGCGTGGGACGAACGGATGCGGCTCATTCGCCTGCGGCGGAAAAAAGAGCGGCTGCGATTCTGGAACGAATTCAAACTGGTCCCGACGTGGCTGATCGGGACGGTCGCCGCACTCTACGTACTGGCAATGGTTATCGCGATTTCCGTGAATCTTTCGTTCCGGCACAATCCGTACGGCAACGAAATGTTTCCTTGGGAACTGCGAGATCGTCCGGTGCTCGCATCGTTTGCGCTCGGCGGCATCGTGACTCTGGTGTCGCTAACGCTGGCTTGGATCATCTTCATGTTGGCGTACGTCAATCGGGATGCCGCACGCCGCGGCATGAACGCCGCGCTGTGGACACTCTTCGTCCTGATCCTGATGCCGTCGTCGGGCGGAATCATCGGCTTCGTCATCTACCTGTTGATGCGCGAGCCTCTACCCTATCCGTGCCCACGCTGCGAAAAACCCGTCGGGCCGCGCTTCAATTTCTGCCCGAACTGCAAATGCAACTTGCATCCGTCTTGCCCGAACTGCAAAAAGGAAATTGCGGAGACCGACAAGTTTTGCCCGTATTGCGCAAACGATTTGAAGCCGGCAGAGTTGGCCGAAACTTCTTCTAGTTCGCCAGCGTGAGCCACGCCGCCAGCGTGGCGAGTTTTTCATCTTGCGTCCAGGGCGGGCCGAGCGATTTGCCAAGTGCGGCAACCTGGCGATTCAAGAATTCGGGCTTCTTTTTCAAGCGAGTCGCCGCGGCCGTCAACAATTCTCTCTCGGTGATCACTGCCAGCGGAAGTTTTGCGCGCGTACATGCTTGGCGAATCGATTCGCGAAAGAGTTCTCCATCCGCAGTGTGAATCAAAGCGTGCGACGCGAGGATTTTTTCGAATTCGGGAAGTTTGCGGCCGGAGGCCAGAAGAAGCGCGCAGCCTCTGACCTTATAGGCAACTGATTCCAGTTCTCTCTCCAGCGTGCAAAGGCCCGATAAAGCCAACTCCCGCGATTCTTTCTCCACTAGGCGAACAAATTCCGCCGCGTCGCCGAGCGGCATTTTCTCAGCCGTATGGTAGGGTTGGCGAAACGTGTAGCTGAACGTTTGAACGAGGAGCAGCTTCCTGCGATGCAGAACCACCGGCGTGCCGTCTTCGAGCGAAACCGCCACCATCGCGGCCCAGCCGGAATGCACGCGAAAACCGATGGCCGCACGATTCATACACGATCCCCTACCGAGCGAAATCGAAATTCGTCTAGTAACGCTCGACCGCGAGCGCGACCGCGTTGCCGCCGCCCAGGCAGAGCGCTGCGATGCCGCGCTTCAAATTGCGGCGTTGCAATTCGTAGAGTAGCGTGACGAGGATACGCGCACCGCTCGCGCCAATCGGGTGGCCAATCGCGACCGCGCCGCCGTTCACGTTCACTTTATCCGGATTCAATTTAAGCTGGCGCGTCACCGCAATCGCCGCGACGGCGAACGCTTCGTTTAGCTCAACCAGGTCCACATCCTTGTCGCGATCCCACCCGGTTTTCTTCAGCAATTTTTCAACGGCATCCACCGGTGCCATCATCACCCATTTCGGTTCCACACCGCTGACGGCTTGCGCGACAATCCGCGCCATCGGAGCCTTGCCAAGATTCTTCGCAACTCGTTCACTCGTCACGATAAACGCAGCCGCGCCGTCGTTCGTTCCCGGGGCATTGCCCGCCGTCACCGTGCCGTCTTTCTTAAACGCAGGCTTCAACTTCGCCAGCGCTTCCATCGAAGTATCCTCGCGCGGCGACTCGTCATACTTAATTACCAGCGGCTCGCCTTTTTTCTGCGGCACTTCAAGGGGCAAAATTTGTGATTCGAAAAAGCACGACTTCTGCGCGTTCACCGCTTTCTTATGCGATTCGACGGAAAAGCGATCCTGCTCTTCGCGGCCGATGCCATATTTCTCCGCGACCAGTTCGCCGGTGAGGCCCATGTGAAAATCCTCGTATGCGTCCCACAATCCATCGTGAATCATACTGTCCACGACTTTTTGATCTCCGAGCCGGTAGCCCGTGCGCGCCGTCGGCAGTAGATACGGGCAATTGGACATGGACTCCATGCCACCTGCCAACACAATCTCCGATTCGCCCGTTTGCACGGCCTGCGCTGCGAGCGCGACCGCTTTCAGCCCCGAGCCGCAGACCTTATTAATCGTCATGGCCGCCACAAGCGGACCGCAGCCGCCCTTCAGCGCCGCCTGCCGCGCTGGATTCTGACCCAGTCCCGCTTGCACTACGTTGCCGAGAATCGCTTCGTCGATTTGCTTCGCCTCAATTCCCGCGCGCCGCGCCGCTTCCGCCACGACCTTGCCGCCAAGCTCCGGCGCCGAGAATCCAGCCAGACCACCCTGGAATTTTCCAACGGACGTGCGTACTGCCGATAAAATGACGGGGTTTTCCATACCTGCCTCCGGAAGGGCGAAGCACCATTATAGCGAGTTGCGCAATTCGCCGCTTCGCCGCCAGTTCGGAAGAGATGATGTTACGACTCGTCCGCTGATGGGCCGTACAGTCCGGGAACCGGAATATTGAGCAGCCGCAGATACACTGTAAGCTGGCCGCGGTGATGATAAAGATGGTTTAAGCACATCCCGCGGAGGCAGGCCAGGCGCGACATCGTGAAAACCTCCTTGCCACCTGCAAGCAGCTTCCAGTCAAGCGAGATGTCCTGATCGCTTACGCCCGACAGCGCGGCCCGCGCATCCGCGGCAGCTTTGTCGAACGCCGTAAGCAATTCCTTCCGATTTGAGATTTTCGGCGGCTCATAGGAACGGCCATCCACGGGCGCGTAATCCAGCTCCCGCGTATTGATGGTCATCGTGATCCACTCCGGCACTGTGCCGACATGGGCAGCAAGCCAGCCCAGCGTCCCTGACTTCTCATGCGGCTTCCAATCCCATTTGCCGTCCGGCACGCGTTCCAACGCCTTCCGCGTATTCTGCATTTCGCTGTCGAATTCGCCCAACATCGATTCGCCAATTCTCATAACTTCCTCCCAAGGACTTTCATTCCGAGCCGCCGTATCATAGGCGAACAAAAAGCGAAATGCAAGATCTATTCTTCGAATCGACGTACAATTCTCTTTATGGCATTCACCCGAACCGATTCTTATCTCAAAGACTCCCTCGACGTTTTCCGCTACTACAAGACTCTCGCCGAACGCGCCATGGCGCAATGCACCGACGCGCAGCTCTTCGAATCCATCGACAAAGAATCCAATTCCATCGCCATCATCGTCAAACACATGGCCGGCAACATGCGCTCGCGCTGGCGCGACTTCCTGACCAGCGACGGCGAAAAGCCCGACCGCAACCGCGACACAGAATTTGAATCGCCCGCCACTGCTCGCGCCGAGTTGATGGATCAATGGAACGCCGGCTGGAACTGGGTCTTCGGCGCACTTGAACCGCTATCCGACGCCGACCTCACCAAGACCATTTCCATCCGCGGCGAAGCTCACTCCGTCATGCAAGCGATCAATCGCCAGGTCGCTCATTATTCCCACCACGTCGGCCAGATCGTCTTCCTCGCAAAACATTTGTGTGCCGACTCGTGGAAATCGCTCTCCGTTCCGCGCAAACAATCCGCAGCCTTCAACGCCGACGTCGCTTCCGGCAAAAAGTCCCAGCGATAGAACGCCACGGAACCCTCAGTCCGCTATCTAAGTTCCAACGCTCGCTTCCTCCTCGCCACGATTCGCGTTACGCTGCTTCGGTGAGTCTCACTCTCTTTGATCTGGACCCGCTGCCGCGTCCCTCGTCCGGCCTGAGCATCAATGCGGCGCAAAAGCGCGCCGTCGAGCATCGCGACGGACCCCTGCTCGTCATCGCTGGCGCCGGAACGGGAAAAACACGCGTCATCACCGAGCGCATCCGCCACCTGCTCGAAACCGACGATTCCTTGTCCGGCGAAAACATTCTCGGCCTCACGTTCACCAACAAAGCCGCCGGCGAAATGAAAGCACGCGTCGTCAAAGCCGCCGGTGAACGCGGCAAGGACGTCACGATCGCCACGTTTCATGCCTTTTGCGAATCGTTGGTCACCGACGCCGCTCCCGACCGGCTGCTGCTTGACAAAGTCGATCACTGGATTCTCCTGCGCCGCAATATGGCACGGCTTCAACTCGACAAATATCGTCGCCTCGCCGAACCCGGTCAGTTTCTCAACGACTTCGTGGAATTCTTCTCTCGCTGCCAGGACGAACTCGTCACGTGGGAGGACTACCGGCGTTACGCCGAAGGCCTCACGGCTCAACTAGAGAGCGAACGCTCGGCACTGGACGACGACACCTACAAAGAGCGCCTAGAGGAGGCCGAGAAACAACTCGAAATAGCCCGTGCCTATCGCGCCAGCGAAGAACTGCTCCGCGAAAAAAAACGCGTCTCTTTCGGTTCACTGATTACTGGCGCAGTCGACCTGCTTGAACGAGACACTTCCTTTCGCGCCGCGCTTCAGAGCAAATTCCGCTACATCCTCGTCGACGAATTTCAGGACACGAACATCGCGCAACTCCGCCTCCTCGAACTCCTCGCCGGTGATCGCAAAAATATTTTCGCAGTCGGCGACAACGACCAGGCCATCTACCGTTTTCGCGGCGCTTCTTTCGGCAGCTTTCAACTTTTCCTCGAGCGTTTTGCGGGCTGGAAGGCGGGCGAAGACTCGACGCCGTTCCGCGTTTCGCTCACCGAAAACTATCGCTCCACGCCGAACATTCTCCGCGTCGCCACGCAGGTCATCGCGCAAAACACAGTCAGCGCGGACTTCCCGCAGAAATCCCTCAGCGCCACCCGCAAAGAGGGCGAGAAAATCCGCATTTCCGAACTCGAGCGCGAGGAAGCCGAAGCGGCCTGGGTCGCTGCTGAACTCGCCCGCATCCATGCCGCGGGACGCAGGTGGCGGGATCTTACCGTACTCTACCGCCAACATTCTCATCGCAACGAACTCGTTTCCGAACTTTCCCGCCGCAAAATCCCGTTCGTCATCTCCAATCTCTCCATCCTCGATCACCCGCTCGTCAAAGACGTCATCGCGTACTTGCGCCTCATCGCCTCGCCGTTTGACGACATCGCGTGCGCCCGCGTCATGGCCGCATCTGCGTGGCATCTCGAAGCGCCGGATCTCGTTCGCCTCGCTGAACGCGCCAAAAAAGAAAAGAAATCCATCTTCGACCTGCTGCAGCTCCCGCAAGGCCAGCTTCCCTTTGACGCTTCGTACAAGGCGAGCGATGAACTGCTCGAATTCCTCGCGGCGCACCGCAAAACCCTGAAGCGCCGCACCGCCCGCGAAATTCTCTCCGACCTTCTGGAATGGCTCGAAATCCCGCAGCGGACCAGCGAGCAAGACCGTAAATACGTCACTCGCCTCACCGAATTCGCCAAAACGTGGGAACCAAAAAGTGAAACGCATGCCCTTCCCGAGTTCATTGAATACCTCGACTACTATTCCCAGGCCGGCGGCAATATCAGCCTGGAGGATGACGTGCCCGGCGACGCGGTCCGCTTGATGACCGTACACGCTGCGAAAGGCCTGGAATTTCCGCACGTTTTCCTGCTGCGCGTGAACAATAAGAAATTCCCCGCTTCCGAGCGTCCCCGCACGTTCGAATTTCCCGCCGCGCTCATGAAGGAAGGTGAGCCCGCCGAGCAATTTCACATTCAGGAAGAGCGGCGCCTCTTTTACGTCGCGCTCACCCGGGCCGAAGAGCGCCTCACCGTCACGACCGTAACGGAAAAGAAGAACAAAGTTCCCGTCTTCATCGAAGACATGCTCATGGACCCATCCATTAAGCGCCGCGACATTCTCCAGCTCGCGCCAAAAGTTCCGCCTCCGCCTGCAAAGTCAAGTCCGGCCGATCTCTCTGCCGGTCTGTTTCCCGCACCATCTGCTCCGTCAAAAATATTTTCGCGCATCGCAGACTGGGCCGAATCCTTTCACCCGCCTGCGCCTGAACCGCTCACTCTCAGTCCGTCCGGCGTCGGCGGTTACCGCAGCTGTCCGCAACAATTTTTGTTCCGCCATTTGTGGTCATTAAGACAAGGCCCGCGCGCTACGCTCACTTTCGGCGCGGTCATGCACAATACGGTGCGCCGCTTTATGGATCAGCTCCGCAAAGGAGTCCGCCTTCCATGGGATGACCTGGCGCGGCTGTACGAAGCCGAATGGAAATCCGCCGGCTTCGAGGACGACTATCAGGAGGAAGGCTACAAAAACGACGGCCTGGACCAGCTTCGCGCGTTTCATCAGTCCATTCTGGAAAATCCTCCGCACGTCCTCGAACTGGAAAAGGGGTTCGAGCTCCCACTCGAAAATGACGTTATCCTCACGGGCCGCATGGACCAGATCAATTCCGCCGGCGGCAGCAAAAAAGACGTCGAGATCGTCGACTACAAGACCGGCAAGCCGAAAAAGCCCACCGACGCAAGAAAAGACATTCAGCTCAGCATCTATTCTCTCGCCGCGAAGGAAATTCTCGAGCTGAACCCCTTGCGCCTGGTCTTCCATTATTTGCAAAACAACGAGCGCCAGGAAACCGCACGCGATTCGAAACAGCTGGACGAAGCGCAGAAAATCGTTCAAGAAGTCGCTGCCGACATTCGCGCCGGATATTTTCCGCCGAAGCCGGGACCATTCCAGTGCAAAAGCTGCGCCTACCAGCCAATCTGCCCCGCGCACGAAGAGAATCTCGCCAACCAGGAATCGCAATAAAATCATCCACCCAATAAAAAAGAGCGCTCCAAAACTGCGAAGCGCCCTCTTTCAATCTCGGTGTCCTGCGGCTACTTCTTCTTCCCGCCCTTTTTCATGTCTTCTTTCTTGGCCTTTTTCTTCATCGGGTTCTCCTTGCATTCTACTGGCTGGGCCGAGGCGCCGCCGCCTGCAACCCGTTGCACGCTTGTATACGAGTGCCAGCCGCGGGAGTCAAGGAAATTCGGGCGGTTCCGCATCACGGTGAGGCGATGCCGCTCACTTTGCAATCAACGTTGAGTAATACCCTTCGCGCGTGATGATGTTCAGCCCGGGCCTCTTCACGCGCACTTCCACCGAGTGATAATCCTTGCCCTTGTCGTTCCCCTGCGGCGAATAGGCGAGCGTGTATTGGTTCCGCGCTTGCTCCGTCACGCGTGAATAAAGCTCCTCCAGCGTGTTCCGCTTCGCCGCGTAGTACACGTCGCCGCCGGTGTCGTGCGCGTACGCCTGCAGGCGCGAGAATTTCCGGTCCAGGAATCCTCCGCCCACGCCCAAGCTGTACACGGAAATGTTGTAGCGCAAAAGCTCCTTCACCACCGTGTCGTAGCTGTTCTTGTTGTTCTTCGCATTCTGCCCGTCCGAGATCAGAAAGATAATCTTGCGCCGGCTCCGTCCACGATCGTTCAACAGCTGCGCCGCCTCGTACACTGCGTCGTCCAGTGCTTTCGACGGCTGATTCTTCAGAATTTTTGCGGACGGCGGTGCGGCCGGTCCACCCGAAATGTTCTGTCCGTTGATCGTCGCCCCCGCGCCGAACGGGCCGCTCGGATCGGGACCCACAACGTCCGTCTCCGAATCGAGCCGCACTCGTTTCAACTCTGTCACCAGTTTGTCCTGATCTTTCGTAAAACCCTTTCCCGGATGAAAATTCACATCGAACCGGCAGACAAACGCCTCATCGGTCAGGCTCAGCCCGCCCACGATCGACTTCAAGCTGGACTCCACCATCTCCGAATCCTTGCCTTTCAGGTCGTTGTCAATCAATACCACCGCTGACAGCGGAAACGCTTCCACCGAAAACAGAGAAATTCGTTGCTCGATGTTGTCGTCAAAAATCCGAAATTCCTCGCGCGTTAGGTCAGGGACGAGATGCCCGCTTGAATCTTTCACGGTCACAGGCAAGATAACTGTGTTCACCTGCCTAACGATTCTGGCGGTTGTGTCGCTCTGCATCGGAGTACTGCTGTCTTGCGCTGGCCCAGGTGCTCCCGCCGCTGCATCCGGCTTCGGCGCTGGTGCTTGGGGCGGATTCTGCGCCCAAATCGCCACCGCGCCCGCCAGCGTGATCGCCATCACTATGCCGCTCGCCACCGCCGACACCGGCCTTTTTCCTCGACTTTTGCCCATTTGCACGCCAAACTCCCTCTTTACGGGTTGCACGCCTGAACTTCTACCGGATTAGACGCATCCGAAAGCCCACATGGCCGCATCCCACTTTATGAATTCTTCCTGGCTTGGACTGGCGCGGCCGGAAAATCCTTCACGAGGAAAGTATACATGCCTTTTTTCTATCGAATTGCCGCGGTGACGGCCGCGTGTGCGCTCGCTCTCGTTGGTCTCGGCCCCGCCGCCAATCGTCTCGCCGCGCAGGAACCGGTTCAGTCCGGCGGCACCATCTCCTCGCAGGTTTCGCTCGTGAGCTTGTTCGCCACGGTTCGCGACAAAAATAAACGCATCGTCACCGACCTCACGCAAAACGATTTTCAGGTCTTTCAAGATAACGAGTCCCAGAAAATAGCCTTCTTCAGCAAGGAAGTGACGCTGCCCATCACCATCGGGTTGCTAATTGATACCAGCGGCAGCGAACAGAATCGCTTGCCCGCGGAACAGGACGCCGCCACTCGCTTCCTCGAACGCGTCATGAAAAAGGGCGACGAAGCCATGGTCATCAGCTTTGACCTCGACGTCGACCTCTTAAGCGACTTCACCGACGACAAGCACATCATCGAACGCGCCATCAACAAGGCCCGCGTCAACGCCGTCGGCGGCGGTGGGGTGGTCACACCCGGAACGATTCCTTCTAACACCGGCGGCACCCACTTCTACGACGCCGTCTATCTCGCCTGCGCGGAAAAGCTCGGCACAGAAGCGGGCAGAAAGGCCCTCGTTATCATCACCGACGCGCAAGATGAAGGCAGCAAAGTCCGTCTTGAAGAAGCCATCGAAGCCGCGCAAAAATCCGACACCGTCGTGCACGTCCTGCTCGTCCACGACCCGGGCTACGGCTGGCGCCCCGATGTCGCGAAAAAACTTTCCGACGAAACCGGCGGCCGCACCATCGAAGTCTCTTCCGAGAAAAAACTCGAACAAGCCTTCGATCAAATTTCCGAAGAGCTGCGCAGCCAATACCAGATCGGCTACTACTACCCCGCCGGCAAAGCCAAGGACGGCGGCTTCCGCAAGATCAAAGTCGACGCCACCAACAAGGACTATAAAGTCCTCGCTCGCCGTGGCTTCTACGCGCCTAAGGAATAGCCCGTACGTCGAACTACAGGCTTCTCCTGACAGGTTTTCCTCTACAGTGTTTACTCTAGTGCTACAGTTTACTCATAAACAGTACTTCGTGGGCGGTTTTGTGCGCGCGCCGCAAAACCTTCAAATCGTACTTCGTTCAATCGCGCAGACTTAGCGCATCCTCGCGCTGGACTTTAACGTGCCAGTCATTTTGTGGGGCGTTTCTGTTCGCGCACCCAGAGGAGTTTTATGACTGCACGGAAATACCTATCCCTGTTCTCGTTTGCGGTCGGCGCATCACTCATCATTATTATGATGGCACCGGTGGGCGCGCGGGCTGATTCACTCGTTTACACACCTACTCCCGGGAATGTAGTTGGACAGACGTCCAACAATCCATGCATTATCGGGGACCCGTCCTGCGACACAAACACCAAGCAGACGTTTCCGCTGGCATATACGTCGAACAGTGGGCCGTGCAAGGGCGGCATCTGCGACTTCACCAGCCCGCTCTACCAGGCCAGCAGCAATGGGCTAGGCCTTCCGAACATCATCCCCACCTCGTTCGATGTCGGCGTGGATGAAAATGTGGGAACGGGCCAGGGTCCCGAAATCTTGGACCACTTCATCGTCTTCCAATGCAGCAAACAGGGCAAGGGTTGCGTCGCGGTTGACGATCTAGTCTCTTCGTTCACCCTGGTGAACGAGAACAACGGCACGGGCTGGACCGACGGCATCATCAGCCAGATCAATCTCGTCAACGGCGACTACTACAAATTCGAGGCGGTGTGGCACAACGATAGCGACGGGATGGAGCAGTTCTGGATCATCCCCGGAACCAGCACGACTGTTGTCCCCGAACCAGGCACGCTGAGCCTCCTCGGCGTAGGTCTGCTCTGTATCGCGGCGCTTGGTGCGCGCAAGGCAAGCACCGTACGCGCTTAGTCCCTCTGGCATCACAAAAAAGCCGGAGCAGGCCCCGCGTGTCCGTCCATGCGGGGCCTGCTCTTTTTTTCGATCGGAACGCGAATGTCCTCCAGCTTTCACTGCGCCGCGGTCTTGAAGTTTTTCCCCGCGACAACGCCAAGGACGATGCACAGCACCAGCGCGCAAACCTGCGTGATTTTGACAACCACTTCCTCACCCGTCGGCGCCATCGCATGCAACACGCGAATCTTCATAAATGACTGCACAATTAGCACCAGCACGTTGAAAAACTGCGCGATCACCGCCGTCACGACATACACCGCGCGCCAACCGCCGGCGAGCTTCTTTGAATATAGTGCAAACAACGCAATCGCCAGCACCACCAGTGAAATCCCGCCAATCACCAATCCAGGCGTCACTTTCGTAATCGGGAAAAAGAATCCCGTCACGCTGGTCAAAATCGTCGTGGTCAAAAACGCGCCATTTAAACCGCCCAGCGTCTTTCCCCCCATCATCTGAAAGATCACCAGGAAGCCAGTCGCAATCCCGATCAGGCTCAAGCCCACGTGCACCATCGTCAGTGTCGACATTCACTCCCCTCCTCGCTCTTTTTTCAAAGGGCAGTCATTTTCTGTGTCTCTTGGCATCCCCGGACGCGGCAACGATACACAGTTTTTTGAAAAATTGCAGCCGCTCGCCGGGCGTAACTCTCCCCGGAGACTTCGGTGCGGTATACTCATCCGCAATTCAGTTCCAGGGGGCCGTCATGAATCCGAATAAAGCCTTGTGGGAAAAAGGCGATTTCACGGAGATCGCGGCGTTCATGCGTCAATCGGGAGAAGCGTTTGCCAAATCTTTGCAGGTCACGCCAGCGCTCCGCGTCTTGGACCTCGGTTCTGGCGATGGCACTACCGCGCTTCCATTGGCCAGCCTTGGCGCGGAAGTAGTTGGAATCGACATCGCCAGGAATCTCGTTGATGCCGGTAACCAGCGCGCCGCCGCGGCTGGTCTCACTCGCCTGAAGTTCCACGAAGGCGATGCTTGCAATCTGCAAGGCGTAAACGATCATTCCTTCGAGCTGGTTGTGTCCATGTTCGGCGCCATGTTTGCGCCGAAGCCCTTCGACGTCGCCAAAGAAATGGTGCGCGTCACAAAACCAGGTGGCCGCATCGTCATGGGCAACTGGATCCCGGGCGACCCAACCTTCGTCTCGCAGTTACTGAAGATCAGCACTTCGTTTCTGCCGCCTCCGCCCGAAGGCTTCATCAGCCCGGTTGCCTGGGGAGTCGAAGCCAATGTCATCGAGCGTTTTGGTCAAGCCGGCGTCTCCGCCGGCAAAATCTCGATGACCAAGGACACATACCAGTTCGCATCGTCCGATAAGACTCCGGCAGACTTTATCGACCTCTTTGAAAAATATTACGGCCCCACCATGAACGCCGTGGATGCAGCGCAAAAGACCGGAAAGATGGACGACCTCCACACCCAGCTCGTGCAACTCGCAAACGCCCAAAACAAAAACGCGTCCGGCGGAACGCTGATTCCTGCCGCATTCCTGCGCGTTACGGTCCAGGTCTAGCGGCACTTCATTTCCACCGTTCCGGGCTGGATTTCGGCAGACTGCAGCTGCAAACAAGTTGCATCTGATATAGGACTAAGTTAGTCTTATTTAGCCGTCAATCCATCCGAGGAGTATTCGTTGCTTCGGTCAACCAGGTTCCTTGCCTTTTTCCTCTTTCTAGCCGTCTGTTGCGGCCTATTCCCGGCCGCTCCGCGGGCCCAGGAAAAGCCCTACATCGTCACCTACGACCAATTTCTGGAGGAACCTCGCAGCCTTGAAGTTGAATACTTCTCCACCTTCGGCACGCAGCGTGGCGGCAACCAGTTTCACTCCTACTGGTTGGAAGTCGAGTACGGCGCCACCGCCTGGTGGACCACGGAGTTCTACCTCGATGGTCAGACCACCTTCGATGACAGCACGGTCTATACCGGCTTCCGGTGGGAGAATCGCTTTCGCCCTCTCCGTCGGGAACATTTCATCAATCCAGTTCTATATGTCGAATATGAGCGCGTAAACGGTGCAGACAAGCTGCTGAAAGAAGTCGAAGGGCACGACGTCGAATCCGATTTCGCGGCGCCAAACGCCGCGGCGCGTCACGAAATCAAGAACGAACTCGAGCTAAAACTGATCCTGGGCAGCAATTTCAAGGGCTGGAACGTATCCGAGAACTTTCTCTCCGTAAAGAACCTGGCCGGTGAGCCTTGGGAATTTGGCTACGCCATCGGCGCCAGCCGTCCTCTCGCTCTCAAAGCTGCGGCCAAGCGATGCAATTTTTGTCCGCAGAATTTCGTTGCCGGAGTCGAAATCTACGGCGGCCTCGGCGACACTGCCAGCTTCGGCTTGCGTGAAACTTCTCACTATCTCGCCCCAGTCGTTGCCTGGAACATGCCCTCCGGCTGGACTCTACGAGCTTCCCCGACATTCGGTCTGAATGACAACAGCCGCCAATTCATGATCCGTTGGGGAATCGCCAAAGAGTTTTCCGGCTTCGGCGATCTTGTCAGGAAACTGTTCGGAGGCCGTTCGTGAAGCCTCATCTCATCGCTCTGGCCCTATCCGGAACCCTTCTCGTGGGCTCACTATGCGTCGCGCAAAAAGATCCACATCCCGAAAAGTCTGCGAAAAACAATGTCTACGACTACACCGAATTGACCAAAGCACCGGAAAAGGCTCGCCTGAAACCGAACCCGCTTGAAAAAGATCCGGATGCCGTCGTCGCCGGCCAGTTTCTCTTTCAAAATCACTGCGCCGAATGTCACGGAGAAGCAGGTATCGGCGGCAAAAAGGCGCCCAGCTTACGAGCGCCAGAAGTCCAGAACGCGTCTCCCGGTGCGTTGTTCTGGTTGCTCACGAGCGGTGTCACGCGAAAAGGCATGCCCGTCTGGTCCAAGCTGCCCGAAGCCCAGCGTTGGCAAATCATCCGCTACCTGAAATCCTTGGGCCCCAAACCGGATGCCAGCCCCGACAAACCAGTTTCCCTCACAACTCGGTAACCCGAGCCGTTCCTCGAGACAACTTCGCCCGCCGCGAACTCCATGTCGCGCGCACTGACGACACGGCTCCAACGTTATCCACGGATCATCTCAACCTGCCGGGGAACTGGTCTCGTCTCCCTGCTCGAGACATCATGAAGCGCTTGACGAAGACGGTCGCGCCCCCTCGACAATCTCGACATCACGGTGCCCGCAGGCGTCCCCGTTATCTCAGCGATTTCCTCGTAGGACATCCCTTCGAGTTCCCGCAGAATCAATACTTCACGAAAATTTGCCGGCAGTCTTTCTAGAGCTTTTCGGACCAAATCCCTACTGTCAGTTTGGAGTAGTGATTGTTCAGGATTCAGCGCCCCAAAATCCGTTGAAAAGAAACTCTCGTCGAATTCTGCCGCTTGTTGGAGTGGACGGTTCGCTTCCAACCATGTGTAACAAGTGTTGCGGACAATTTTCAACAGCCATGCACGACCATCGCCGCCGCGGAAGCCCGAAAAGAATCGGAAAGCGCGCAGGTACGCTTCCTGTACAACGTCTTCCGCGTCTTGCTTGTTGCGCGTCAACCAGCGCGCGAGGTTGTACGCAGCATTTAGGTGCGGCATAAATGCCTCTTCGAAGGTCGGACATTGTTTGTGGTCAATCATATGGTCCTTCCCGCGCACAACGTTGGCTGGCTGCCATGCGCTTGATTGCCTCACTCTGGCCTGCGCGCGCGGTCGATTCAATGGACGGCCAATCCCTTTCTGCTGGAATCGGCCTCCCCATCTAAGTGCGAGTCAATACAGGACTTGAATAAAACTATCCCTTCGTCTTTTATGCCGGGAGGGCTCCAGTGATACACTCGCTTCCGACTAGCATCGCCTCTCAATGCCGGAAGACGATCACCTTCGCAAAAGCTTTCGCTTTGGGGTTTTTGAACTCGATCTTCGCGCCGCAGAATTGCGCAAGCACGGCCTTCGAGTTCGCCTCCAGGAACAGCCGCTTCAAGTTCTCACGGTGCTGCTGCAGCACGCCGGCGAAGTCGTCACGCGCGAAGATCTCCAAAGAAAACTCTGGCCTGCAGACACATTTGTGGATTTCGACCACGGCCTCAATAAAGCGATTAACAAAATCCGTGATGCCCTTAGTGATTCAGCGGAGAGCCCGCGCTTCGTGGAGACGGTCGCGCGCCGAGGCTACCGGTTCGTGGCCGAAGTCAAAACGATCGATTCAAATGCTGCGGCCCAACAGCTGCCCGCTCAGGTACATCCCGATCGTCTCAATCAAGGCGACAAAATTGCGAAGCCCAGTTACGTTCAGCGGCCACTTCGATGGATTCTCCCGCTATTTGCGCTCCTCATAGTGCTGACGTCCATTGCCGCGTGGAAATTTCGTTCCGCCAGACAGGTCACCCCTGCCATTAGGTCCTTGGCGGTCCTCCCTTTGGAAAGCTTGTCCAACGAACCGTCGCAGGACTATTTCGCGGATGGGATGACCGACGAATTGATTTCGCACCTCGGGCAAATCAGCGCATTGCGCGTGATCTCCCGCACCTCAGTCATGACTTACAAGCACGCGCGTAAGCCCCTTCCGCAGATTGCCCGCGAGTTAAACGTGGACACCGTCGTTGAAGGCACAGTGCTCCGCTCCGGCGACCGCGTCCGTATTACCGCGCAGTTGATCGAAGCTTCTTCAGACAAACATTTATGGTCACAGAGCTATGAGGGCGAATTGCAAAACACCTTGGCGCTTCAAAGCCAGGTAGCGCAAGCGATTGCAAATCAAATCCGGATCAATCTGAATCCGCAGGAACAGGCCGCGCTGAAAAACGTGCAGGTCATCAATCCGCAAGCTTACGAGTCTTATCTCAAGGGCCGCTACTTCTGGAATAAGCGAACCGCGGATGGCCTGCAGCTTGCTCTCACGTATTTCAATCAAGCCATCGACAAAGATCCGAAATACGCTCAGGCCTATTCCGGGCTAGCGGACACGTATGCTCTGTTGGGAGATTGGCAATACGCCGTCATGACTCCAAAGGAAGCTCTGCCCAAGGCGAAAGCCGCGGCCCTCAAAGCGCTCGAACTGGACGACTCGCTCGGCGAAGCCCACAACTCGCTCGCATTCTGTCTCGATGGTTTCGACTGGGACGTGCATGCCGCCGACAAGGAATTCCGCCGGGCAATTGAACTAAATCCCGGATACGCGACTTCACATCATTGGTATGCATGGCACTTGAGTCTGCTAGGTCGCTACGAAGAAGCCATCGCAGAAATGAAGAAAGCACAGGACCTGGATCCTCTTTCTCTAATCATCAACGCCGATTTGGCGGAGCTGCTCGTCCTCGCTCATTCCTACGACGCTTCCATTCTTCAAAGCACGAAAACACTCCAAATGGATCCCGGTTTTGCGATGGCGCACAATCAACTCGCGCAAGCCTACATCCAAAAACACATGTACGACGAGGCCGTGGCAGAGTTGCAAAAGGCCGTGCAGCTTTCCGGCAATAGCCCGACATGCGTCGCAAATCTTGCGCGCGCCGACGCCGCTTCCGGGAAAAAAAACGAAGCGCTGAAGCTATTGAGCGATCTAAAGAAGCGCTCAACTCCAAATTATTCGCACGGCTCGGAGATTGCCACCGTCTACGCAGCTTTAGGCGACGCGGACGAGGCGATGATATGGCTGCAAAAGGCCTTCGACGAACGCTTTAACCCTGGGGTCCTTCTGCGTCCGGGCTTCGACCCGCTCCGCTCCGACCCACGCTTTCAAGATGTCGTGCGTCGCGCCGGCCTCCCCCATTGAACCGAGAACGAGTCGCCCTGGATAGCGCTAAACCGACTTAGGCTGTATACATAGAGATATGAACTTCCTGCGCCGCGTCGTAGTGCTCTCCCGCAGCCGCAAGTTGGGCCGGCACCCTAAGGCCAAATGGACGGGTTGCGCCTTTGGGACGATTCTAGCGTCCATCGCCCTGCTCGTGCTGCTGTCACAAGTGCATCCATCGCGCGCCTCCGCGGCTGGTCCTGACCAAGACGCCGCGCTGACCGGCTCGCGCCAGCGTATTGAGAAATTGGATTACCGCATGTCCGGGCGACTCACCCGCGTGGAAGGCAATGGCAAGCGCACGAACTACAAGTTTGTCGCCAAGGCTCACTGGTTTCCCGATGGTCTGCGCCTGCTGTGCGAGATCTCGGGGCCTGCCTCAGAGAAGACGACCCTCCTTTTGCATATGAGCGCGAGTGGGCACATGACCATCGAGGCCGCACTCCCTGGCCAGAAAGCCGCTGCCGTCCTGCCATTCGAGCGTTGGAACGACCCGCTCGTGGGAACTGACTTCTCTATTGAAGACATGGTAGAGAACCAGTTCTTCTGGAAAAATCAGGAATTCCTGGCACCGGAGAAATACGGCGCGCGCGATTGCTTTGTCCTGAAGAGCAAGTCCGGCTCTCAGGACCAGACTTACTATGATTCGATAACCTCGTGGATTGACCGCGGCATTCTGTACCCTGTGCACGTGGTGAAGACGCTCCGCGGCACCGGACAACAAAAGGAATTCATTTCCTACGGCCTGCGGCAGGTCGGTGGCCTTTGGTCTGCGACGCAGGTCGAAGCAAAGCTGCAGGGCAAACCCGGCTCCTCGATTCTTGTAATCGAAGGCGGCTCGGGAAAAGCACATCTTGGACGCAAGGATTTTGAGCTCAGCCAGTTCCACGCCGAAGACGAGAAAGCGAAATGATCGTAGCGCTTACTTAGGCTGTTGTTGCAAGGTCCTGTGTTTTCACTGGAGCGTCCGCTGCGTTCGCCGTCATGGAGAGGGTGTCTTTTCGGACGTTGCTGGAGCCCCGGATAAACCAAACGGCCACCAATTCCAATCGCCCGCAAGTTTCAATAGTGCCGGCCCGACAATCATCCGCACCACCGTCGCGTCAATGAACACCGCCACGGCGAGCGTAAAGCCGAGCATTTGGACGACCAGAAAGCCCCCCAAGGTGAATGCGGTGAACACGGCAATCATAATCGCCGCGGCGCTCGTGATGAGCCCGGCCGTCCGCGCGAGGCCCTCGATCACTGCTGATCTTTCGCTTAAGCCGCGCCGCCGCTCTTCGAGGACTCGCGCGACCAGGAAGACCTCATAGTCCATGCTCAATCCGAAGACGATGGCGAACGAGAGAATGGGCACGATCGGGTATACGGTGCCGGTCGCTCCGGCGAGCCCAAAGAGTTTGCTACCGTGGCCTTCCTGAAAAACGAGCACCAACGCGCCGAAGGAAGCGCCAACGGAGAGCAGATTAAGCAAAATTGCTTTGACGGCCGCAAATAAGGAACGTAACCCGATCAGGAGCGCCAGCAAGCTCCCCAATACGACGCCAAGGACCACACCCGGCAACCGCGCTTTTACGACGGAGTCATAATCTGCGTCGAGTGCGGAAACGCCGCCGACGCGCAGGGCCGCGCCGGGCACCCCGGTTATCGCGGCAGCATCAGAGGAACGCACCTCTCTTACCCACCGTATCTGTTCGTTGGGCGGAAGAGTGGCGGTGGGCAGCAACTCAATCAACGTAGCTTGGCCGTCGCTGCGAAGAAAACTTTCGCGCATTGCCTGGGGCACATCGTCGACCGCATTCGCAGTGTCAGACATTCCCGTAAGGGTTGGAAGAGATAAGACCTCTTCCGCTCTAGGATCGTCCTGGAAGCGTTTCGTCAAGCGGCTGACGGCCAACCAGCCAGCCGGTGAGAGCGGCGGAGTTTGCGGTGGCAACTCCAGCACCACTCGGAGGGACTGCACAATACCCGACCGCCCCATGCCTTGCAGCGTGCGCAGTGCACGCACCGACTCGGCTGCGGCCGGGAGCGAATCGCGGTCAGGAATCCCGGGAGCGATTCTCCTTGCCTGGAATGCAAGGATCAGGAGCGGAACCCCGGCGATAAGGAGAGCTGTCCACGGCCGGCGCGTTATGAAGCCGCCCCACCGCAGCCACCGCTCACTCGCCGCGCCCAGGCTTTCGCGCGTTTTGAATAGTTTGCCCGGAAGACGCACTCTGGCGGCATTGATGCGATGCCCGAGCAGACCAAGCACCCAAGGCAAAATGAATGTGCACAGTACAACACTTAGAACAGTTACCAGCAGGCCCGCTATTCCGATGGAACGCAGTTCGCTGATGGGCACAGTCAGCAGCGCTGAAAATCCGATCGCCACCGTCGTCGCCGAGATGAGCAGCGTCTTCCCCGCTTGCCCGGCAGCAATGTCGGCAGCTTGGCCGGGTTCGTATCCCTCGGCCAATGCTTCGCGAAACCGGCTCACGATCAGCAATGCATAGTCGATGCCCAAGCCAAGGCCGAGCATCGTCGCCAGATTTTGCACGAGAATCGACAGATGTAGATAATGCGCGAGCAGCGCAGACGCACCCAGCGCCATCGAGATCGAGAGCACTCCAATCCCCAGCGGCAATACCGCGGCCACGAGACTTCCGAAAGCCAGCAACAGCAGCAAAAGCGTTACTGGCATCGCTCGCTCTTCGGCATGTTTGACGTCATCGGCGCTGACCTTGCGAAGATCGAAGGTCAGCGGTGTTTCACCCGTAATCTCCAGCTTGATGTTTGGGTATTGGGACCTAAGCTGACCTTCCATCCAGTCTGCTTTTGCCCTGAGTATCGGGACCAATGCCTCGACCGCTTTATCGTGCGGGTCTAACCCAACGATGATCAACGCCCCGCCATTGTTCCCCGTGAACAGCGGATCTGGCCAATCCACGCTCGAAATCGCGCCCGACACTCCAGGCACGCTACGTAAAGAAGTGGTCAAGAAGCCCAACGCATCTGCGCTTTCGGCAGAATCTGGGTTGGGAATGCCGCTGATCACCAGAACCAGGCGGTGGGCGTAGGGAGACCGGAAACGCTGCGCCAGTTCTTCGTCAACTTTTTCTGACTCTCCGCCCTTGATGTGAGCAGTTGTCTCCAGGCGACGTTCCACTTTGTAGGAAAACGGCATGAGCGCAAGCGCCATGACAAACCCGGACATCGCCAACCAGAAGCGTCGGCGAGCGGCACCACATCCAGACTTCAAGCTGGGCATTACCATGGAAATCCGCGTCGTCTCCTGATCCGCCCGAGAGCAATGAAACGACTTCGGTAATCGGGCACACCAATAATATAGGTTCAAACTGAATATTCGCTGGGATTCGCCTTTGTTAGTTAATGAGGCAGCAATCAAGGGCCGTTTGCCAAATTGAGTGGGAGTAGTTGGTTTGCTAAAGTCGTCGTCATGTCCGAGCGTTCCACGGAGCAGACACGCGAATTGCTCGACTCCCTTTATCGCGTGGATTCGGGACGAATCCTGGCGACTCTGATCCGCTTGCTCGGTGATTTTGATCTTGCCGAGGAGGCGATGCACGAAGCCTTTGCGGCTGCGCTGAGCCTGTGGCCTATGAGTGGAGTGCCCGGCAACCCGCGACCATGGTTGGTTTCGACGGCCCGATTCAAAGCCATTGATACTCTGCGTCGGCGGGCACGATTTGATGCGTCTCAAGACGAGCTCGTGCGATATCTCGAAGCGCAATCGAGTTCGGCGGAAAGGTCCACTGAAGAGGACGGCCTTGAGGATGACCGGCTGCGCCTGATTTTTACGTGCTGCCATACATCTTTTGCCCCGGAAGCGCGCGTTGCTCTCACCCTGCGCGAGGTGTGCGGGCTGACCACCGAGGAGATAGCTAAGGCATTCCTCACCACTCCGGGTACG